>ODAI011450271.1_pt1 | contig 18285 bp, 12 predicted proteins | sample 1539321 | NCBI WGS metagenome assembly ODAI01 (sample SAMN02144231, study PRJEB22623) | gut metagenome | biome: sheep rumen | host: Ovis aries | place: New Zealand | reverse complement strand
CCACCTGGGTGTGCGACACCTTTGCCCTCCTCGGCGGCAGACGCTTCGGCAGGCATCTGCTGGCGGCGCGCGTCTCGCCCAAAAAGACCGTCGAAGGCGCGCTCTGCGGCGCCGTCTCCTCGCTCGCCGTCGGCCTTGTGCTGGGCTTCGTCTTCCCGCATATCCCGCTGTGGGTCCTGCTTGTCACCTGCCTGCTCGCCTCCTCGATGGGGCAGATGGGCGATCTCGTCGAAAGCCTTGTCAAGCGCATGCTGGGGCTGAAGGATTTCTCGAATTTGATCCCCGGCCACGGCGGCATGTTTGACCGCGCCGACAGTCTGCTTTTCTCGATCCCGACCGCCTTTCTGTGTCTGGATCTGTGCGTGTACTTCCATCTGATGTGAAGTGAATGCTTGCGAAATGTGCAAAAGGATGCGATGATTTCACCGCATCCTTTTGCTGTTTTTATGCCGGGTCCGCCGGCACAGACAGGCATCCGCGGCAGGCGCCGCAGGCAATCAGCCCAGCGTTTACTATAACTTTGTCTCCACGTCCGCCAACGGCGGACGTGGAGACAAAGTTATACTCAGGTTCCGGTTTTCAGATGGTATGCCCGCTTTTGTTCATACATCATCTGGTCAGCCTGCGTTGCGAGAAGCTCGACATCCGCTCCCTTCTGTCCGGCTGCCAGTCCGCACGCGATCGAAATACCGTCTATATGGGGCCCCTTCCATTGGGAAGTTATCGTTTCCAGCCGTTTCAGAGCCAGGGCCGCTGTTTCGGCCGTGTCAGTCATAATCACGCAGAATTCGTCGCCGCCGATCCGGAAAATGTTGTCGTTGTTCTCAAAGGCGGCGCGAAGGCACTCGGCCGCGCCTTTGATCAGCGCGTCTCCGGTTATATGTCCATACGTGTCATTGGCCTGCTTCAATCCGTTCAGATCCGCCATGACGATACATACCGCATCCGGGCTGTTCGCCGCCAGCTCATTAATCTTTTCCACATAGGCGCGCCTGTTTTTCAAGCCTGTCATCTGATCGTAACAGGCGTTCCTTGTCTGGATTTCCACCAGCTTCTTTACGGACTCCGCATAGACGTATCGCTCGAAACGGGCTTTATTGATGAAGTGTCCGATGATATTTCCCGCAATCGAAAAAATGATCAGGTTCGTCAGGCCCCAGGAATAAATCTCCGGCTCGATGACACCCTTTCCAAAAACCACATAGGCCGCGATCATGCCGGAAAACATGATAAGATCGGATATGGTAGCGTCGATCATGGCGGTGGGCGCAATGATCGCAAACGCGATTGCCGAGGCCGTTCTGACGTCGGGCTGGTAAATGGCGATGCCGATGCCCGCGCACAAAAGGGTCAGCTCGTACAGATACATCAGCGGCGAGAGCAGCCTTGGGAAGCGTTTGGCGAAAAACTGCGCCTCGCACATGGTTATGACGTTGGACAGCAGCGCCGCGGCATATACTATGCGGCAGGCCGCGTATGCGCTGGAATTGAGCGACAGCACAAGACTCATGACCCAAAACAGAGCCGAGCAGACCGACCATGTGACGATCGATTTCCGGTTGTCCTCGGCGATGGCTTCCCTCACCTGTGAAAGCTGCTCCCGGTCAAGCCCCATATAGAGCAGTTCCTTTATGATCCTGTTTTTCAACGACTGAAATCTCTGCACTGTGGCGATCAGTTTCATAAGAACACCTCGGTAAATTGCGATCTGTCGGTTTCGTTTTCACTCAAACACCATCTTGGCTGCGTAGTCCGTCTTCATCAGCATACAGGCGTTCGACGAACTGCGCGGGAGAATAAACCGGCATGGGAGCGGGCACATAATCCTTGAGATTGCGCGTAACGATGCCGTCGATCCCGGCGCGCTCCGCGGCTTCGATCATCACCGCATCCTCATAGTCGGAAATATCGCTTGCCAGCGCCCTCCGGCAGTCGATCCCGCAGGTGTCCAGGATCTCAAACAAGTTCAGCAGGACGCCGAGCACCTTCTTCGTCTCTTCGGCGCTGTGCAGCGCCTTGTGCATCAGGTAGTAAATATCCGTTATAGAATTGGCGGTGAGGAACCCTACACACCGTCGATTTGCCACGGACAGAAATACAGCCTCGGCGTCCTTGTTAAACGGTTCTCTGCTTTGCAGCGCGTCAATGACGATACAGGTATCAATCAGAACATTCATACCTTGTCTAACCGCTCGCTATGGGCCTGCTCAATGGTCATGTCGCCGGGGATGATGCCGAACAATGATTTTGCCATATCAACTCTGTCCTGGTAAGGATTCGTAAGTTTGGCAACAACTTTGCCGTTTCGGGTGATGTATATATCCTCCCGCTCCGCCATCAAAAGATACTTGCTTAGGTTCTGCTTCAGCTCTGTTGCGGTAATGGACATGGTGGCCGCCTCCCTTTCGTCAGGATTGGGTTCAACTCTATTATACGCCAATCGCACGATTTTAGCAACAGAATCGTACGATTTTTTTCATAGATAGTATGCTTGATAGATGGTTTCAGGGGATTTGCTGGTGTTTGCACGTATCTCATGCACAGCCGCGGGCTGACGCCCGAATGAAGAAATGAAGTCACTCGCTGCGCTCGTTCATGAAGACGGCGGCTGCGCCGCCTGATGAAGTGAAGTCGCCCTCCATTCTCATTTCCTTCGTTCCTTCATTAGCAAAGCGTCTTCATTTCTTCATTCTTCATCAGCCCCGCAGGGGCGACTTCATTGAAAAAAGGACTTGCAAAGCAAGTCCTTTTTTCATGGTGGAGACGGAGGGATTCGAACCCTTGACCTTACGGATGCGAACCGTACGCTCTCCCAGCTGAGCTACGCCCCCATATGCTGTTTTTTTCTCGAGCAAAGGTATTATACCACAAAATTTTTATTTGTAAAGAAAAAGATTGATTATTTCTTTCAGCTGGTGTAAAATAACGATCGTGGCTTTTGACAAGGCTGCACTACCCGGGGAGCCAGCGGTGCCCTGTAACCTGCAATCCGCTATAGCAGGGGCGAATTCCCACCTTCGGATATGTCCTGTGTCGTCTGACCCCGGTAAGCAGCGTTGACGATCCGGTCTCGCGCAAGGTCAACCCGTGAACCATGTCAGGCGGGGAACCGAGCAGCATTAAGCGGTGCTTGGCTTGTGCCGCGGGGCTGCCGGATCCGAGCCGGCTGCCGGCGTAACGGGCATGGTACATTTTTCAACGGTGGGTGTGCAGTCTTGTCAAGGGCCATGTATTTTTATTGTTTTATCGCTTGAACTGGGACGGAGGTGTTCGGCTTGTATCAGGCGCTGTATCGGAAGTGGCGCCCCCAGACCTTTGACGAGGTCGTCGGGCAGGGCCACATCACCGAGACGCTGAAAAACCAGGTAAAAACCGGACGGCTCTCCCACGCCTATATCTTCATCGGCACGCGCGGCACCGGCAAGACCACCTGCGCGCGCATCCTGGCGAAGGCCGTCAACTGCGAACACCCGGTGGACGGCAACCCCTGCGGACACTGCGCCGCCTGCCGCGGCATCGCTGAGGGCACCGTGATGGACGTGGTGGAGCTCGACGCCGCCTCGAACAACGGTGTGGACAACGTGCGTGCCCTGCGCGAGGAGGCCGTATTCTCCCCCACCGCGGTCAAAAAGCGCGTGTACATCATCGACGAGGTGCACATGCTGTCGGTCGCGGCTTTCAACGCGCTGCTGAAGATCCTTGAAGAGCCGCCGGAGCATCTGATGTTCATTCTGGCGACGACAGAGCTGCAGAAGGTCCCGGCCACGATCCTCTCGCGCTGCCAGCGGCACAGCTTCAAGCGCATCGACACGCCGGAGATCGCCGCCTATCTCGAGACGATCGCCGTGCGTGAGAATATGCAGCTGACGCATGAGGCCGCCGAGCTGATCGCCCGCATGGCCGAGGGCGGCCTGCGCGACGCGCTGAGCCTTCTGGACCAGTGCTCGGCGAGCGCGAACATCGACGTGGACGCGGTCTACTCGGCGATGGGACTTGCCGGAAACCGACGCATTGCCCAGCTGCTGCGGCACATCATCCGACACGAGACGCAGAGCGCGCTTGAAGATTTTTCGTCGCTCTGGATGGACGGGAAAGACCCCGCTACCTTGCTCAACGAGCTGTCCGGACTGCTGCGCGACGTGCTGATGCTGCACGTGGCCCCGCAGGGCGGGCGACAGCTGCTCTCGGCCGGCTACGACGGCGAGACGCTGCGCTTCTTCGCCCAGCGCATGACGACCGAAGAACTGCTGTGCGCGATGGAGACCGTGCAGAGCACCCAGAGCAATATGCGCAGCACGTCGAGTCCGCGCCTTGCGGCCGAGCTGTGTCTGATCTCGCTGTGTGACAACACACTGGGCGAGAGCGTCAAGGAGCTGCGCGCGCGCATCTCCCGCGTCGAGGAGCAGCTGAAAAACGGCATCGTCGCGGTACAGTCCGTGCCGGCACGCAGCCAGATATCTGCAGATGACGGCGATGACCTGCCGGATTCGCCGCCGGATACGGATCATGACGAGTTTGAACCGGACAACGACAGCGAGACGGACAGCGCGTGCGAAGCCCCGTCCTTTGTCGCCCCGGTTGAAGACAGCGATGCCTTCGACGACGAGCGCGGCCCCTGGGCCATGGACGAGGCGCCGTCCGATGCGGTGCAGCCGCCGCTTCCCGCGCCGACGCGCGGTGAGCCGCCCGCCCCGGTGCAAGCGGCTGCTCCGGCACGAGCAACTGCACCGGAACCCGTTGCGGCTGTCCCGTCCGGCGGCGGTGTACTGAACGACGCCCTGTGGAAACAGCTCTGCGAGCTGGTTGCGCCGAAGCTCTCGGGCGATCTGCGCAGCACGCTCGACCGCAGCGACGTCATCCGCGCCGTTCAGGACGGCAACACCCTGCGGATCGAGGTCGTCCCCGGTTTCATCTACAGCCGCTTCTCGCGGCGTGAGGTTCTCGACCACTTTGCCGCGGCGGCATCCCAGCTGCTCGGGCGCGAGATGCGCGCGGTGATAGGCGAATACCGCAGCGAACAGCCGGCGAAGCGCAGTCTGGACGAGCTGCGCCCCTTCCCCGAGGTCAGGTTCGTCAACGAATAAGATATAGCATATATAAGAATTGGAGGAATACACTATGGCAAAAGGCGGATTTCGCGGCGGTTTTCCCGGCGGCGGCAATCAGATGCAGATGATGAAGCAGGCCCAGAAGATGCAGCAGGAATTTCTGAAGATGCAGCAGGAGCTGGAGTCGACCAAATTTGAGGGCACGGCCGGCGGCGGCGCGGTCAAGGCCGTGGTCTCCGGCACCCGTCAGTTTGAGAGCGTCACGATCGACCCCGAGGTCGTCGACCCCGAGGACGTGGAAATGCTGCAGGATCTGGTTCTTGCCGCTGTCAACAGCGCGCTGAAGGCCGCGGACGATCAGACCAGCGCGTCGATGTCCAAGCTGCAGGGCGGCATGGGCGGTCTCGGCGGTCTGGGCGGCCTGTTCTGAACAATAGCCTGTCATTTAAAAAGCTCGACTCTCCGAAACGGAGGGTCGGGCTTTTTCGTTTATTCACTCCCATGTTTAACTGTCGCGGGCATACAGCAGCGTCTGGTAGTTGGTGACAAGCTCCTTGCGGCTCCTGGCGCCGGTTTTCTGCAGCAGATTGTGTACGTGGAATTTGATGGTGCTCTCCGATACGCACAGCGTTTGCGCAATCGCAGCGTTCGGCTGCTCGCTGAGCAGCAGGCGGAGCACCTCTTTTTCCCGTGAGGAGAGATCGTGCTGCATGGCGAAGGTGTCAAACACCTCCCGCTCGGTCCGCCTGCGAACGGTCTCCGGCTCGTAGATTCGCTGAAACAGCCGGAAAAACAGGAAAACCGTGAGCATGAACAGCGCCGCTGTCAGCAGGACCAGGGATACCTTGTGCGGCTCGAGCAGGATACACAGCCCGGTGCCCAGCGCGTCGCCCAGCCGCCCGGCCAGCAGGCCCAGCGGCGCGAGCAGAAGACGGTCCGTCTGCTCGGCCAGGTCCAGGAAAAGCACAACGCGATAGACGGAAAAGAAGCCGTAAAACAGATAGTCCAGGCTCCAGCAGATAAAATGCGGGACGGGTTCGCCGGAAAAGCTCAGAAGGACAAAGGGAATCACCAGCGCGGCCACCGTACAGACGGCGCCGGTCTTCCGGCTGCGGTCGGTGACGAAGCCCGCCGCGGCCAGGCCGACAGCGTAAAAGACGCGGGACAGCTCGAGGTTCACCCCGTGGGAGATGTCCGCCGAGGGAAAGCGGAAGCCCAGGTTTTTGACGAGACTGAGCAGGACAACGACGGCAAAGGCGAAAAGCCAGCGTGTTTTTTGCTGCGAATCCTCCGCCGGCTTGTCCGGCGCGTCGCTTTGAACCGGGGACAGCAGCGGCCGGGAGAGCCAGACCGCGCCGCCGGCCAGCAGCAGATAGACGAGCAGCCCCACGCGATGCTGCCGCAGATCGACCGAGCCGCTGAGAGAGAGCAGCCAGATCAGGACCGTGGCCGCGCCATAGCCATAGCCGAACACACGCCCCCTGCGGCCGCGCTCGATCCGCCGCGCGGGCACGAACAGATAAAACCCGGCGCATACGCCGCAGCAGAGATTGAGCAGCAGCCCGAACGCCAGAACAGCCGGGACAGATGTGCTCAGCAGGGCGGGGCAGGAGACGAGAAGCAGCAGAAGCACCGCACCGGTGAACACCCGTCCGTAGCGCTCGGGCGCTTCCCGGCGCTGGAGCCATACCGCGGCGGCGATTCCCACGGCCTGGAACAGGTAGCCCGCGACCATGGTCCAGATATCCGCCGCCGTCTCCCGGACGAGGGGCAGCAGATGATACAGCCAGGAGAGATAGAGCCCGGAGGCAAGAGAAAAACAGACCGAGATCCACGCGGCGCAGCGAACATCCTCGCGCCGGAGATAATGCAGCAGCGGTCTCATCGCAGCCCCTCCTTTCGTTTTTTCCATTTTACCAGAGGAGCGCCCCTTTCACAATCCGAAAATTGCAAAAATACGGGCGGTCAGGCGAAACTGATCGAAAACTGACCCTGTTTCAGGCGCTTCTGATCCAAATTCGGCCTTCCTCTGGAAACAGCAGTATCTTAAAATCTATGATAGATAAGTATAGCTGTGGCCTGACTTTCATGAAACTCTTGTGATCTGCTGGAGGTGTGCTATGAAATCCATACGAAAAACCACGTTGATCCTGCTCTGTGCTGCCGTGCTGATGGCGGCTCTCGCTGTCTCCGCTTCGGCAGAGGACGGCGTACTGACCCTGCCGGCCGGGACGACCGTGATCGAGGCCGAGGCCTTTTCCGGCCTGCACGAGGTCAGCCGGATCGATCTGCCAGCCACGGTCGAATCCATCGGGGACAGCGCTTTCCGGGACAGCGGGAACCCCGCCGAGCCGGAGCGCTATTACTGCGTGCCCGTCGGGATGAGCGAGCGCATTCCCGCCGCGGCTCTCTGGGGAAGCCGGGCCACGCTCACCTTTGACGGGCGGGAGATCCCCTATTTCACCTACTCCGTCAACGGCAGCACCGTGACCATCACCGGCATCCGCGGCTCTGCGGCCATCCAGTCGGCCGTCGTCCCGGCCACGATCGAGAACAGGCTGGTGACCGCCATTGCAGACGGCGTGTTCAACGGCAAAAGCTCGCTGAAAACCGTCGTTCTCCCGAGCGCTATCCAGAGCATCGGAAACAACGCCTTTCGGGGCTGCAGCAGTCTGACAGAACTCTATCTGCCTTCTTCTCTTATAACCATCGGCAGCAACGCCTTCCGGGACTGCAGTGCGCTGAATCGCGCCGACCTGCCCTCCGGCGTGATGAGCCTTGGCAGCGGTGCCTTCCTCGGCACCGCCCTGACGCGCATGACGATCCCCTCGGGGGTGACGGTGCTGCCGGATTATCTGTTCAACAGCGCCCAGTCCCTGGTCAGCGTGACGCTGCCGGCGGGGCTGACTTCGATCGGCGAGCACGCCTTCCACGACTGCTATGCGCTATCTGAGCTTGAAATCCCCGCGGGCGTCACGGAGATCGGCAAGGACGCCTTCCACTATTGCCGCGCGCTGACCCATATCACGATCCCCGACGGCATCGAGACTTTGCACGAGAGCATGTTCTACGGCTGCTCCAGCCTGGAGAGCGTACAGCTGCCCCAGAGCATGACCGTAATTGAAGACTATGCCTTCGGCAACTGTTCCAGACTGACAAGCGTCAACATCCCCGCGCATCTGCGCTCCGTCGGCCGGGATGCCTTCGCCAGCACCTGCGTCAATCAGCCCGGCAACAACGTCTTTGTGCTGCCCGACAGCCTGGAGACCATCGGCAGCGGCGCTTTCTATCGCTGCGGCGCAGCGCTTTGCATCACGCGGGGCGGCTCGTTGGAGACGGTAGCGCGGGATAACGGCTACACCATCACCTTCGATGCCCAGAGCGGCTTCCGCTATCTGTATAAGCAGGTCAACGGGGCGTATAGCCTGTACCTGACGGGCTACACAGGCCCAGGCGGCAATGTCACAATCCCCGCCTGGCCTGTGGCCATCGATGAGCGTGCCTTCAATGAAAACGCGGCGATCACAGCCGTCACGATTCCCGGCAACATTACGACCGTCGGCAATTCGGCTTTCTACAACTGCCCCAACCTGACGGGTGTCACGCTGTCCGAGGGCGTGACCGCGGTGATGAACAACGCCTTCCGCTATTGCGCCAAACTGACGGACGTCAGCTTCCCGGCTTCGCTGACGGTCCTCAAGAGCGACGCCTTTGCCAACACCTGCGTGAATCAGCCGGGTGTGCATAGCTTCCTTCTGCCGGACGGGTTGACCGAATGTGACAGCTCCGTGTTCGGCAGCAGCGGCGCGGTGCTGGTGGCCAACCACGACACCGCCGCCGAAGCCCTGCTCCGGAACGCGTATTATATCTTTACCTATCCCGACCGGATGGATTTCCGGTATCAGGACGGCTACTACGGCAGCGGCAGGCAGCTGGGCCTGTACAGCTACGTGGGCACGGACAGCCCGGTGCGCCTGCCCGACGACTGCGAGGCGGTGCGCTACGACGGCTTTAAGGATCTGCAGGCTGGCGGCCTTGTGTGCGCGCAGCTGTCCGACACGGCCGCGGCCCTGTCGAGAGCGCAGCTGAACTTCAGCTTCCCCGGCCACGATGGCCTGCGCTACCGCGTCATTGACAATGTGCTGTACCTGATGGGCTACGTGGGGACGGACACGACTGTCACGATCCCCGCGGTGACGGCTTACATCGAGGCGGGCTGGGACGAACAGATCCGCGCCGGCGCCTTCCAGGGCAACGCGGCCATCACCGGTGTGGTCATCCCCGAGGGCGTGACGCGCATCAACGACAGCGCCTTCACCAACTGCTACAAGCTGACCGATATCCACTTCCCCAGCACGCTCAGAAGCATGGATCAGAACGCGTTCCGCTACTGCGGACGGGACGCCGACGGGATTTTCTACTTTGTGCTGCCGGACAATATGACGGACCTGGTGGGCCGCGGCGGCGGCGCGACCACATTCAGCGACTGCAACGCCGTTCTGGTCTGCGGCAAGACCTCGGCCACCGCCGCGCTGCTGACAGACAGAAACTACGTTTACAGTTGCCCCGGCGAGTACGACTTCCGCTATCGCTACGAGACCTACCCCAGCGGCAGCGATGCGGGCCGTCAGGTGTGGCTGGTGGGCTATGAGGGCGCGGACGCCGCGGTCAGCATCCCCGCGGGCATCTACGGCATACGCTGCTTCAACGCCGACACCGCCTCCACCTACTGGCGCAGCTACCACGGCTATGGCTTCTATGGCAACCAGAGCGTGACGAGCGTCGTCATCCCCGAGGGCACGGTGGTCATCGAGGAGAACGCCTTCCGCAGCTGCCTGAATCTGACGGATATCTCCTTCCCCAATTCGCTGAAGGTGCTGGCGAACCACGCCTTTGAGCAGTGCGGCAAGAATTCCGACACGCTGCACTATTACGTGCTGCCGGACAATATGGAGTCGATATCCACCAACGTGGACAGCGGCTGGGGCGCGTTCACCGATATCAACATGGGCCGCGTCGCCTGCGCCCCCGGCACGAGCACCGCCCTGCAGCTCTCCGGCATCGACAGCTACAACCACGGCGGCGTCTATCGCTTCGCCCTCAAGGGCCATGAGAGCGACGGCCTTATGTACCTCTATGAGGCACGCACCGAAAACGGTGAAAGCGTGAACCGTCTGGTGCTCAAGCAGTACGAGGGCTCCGGCAGCGAGGTGACCATCCCGGCCGACTGCGGGCTCTACCGCATCGACAGCGGCGTCTTCCAGGGGCGGAGCACGCTGCAGAAGGTGGTCATCCCCGACGGCGTTGTCGAGATCGGCGCGAACGCCTTCGATGGCTGCACGCTGCTGCACGAGGGGGCGGAGACGAATGTGATCCGCATTCCGAGCTCGGTCCGGAGCATCGGCACGAGCGCCTTCCAGGAGCTGGGCGCGGGCTACACCGCCGAGCGCTTCTATCTGGTGCTGCCCGGCGGGCTCGAGACCTTTGACATCAGTGCCGTCTACCAATGCAACGCCGTGCTGGTGGTACCGGGAGGCGCCGCAGCCAACGCGCTCTACAACAACTGGTATTACTACTACAGCACCCTGGAGGACGCCATCGCGAGGACAAACTGTCAGTTCCAGCGCTATTATGTGGACGGCGTGGAGCAGCCTCACGAGCATCACGGCAGACAGTGACCGCCGACCTCGGCACGAGTCAAGAATGAAACCGGGCGTTTTGAAAAACGCACTGAAAAAGAAAGGGCGCGTTGCGAAACACAAAACAGTTGCGAAGCCCTGGTCATATCGTAGGGGAGGGCATCCACGCCCTCCCGGCGGAATAGGGGTCCATATAGCAAACAATGTTCAGCGAATTGGCATCTATCTGCGTTTTTGTCCGGGATTTCTATACAATTTGGATTTGTTCTGCCGGGCTGACCTTGACCGTAGGGCGGGATGCCCTCATCCCTCCGCGCAAACCGTGGGATCGACACGGAGGCATCTGGGGAAACGGGACCTTCCCGCTGCCGGTGGCAGAGGAAGGGAAGGGCCCGTTTCCGCAGCCGCGCCTTTGGCGGGCCGTCGCGTAAGCAGGCCCGGGAAAGGCATTCGCGGCAAGGCGGCCTGCCTCCCTACGGATTACAAAATGACACGGTGCCTCTATTGGCGCCGTGTCATTTTAATAAATATGAGAGTTTATCAGATCGTTTCGAGGTCCGCGAGGAACAGCGCGGCCTGGGCGTCGGAGGGCATCAGGAAGCCGGTGCGCGGCGAGACCGTGAAGTCCATGACCGCGGGGCCGTCCATCAGACAGCTGCGCTTGAACTGCTGGCTGAACAGGCGCTTGCACCAGCTCGTGAGCCAGCGCTTCATCTCCTCGCGCGTATACTCCCCGGCATAGGCCAGCATCGCGAGACGGTAGGTCTTGCTCGGCGTAAAGCCGCAGCTGAGCATGCAGTAGGTGAAGAAGTCCTGCAGGCTGTACGAGCCGACGGCCTCCTCGCTCTTCTGCTCGATCATGTCGTCGTGGATCGGCAGCAGCTCGGGCGTCACCGGGCAGTCCAGCACGTCGTAGAGCGCGGCCTTGAGCTCTTTATCCTCGGTGGTTGAGGCGATATAGCTGACGTTCGCGCGCACCTGCGTCTTTGTGAGGCCGAGGTTGACGTCATAGTTGGCCGTGTGGTCGCCGTTGTAGGTGCACCAGCCGTCGATGAACTCGCTGAGATCCTCGGTGCCGACGTCGAGGCCGTTGACCTTGTTGGCCAGATCCATCAGCACCTGCGTGCGCTCGCGCGCCTGGGCGTTCTCGAAGGCCACAGAGTAGTCGTCGTGCGCGTGTCCGATGTCGTCGAAGTGCTGGTAGACGGACTTCGAAATATCAATGACGCGCACATCGCAGCCCCAGCGCTCGGCCACGACGACCGCGTTGTTCTTCGTGCGGCTGGAGGTGCCGAAGCAGGGCATCGTGCAGGCGATGACGTTTTTCGACGGCAGGCCCATTTTGCGCACGGCCATCGCGCAGACCATCACACACAGCGTCGAGTCGACGCCGCCGGAGATGCCGACGACGCAGTGGTCGAGATGCGCGTATTCCATGCGCCGTACGAGGCCATTGACCTGGATATCGAGCTGGCGGCGGCAGTAGGCGGGCAGCTCCTCGGCCGTGGCCGGGAGATGCGGATAGCGGCGGAAGGTACGTGTCAGTGCGGTCTCAGAGAGCTCGTCCGAACCAAACTCGACCTCGCTGTACTCCTCACTGCCGCCGAAGGAACCCGCGGCCAGACGGAGGTTTTCGAGCAGCTGCACGTCAAACTCGCTGACGGCGCAGCTGTCCGCGCCCTCGCTCTGGGCAAGGATCTCGCCGTTCTCGGCCACGAGGCAGAGCCCGGAGTAGACGCGGTCGGTCGTGCTCTCGCCCCGGCCGGGGGCGGCGAGCACCAGACCGCACTTGAGGCGGCGGCTGTCCGCAACGATGCGCAGCATGGCATCATCGGTGGAGCTGACGGTCTCGGCAAACGAGGCCATCTGGGCAATCACGGTTGCCCCGGCGGCCGCGTGCGCCGCGGCGCGGCTGAGCGGCAGATCGAGCTCTTCGCCGAGCTCGACGCCCACTTTCAGCTCGGGCAGGGCGGCGTGAGTAAAGAGCGTATCTGCCCCGACATAGACCAGATGATCCCGGTCGAGCCGCCACGCGGCACAGCTGAGCGCCCCGCCGAACTTCGGCACAAGCCCCAGCACCTCGCCGCCACAGACGGCGGCCGCCGCGCTGACGACCTGCCCGTCCAGGACGACCGGCAGGCCGACAAAGGAGAGCACATCGGTGTCGGCGGTCTCTTCTGCCACGCGCAGCAGCGCGCGGCGCGCGCCCTCGAGCAGCACCCGGTGGCCGGTCAGGTCAAAGCAGGTGACGCCCGTCAGGGTCAGTTCGGGAAAAACCAGGATCTTGACGCCCTTATCGTCCGCCGCGCGGATGGCGCGGATCACAATGTCGGCGTTGGCATCGCAGTCGCCCAGCGCGATCACAGGGCTGGCGGCTGCGGCCTTGACAAATCCATCTTTCATGAAAACGCCTTTCCGGGGTTAAAATTTGATGCGCTCGGCGATGTAGTTTTTCACCTCGCCGATGGGCAGGCGGACCTGCTGCATCGTGTCGCGCTCGCGGATCGTGACGCAGCCGTCGGCTGGGTCAGTCTCGGTGCCGACCGTGTTGAAGTCGAAGGTGACGCAGAACGGCGTGCCGATCTCGTCCTCGCGGCGGTAGCGCTTGCCGATCGAGCCGGTCTCGTCATAATCGCACATGAACTCTTTGCTGAGCTCCTGGTACAGCTCGAGCGCGGGGCCGGTCAGCACGTCCTTGCGGCTGAGCGGCAGGATCGCGCACTTGTAGGGCGCGAGAGCCGGGTGCAGGTGCAGCACGGTGCGCACGTCGTCGTTGCCCTTCTTGTCCTGGCCGACGACTTCTTCGTCGTAGGCTTCGCACAGGAAGGCCAGCATCACACGGTCGCAGCCCAGCGAGGGCTCGATAACATAGGGGATATAGTGCTCGTTCTTCTCCTGGTCGTAATAGGTCAGATCCTGGCCCGAGGCCTCCTGATGGCGGCCGAGGTCATAGTCGGTACGGTCGGCGATGCCCCAGAGCTCGCCCCAGTCGGTGAACGGGAAGGCGTACTCGATATCGGTGGTGGCGCGGGAGTAGAAGGCAAGCTCGGCCTTCTCGTGGTCGCGCAGGCGCAGGTTCTCCTCCTTGATGCCGAGAGAGAGCAGCCAGTTTTTGCAGAAGTCCTTCCAGTAGGCAAACCACTCGAGGTCGGTGCCGGGCTGGCAGAAGAACTCGCACTCCATCTGCTCGAACTCGCGGGTGCGGAAGATGAAGTTGCCCGGGGTGATCTCGTTGCGGAAGGCCTTGCCGACCTGGCAGACGCCAAAGGGCAGCTTTTTGCGCGTGGTGCGCTGGATATTCGAGAAGTTGACAAAGATGCCCTGGGCCGTCTCGGGACGCAGATAGCAGGTGGAGGAGGAATCCTCGGTCACGCCGATGGCCGTCTTGAACATCAGGTTGAACTTGCGGATCGGGGTGAAGTTGTGCTTGCCGCAGACGGGGCATACAATGTCCTCGTGCTCAGCAATGAACGCGTCCATCTCGTCAAAGCTCATGGCGTCGACGTTGACCTCGCCGTGCACGTCGCCGATCAGCTTGTCGGCGCGGTGGCGGGCCTTGCAGCTCTTGCAGTCGAGCAGCGGATCGGAAAAGCTGGAGACGTGGCCGGTCGTGACCCAGGTCTGCGGGTTCATGATGATGGCGGCGTCCAGGCCGACGTTGTAGCGGCTCTCCTGGACGAACTTCTTCAGCCAGGCCTTTTTCACGTTGTTCTTGAGCTCCACGCCCAGCGGGCCGTAGTCCCAGGAGTTGGCGAGACCGCCGTAAATGTCGCTGCCGGCGTACACAAAGCCGCGGTTTTTGCACAGGGCGACGATCTTGTCCATCGTTTTGTCTTGTTTATTCATGGTAATTCCTTTCCCGTGGCTGGCTGCCACAGAGATATATTATCGGTTGCCCGACAAAATATTAATATATCATATTTAACTGCACGGTGCAAGCGCTTCTTCCGCCGTTTTCGCCGGTTTCTGAAGGATCTTAATTTTTGTTTTTTTAGATTTTTTTGTTAACATCCGGCAAAAACTATTGTATAATAATCGTTACCTGACAGTAACAGAGAGAGGTATTGATCTATGGGAGCACACGACGCACCTGCGCCAAAGAAAGAGAGCACGCCCGCTCGCCGCGTCGATACGGCCGCCGTACAGCGCAGCCCCGCAGCGCCGGAAAAACCGGCAAAGCCCGTCCGTGACGGCGCAGCGGAAAGGTCCAACACACGCCCCAGCGCAGCGAAACGGGAAAACGGCACGCGTCGGGCCGGCCCCTCGCCGAAGCTGATGCTGCTTGTCTATGTCTTTATTCTGATTGCCGCGGTCTTCTCGATCGACGCACGCCACTCGGTTCTGACGCTCAACGGCGACGCCGAGATGACTATCCCCTACGGCAAGCCCTTCGATGATCCCGGCGCAAGCGTCGTCTCAACCGGCAAGCTGTTCGGCACGATCCGCCGCCCGGGCAAGATCGTCAGCGCCACCGCGCTCGACGTCGGCACGCTCGGCGAGACCGTGATCGACTACGGCTATTCGTCCAAGGGCGAGGAGCAGCACGTCATGCGCCGCGTCACCGTGGCCGACACCGACGCGCCTGTCATCACCCTGGTCGAGGACAAGGTGACCGCCTCCAGCTGGTTTACCGGCTATGAGGATCCGGGCTTTACCGCCACAGACAATCTGGACGGCGATCTGACCGACAAGGTCACAGTCACGCGGCTCGCCGATCAGATCGTCTACACCGTGACGGACTCCTCCGGCAACGAGGCCAAGGCTGTGCGCGATCTGGGCTTTTCGATCGCCGCGCCGGCCATCGTGCTGATCGGCGGTGAAGAGGTCGACGTCCCGGCGGCCATGACCTTCACCGACCCCGGCTACACCTGCATCGACAACAAGGAGAACGACTACACCGACCTTGTCAAGGTCAGCGGCAGCGTGATCCCCTACAAGGTCGGCGACTACACGCTGACCTACACGGTCTCGAACGACACGGGCGACACCGTGAAGGCCGAGCGCCTGGTGCACATCGTCGGCGCCGAGCGCAAGGACCCCGTGATCCCCGAGGGCAAGACCATCTACCTGACCTTCGACGACGGCCCCGGCCCCTACACGAACGGCCTGCTGGACCTGCTGGCGCGCTACAACGTGAAGGTGACCTTCTTCGTCACCGGGCTTGAGCCCGACTATGCCGACTGCATCGGCCGCGCCTACCGCGAAGGACACGCGATCGGTGTGCACACTTTCAGCCACAACTACCGCCAGGTTTACCGCAGCGAGCAGGCCTTCTTCGACGACTTCATGGCCTGTGAAGAGCTCATCAAGTCCCAGACCGGCAGCTACACGACGCTCATGCGCTTCCCCGGCGGCTCGTCGAACAACGTCAGCAACTTCAATCCCGGCATCATGCGCCGCCTGGCGAACATCATGACCGATATGGGCTACCACTATTTTGACTGGAATGTGTCGAGCGGCGACGCCGGCGGCACCACCAGCACCAGCGGCGTGATCGCGAACGTCACGACCGGCCCGAACGGTGTCTGGAAGAACGACGCGAGCGTGGTTTTGCAGCACGATATCAAGGATTTCAGCGTGGCCGCCGTCGAACAGATCATCATCTGGGGGCAGAAGAATGGCTACCAGTTCCTCCCGCTGCAGGAGGACAGCTACGGCGCCAAGCACGGGATCATCAATTGATGTAAGATGTTCATGTAGGGGCTACCGCCCTCGGCAGCCCGGCATAGCAAAGATCATAATTTACAAATAGTGGGCGAAATCGTGAAATGTCGGCGATTTCTCCCACTATTTTGTACATTTCTAATCCTGCCGCACGGGCCGCCGAGGGCGTCGGCCCCTACAGTTGCATTCTTCTTTCTCTTCTCTCGTTGACATTTTCCCCCATAGGTATTATATTGTATCTGCGCCGCACCCGGCCTGACCGGGGCGACAGCAGAAAGGAATTGAATATGGAAAAAAGCAAACGCATGGACACCCGCACCCTCACCGGTCTCGCGCTGTTCACGGCTCTCGTCGTCGTGCTGCAGCTGATGGGCGCTTTCATCAAGTTAGGGCCCTTCTCGATCTCGCTGACAGCCGTGCCGATCATCGTCGGCGCCGCGCTCTACGGCCCCGCGGCCGGCGCGTGGCTCGGCGGCGTGTTCGGTCTCGTCGTGATGTTCACCGATACGGCGCTCTTCATGCCCGTCAGCCCCATCGGCACCATTCTGACGGTCATGCTCAAGGGCATCTGCGGCGGTTTCCTCTCGGGCCTTGTCTATAAGGCTTTGTCCGGGAAGAACGAGTGGATCGCCGTTCTGGCCGCCTCGATCGTGTTTCCCGTTGTGAACACCGGGCTGTTCCTTGTGGGCTGCCGTCTGTTTTTTATGCCGCTCATCAACGAGTGGGCCGCTGCTGCGGGCTTTGAAAACGCCGGCACCTTTATGGTCACCGGCATGGTCGGATTGAACTTCCTTGTGGAGCTCGCGATCGACCTTGTGCTCAGCCCCGTGATCCTGCGTCTTGTCAAGCTTGGCAGAAAGGACAGGTAATCCTATGATCCTCGCAGTTGACGTCGGCAACACCAATATCGTCCTCGGCTGCATCGAAGAGGGCCGCATCGTCAATACGGTGCGGCTGCACACCGACGATCGCAAGACCGCGGCCGAGTACGCCATCACGCTCAAAGAGCTCTTCGATGTCTTCGGCATCGACTTTCAGGCGTTCGAAGGTGCGATCCTCTCCTCGGTGGTCCCCTCCGTGACCGAGGCGCTCTCTATCGCCATCTCGCGTCTGACCGGCGTGAACTGCCTGGTCGTCGGTCCCGGCGTGAAGACCGGCATGAACGTCCGCATCGACGATCCCGGCACGCTCGGCTGCGACCTTGTGGTCGGCGGCGTGGCCGCGATCGCCTATTACGGCACGCCTGCGATCGTGATCGACCTCGGGACCGCCACAACGATCACCGTGATCGACAAGGACAAGTGCTTTCGCGGCGGCGCGATCCTGCCGGGCGTGAAGCTCTCGTACAACGCGCTGTCCGCGGGCACCAGCCTGCTGCCCAATATCTCGATCGTCCCGCCGAAAAAATGCATCGCCACCAACACGGTCGGCTGCATGCGCTCCGGCGCCGTCTACGGCAGCGCCGCAATGATCGACGGCATGATCGACCGCATGGAGAGCGAGCTCGGCATGCCCTGCCATCTGATCGCCACCGGCGGTCTTGCCTCGAGCATCGTCTCGTGCTGCACGCATGAAATCGTCTGCGACGACGATCTGCTGCTCAAAGGCCTCTGGCACCTGTATCAGAAGAACCGGTGATTTGTCAATCTTCACTGTAGGGGCGGCTATACCCGCAGGGCACACAGTCAGCCGCCCGCGCTTGACTATCTAAAATAGAAATGTGAGGTTTATTCGCAGTATCAGCGAAAAACCTCACATTTTTCATATTTTCGGATGGGGATTCGGGCGACCGCATACCCGCAGGGCACGCAGAGGTGTACAGTGAAGTAAGATAGTAAACAGGTGTGAAGGGACATGGTATACAGTTCTGTGGTAGAATAAAAGGCATCAAAAGGCGGGGAGCTGGTAAAGATGCCGTGGGAGAGCAGAACAGT
>ODAI011919485.1_pt1 | contig 18286 bp, 9 predicted proteins | sample 1539321 | NCBI WGS metagenome assembly ODAI01 (sample SAMN02144231, study PRJEB22623) | gut metagenome | biome: sheep rumen | host: Ovis aries | place: New Zealand | reverse complement strand
TCCAATGCAAAACATGATGAACAGATGCGGTAATAAGAACAGTATAAGCAAAAAGTGAAAAAGTTATCTTTTCTTTTTTTATATGACAATACAAATAAGCCAACAGATATGATAAAAGACAATATATAAATGACAAAGCAAAAGTCACTTTAAATTCCTTCAGGTAGTTCAAAAATTTATCAAGATAACTTATCTGTGAATAATTGGAATGACCGTCAAGCATAAGGCCGGCATCACGGATAAGAAGCGAAAAAGAACCTGATTGCATTATAAGAAAAATAAGATACAGTCCTCCGCAGAGCAGGCATATTCTCGCAAAAACGCCTGCACTTTTAATGCTTTTTTCTTTACATATCAGATAGATCGATATGACCGGGAAAAACAAAACCGACGAAGGATATGAAAGAACCATAAGGCTCATTAAAAGGCCGCAAAAAACGGCATGCAGTTTATTACCTGTCTTAAAAAGATAATACAGTTCTATTACCGTAAGACTTACAAACCATATAAACATATTTGCATAATCGGTAATGACCGTATTTTTGGGAAGCAGATCAAAATATAAAATCCCCAGCAAAAAGCTCAGTTCCCTGCTCAGATGATCTGTCAAAAGCCTGTAGATCCTGTAAGAAACAAAAAGATGGATCAGACAGCCGAAGAAACGGCACCATATCAAAACTCCGTCATAGGTCTTAAATATCAGATGATAGATCCATACTAAAAATTCCGTAAGAAACACCGAGGTCTGATGGGGATCCCAAAGATCAGAGAGCATCTTCTCTCCTCCAAGCAGCCTGATCGCCATGCTCACCTGGTATTCTTCATCCACAAAAACGCAAACAAAGACAGTCTTAAGTGCCGCCAGGACATTTAAAATAATAAGAAGGACAATAAGAAATCCGTATTTTTTGTTTTTTATATCTTTTGAAAGCATTTATGGCTTATCCTTTTCGCCATAATCATTTAATCTTATTTTTGCTTATTTTTCAAATATCCTGAAAAAATTTATTGAAAACCTTTCGTAAAATGATAATATACATATAAGTCTACGGAGAAGATTTTTGCATATATGCAGATCTTCTTACGGAGGCTATTTTATGTTTGACGAAAAACTCTACAGCCCGTCGCAGCTAAATGCTATTAAAAGCACTGACAGGAATATGATGATCCTGGCAGGCCCCGGATCCGGAAAAACCCATACAATGACTGGAAGGATCCTTTATCTTACGGAAGTCATGAATATCCTTCCCTCTCAGATACTTGTCATAACCTTTACGAAGGATGCTGCGATCAGCATGCAAAAAAGATTTTCATCTCTTTCACAAAAAAGTTTTGGAGTTGTATTCGGAACTTTTCATTCTGTTTTTTATCACATGATATGCGATTGTAAAAAAAACTTTGCACCATCACTGTTTTTTGAAAATGCAAAGATAAGGATCGCATCAAGTATTGCTTCAGACTATGAATCGGATGATATAGGCAAAAACGTCCTTGCAGAAAAAATCCTTTCTTCAGTTTCAATATATAAAAATACCCTGAATGAAGAAATGGCTTCCTTTATTCTTCCCGATAAACAAAGATCATCTTTCACAGATATATTCAGTCATTTTGAAAATATCCGCAAAAAGAAAAACCTGCTTGATTTTGATGATATGGTTTATGACTGTCTGAATATGCTTAAAAATGACTCTTCTTTCAGGAATAAATGGTCAAAAAGATTCAGATATATACTCATCGATGAATTTCAGGATATAAACCCGGTCCAGTATGAAACGGTGATAAATCTAATAACGGATGATTCATCGGTCTTTGCGGTAGGCGATGACGACCAGTCCATATACGGTTTCAGAGGTTCGGACCCGCTTTGCATAAGAAACTTCATAAAAAAGATGAATGCAGGTATTTTTTACTTAAATGAAAATTACAGAAGCACTGATCTTTTGGTAAACTCATCTCTCCTTGTGATAAACGAAAACAAAAACAGGATCAAAAAGGATCTTTTTTCTAAAAGAATCGGTATAAAGGAAGACCTGGTCATACGTTCATTTGCTGACAGAGAATCCGAGATCAAGGCGATCATCAAAGATGATAATGACAAAAAGATCAAAAGAGCCGTACTGTTTCGCACAAATCTTGATATGCAGTACTATGCTTCTTATTTTTCCGCAAAAAACATACCTTTTCATATAAGGGAAAAGACACAAAATATATATGATCATTTCATCATGAAGGATATTTTTTCATATCTTGGTGCGGCATACTTAAATGACACAGATATGCTTAAAAATATCATAAACAGGCCTTTCAGAAACATAAGCTCCGAGACCTTGATAAAAGGTAGTGCGGCTCTGAATGAAATGATTATATATGCTGAAAAAAACGAAGGGATAATAAAATCAGATACTGTCAAAAACCTGAAAACCCTGAAAAAAGATCTTGAATTCATGAAAAGTCTCACACCCTGTCATGCCACAGAATATCTGTATAATAAGATCGGATACAAAAAATATGTGATGAATCTTTCAAAAAAACAATCGGTCTTATCAGAGGAATATTCAAAGGTCCTTAGTAAAGCCAAAGAGATGGTAAAGCTTTCTGACGATTACGAGGAGCTCCTTATGTTAAAAAGCGAATATGAAGATGACCTTAAAAGATCTAAAAACAATGATCAGGAAAACGAAAGCATAAATCTCATGACACTGCACGCATCAAAAGGGCTTGAATTTGACAAAGTATATATCCCTGACTGTAACGAAGGTATATTTCCCTGCGGAAAAATGCCGGATGAAGAAACTGTTGAGGAAGAAAGAAGACTTTTTTATGTAGGAATGACAAGAGCCGTAAAGAGCCTTCATCTTTATTATGTATCCGGAAACGGATCCGGAAAAAACATGCGATCAAGATTTCTGAGTCCTCTTTTAAACAGCACAAATTAAGCCAATATTAACTTCCCAAAATATGGAAATATCCCCTGTAAAGTAGTAAAATAAACAGGTATTTTTCAAAAAAAATTTTACGGCATAAACTGCTTTATTAATAGATATTTGTCAAACGGGGAAAAAACTAAAATGAATTTATCAAAAACAAAAAAAATCGCACAAAAGATCATCTGCTTCATTACACTTACCGTAATGATATGCACAATAGCAATCGGGTCCATTTCGATAAAGGCCCATGCCGCAACCCCCTCAGCAGGTAATTTTTCAACTAATTTCTGGGGAGACGGCGGCCAGGTAACATTCGATCTGTCAGGCTGTGAGGGTTATCTGACCATCACTGCAGTGATCGAATTCAATTCAAATGTCTCATCTGCGTCAGGTTGGGGATTTGACTCATATCAGACAAACGGTAAAAAAGTCACGGCAACCGTAAGAGCTGACGGCGCTAATTCCTGGGGCATAGGTTCAAATGTCGGTATACAGGTTCAGGGATCCGGGCTCAGCTCTGCAAGAGTGGTTTCCGTAACAGGTTCCGGCACATATAGCGGCAACAATAATAACAACAATAACAATAATAACAACAATAATCAGAACCAGAACAATACTCCCCCCAGCAATGTTCCCGTTGAAAAGACTGATTTCACCTCTCCTGCCACCACCAGATTCGGTGAAGCCGGGGATGACTGGCTTACAACAAAGGGATCAAAGATAGTTGATGCAAACGGCACCGAAGTATGGCTCACAGGAGTCAACTGGTTCGGATACAATACCGGAACAAATCTTTTTGACGGTCTTTGGAACGCACAGCTTGAACCTTCAATAACAGGAATTGCCGATCACGGCTTTAATCTGATGCGAATTCCCATATCCGCAGAGCTTCTTCTTCAGTGGAAATCAGGCAACTATCCCACTGCCAATTATAATCACGCATACAATTCCAATCTGGAATCACTTAATTCTCTTGAGATATTCGATTACGCCCTGACTCTTTGTGAAAAGAACGGGATCAAGGTAATGATCGATATCCACTCCGCAAATACCGATGCCTCAGGTCACAACCATCCCGTCTGGTACACTGACAGGATCACCGAGGATCAATATATTGAAGCCATTGCCTGGATAGCTGAAAGATACAAAAACTATGATACGATAATCGCATATGACCTTAAGAACGAGCCTCACGGCAAGGCAAGTGAGTCGCCTCATGCCATCTGGAATGATTCAAATGACAAAAACAACTGGAAAAGAGTTGCAGAGCGTGCCGGAAATGCCATTCTGGACAAGAACCCCCATGCCCTGATAGTCATAGAAGGAATCCAGATCTATCCAACCAATATCTCTGCAAATAATTTCACATCCAAAAACGATGCGGATTATTACAATACATGGTGGGGCGGAAACCTTATGGCTGTTAAGGATTACCCCATAGATTTCGGCAGCAGCCAAAGGAACAGACAGATCGTATATTCGCCGCATGATTACGGTCCTCTTGTATATCAGCAGCCATGGTTTTCCGGCGGATTTGATGCGGATTCACTTTATAAGGATGCATGGCATCCTTACTGGCTCTACATTTCGGAAGAAAACATTGCACCCATACTTATTGGTGAATGGGGCGGATTTATGTCCGGCGACAATCTCAAATGGATGGAGTATTTAAGAGACCGTATAGGAAAAGACAGACTGCATTATACATTCTGGTGCTATAATGCCAATTCCGGCGATACAGGCGGACTTGTAAAGGATGATTTCAAAACCTGGGATGATGATAAATACAATCTTGTAAAACCCGTTATATGGCAGGATGAAAAAGGACGATTCATCAGTCTAGACCATAAAGTAAAAATGGGAGCAAACGGTATTTCTCTTACCGAATATTCGGGAAGCGTTCCTGCATCCGTTCTTAACGAAGAAACCGAAGGCGAAGATAATACTACTGAAAAAACATCCGATACTACGGAAGGCAGTTCTGTAGTGATAGAAAAAGAGGAAGTTGCAGGAAGCGATTCGGAAATAGTTGAAGAAACATCGGATGAAACAAAGGATGATAAATCCGTTGTCCAGGCTCAGGATGAAGAAGTACCGGAAACCAAACCCGAGAAAAAAAGTACTGATCTGATCTTTCCCATAATACTGCTTATTATCGCAGCATCTCTTTTAGGCGGAGCCATCATCATAACGATGAATAACAAAAGCAAAGCAAAAGAAGGCTCTCCCACTCCCTACGGAAACGAAGAAAACACTGCTCCTCAGCATAAAAACGAAGATAATTAAAGTGCGCAAAAAAACATAAATTAAACACCCCGTAACGGGGTGTTTTTATGTATTATGTGTTCATAATATTTTATGACCCATCCGTGTGAAGACAGAAAGCAATCCGGCAGGATACGCCTAAAAAATCAAGAAAGTTTTGATATCGCTGCTTTGATCCTTGCAACGGACTCTTCTTTTCCAAGGATCTCAAGGATCTCGGTAGCACCGGCAGGGGTCATGAGCTTTCCGGAAAGAGCGATCCTTATGGGCCACATCACATAACCGTTCTTGTATCCCTTGCTCTCAGCATACTCAAGAAGCCTGGCATATAATGCATCATTGGAATAATCAGTCTGTTCTTCAAGTATGGGAAGCACTTCCTCAAGCACGGCTTTTGAACCCGCTTCATCGATCTTGTTCTTTTTATTGGTATAGATTTCTTTATCATATTCGGGAACCTTTTTAAAGAAATCTACCTGTGATTCAATATCGGGGAATATCTCGATCCTTGTTTTTATTTTAGATGCGATTTTCTTAAGATCAACGCTTGTACCTTCAAGTGCTTTTTCAAGATAAGGCTTTGCCTTTTCATAGAACTTATCCTCATCCATAGCCTTAAGATACTCTCCGTTCATCCACTTAAGCTTCTGGATATCGAATACGGCGGGGGGTTTGGAGATCCTGTGATAATCAAACTCCTTAATAAGTTCATCAAGTGAAAAGATCTCTCTGTTATCCTCGGGCGACCATCCGAGAAGTGCAACATAATTGATTACAGCTTCCGGAAGAAATCCCTGCTCGATAAGATCTTCAAAGGATGCATGACCGCTTCTTTTTGAAAGTTTATGATGCTCTTCATCCGTAATAAGAGGCAGATGGATATATACGGGAACCTTCCATCCGAAAGCATCATAGAGTCTGACATACTTGGGTGATGAAGAAAGATACTCATTTCCCCTGACAACGTGTGTGATGTTCATGGTATGATCATCAACGACATTTGCAAAATTATATGTGGGATAACCATCCGATTTGATAAGGATCATATCATCAAGTTCGGAATTTTCCACGGTAATATCACCGTAAAGCTCATCATGGAAAGTGGTACTTCCCTCATTGGGAATATTCTGTCTGATAACAAAGGGCTTGCCTTCTGACAGATTTTTCTCAACCTCTTCTTTTGAAAGGCCAAGGCAATGCTTGTCATAAATAGTGATGGACTTACCGTCGACCACTTCAGTCTTTAATGAATCAAGTCTTTCCTTATCGCAGAAGCAGTAATATGCCTCTCCTTTTTCGATAAGCTCCTTGGCATATTTCATATATATTCCGGTCTTCATCCTTTCGGACTGAACATAGGGACCATATCCGCCGTCCTTATGGGGGCCCTCATCCGCAACAAGACCGGTCTCATCCATGGTCTTATAGATGATATCCACTGCGCCCTCAACATATCTTTCCTGATCAGTATCTTCAATCCTGAGCATAAAATCGCCGCCTGCATGCTTTGCGATCAAAAACTCATAAAGGGCACTTCTTAAATTTCCTACATGCATTCTTCCCGTGGGAGAAGGTGCATATCTTGTTCTGATTTTTTCCATGATAAAAAATCCTTCCTTAAAGGTAAAAGAGTCATCAGCCCCTTGTCTGGCCGTTTCCTCTTATCCTGTATTTATATGATGTTATCTCTTTAAGACCCATGGGGCCTCTTGCATGAAGCTTCTGGGTCGAGATTCCGATCTCAGCTCCGAAACCGAATTCAAATCCGTCGGTAAACCTTGTTGATACATTATGATATACACATGCGGCATCAACTTCATTCAAAAACTTCTCTGCTGATTCTTTATTCTCTGTAACAATGGTTTCGGAATGATGAGTGGAATACTTATTGATATGGGCAATAGCTTCCTCAACACTGTCAACAGTCTTAACCGAAAGAATGTAATCAAGATATTCTCTGCCAAAATCTTCATTGCTTGCCGGTGAACCTTTATCCCCGAGAACACCCAGAGCTCTTTCGTCGCATCTCATTTCCACATTTTTTTCCGAAAGCTTCTCATAGATCAGCGGAAGGATCTTATCCTTCACGGAAGAATGAATAACAAGGCTTTCGCAGGAATTACATACAGAGATCCTCTGGGTCTTGGCATTAAATACGATATTAACTGCCATATCGGGATCTGCATCCTTATCAATATATACGTGGCAGTTTCCCGTGCCGGTCTCAATAACGGGAATATTGGAATTCTCCACAACTGCCCTGATAAGTCCCGCTCCGCCTCTGGGAATAAGGACATCCACGTATTCCTTCATCTTCATAAATTCTGTGGTAACAGCACGATCAGTGTCTTCAATAAGCTGTAAGATATCAGGATCAAGACCTTCACCTGAAAGCACGTCCCTGAGCACCTTAACTATGGCTTTGTTTGATTCTATGCAGTCGCTGCCGCCCTTAAGGATACATGCACTGCCGGCCTTGAATGTAAGAGAGAAAGCATCGGGAGTTACATTGGGTCTGGACTCGTATATGATCCCGATGACACCCATGGGAACCCTGATCTTCTCTATATGCATTCCGTTAGGTCTAACAAAAGTATCCAGCACTTCGCCTATGGGATCGGGAAGCGACGCAACCTGCCGGAGGCCTTCAGCGATACCCTCTATCCTTGATGTGTTAAGCATCAGCCTGTCCTGCATAGCATCACTCATGCCATTCTTAACAGCATTATCAAGATCAAGCTTATTAGCGGCGATTATCGCATCAGCATTCTTAATAAGTTCTTCTGCGCATTTGTTTAAAACACTATTTTTTTTATCAGTAGGGATCATTGCTGCTTTATATTTTGCTCTTACGGCATTTTCACCCAATAATGTTAAATTTGACATAATATTCCTCTTTAAAATTTAGCAGAAAGCGGAGTGATGTAATATACATTTTCATATAAAAATATTATATATTACATCAACGCAGCGTCACTTGTCATGAATGAATGACCTTAAACGGCCTTGCATCCCCTTCATCTTCAGGGATCTCAGTATCAAGGATCTGAAGAGAAAATGCAACTGCGATGGAATGAATCCTTAGTGTCAGCTTGTCTTCAAGAAATCTGTCATAATATCCGCCGCCATATCCGACCCTGCGGTTATATGCATCAAAGGCAACACCGGGCATGATCATAAGATCTCTTCCGGGGAGCATCATTGCGTCGGCCTCATTATATTCATAAAGTTCAGAGTCTTCCGCAGGTTCAAGGATCTTATATTTTCCAAATGAAAAATGAACAGGATCCACATCTGTTATCCTGCGAAATTCCATCTCTTTATGGAAGCCCGTTGAAACTATACGGGGAACAAAAACCTGCTTTTCTTCGGATAATGCATATTCAAGGATCTTCTTGATATCGATCTCGCTTCCGTTTGGCATAAATCCAAGAATGCGTTTGGCATTTATAAAAAGCGGTTCCTTTATCATCTTCTCAAATACGGCATCTGAAGAAGCTCTTCTTTCTCCGTCAGTAAGAGCGTCCCTTTTTGCAAGGATCTCAGTTCTTATTTCTTTTTTTGATTTTTCATAAATATTTTTTTCAGCCATATGGATTCCTTGATCACTGGGAAATATATTTTACAAGGTCAAAATCATTATCTTTATGTGATGCAAAAGCGGTACCTATCTCATCTCCCGCAATGATCTTCGAAAGAACCGTAAGGTCCTTGCTTGAGCAGATTACCATATCCGCACCGGACATTGTTGCAATATAAGCAGCATTCAGCTTTGTGCTCATACCGCCTGTTCCCATTCCGGAACCTGATGAATCCTTACCCATGGAAAAGTATTCATCCGTAAGCCGGTCAACTTCGGGTATGAACCTGGCATCCGGATTGGTATTGGGATCATCCGTATAAAGTCCTTCGATATCCGACAAAAGTATAAGAAGATCAGCACCTACCATTGAAGCAACCATTGCCGATAATGAATCATTGTCGCCTATCTCGATCTCATGAGTCGCAATGGTATCATTTTCATTGACAATGGGAATAACCTTCATATCAAGAAGTGCTTTGAATGTATTGGCGGCATTCATCCTGTTTGTATCATTTAAAACAGTATCCTTTGTCATAAGAACCTGTGCGGGAAGCTGATTATACTCCGTGAAAAACTTCTCGTATATATTCATAAGTCTTCCCTGACCTATGGCAGCACATGCCTGCTTCTGAGGAATGGTAAGCTCGTGGGTTATTGATCTGTCCCTTCCGTATCCTATGGCATATTTTCCGGCAGCGATGGCTCCCGAGGATACCAAAATGACATCCTTTCCCGAGTTGTGGATATCGGAAAGCTGTCTTACAAGCAGCTCTATACGGGAAAAATCCATTCCGCCGCTTTCGGGATGATTGATTGAGGATGATCCTATCTTAACAACGATCCTTATTTTATTTTTAAAGCCTTCTCTTAAACTGCTCAAAATATTTCACCAGCCTTTTATCATAGTCTAAAACTTATATATTATACTAATGATAAAGATTATTATCAATTCTTTAACGCAAAGAGGATACCAAATGTTCCCGGACCGCAGTTAACGGAAATGGAAGGAGCTGCTTTCTGGAAATAAACATTTTCAAAATGTACCCTTTTTTCAACCATATCAACGATATAATCAAGTTCTTTCCTTGTAAGTCCCACATAGGTTATGAACAGATTCTTCTTATCGATATCGGATACATTCACAAGGGTTGAAGAAATATATCTGCCCCATGCATGGTGTCTTGTTCCGAAAAAGAATCTGTTTGTTACCATCTTACCGCCGATCATGTCGATAACGGGATGGAACATAAGTGCATCTCCCACCGCTGCGACTTTCTTTCCAATCTGACCGGACTTTGCAAGAAAATCAAGACTGTCGACGATAAAGCTTGTTTTGACACTTAACCTGAAAGTCGAAAGCCTCCTTATTATCTCACCGACAGACAGACCTTCCGATGCAAGGATGCTGGCCTCTATGGCAATGATACCCTGACCGCTTGACAGATGGCTTGTATCAAAAACAGTAACATTATCAAAAGATCTGGCAGCGGCAACGGCATTATCATATCCGCTGTGTGCTACCCTCGAAGAAACGGATATATGTATCACATTACTTGCTGAAAGAAGTGCTTTTGCGAAGAATTCCTCATGCTCTTCAACAGAAGGCTCATGTGTGATGACCTTTCCGTCGGAATTGATATATTCAAGAAGTCCGTCGGAATCAACCTCTTCACTGTCTGCAAAGATTCCGCTTTCTGTCTCAACTTTATGAGGGATTGTAAGGATATTGTATCTTTCCTTTAATACCCTGGGAATATCCGCAACAGATTCGGTGGTGATGATGATGGATTTCTTGCGTGTATTTCCTTCCATCCACTGGATACTCTGCTCGACGATATCATCATCCGTTCCCATAATGGTAACAAGATTCTGGGGAAGGAGTCTGATAAGCTCATTTTCAAGTTCGGAAGAATTGATGGGTTTTACTATATATCCGTCAAAGCCTTCCTTTGCATAAAGCTTTCGGTCTTCGCTTCCGGCATTGGCAGTAAGGGCTATCACCTTGGCATCTCTGGAAAGACCGCCCACCTGATCCCTTATCTTATGCATACATTCGATACCGTCCATCTCCGGCATCATATGATCCATAAGTATAAGATCGTAATTTTTAAGAAGTGTCATTTCAAGAGCCCGTCTTCCGCTTTCGGCAGTATCAACAAGCACTCTTGTATCTCTCAGAAGTTTTGTGATGACAAGGAGATTTGATGCATTGTCATCAACAGCAAGTATCTTGGCTTCAGGCGCTTCGAAGCTGCATTTATAATTTCCCGACTGATTGCGCTTTCTTTTTTCTTCGAAGCTGATCTTTCCGATGGATTTGGAATCGGTAACCTTCTGGGGGATGGATACAACAAATGTGGAACCGCTGGTATATACACTGTTAACGGAAACGCTTCCTCCCATAAGCTCGGTAAGCTGCTTGACAATTGAAAGTCCCAGGCCGGTACCTTCGATATATTTATTTTTATCTTCATCAACACGCTTAAAGGAATCAAAAAGATATGGGATATTTTCTTTTTTGATACCCATACCGGTATCGGTTACATAGTACTCAATAAGCGCATTGCCTTCTCCCACGTCCCTGCACTGTATGGACAAAGTAACAGAACCCTTCTGGGTATATTTAATTGCATTATTTAAGAGATTGATAAGGATCTGCTTGATCCTGACTTCATCACCGTAAAGCTCGGCCGGAATATCGGGGGATACTTCAACATGAAAATCAAGACCTTTTTCCTTACATCTGATCCACATCATGCCCACAATATCTGAAAGCATATCTCCGGGATGATATGAGGAAAGAGAAAGATTCATCTGTCCGGATGATATCTTGGACATATCAAGGATATCGTTTATAAGATGAAGAAGGATATTACCCGCAGCTCTTATGTTTACAGAGTTTTCCGCAACTTCATCGGAAACATTTTCCCTCAAGGTCATCTCATTTAGTCCGATGATGGTATTGATGGGAGTCCTGATCTCATGGCTCATGCTTGAGAAGAAATGATTCTGGGCAGTATTCAGATCGCTTATCTCCTTTTTTTGTATCTCATTGTAGATGTAATAACTCCTGTAAGAAAACTGCAGAAACATCTTAACCAGTCCCACAGTAAGACCTACTATCATAAAGATGATGAGCGTATAAACGGAAACTCCCGGGCGGTCAAATCTGTTTGACATCAAAGTGCATAAGAAGATCATGGCTCCGTCAAGCACTGCGGAGATGCCGATAAATGCCATGGGATGCATATAATTAAAAAGAGGGACACCCATATATACGATCATAAATACACAGGGTGTAACAAAGCCCTTGGCAAGTGACTCAAGAACCGAATAACACACAGCCCCGGATATGATCAAAAACGACATGAAAGGCGAGATCCATAACAGCTTTGTCAGTCTTTTTTCATAATCGTTCCTGACATATCTTATTATTATAAGAGACAGGACAAGAAGAAAGAACAAAACAGCATAAAGACAGTAAAAATAGTTGATATAGATCCCGTAATTTTCAGGATTATAATAAGTCAAAACAGTAAGTACTATCTGAATGAAAGCACCTGCCAGGACTACCATTTTCATTTCATGGATAAGATCATAAAAGATCGATCTGTTTATCAGTTCTTCATTTTCGATCTCACCATGATTATGGAAAACAAATGATAAAAACGATCTGACGGAAAGATCCATGAACGAATTCCTCCTTAAGACTTATCAGCTTGGTGAAAATTCCAGGATATCGGAATCATCAGTCTGACCCGAAGTGTCTACGGGACCCATTTCATTTTTTATTGCTTCTATAACAACAAGATATTTGCTCATCATATCATCATGATTAACATCTATATATTCTCTGTTGTACTGCTTTGCTGCTTCTTCAAGCTTACGTGCTTTCTCGGAAAGAGCGGAAGCTCCGATCATCTTTGAAGTGCTCTTAATGGAATGAACCTGGATAGTGTATGCTTTCAGATCATCAGTTTTAAGAGCAAGATCAATGATCCTTATTTTATCGGCAGATTCCTTTACATACTGTTTAAGCAGATCATCATAAAACGCCCTGTCATTCTGGCAATAATTGAGACCGGTCTGCACATTGATTCCGGCAGAAGCAAAAGAGTCTGCCGAGGGCCCTGTAGGAGTATTTAAAGGAACTGAATTTTCCTGATCATGTAAGCCTCCGGATAATGAACGGCTCATCACTTTTTTGGAAGCTTCTTCAGAAGATCTTATGACGACATATGAAGAGAGAGTCCTTTTCAGAACACGCTCAAGTTCGACTCTTTCAACAGGCTTTGCGATAAAGCCGTCAAAGCCTTCGCTTCTGAACATTTCTCTTGCCGAACTTACGGCATTAGCAGTAAATGCGATGATGGGAACAAGATTCATGCCTCTTCCCACATCCGAACGGATCCTCTTCATGGCTTCAACACCGTCCATCTGAGGCATCATATGGTCCATAAAGATAATATCAACATCGTGATCATGACAGTAATCAATGGCCTTTTGACCGGAATCAACAGTCTCTACTATCATGTCATATCTTTCGAACATCCTGGCTGCGACGATAAGGTTCATAGGCTCATCATCCACAACAAGCACCTTTACTCCGGGGAAGGAAAGAAGGCCTTCGTCCATGATCTCATCACCGGGCCTTGAATTGAGAACTCCGATGATAGGAAAACAGTAAAAAGGCTTGGGGAGAACTCTGACTCTTGAATCAGCGGGTCTGTTAAGTTCTTCGGGATTTGCAACAACTGAAACAATAATGGTTTTTGCAAGTTCTTCTATGAACTCAACAGAACCGTTATACTCCTCCGGACCGACAAAAAGATGTGAAAAAGCCTTATTTTCAGTAAGTTCATGAAGGGAATTTTCATTATCAACTCTGTGGAGCTTTACCTTAAGTCCGGTAACAAGATTCTTGACCATTGAATTGTAATATTCACGGACATGGGGATTCTCGTATTTTTCAAAGTGAAGATATGCTCCGAGACTTGTCTCTTCCCTGTCTTTGATGGACATACAGACGCTGTTGTCTATAACCTTGTTGGGAATGGTGATCCTGATATTTGTACCCTCTCCCACCTTGGATTCAATTGTCATAAAGCCGCCCAGGGCGCTTACAAAACCATGGACAATCTGCATACCAAGACCCAGTCCGCCATTTTCCCTGTTGCGGCCGGAATCTCCCTGATAGAAATCGTTGTAGACTTTTTCTATCAATTCATCATCCATACCCTTTCCCGTATCCTTTACATCAATCCTGAGATTGACGCCGTAAGGCTGGGGTATGGCAGAGATGTGAACATACACACCGCCTGCATCGGTATATTTAAGACCGTTAACAACGGTATGGAAAAGGATCTTCTTTATCTTTCCGGCATCGGAATTAAGGATATACGGGATGGATGCATCTACATCGATTATAAGTTCAACTTCCTTCTTTCTGTACGGAGCGATCATCGTAACAAGGTCGTTCAAAACAGAAGAAAGCATATAATCTTCATAATTGTTGGTAAGATCATGTCTGTCAATTTCGGAATAATCGAGGATATCTTCGATCTTTTCACTTATCCTCTTACCTGCTTCATTAATGGAAACAAAGCTCTCACGTGTTGAGTCTGAATTATCCCTTTCAAGACTTATCTCGCAGATACCGAGTATGGCATTGATCGGTGTCCTTATCTCATGGGAAACATTTGCAACAAAATCACTGAGTTTTTCGGCAGATTCATTTAAAAGAGCGATCTCATCCCTGGACCTGTCAAGGACTTCACTCCACTTATCGATTATGGTACGGGCGATCCATGAAGTAATTGTTATGACCGCAATATGAAGCACACATCTTGAAATTATCAGCTGGTCAAATTTATAGCCTTCCATGACCATGGCAAAGATCTCATATGCAAAGGTCACATAATATGTCACCTGGCAAAGAGTTATCATGGAATGTATTCCTGTCATTGTATAGAGAAGCATTACAACACTCATAACTATGGCCAGGTCAAATGTGGATGTTGTATATGTCCCGTAATAGAAGAAAGTAGCCATCATAAGTATTGAACACAGCCACAATCTGTGTCTGTCATTTCCCAGCTGGGAAAAATGAATATACCAGGACATCAATACTCCTGCGACGATCATGAATATGGGCCATTTCAGCCAGTTCATTACAAAGCTTTCTCCTATCAGGATCACGGAGAAAATCGTATAAGTAAGGATCATCATAAGATGCGATGATTCAAACAGTTCGTTTTTGTTGGAAGATTTATCTTCTTTCATTTACTGCTCCCTAAGCTGGTAATCTTTATCTTCATCAATTATCTGAAGCATGATCTGTGCAAATTTGGGATCAAACTGTTTCCCGGAACATTTAACGAACTCTTCCCTGACAACATTCTGGGGAAGTGTATCTCTGTAGCTTCTGCGGCTGGTCATTGCATCGTAGGCATCAGCAACTGCAATGATCCTTGCAACCTCGGGAATATCTTCTCCGGAAAGACCGTCAGGATATCCGTTTCCGTCATATCTTTCATGATGCCACCTTGCCCCGTTTGAAAGATTGGGCATTTCGGTAATGGTCTCAAGTATCTGGGTACCGATGACCGGATGCCTTTTAATAATGGCATATTCCTCATCGTCAAGCTTTGAATTCTTATTGATGATGGCGTCCGGAATACCTATCTTACCAACATCATGAAGAAGACCGATTATATAAATATCATTCTGATCCTTTTCACTGTAACCGTATCTGTATGCGATCTCCCTTGAATACTCAGCAACTCTGGATGAATGACCGTTTGTATATCTGTCCTTGGCATCGATTGCGAAGGCAAGAGCTTTGATAATGTGCATTGAAAGCTGCTCATTTTCCTCGCTCTTTTTTTCAACCTCCCGGTTCATATGATCCTTGAGATAGTTGAACTTGATAAGATTCTTTATCCGAAGATATAGTTTTTCGGATGAGATGGGCATCCTGATAAAGTCTTCAACATCAAGTTCAAGACCTCTCTTTTCGTCATCGTCATTATCCCCGGAGATAAGAACAATGGGTATATGGCGCATTGCGCCGCCCTTTTTCTTTATCTCAACAATGGTGTCAAAACCGGAAAGCCCGCTCATATGTCCCTTTATGATGATCAGATCGGGAATATTTTCACTCATGTAAGAAAGAAGTTCATCACCGTTTGAAAAAGCATTAACGGAATATCCTTTATTCATAAGGACTCCGGAGATCATCCCAAGTTCTTCGGGATCGTCACTTGCAACATATATGACATTTTCATCATTATTCCTGTATGTGACGCCTTCATGGGCTTCAGGGGTCGTACTCTGGGTTTCCACCTTGAGTTTTACTAAAGAAGAATACTGATTGTTTTCCCATGCATGCATAACGCGGTCAGTGACACGGTCTGCGTTATAATCACTGATCTCAGGAAGCATAAGGAAAAAGTGGCAGTCTCCTATCTGCATGAGGATATCACTGTTTCTGAGAGATTCCTGAAGCAGTTCCCTGAGGCTCACCATTATCTTTTCCTTCTCGGATTCCGAAAGATCCTTTGGAACAAAATGAGCCGTAAAAAGCATCTTATATGCGGTGCCGCGGTACCTGTCCATATAGCGGATCATATAACGGTAAACATTACCGAATGCATCCTTTCCCATCCAGATGGCATTTTGCGGGATATTTCTCTCCTCGAGTATTGAAGTAAGCTTATCAAGGGATATATCATCAGGAAAATCAGTTTCGGCAACATTCTCCGAATAAACCGCAAATCCGTGTTTTCCGTCATTTTTTACTTTATAAAGTGCACGGTCTGCAAAATTGAAAAGCTTGTTAAAATCAGTTCCGAATTCCGGGACGAATACAACACCAAGGGATGTTCCAAGGGGAATCCTCATATCCTCACCCATAAGCGATTTTGCAACGCTTACAAGATCGGCATTTACATTTTTTGAAAATTCAGCTATGTCATCAACATTAGTCATGCCATCCGCAAAAAGAAGAAATTCATCTCCGCCGATCCTTCCAAAGACCGCATCAAAGGTCATCCTGTTTTTAAGGATCCCTGAGAAAGACGAGAGGATCTTATCTCCCATATCATGTCCGAAAATATCATTGACCAGCTTAAAGGAATCAAGATCGGCAATGATAAGGGCTCCTTCTTTAACAGCACATAATTTTTCTATCTGCTCATTGGCATTATATTTGTTGTAAAAACCCGTAAGTTTGTCAACAGTTGCTTCTTTTTCGAATTTAAGCATCTGGCCGTGGGTACTGACGATATTATTAACTCTTCTGACAAGAACATCCGGATCAAAGGGCTTTCTGATAAAGTCGGAAACACCCATCTCAAAGCCTTTGCTTTCACTGGATTTATCTTCATCCGCAGTAAGAAATACTATGGGAGTTGTGGAAAGAGAAAGTTCTGCTTCAAGTTTTCTGAAGCTTTCATATGTCTCGAAACCGTCCATATCCGGCATCATGATATCGAGAAGAATAAGATCAGGTGCGGAATTTGAACGCACATAATCCAAAAGAGCTCTGCCGGATTTAAGAGCAGTGACTCTCATATTATTTTTTGACAATATCTGACCGGCCATTTTCAGATTTGTCACATCATCATCAACTACAATAATCCATGAAGCCATAAAATGATCCCCTCATAAAAAGATAAAAAACTCAGTTAAAAGGCTTGTATCTTCCGATGATCTGTTCTGCGGCTTTTATGCCGTCAATTGCAGCAGAAGTGATGCCGCCTGCATATCCTGCACCTTCACCTATGGGCATAAGACCGGATATATTGGAATTCATCAAATCATCCCTTGTTATCCTTACAGGCGAAGAAGTTCTTGATTCACCCCCCGCAAGCAGTACTCTGTCATCATTAAAACCTGTTATGATCTGCCCGAATCTTTCCATTCCGTTAATAAATATCCTGTTGATATTTTCTTTGAAAATACCGGTCAGATCCTTATATTCAAATTCTCCTTTTACGCCTTCATCAGGATCAAATCCTTCAAAGCTTTCATCCCTGCATTTAAAGGGTTCGCCAAAACCGTAAACAGATTTAAAATCACCATATCTTTGAACCGGTATCTTACCCTTTGCAAGTTCAAAAGCTCTTTTTTCAAGTTCTTCCTGGAAGCTGATACCTGCTAAAGGATCATCTCCCGGGTAATCGGATACCGGAATACTGACAACTATCGCCGAATTTGCAAAACCGGAATCCCTTCCGTGATCACTCATGCCGTTTACAACAGTCCGTCCATTCTCTGAAGACGAATTTACAACATAACCTCCGGGACACATGCAAAAAGAAAATATTCCTCTTCCTTCAAATTCAGCCGTAAGCTTATAGGGTGCAGCCCCAAGGTATTTGGCATATAAAGCATCACCGTACTGGGCTTTATCTATAAGCTTCTGGGGATGCATGACACGAAGGCCCGCGGCAAAGGGTTTTTGCTGCATAAAAACACCTTTTTCATAAAGCATTCTGTATGTATCACG
>ODAI010137041.1_pt1 | contig 18288 bp, 19 predicted proteins | sample 1539321 | NCBI WGS metagenome assembly ODAI01 (sample SAMN02144231, study PRJEB22623) | gut metagenome | biome: sheep rumen | host: Ovis aries | place: New Zealand | reverse complement strand
GCTTTCAGCTGATCCACATCGGGTACATCAGGTACATCGGGTACACAGCACGAGTTTGGACTGTACCCCATGGGTTATAACCCCACATGGGGTACATGGGGTACACTATTTTTAGACCACGAGTTTACTTCTCTTCCCCCGCGTCTGTTCCAGAATCCCTGCCATCCTGATCCCCCTCTTCCGCACACTTCGTCTCCGGCTCCGTTTTAAGCAGCAAAAACGTCACCGCGACCCCTGCCCTTGAAAAACCATCCTCATCCTCCCCGCAGCATGCCCGAAACACCTCCCGCTCCTTAACCCTTTCATCACCGATCTGATACAGCTGTAATTCCCTATCCTCCGTCACCTCAGACACCCTGTTTTCATTCCCGGCTTTCCTCTCAGATGCCCTGATTTCCTTCTTCTCATACATAAAATCACCCCTTTCATAACTGCAGGAAAGCACTTATACTTTTCCTTCCACTCCCCTATGATCCGGCTTCCTTCCCTGCTCCCTGATCACCAGCCTTAACCCTTCACAGTCAATTCCGGCTTAAGCTTACATTCCCTTAGAACCTCATTACAGACGAAACGCCGGAAACGTCGTAAGACTCTGGCTCCTCACCCTGTCGCACAGCTCCATAAGCCTCCCCTCATTACACATCGAAAGCTTATCCGAAAGCCTCGCCATCACCTGATCCATATACCTGTCCTCGTTCCTAAATGGAAACTCCGCAGACAAAAGCTCCGTCCTGACCCTCCCCTTCTGATCTGCCCTCAGAAGACTGTTGCAGAGAGCCGTTTCATCAAAGGAAAGCATCCTCCCCGAAAGTCCCTCCATAGCCGTCTGCAAGCCAAGATTCAGACACATTAAAATACTCTCCATCTCGCCGTTCTCAAGCCCCTCTGCCTCTGTAAGCGGCATAAGAGAAAACTCCTCCGTAAGCATCCGGAAGCCTGCCAGCACAGCCCCCTTCAGCATAAAAGAAAGAATACGAAACCCCTTTTCCGACAGCCTCGCCCTGAAAAAGCCCTCATCCCTGAACCTCGTCTCCACCAGATAATCCGCATACAGCAAAAGCATCGTCCTATCCCGTATTCTGTCCGTAAGCCCGGACTTTAACAAAAATCTCTGATTCACATAGTCCACAACCCCATTTTCGGAAAAACTCTCCTCCCAATCCGTCTCCACCACATAAGAAACATTCCCCCGTACTGTGTTATAAATATCAATATCCTCATCCCTCCGGTGATCTGGTCCACGATATTCCAGATCTCTCAACGAACCTTCATAGTCCCGTATCGCCCCCTCTCCCGGCACCGCATCCCTCAGGGCATACGCCGTAACCGGCTGGTACTTAAGCTTAAAAACCGGGGCCCTTTCATATACAAATACCCCTCCCTCAGTCACAGGAGTACCGTCAGCCCTCGTTTTTAACCTCCCCTCATCGACGCATACAACCATCGGATACAACACCGAGACAGGCCTTGCATTATCAGGCACCGAAAGACCCTGCTGCATCAAAGCCTTCTTCGAAGCCACTATCCCGCAATCCTCCCTCTGCCGCCAGATCAGGATCTGATTCCGGTAATCCTGCAGATAATTCTCAGAAGCCCCTCTGAGAAAAGAGACAAGCTTCTTCTGAAACACCATCAGAATACCCTCGTTGATAACCTCCCTAATCCTTGCATCAACCTCAGCCGTCATACTGTCGCCCTCATTATTCATAACAATCCTCACCTCCCTCATTCGCGCTCCTGCATAAATCTCCATTCAGAATCCCCCGGATCAGTCCTGAGACTCTTTTCAAACTGCCTCGACAAAAGCTCCAGATTCCTTCGGGCACGCTCCTTAGACGCCTCATCCATCTCCCGGAGTCTTGCCTCCATATCCCTCTCCGCCTTAACCAGCCCTATACTCGCCTCCAGCTTGTTATATCCGTCCCTTCTATCACACCCGTTCCTTTCCGCCTCCTCTTCCCGCTTCCTTGCGATCAGCTCCTCCACATCAAACCTCTTTCTCCCGTTCCCGCTCTTCTCCCTGCCGTTTCTATCGCTTTCCCTGCCGTTTCCGCTCCCCTTCTTCACAGCCCCGGAAGCACGCTTACCCTGCCCGGAACCCGGATCGCCATTATTTCCCCCTGCTCCGGAAGCCTCTCTCACATGATGATCTGAATTCCTCGGTTCCTTCTCTGCTTTCTCCCTGACAGACCCCTGCTTTCCTGCACTCACGCCCTCTCTCTTTACAGGCCCAGCCGACGTTCTCAGATCACCACCGCTCCTTTTTCCGTCTTTCCTCCCCTCCGCCTTAAGCATCAGCAGCTCCCTCTCAAACATCCGCTGTCTTCGTTTCGCAGAAAGATTACCGACCAAAGCAAGCAGCAGAATAACCGCACCCGCCAGAAGGATCAGAACATCCAGATACGCATTATTCAGCCCCTCCGGCAGATACACACAAAACTCCGTATAAAACTCAGACCTTTCAAAGGCCTCCGCCCACCTGCTCAGTAACCCCGCCATAATTACTCCTTAACACTTTCTCCTGATTTCTGCTCCTGACGCAGCCCCTTCACAACATATTTTTCTTTCGCTCCTCCTGCTTTTGGCGAAGGCGCTCCCTTCGTTCCCTCTCCCGATACTCCGCCAGCTTCTTCATATCCGACGTCAGATACGGATAAATCGCATTGTCCTCCGGAAAATGCGAATAAAACGGCACCACGTTCGAGCCCGTATAAAACAGCCCCTGCCCCGGAGGAGCCGAAATAATATAATCCATCATACTGTCCGACAGGTTAAGTATCCCCCTCAGATGCTCCCTCGCCTCATCCGACTGCTGATTCAGCACCTGAATAAAATTACACTCCGACAAAAGCTTCTTAGCTAAAGGATGATCCACCATATCCGAAGTATTCTGCGTGATCCCCGTAGGCACCCCGCCGTACTTCCTCGCCCTCTTCCATAGCGCCGTCAGAAACTCCGCCGCCGAATCATTCCCGGCCTGAAAAAACAGATGACACTCATCCACATAAATATAGGTAAACCTCCCAATCCGTCTGTTTTCGACGAGCCTTGACCACATCGCATCCTGAATGATATTCATGGCAAGAAGCTTTAATTCATCCCCGACCGACGAGATATCAAAGCATACGATCCGGTTATGCAGCTCCACATTCGTCCTCTGCGCGAAAATATTGAGCGTCCCCTCCCCGGCATAGCGCTTTAACGTAAAAAACAGCTCCCTCGCCTCCGGCTCCCTGGAGGCCGCAAAAAAATCCATCATATCATTAAAGGTAGGAGTCTCCTCCGGCCTCGGACACCGAAACAGCCTGTTATCCTGCATAAACGGCGCATACAGAGTCCTTAAGCACTCATCGATCAACGCCTTCTGGATACTATCCATCCCGAAAGTCTTCTGCAGCATACTCTCAAACAGCTTCGTAATAAACGAAACCTTCTCAAGGATCGGATCCACCGAATACGCATCCCCGTACATAAGAGAACTTTCATCAAACTCATAATCCATCGCAGAAATATCCAGCGGATTAATGTGATACCTCCCTCCCGGCATCACCGGGATCACCTGCCCACCCAGGGCCGTCGTCATATACACATACTCCTGCTCCGGATCCAGGATCAAAATGTCCGCGCTCTTTTTCAGGAACACATTGATGATCTCAGTCTTTGCGGTAAACGACTTCCCCGATCCGGAAGATCCCAGAATAAACCCGTTGTAATTCGCCTTATTCTCCCGGTTATAAATAAGAAGATTCTTAGAAGCCGCATTCATTGAATAATTGATCCCGTCCCTCTCCTTCACCTCCAGATTGGAGAAAGGCACAAACACCGCACAGGAGCTTGACTTAAGCGTCCTTTTGTTATGCAGAAGATTACAGCACAGCGGCAGCGTCGTATCAAAGCCCTCCTCCTGTTCATCCGTAAGGATCTCACACGTAACCGAAGCCTTCTTGCACTCCGAGATCACTGACTCCGTATATTCCTCAAGGAGAGACATATCCTGCGCAAAGATCACCACCGTAAGCGTCGTTTCAAACAGATGCTCATCATTCTCCCTGATCTCCCGCCTGAGCTTCAACACATCCTCCTCCCTCTCCAGTACTTCCGGATTGATCATACTCTCATCGATCTGATTCCTCTGGTTGCTCCTCTGCAGGTTATGCTTCTCCTCCCTGATAAACGCCAGCTGCCTGTTGATCAGCGTATTTGTCTCAGCATTAGACATAGGCCTCACATGAAAGGTCGTGATCATGTTAAAAGGCATATTCGTAAGATCCGACAGAAATGTATCCGACAGCGCCGCCGGAAGCTCCGTTACCCTGAGGACCCTCACCAGATGATTCCCAAGCTCCATATGCTTCGGTCTTATCACCATAGAGGACGGAGCCAGGACATCCTTAACCGAGATCCCCATAGACCGGATATTCTCAAAATCAAAGCTCGTAACCTCCGTAAGCCTGTTGGTATCCGCCTCAAACACCCTCGTCTTAATAAGAAACTCCCCCGCATTATCCGGATTGTAGATATCATGAAGGATCTCAAGCCTCTCCTCGATCTTAAGAGGCCTTGCCGAAGACTGCATCATTTTAAAATGCCTGTCCATATCATTATCCAGCCTCTTAAACACCTCCCCGGCCTTCTTTGCATCCTCCGTCCTTACCCCAAGCGTAATATACTCATCCCTTGTGATCCCGTTCTTCCCCTCCATGATCCTTGCCATTATCACCTTATTCATCTCATGCCGAAGATGATCAAACCCGTCCCCCGTCTCCTTAAGCAGCGCCTCCTCCTGAAACTGACTCAGATTGATATTCCGGTTAAACAGCGTAAGCGCCATCTCCGTATTCGACCCCAGTGAATTCAGAAAAGCCCGGTATTTCGTCAAAATACTCTCCTGCTCCTGCTCACTCGCCGTCCGGTAATTGATATTCTCAACCGCGTACATCCTCGTAAACAGCCCTGGCCCCGTCTCAATCAGATTCCGCCCTTCATGAACACAGTAGACCGGCACCGAATCCTGAACCGTCTCCATCACCTCCGGCACCAGCCTCGCCCCCAAACTCATATCCCTCCTGATCCCCCCGATCAGGATCTCCCATATCCCCTTCTTCTTCCCATACCTCCGATTCACCTTCACCATCTCATCCTCCCCTCTCAAATACATGAACCTGTTAAAGGTAATTCATATCCTTGCTTCGCCTCAGTGAAGGTTCTATTCTGTGACGAGACACTAAGACGCGTTTTGACCGAAGGTGAGATCCACGCCGAATCCCTTAGGCTCGAAGTCTCTTACTGAGAGTCTTAGGGATTCGTGCGTTAGCTCACCGGAGGGAAGCGTCGTCTGGCACAGAATACGAATCCTTCACAGAGGCGTTCACAACCGAACGCAATTTTAAGTTGATAAAACACCTTTAGGAAATATCGTTTCGAAGGCAGTATAGTCCACCTTCACACGACTCTCGACACATCAAAATCACTTCACTGGATCCCCGAAGAGATCGTGAAGGAAATCGCCCCCCTGTAGGTATCCGCCCTCACCGGCCTCCCCTCAGACTCAAGCACCACATCCTCCTCCAGAAACGACCTCACCTCCGAATACGGCACAGCCATCTCCCCGATCTGAAACCTCACAACCTCCTGCAAAACATTCACCCCGAGCACATCCCCGGTAAGCTCCCCCGTAAGCACCAGCCCTTCCCCAGCCTCCGGCACAACCTCCACATAAAAATCCTCATTATTCGACACAATACTCACCCCAATGGGAAAAGACCCTCTGAACCGGCCATCCTCAGACACCGAGAGCGTAAACTCCGCAGGGATCGAAACCACATATGACGCATACAGCACAGGCCCCCTCACCGCAAGATAAACACCGATATCATGCACCGTACCGTTATCCTCCGTGATACTCCCCGTAACAGTCCTTCCGTCATCCGAAGCCTTTAACAAATACCCATCATCAAGCCCGTCAAAAGAAACCTCACCTTCAATCTCAACCGTCCCGTAGCATTCATAGCCGGTCACACGCCCTCCGCTGAATGTAATGATAGCCTGCGCAACCGGCCTGACACAGCCTTCATCAAAAGCCGTATCATACTCAAACCCGTAACACCCCGCCAGATACGTGCCCTGCACCGTCTTCTCAAAGGTCATGGCCTCCGCGTTAAAGCTGTAATCAAACCCGGTGATCTCAGCATAATTCATCACGTCATACCTGTTATCATTCCTGTTCCTGTTTTCAAAAGCCGCCCCGGACAGCTCCCGCCTTTCAAAAAGAGGCTCCTCAACATAAAATGCCGCATCCTCCTCATCCTTAAGCATCACCGTATAATAATAGGGTGTAACCTTCGTAACCTCCGCGATAACAGGCACAAAAGGCATAATAACCTCCTGTCCCTTATACACGATAGTTATCTCCGATATATCAGGCTCCGGATCAAACACCATCCTCCTTTTCTCTCCGTCGTCCGAAAGCTCAGCCCCTTTAAAATAGTAAAAATCCTCCGAATATGAATTCTCCCCGGTCTCCATATCCAGAAACGTCTGGTCATACGCCTGCAGCATACTCGTCTTAGTCTCAGTCACCCTCTCGCCGTCGACCGTATAAGACATAGTCACCGTCTTAAAAACAGAAAACACCGAGAACCAGTTCCCAAACCATCTCCCCTCCTCAAACCGGCATATATACCTGTACCCGCAGGCCTCCCCCGAATCAGGAAGGAAAATAACATCACAGCCCGTATTAGCATTCGCAAATACAGTAACCTCCTCCGAATAATCCTCATAGGCCGCCTCCTCAGCCCAGACAGCCGAAGGAACCATCATGACCATAAGACCTGCAAGCAAAACACCTCTAAACCATCTCTTCATAATCCCTCCTGAAGGCTGCCGCCCGGAAAATTCCGGACGGCCAGCCAGCCATACCTACTTATCCTCCATCCCGAAGGTAAAGCTGAAATTCCCCGAATAAGCATCCGCCTGCGTAATATCCGCACTCACGCTCCCCGTCTTCAGATTAAAGGCCGAGGCAGAGATCAGCGCATTCGTACTGCTCTCCTCATCATTCGACCAGGCCGTAAATGGAAGCGTGATCGCAGCAGTCACTGCATCCCCCGAAGCAGCCCCCGTAAGATCAAAGCTTGCGGGCGCCGTAACCGACACCTTCTTATCCATCGCAATATTTCCCTTCACCCCGTAGGAAAAGCTCCCCTCATATCTCTCATCCTCACTGTCATAGGAAAGAGCCAGAGCCGCAGGCAGCGACACCGTATACGTAGACTGCAGCGTAGCCGTGACCACACAGCTCGCCGTCCCGTCCTCGCTGTAGTTATTGTTATCAGCATGTACGGGTATCGCCCCACCCGCAGCCAGAACACAGCATAAAACAAGACCCGCCATACCCTTCTTTATCTTCATTCTCTTCATCCTTCTCTCCCTTCCGCTGTTCACAAACTTCCTCACAGTATCTCCCGCCCGCTAATCACTTAAGCTCAATCGTCACCTCATTGCTCCCGTTTGTAAGCGCAAGATAACTGCCGTTCTGCTCCATATATGGGATCGCGGTAAACCTGAGACGGTAGACCCCCGGCTCAAGCACCGAATACGGATCAAAGTACACCCTTTCCCCGCTCTCTATCATCCCTGTCTCAAAGACCATCTCCCCTCCTTCGGTATCATAGACCTCATACCTCATCAGAAAATCCTCATTCTCCGCCAGATTATCCAGCGCTATCCGCCCCTCACCGTACAGCACCGAATCCTCGATCCCCGCAAAGTAAACATTCCTCGCAGTCGCCTCCTTCTTCACCTCCTCACTCTGCAAAACAGCCCTTGAATCAGGCATAAACTTCTCCCCCATCGCAGCCGTGTCCATCAGCACCCTCTCCTCAGTTTCAGGCTTTAAAACACTCTCATACCCGATATCAAGGTATCTCCCTGCAATAAACATAACCGCCGACAAAACGATCACCCCCAAAATAAGCAGGATCAAAAGCACCACCGATGAACAGCCCTCATCATCATCATCATCATCCGAAAGATCCCTGTCCTCCTCATCCCTGAGATCCTCCTCATATCTCCTTCCTTCCCCAAACAGCCCTCTGATCATCCTTAAATTCATCCCTTTACCCCTCCTGTTTCCTTACTCTTTTTTCATATGTCACCTGACACGATCGCTCCTGCGTAAGCCATCTTCACCATCCCACTTTCTGATCTCCTCAGGCTCATTGTCATTTTTTTCTGCATCAGTCACCTCACCCCCTTCTTCATCCTCCTTATCATCTTCATCCACTTCATTCGCGCCGTCCTCGTCATCCTCATCCGCATCATTCACATCCGAGTCATCCTCATTCTCATCGTCCTCATTGTCCTCACCGTCCTCGCCGTCCTCATCCGCATCATCCTCGTCCTTGTCACCCATAAAAAACGGCAGCTCCGGCATATTCCACCATCCCATATACAGCCCCAGCAGGAATGCAAGAACAACTACCCCAAGTACCAGAAGGAAGATCAGAAGGATCCGACCCGCACGGATAAACCCTCCCTTAAACGATCCGCCCTCTCCCTCCTTCACAACATCCTCCTTAGCCTCAAACACGACACTTCCGAATATCCCTGAACTGCTCCCGGACCCCGAAGCCTCCTTCTCCTCATCATCCGTCTCATCACTCTCATCCTCCGCTTCCGATACAGAAAGGCCCATACCCTTATCCTCATGACCCGCCTGCTTCTCATCCATCGGAACGATCACCAGCTCCTTTAAAACCTCACCGTCTTCTTCCTCCTTCTCCTTCTCTCTCACCGGTGCACCGGTAACCGTAAGACCTGTACTCCCCCCTCCCCCGGTATACCCATTTGCCGGTAAAACCGCCGTTGGAACAGGCACGTTACTCGGAATAGGAACAGGCGTAGCTCTCAGATAAGACACCGGCACCGAAGTAACCACCGGAATATACACCGGAACAGAAGTCACAACAGGCCTCAGTATAGTCGTCGTAGAGCTTATTATCGTCGGAAATGGAGTCGGCGCTTTCGTAGGCCTCTTATCAGGCACCTCAGTCGGCACCCTTGAAGGCACCCCACTCACCGCATCCGTCGGATAAGGTACATTCGTCGGAACCCCGGCAGGATCCTCCGGCTTATATGTAGGGATCACCACTACCACAACAGTAGGCAGTACAGTTGGCAGCACGGTCGGAGACAGAACAACCTCAGGAGCCCTGCTCGGTACGATATCAGGTCCCTCCGTAGGCACACCATCCGGCTCCCCCGTCGGAATGGAAGTAACCTTCCCTGAATGCTCAACCGCAGAAGACGGCACCACCGTCGCAGCCACACTGACCTCCACCTCCTTACTGTGCTTCTCCTCCTCATCCCCGGAGATCCTTAAAAGCACACTCTCCTGTCCCCCGATACGATCCCCGTAAGACTCCGCATACAAAACCATCGGCATAGCACAGATAAAAACCGCACAAAACGCCGCCACGACCCTGCACAGCCTCAAAACAAACAGCTTCACAAAATCCCCCCTTCCCTGATCCTCTCTTACCCTCACAATAAAAGGCAAAAAAAAGAGCACCCCTTCGGATGCTCTGACCAAAACATATGATATGATCACCAAAAGCGTTGCCCGGATTGTTCCGTGCTACTCTTTGAACAGCGACATAAACCGCCTCTTCTCAAACTCCCCGAACAAATGACCGTCATGATCCACCATATTAAAAATAACAGTTGCGGTTATCTCCCCGGTTCTGCAGTATACGCAGGGAAACCCTCTTAATTTTCCCATTCTCTTACGAAACTCCTCCAAATAACAGTCACAGTCCTCCCTGCTCTCAAACCTCAGCAGAAAGCATTCATATTGAAGATTTCTCCCGTCCTCCTCCTTCTTCAGAGCCCCGTGTTCTTCCTGCATAAACTCAAAGCCCTGCGCAGCCATCAGAGGATCAGGTCCCGAATGACTGTATCTCAGACCGTATGCCTTATCCAGCTCGTTAAACAAAGCATAAATATCCTCCCCGTTATTCAAGAGCTCATAAACAATTTGCATTCCCGGCCTCCCTTAGCATATAGTTCACTAATACTACCATGAAAGCCGGTTTCAAACAATACCAAATCCCTTCAGGGCGGAGCAATCGCTTAATCCCTTCAGCCCGCATCCCTGAACTCACTTAAGGTAAGATAGAGAGTATCATACGCATTGGCAAGGCCCTTTTCATACCTGCTCCTTGAGATCCTTAGTCTTTCACAGATCTTCTCTCTTGACAAAGCCTCCCCGAAAAAACCAAACTTCAATAACACTATCATCCTCTCAGGCATCGGCAGCCTCTTAACCTCCTCAATGATCAGCTCTCTCCTGTGAGACTCCACATAATCCATCTCAGTATTCGGATCAGGGATAGTATCCTTCAGGCAAAGATGATCCTTATCCGAAGCATACCGGTCCGCGTCCTTACTGACCGGTCCATCAAGGCTCACAGCCTCATTAGCCCTTATCACCCACAGACAATGCTCCACGCTCACCATTGAAAGCCCAAGCTCCTCCGAAATAGCCTCCTTCGACGGCGGCACACCATAAATACCCTCAAACTCATTAACAAACCTCCTGATTCTGGCCATATACTGGCCCATCCCGTGATGAAACACATTTCTTTCATCGCGCAGCTTCGCATTCAGCCCTACAAGCCTCTTCTTAAGCAGATAACAAAAATCAGCATCCCCCTTTTTAACATACGAATAAATATATTCATGCAGTAGGATCACTGCAGCCATAAAAAAATCCTCAACATTGCAGATCCCCGCCTCGCATTTCCTGTAGCATTTATTGATCACCGGCTCCAGAAGCTTCGTGATCCTCATCTTTGCGTAATCATTCTCATCCTCCTGCACCAGCCTCACAAGCTCCTGTATCTCCGCATCGCAGAACCTTTCCACCTCATGATGATTCATATAAAGGCGCGCCCCAAGCTCTGAAAGAAGACTCAGAAACTCACGGTCTCCCGGACAGATCCCCATATAGTCACAATTACCCTGCCAAAACCTGCTGCCGTGATACCTTGCAGATATCCTGATAACCTCCGACAGCTTCCTTACATCAAACGATTTCTCCTTGTAACTACGCATTTTTCTACCTCCTCTGTCAAGAATCCTCCCCTCAAACCAAAAGGCAAAAAAAACATATTCAGTTGCCAAGGAGCAGAACACAAATTTACTGGAAAATGGACGAACAGATTACAATATGAAAATCATCAGAGAAATAAAAGATTATCCTTTCGGATCATATGATCTGCTGTAATACACGTTACCATGAACAGTAACAAAACGTCCCGATAAGAAATCCGGAAAGCCCGGAAACTGGCGCCTCCCGATTTGTAAAATAAATATAGCCTGTAATTTATTTTATGTCAACGCAATTTTTGTGCAAAATAACCAACGAATTTTTATGCAACATGCTCAATAAGCTTTTTTAAAACCCTGAGATCAGCAGACTCCACAGACGAATTTAATCTGGACAATGTACTCAGCCAGACAGACTTAACCCTGCAAGTCCGCATAATGAACACAGGGAATGAGCCTAAAGCCGCAAAAGCTCTGACCTGTTCCCTGTTTGTTCCACATCAATTAAAGACGGCCTGATCCCTGCATCATCTTACTCACAGACACAACTCCGACAGGCTCCTTAATAAGCCGGATACCCATCCTCCATAAGGATATGCCTGCTCATATCCCGAAGCTTAGCGGCAGTCCTCTCCTTAATACGCCCGTTTAAGATAATGTCCGGATACTGAAATTTAACCTCACCGCCTTTATAAACGACCCTCCTGAAAACCACGCTCGTACACTTCACACTCGTAAACCCGTTAAAATAAAACCCGTTCCTGTGCCAGCACTCCCCGAACCGGTCCCCCGGAAGCCTCACCCAGAACTCCGGATGCTTCGCAGCCTCCTTATCAATAACCATCCCGTACATATCCCCGACGTCCTTTATATTGATACTCACCGTTCTCCCCTCAGCCTTCTCAAAGAACTGATACAGAGGGTTCTCCTTAAGCTCCTCATCATCCATAATACCCTCATACATATAATCAACCAGCCTTCTCAGAGTATTCTGATCATCCGAATACTCTGACTCGCTGAAATCCTCAGGGAAATAAGTATTCCTGCACCTCGAATGAATATATGCCAGGCGGTCCTCCTTCCTCCTTGCCGCAGGATCAGCCTCAACGACCTCCTTCAGTTCATCAGGCATTATCAGCCTCCTGCAGAATTCACATATCCCCTCCTGCCGCCTCCATATAGTCCCGTAAATCCCGGTCATGTTTGCGATCTCACGGTTGGATGTGCGCTCATTAAACTCCGCAACATCAATATACGGATTCATATCAAGCCTGATAGGTTTATAATCGATCCTCGGCACCTCAGACAGAAAATTCACCCTGATATGCGGCGCACCCTTCACAAAAAACCTCATCCCGCCCTTTTCCTTCCGGAAATAGCCTTCAAGATACTCCTGCTTCTTCTCCTCCCCGAAATATCTGTCACAAAGCTTCAACAGCGTCGTACAGATATATGCGTCGATATCCCGAAAAGCCTCATCCGCATCCGTCATCCTGTGATAGACGGCAAACTCAGAAAGCCTCTTATTTATATCTTCCACAATACTCTCCGGCGACCATTTATGCATCAGGATAAGCTCCTCAATGCTCCTCTTAAACCTGGTAACAGCCCCCTCCGATGGACAGGACTTTACCATATCCCCGGATTTTTCATAATGCCGCCCAAGATAATCAAACCCCTCCGCCGGAAAATAAATGATCTTCGTTTTCTCAGCCGAAAGCTCCAGCCCCCTCTCACCCAGATACTCCGCTATGGCACCTCTTATTATAATGGCGCTTTTATTGTCCCTCGCAGACACAAGGATATCATCCGCAAAGCGCACCATGTTCCCGTTGTTTTCATCCGGTACATCATCAAAGGAACCGTACAGCCTGTAATAAATATGATCCTGCAGCCCGTCCATGGCAAAATTTGCAAGCAGAGGTGAAAGACTGCTCCCAAGGCCGATCCCCCTCTCTACACTGTAAAACCTGCCCTCCTTAGAATAACTCCTCTTAAGGAACTCCGTAAGCACATCCTTATCCATGGGCACATTTTTGATAAGCCAGTCATGATCCATCGACTCATAACACTTCTTCACATCAGTCTTAACGATCCATAGCGGAGCATCCTCACCGCCATAGATCTCCTTAATATAGAAATCCGCATCCGGAGTATTGCGCCCCGGCCTGTTTGAAAAAGACTTCCGGTCAGACCACACCTCATGCACCGGAGCAGCCGATGCCGCATAAAGGATCTGCATCGCAGTATCCCTGTAGGTATCGCAGTTTATCCTGCGGGGCTTAAGATTATCGTCAATGATATCCCTTGCAAGAGACGGCTTCGCATGATACCCCTTTGAGGTAAGCCCTATCGCCCCGTGCATCTTGTCATCCGAAGTCACCCACTTTTCCCTGTCGATCCCCGCATGCTTGTTCCTCCTGATCGTCTCCCTTACCGCAAGCACCTTGGAATCCAGCTTTTTAACATACCAGTACTGAATATCATCGATCTTCTCCGGGTCAAAGGTCATCGCAACCTCCGCAATAGTCTTAAGGCGCAGGATATTCCTCGCCTCCACCTCCTTCCAGTTAATGGTATCCCAGGCATGAGACAGATCAACCTCCGTCAGATCCTCATAAAAGATCTTCTGCCTCTCCCTCTCAAGCAGATCCTCATAAGTCAGGTTATGGATCTTTAAGGTCCGCTGCCTCGCCTTACCCATATCAACCTTAAGCATGACCGGAAAATGATCCGATCCCCTGACATTCTGATATATCTCAGCCTCCTGTATATCCTCCTCAAGATCACACGACACCAGACAGTAATCCAGCCTCCTCCCCCTGCTGCCGTCCTTATCATTAAGCCAGAAATGCGTATAGGCATTCTTCTCCTCAGGATGCAGCACCCTGTAAGAATCACAAAACCCGATCCTTAAAAGCCTTCTTAGATTAACATTTGCATGCTTCGCAAACCCGTCTCCGTCCTGCCATCTGCTGTTCTCACTCATATCAAGAGCACCCGCCGCCGCGTTAAGATCCCCGCATAAAATAACAGGCTTCTCAGCATCCAGTGTCTCCACATGTTCCCTGAGCAGCCTGTCAAACTTAGCCCTGTAATTCCTCCGCTCCACGGATCTCGCATCCGACCTCGCAGAAACCTCATCCTGCGTCTGCGGCACATAAACATTCACAAAATAAAAGAAATCATAATCACAGACAAGAAGACGCCCCTCGGTATCAAAATGCGGGTGCTCCGGAAACCTGTCATACCACCTCTTCGCCTCCTGCCTGCTCTGCACCATCACCCCCGACTGCGGATGCAGCGATTCACTCGTCTTATGAAAGCTCCAGTAATCATGCCACCCCGGCAGCACGATACGCTTATCCCTCCTGAGCACCTTCGTCTCCTGAAAAGCCAGGATATCCGCCCCAAACAGCTTAAGGGTAGAATCCAGCTCCCCTCCGTTAAACACAGAATTCGCTCCGTTAATGTTCCAGGATACAAACTTCATAGGCTCCTCCTTCTTAAAATGAATGCCGTCACAGCGGCACACGCCCCGTGCACCCTCTGTCAAATGTCAGAACCCGCATATAAAAATGTATATCCGAACTCCGCATCATCCGATATTACACCTTAATTTTAGAAGAAACCCTTATAATCTCAAGACTCTACATTCCCATACTTTCCTGCTACGCTTAAGTTTTCAGGCAACATCAACGAAAAGAACCAGGCATACCTATGGGAGTTTTTCGTATTCCTTTACATATTCCGCGGGATAATCTCCGTTGTAAAATGTCTCTGAGTATCCACGCTTTACATCTCTGATTCTGACAAGTTGTGGATATGAATCATCATCGGTAAATGATCCCGAATCAAATGCATATCCATATTGTATATCGCATAACTCTGTTAAGTATGCCATTTATTCATCCCCACAAATCCCGATCCATTTTACATCATGTTTTCTATAGTTTTCTTCAAATCCGGAATTTCTTCATTCAATGTATTCCAGACTATCTCTAAATCCACTCTTTCATAATCATGTGCATGAAGATTTCTCATTGCTTTTATAGCGTGCCATGGCACCTCACCATGTTCTTCAAGGAACTCATCAGATAGTCTGCACACAAGCTCACCGATCTGAATAATACACATATTGCAGGAATACTGGAATGATATCTTACTCTAATATAGTTCAAAATCTTCCCCGTATTCTTCAAGAAGGCCTTGTATATCATCACAGTATTTTACAATACGCTTCAGAACTGATCTGTCTTCATTCTTCATACAGCAGAACCCCCTCGCTCTTAATCTTATTCAGAAAAGCTGTATCTTCTATGCCGGTCGATATGACATCCACATGGCATTGAAGCACCTTCTCCAGAGCCGCGACAAATTCAAAATATTGTATCAGGCTTTTCAGTCTGCCCTTTTCAATATATAAGTCAACATCGCTTTCGTTATCTGCGCTGCCACGCGCATAAGACCCAAACAAGCTCATCTGTTTTATGCCATACTTTTTTGCAATCGGTATTGTTTTTTCTTTTATCTCATTGATCGTGTAGCACATATCTATCCTCCCGATCGTTCAACCTTCAGCCGTTCGTACTCCACCTTAATCGTTTCCATATCGTAAAGCTGTTTTATAAAAAGCAGATACGTGAACTGCTTTATTACATCCAACGGGTTGGTCTTTCCGCCGGTCCGGAAAGTCTCCTGTATCCTTTCAATCTTATTCCTTAAATCTCCTGTAATCATAGCTTCCTCCAAAACATCATAATTGCGGCACATTGTATATTTTACCATGCACCATTCCTCTAAACAACATCCTTACGGCATACATCCTGTCTCTTGTCAAAATAAGGTATATCCGGTATTCTTAATTTTTTTATATTTATCCCGCATTTTTATACTCCTCAAATGTCGGAACCTTCCAGAAAATGAAATTACTGCACCAACGCTGCATCTTTCTGTAAACAGATGCGGCATGCTCCTTATCGTATATCATCGGATACGGGCTAAATCTAAGTTCCCGGCATAGCTGTATCCGGTATAGATCCTGCTCAAGGGTAGTATCATAATTCACGAGTATATATACCATTACCCGACCTTTATCCTTATTATAGCCGGTCTCTTTTGCAAATCGCCTGAGGTTTCGCTCGATAATATCCTTGTCCTGCCAGCAATCAAACGCAAAATGAATTCTATCCAGTCTTATCCGTTTAAGTAATGCTATGTTTTCATCATTGATTAGCCTTATATCAAGACCCTGATTAAAATTTACCCTCGCCCCGCTGTCAATGAGCTGTTGAAAAAGTTCCGGATACTCGCTGCAAGCCAGAATATTAGGATCGCATAAAATAATTCTCCTCTGCCCTTTCCAGAACTCATTCAAATCTGCAACCTTATAACTACCTCTCCCCTCCTTTGCCTCTACATGACAAAATCCACATCCTCTCGGACAGCCTCGCGTCAGGAATCCATAAGCAGTATCCTTCGTTTTCTCCTGATAAATGGGATAGTCTGGATAGATATGCTCTACTTCATAGGAAAGCTGATTATCCTTGCTTATATCATATATTTCTTTTCCATCCATAAGTGAAATACAATATCCGGAACCCCCTCGAACAATATTCTGTGCATACACCGGACAGGCGTAATCCGGCGTAAAGCTGAATACCTTGCTCATAAAAACAATGTCATATTCATTTTGCGCTCCGATTTTCGGATCATACCATTCCACTTCGTCTCCCCTTGCTTTATGCCACGCCGATAATTTCATCAACGGGAGATTTGGAAAACGATGACTATCAACATCTATCAACCCTATTCTCATATCATTCCCTCATATACAATTAAAAAGCTGAATAAGCAATTATTCCTGTTTCACTCCATTCACGGATATTCACCCATTCTCAATAATTCAGAACATAGCTGAATTCCGGCATAATCAAGAGTCCTGCAATTCCTTTTTTTACCTTACATTTCCGGAAATCCCATATCAAAATCATACTGAAATCCATTGTGCCCCTTCCCTACCTTCTCATAAGAGAATGGCCTTACCCCTTTCGATGTAAGCACCGCATCAAAATCCTTTCCTTTTCGCCCCCAATACCTCTGCAATAGGCCTTGCAACGCTGGGCTTTTCCGCGATCACAAGCATCTGTCCGCATGTTTTTACAGCCTGCCGGTTTTCCCCTTCCTCCATAACCGGATGCTCATTAATTCTTTCCAACATTTTTCGTTTGCCCCCTTTTGCAATAAAAATGATTAGTTATGGTTCCATTACAAAAAGGCAAAAAAAAATAAGTGCAGATGTCAGAGTTAATTACTCTCTAACAACTACACTTTTATGGTACTAAAAACGCCTCCTGCAGCGCTTTAAACACAACGTTTTATGTTTATGTTTAAAAATAGCTTTTCGGTTCACCTCTTTTGTTTTTCCCGGAGGCTATGATCCGGTAATCACACTAGCCATCCTTGGCTGGAAGTATCGTTCTTGTATGGCAAGCGAAACAATGTTAACTCATACTTTCCACATCCAAAAGCGGAATAAATGCAGTAAAATCACGGCTTTAACCACCTGATATATATAGGCTGCTCATTTTTCCATTAAAGAATCCAGGTTGAGTCGATAGCCCTCTATCGGGCTATCTTCTCAACCTGCTTTACCAAATAGCATCCCTGATCAAATTGATTGCCCTACTATCGGGCTATCTTCTCAACAAATAAAGATTCAGCCTTAGTCTCAACAAAAGTCGATTGCCCTCTACTATCGGGCTATCTTCTCAACTGGAACAAAATATTGGTCACTCAATCCGTCTATGTCGATTGCCCTCTACTATCGGGCTATCTTCTCAACGTAGCTTTTACCATGTCACCAGTTCCAGATCCGTCTTGTCGATTGCCCTCTACTATCGGGCTATCTTCTCAACAGTAGAGCAGGAAGACGGAGATTCAGGATTTAATCGTCGATTGCCCTCTACTATCGGGCTATCTTCTCAACGTAATAACGCGCTCAACAGTGTCCGCAAGCTCGGTCGATTGCCCTCTACTATCGGGCTATCTTCTCAACCGCAACGTTTTATAAGCCAAATGGTCAGGAAGATAGGTCGACTTCCCTCTACTATCGGGCTATCTTCTCAACTAAAACTCGCAGGAAAAACCAAATCCCAAATAGATCGATTGCACCGTAGC
>ODAI012989401.1_pt1 | contig 18294 bp, 16 predicted proteins | sample 1539321 | NCBI WGS metagenome assembly ODAI01 (sample SAMN02144231, study PRJEB22623) | gut metagenome | biome: sheep rumen | host: Ovis aries | place: New Zealand | reverse complement strand
TGTTTTTCGGCGTCTGTTCCCTTAGTTTTCCCAGAAAAGTCGTCTTTCCCGTTCCTGCCTTTCCTGTGATAAACAGCGGCCGGTTGGTGTGCATAGCACACTCCTCCGCCAAATATTAAGCCATCGACTCCTTCCGTGCATCTATATGTGGATTCATCTCATTCATTTTGGGTACAAAGGTACAACAAATTTTGCATATATGCAAGCGTTCGGGGCTTTTTCGCCAAATAAAATGAAATTTTATGGATTTTGTACCTATATATAGCGGCTATGCTTGCATGAGACGATATTTATAGGTGCAAAATACGAAAGCCGTCAGGCTTGGCGAAAAACACCCGCATTTGCCAATATATTCCGCAAAACGCGAACGTACTTTCGAGGTGGGACGGTTTTATACCGTGTCGGTGCCCTCGAATTTACAACTTTTTTTCGAATTATGCAAATATTTTGTCAAAAAATCGCTCATTTTCTTGCGTATATCAAAAAAAAGTAGTACCTTTGCACCCGAAAGTCGATAGGAAAATGTGTTACTATTGTTTAAAAGACAGTATGAAAAGGTGTAACTCATTTTAAAAAGTTGGCATGAAAAAGTGTAAAATATATCAAAAAGTCGGTATAAAAAGGTGTATTATGTATAAGCGAAAGATTGAAACTCTCCTTCTTGAGTGGAAGGATCAACCACAACGAAAACCGCTAATTATCAAGGGCGTTCGTCAATGTGGAAAGACCAGTTCTGTATTGGCATTTGCCAAAGCCAACTATAAGCATGTTGTCTATTTGGATTTTAGAGCTTACCCGGAGTACAAGCAATTCTTTTATCCGAACTTGGACATCAATTCTATCGTCTTGCGTATTAGTGCGGCTTTGCCGAATGCTGTGATGGAGCCGCATAATACATGTTTCGTGTTCGATGAGATACAAGATTGCCCCATCGCTCGTTCGTCGCTGAAGTACTTCTGTCTTGATGGGCGGTATGATGTGCTTTGTACCGGTTCGTTGCTCGGCGTAAACGGTTACAAAACCAAAGAGGAACAAGCCGAAGAACGGCAAGCATCTATTCCGGTCGGTTTTGAACGGATTGTCAACATGTATCCCATGGATTTTGAAGAATGGCTTTGGGCAAATGGTATTCGCGAGGAGCATATAGACATTCTGCGTCAGCATCTAAAAAAAGAGACTCCCGTAGAACCTGCGTTCCATACGCGTTTCCGTGAATTGTTGCTGCAATATGTGTTTGTTGGCGGAATGCCGGAAGCTGTCAGTACGTTTCTTTCTACGCAGCAAGTTGGGGCACTTTTAACCGTCCAACGAGAGATTGTTGAGACCTACAAAGCCGATATGATCAAATATGCCCTCACATCGGATAAGCCGCGTATTCGTGAGTGCTTCGAATCGATCCCCAAACAATTGGCGCGTGAATATAAAAAATTCACCTATTCTGTCGTTCGTCCTGGCGCTAAAGGTCGGGATTATTATGGCAGTTTGCAATGGATAGAAGACGCCGGTATCATTCGCCGTTGTTACAACACAGAGATTACAGAACTGCCTCTGGAAGGCGTTGCCATGAACGATCAGTTCAAAGTCTATATGGCAGATACCGGATTGCTTATCAGTATGTTGGATGATGGATCAGCGTGGAGTATTATGCAGGGCGACTTGGGCGCATATAAAGGTGCTATTTATGAGAGTTTGATGGCGGACATCTTGGGCAAAATGGGACGGAAGTTATATTATTACCACAAAGATGGAGGAGTAGAGTTGGACTTTTTGATGCGTTATAAAGGCGAATGTGTGCCTATTGAATGCAAAGCTCGAACCGGCAACGCCAAGTCTATGCGTACGGTTCTGGCTCATCCCGAGAAATACCATGTTCATCATGCTATCAAAATAGGTGATTATAACGTCGGACGCGATGGTTCGCTATTGACCATTCCTTTCTATATGGCATTCCTTCTGACAGAAATGTGATAATTAACAAGCGCTATTTATATGCAAATATAAATTATCTGTTTAAATTTTAACGTATTTCAAAGCAAACCTGCCATGTAAACCGGCACAAGGAGCGTCTCGCCATCTTTGCGCAAATCTTTGGTATAAACCAAATAGCGATTATTGATGCGCGATGAGTACTTCTCGCAGAATGCATCCAAAGAAGCGTGCGACTTGTGATTCGATGATTTCACCTCTATCGGGCAAATTTTTGCTCCCCGAGACAATATAAAATCTATCTCATAGCTGTGACTTTCATCTTTTGGCCAAGTGTGGTAATAGAGTTTATTACCTGCGGCGCGTAGCATTTGCGCAATGAGATTTTCATATACATAGCCGAGGTTCGCCGGCAACTTGTCTGATAGAAGTTTGCTATATAACTCATTTTCCGTGAAACGTTTATCCCGGAAAGCGAGTGTTACCATCAGCCCTGTGTCTCCCACGTATAGTTTGAAACGTTCTCTATCTTCAGTCAGAGGAAGTCCCACTTGCGGGTCTGCAACATGATAGCAGAAATTAACTGTTTTGCTTTCCTCAAGGGCGACAATCAAGTCTTCCATCTTATCCGAAGGCAAACCTTTGATAATAGATGTGGGATGGAAACGTGTCACATTGCGCGATAACATGGAGGGAATGGCTTGGAACAATCGACCTATTTTGCCATTTTTGTCAATCTTACGGAAGTCTTCGATATACAATTCGATTATCTTTCGTTTGATGGCATCAACGGCGCGCAGGTTCTTTGTTTCCAGGTATTTACTAACGGATTGTGGCATCCCTCCGACTAACATGTAGAGCCTAAGATCACGCATTTTCGCTCGGTTAAGTTCATCGCCCATAGACATCTTTTTGTCAAAAAGTTGCTTTTGAAGAGGCATAGTTGTCTTATCTCCCATTGCCCAGCGGAACTCCTCATAATCCATCGGGAACATCTCAATCTTATCTTCTTCGCTCGGAATAGTTATGTTTTCGACATTCTTACGGATACTGATGAGCGAACCGGTTTCGATATAGTCATAACGACCATCCTGTACAAGATATTTGATTGCTTGACGCGCTAACGGACATTGTTGCACTTCGTCAAAGATGATAACCGACTCGCGGGGATACAATGTCGTTTTATAGGCATCTTGCAGATAGATGAAGATGTAATCCAAGTCCATCAAATCATTGAACAAACTTTTAATGGTGGCAGTCGCTTTGTTGAAGTCAATGAGGATATAACTCTTGTACTCTTGTTTGGCAAATTGTTCAGCGATGGTGGATTTCCCAATACGACGAGCTCCTTCTATCAAGAGTGCTGTTTTACCTTGATTTTCTTCTTTCCATTGCAGCATCTGCTGGTAAATCTTACGCTCAAATATGTACTCCATAATCATATGTTTTAAAATCCGCTGCAAAGGTACGAAAAAATATTGATATATGCAAATATTTAAGCGAAAAATTATATCAAATACGTAAAATAATTCTCATCATATTATATCAAATACCAAAAAATAATATGCCAAAACACTAATAAATACGATAAACGTTTTTTTTAAAATGTTCCCTGAGCGCAAAATCTTTTTTGCCAAAATGTTCCCTGAGTGCAAAATCTTTTCTAAATCTATCATTCGCTAATACATCTCTTTTTTATGCCGATACGTTCCGAAATGTACCATAAATACACACGATTTCGGAAAGTATCTACACATTTTTAACCTTTTATTCCGCATATATATATCATCCCCTCAAATCACCTCACGCACAAACGTAACACATCAACAATAACCCATTTACGGACCAAATACGGAGTAATTACCTGGTAATCCTAGACTTTTGTCGTACTCTCATGCTTAGGTGACGCTAAGGATTAGACAGACACTTAGCATAATAAAAAAATGACATGAGACTTATGATACTTTTGATACTTTCTATCTTTTTGTTAGATACACTTCTGTTTACAAGTATCAAAATATCACTTACCGAAAGAAAAAATAGGGTATTATTGACATTTTGCAAGAAAGTCTCAAAAGTCTCAATAATCTCATGCGAAATTTTACATGACCAAGTTGGCAAAGTTGACCAACTTAAAAGAACTTGGTCAAGATGGTTAAGTTTGCCATGCAAATTTTTATAGTTCAAAACCCTTACCTTGCAACAATCAACTGTGAGTGGTAGAAGCAAAAAGGGGAATGGCAAAAAGGGATGCCCGAATACGATTCTTTACATTTGAGATGCATCCTCCTTTGATGCATCAGATCTAAATTTAAGATTATAAACAAAATAATTATTCAACGCAAAAACAAATAGAATAGGCAACATAACAAAAAAAGTCGTACACATTCTGTTCCTGCTATTCTTTTTGAACATAAAAACAAATATTCCCCATATGATAGTTAACAATAACATAAAAATCATGTTGCCATCAAAATATGCGGTTATGGACGACCAAGCCCCATCCATAGTTTCTTATCGCGTTACCAAGGCAGTGTCAGAATAGGAGCCTTTGTCTATCATAAGAAACTCACACTATAGAGCACTATTATATAATAAATAAGGCACACCTCTCCCAAAGGATAAGCTGCCTTTTATTATTTCTTGCATTTATTCCTTTTTTAACTTCTGACACTTTCGGTAAACGCGAAATAATAGTAATGCTTGTTAATATATGTGCGCAACGCCTTGCGCTATGTCTTTGGAGTATAGCGGACTCGAACCGCTCACCTCGACACTGCCAGTGTCGCGCTCTATCCAGATGAGCTAATACCCCAAATCGGCTGCAAAATTACAAAAATATTTTGACGTGGACAAATTTTAGAGATAGAAAGTGATGAGAAAATGAAAATTGAAAGGGAAAATAGCAAAAACTCGCAGTTGGTGGCTGCGAGTTAAGAGGTTTGCACGTAAGGATCGCGACAATCTATCATTCGTTACAAATCATATTCTCGGCATTTCGAGAAGAGGTAGTCTGTAATAAACTGCGCATTGTTGTGCAGGAACTGTCGGCCGTATTCCTCGCCTTTCAGGCTATTCAAGCGAGCGTCCGGCAACAGGTTATGATCGATGAGCGCACATGCCGCTCCATAGGAAATCGCGTTGGAGTCCAATAACAATGCGTGTGCATCTTGTGTCGCTTTCTTTTGGTCGTAGAACGGATTGTCGTCCGACTTGATACAATAAGCTAACTCCGGAATGACACTGATTCCACCATACATATCGCCCACTAATGCGATACCGTTTGTATGATCGGCGAATAAGCGTTGGAACTGAGCAATGGAATCCTGTGTCAGAGGAATATTCATCTTGCGGTAGAACTGCAACATCTCATTAACGTCTTTGCAGAACACCACCGGTTTACCTTCGCTCGCCTTCAGAAATAAAGCGTGGGAGCCTTTTTCAGTAAGACGACTCTCTTGCTTTTCTTCTTCCAACACTTCCAACGGAATGTCCGATAATTTGTTTTGTGCCATAATGCCGCATTGGTAGAACTTCCCATTGAACAGCAGTAGCGTACAGAAAAATACAGTTTCGCCGACTTTTGGGTAACGAGCCATAAACTCGTCTTCTGAGAACGAATCTTTCTCAATCGCCAGTTCCTCATCCGTCGCCATATTGCGCATCAGAAATTGCGTAGCGTTCTCGCCGATAAGCAAGTAATGCGCGGGTTTATGCAACTGCATTTCATTGAATTCCTGATGATTAGCGATACGAGCGAGCCATTGAGGAGCGGTTAAAGAAAGCAGATTATGCTTGCCGCGGAATGTCAAATCCGTCAAGATGGCGTAGCTGATCATCTCTTCATCCATTGGTGAGTCGTTGTCCTCTAATTGCTCATCAAGCGTTTCTTGCCAGTAATTCTCCTGCCGTTTGCTGATATACGCACGCAACGACAGCCAATCGCATAATTTCCGTACATGCCAATAGTCTTGCAACTGCTGCTCGTCGTGCAGAAATTCATACAATTCCTCCGTCTCCGGAGCCGTTGGGTACTCTTCGTCGAAAAACTCGCAAAGAGCAACCGCCGTTTCCATGATAGCCGGATTTTCAGGATTCATGAACCGATAAGGATGCAACGCCTCCACCGCATCCCATAGTAGCAGACTGATGTCCTCAACATTGGGCTCATTAGGATAATACGATTCCACATCGTAAAAAGGAAGTGGCTTTCCGTGTCGCTTGCTGCACACCTCATTTACCGTCCTCCAAATGCCGAGGTTGGAGATGATATCCTCAAACCAAGCCGTAATCCGAATCGCAGTATCTGTCAGATCTTCAGTCGTTTCAAAAGCCTCTTTGACAAACGAAGCCTTCAGTATCTCTGCCACGCGATTTGCCAACTTTGCATAATACTGATCCGTGCTCATAGGCGTTGCGAATGGATGTATTTGTCGCCATTGTTGCGGATAAATCTTTGCCATATTATCTTTGAATTAAAGTTTATTTAGTTTGTTTTGGACAACTCATTCATTTTTTGAATATTTGATGCAAAATTACAAAAATATTTTGACGTGGACAAATTTTAGAGATAGAAAATTGCAGAAAATATGCATTTTTATGCCTAAACTCTTGCGTAATTCAAAAAAAAGTAGTAATTTTGCAGCGGATTTGCAATTTATAATTAATGTATGATAAATAGCAAAATGAAAGTTAACGTACAAAATATCAGCGAATACATAGCAAGAACGGTTGGCGCAGAAGTGCAGATCTATCCATTAGATAAGGCAAAAAAGCAAGCACTCCCGATTCTTATTACGAATTCCTATCAGTTGATGCATTGTCATTTGCTGGGTGCAGAGGCATGTCTGATGGTTTGCAAAGACGAGGAAGCAACGCCTATGCAGTTGAAAAAACATTCTGCAATCGTTGAAAATACGCTAAAGATGCACGCTGCTGTCGTGTTGCCGGAAGTGAAGCCGTACAACATGAAACGGTTGGTGGAAGCACGCGTAAATACGATTGTACCGGGCAGACAGTTGTTCTTGCCTTCTCTACTAATGGATCTTCGTGTGCAACGAAACCCCGTGGATATGGAAGGCAAACCGATGCCGGTTATGGCGCAAGCGATAATACTTTACCATCTGCAAAGACGGTGTCTGAATGGTCTGTCAGCTCAGCCAATTGCGGAATTAATGGGCGTTTCGTATCCGAATATCAACCGGGCTGTTAAGTGGTTAGCAGACAATCATTTTGTGGAACTAACTCCAAGCCGTGAGAAACAGATGACGTTCATTCGTTCCGGCCGTGAGTTATGGGAGCAAGCGTTACCGGTATTGCAGAGTCCAATAGAGCGTGTGATGCGAACGGACAGAGTATTGGAGACCCCGATATGCGGAGAAGAGGCTTTGGCTGAATTAACCATGCTGGCCGAACCACAAGAACATCATTGGGCTATTTCCAAACAAGAGGCGCAACAATTAGGAGCAGACCTGAATAAAGAGTATGGCGAACACGTTGTGGAAGTATGGCGTTACGATCCAATGTTATTAGCCAAGGATGGGATGGTGGATAACCTATCGTTGTACTTGTCGCTCCGCAAAGCAGAAGACGAGCGAGTGAGAAAAGAAGCAAAAGGATTGATAACTGGTGTTTTTTGATATATGGTAACAGGATTGGATTTATTTAAAGAGCGTTTTTCCGCCTATTCTGATAGTTATGTGCTGATAGGAGGAGCGGCTTGTTATATTCATGAGGAAGCGAGTGCTCAAGTGCCTCGGGCTACGAAAGATCTGGATGTAGTGTTGGTCGTAGAGGCCTTGTCGGCTGATTTTGTGCGCGAGTTCTGGCAGTTCGTACACGAAGGCGGTTATGAACGTCGCCAAAGAGGAGCAGACAAGCATGAGTGTTTCCGATTCTTAAAGCCACAAGATAAGCGCTATCCGAAACAAATAGAGTTGTTCGCCCGCAAGATTGGCATGTTAACTATCCCTGAAGATGCGCATTTGGAGCCTATTCCGGTAGAAGATGAGTTGTCCAGTCTTTCCGCCATATTGATGAATGACAGCTACTATCACTTCACGATTGCACATAGTCAATTAGAGGAAGGAATACATATCGCCAATGTGGAAGCACTAATATGCTTGAAGGCGAAGGCGTATATTGATTTGCGTGTACGGAAAGTGCAAGGAGGCGACGTGGACGCGGATGATATTGAGAAGCACAAGAAAGATGTATTCCGTTTGGCTCCGATGTTGCGGGAAGAAGCGCGTTTTGCATTGTCGGAGGAAATGAAAGCAGATATGAGCGAGTTCATAGAAAAAGTAGCAGAAGACTTGCCGAACGAAGATTTTCTGCGTGCTGCCGGATTAAGGTTACAGCGCGTGGAAGGACTCTTGGAGGTTTTGAGAAGAGTATATATCATGAGTTGAAACTATATGAATCCCTTTGTTTTGACATATCCGGAAGCGAAGTCGCTGGTAATCTGCGGGGATATACATGGTGATTTTGTGCCGCTGGTGTACGAAATGTGTATCCGTTATGGGATGCGCGATACGCTGGTTATTGTTGCCGGAGATTGCGGATTCGGATTTGAGAAACCGGGCGCGTATGAGCAGATCTTTCGGCGGATTGAGAAGCGTCTATCGCAGAACAACTGCTGGATAGCGATGGTTCGCGGCAATCATGATGACCCTGCATATTTCGCAACGGACACCGCCGGACATACTGCAATAGAGCATAAGCGCTGGCGCACCGTGCCGGATTATGCCGTGATCCAATCCTGCGGACGAACGGTACTCTGCGTCGGAGGCGCAATCAGCGTCGATCGGCAAATCCGCAAACAGGAGATGGCTCGCCATCCCGATAAGGTCTATTACTGGCGGGACGAAGCACCTAAATACGATACTTCCTCTTTGGACACCATCCGGGATGCAGGTCTGAAGATAGACATTGTAGTGACGCACACTGCTCCTTCGTTCTGTGAGTTTCAAACGAAAAGCGGACTCTCTTCTTGGACGCAGAACGACCCGACTTTGTTGGATGAATGCGATGCTGAACGAGCGACGATGGATGCTATCTTGGCGCACTTGAAACGTGACGGACATCCGTTGGAGCGTTGGTACTATGGTCATTTCCATAACTCGTGGCATAGCGAGATAGAGGACGTTTGGTACAAGATGTTGGATATCATGGAACTCCTCGAAGTGCCGCAGATAATAAACGAATAAGAGTCACACCGAGAACACCGACAATCGCAACTATTAGAAAATTCCGAATAGTTCCCATTAGACGGGCTCAAGTTTATTTTTGGGTGCTATGCTCATTAATATTGAAGATGGAACAAATTAAAGAAACATATAAGGAGGTGATTGAGATACCTGTCTATGATGATGAAGAATATCCAAATCTGGATTTCCTTTCAGAGTCTTCGGATACTCACTACAAAACCAAAATGAAATCTTTTAATTACGAAGATATTTTAGCAATTACCACTAAAGAAACACCCATAGAAAGCAGGTATCATTGTTCTCGCGGCGGAGCTTTAATTTTTGTAAAAGATAGAGAAACTCCATTCCTTACCGCAGACCTTTATTCTGTTAAGAAAATTTACAGAGAACTCAATAAAAATCCGCTTGCATGTTTGTCTGGTTTAAATCAAATTGGTTCGCCCCGGATATATGCGAAAGAAGGTAAAGTGATTGGCAATGAATACGTTTTGCCGAATGGAGTAAGACTACACCTTACAAATGATGCTGTTCGTAAGCTAAAGTTTGTGCATCATATTTTAACGAAGGGGACAAAACAAACTTGCTTTTATAAAACAAAAAAAATACATCGTAAAAAATGAACCCTTTTCCCGAAACTTGTCCACCTCACATTTTTGTTGTATCTTTGCACCGGATTTCAAAATGAGATCTGGTGCTTTTTAACATGCAAGCACCTTATTATTAACTTAAAAATTAAATAATCATGTCCTGGCATTCAGACCGAGATCATCAAGATGCTGATTATGACAATCACAGCGACCAATTAAACCCTAACAATGACGAGTATTGGCATTCTCGCAATTAGAATTTAGTAGTTTGAGACAAGCCCCAAAAGTTATATATCTGGCTTTAGGGGCTTGTTTTTTCCAGAAAGTATCGAATTTGTAAACATCTTGAAAGCTACTCACCCTATACCAATAAGTACACACTACTTTCTCCTTTGTCTATCACAAGGGTAGATTAACACAAGCAAAAAGGAGTAAACCGAGACAAAAAACAGACGATTTTTCGCTACAAAACGCAAAAAAATACCCTTAACAATCGATTTCCGCCATAAAACTTGCATATGTCAGAAAAAAGTTGTATCTTTGCACGCAATTTTGCGTGCGGGGCGCAAATAAATAAAAAATTAATCCATAAAAGACCAAAAATTATGGCAAGTATTCAAGACATTCAGGCGTTGGAAGAACGTATCTACGACGCTGTACAAGAGTACCTTGACAATCCGTATGGGTACAAGAATGCGACACTTCATGTCTATTTAGATAAAGACGAAATGGAGTATCGCGCAGAGATGGAAGACAATCTCCAAGGAACAGAGGACGATGGTATCTATTCGATAGCTGACCTCATCCGAGACGGAGAACCGGACAACGACAAAGCGAATGACATCGCAAACAGTTGGATCTTCCTCGATTAACAAAACCGCTAAAATCCATAAAAGACCAATATGAAGCGGAACGAAAACATAGGCAACAAATACTATGCAGCGATGGGCATTGGTCTGCCTTTGGACGCTGCATAGCGTTGCCTTTTAAAAATGAATCATAAAGATTAATGGCGAAAGTTAATGTACATAATGACCTTCTTCCGTTTAATATAAACGAACATCTAAATTCAATATTTCTCATTGGCGGATATAGAAAAGGGCAAGCAAAGTGGATTTTTGGAAGGAAGCCCCAACGCGGATTCTACCTATATAATACGCGGTTTGCTATTGAAGAAAAATGCTGTCGGAATGGCTCAATGGGGACTGGCGAACTTCCTGATTTCATTGTGCTGTATGATTATTCGGACAACAAGAAAGTGCGCATGTTTGAATGTCTTGAATACTACATTAAAACTTTCAAAGAAATGATGGAGATGGAATACTCTCCTAACACACGTACAAAGAAAGAACAATCGTACATCGTTTATAAATTAGGCAGAGAGTTCGATTCAAGCAACTTAAATATAGATTCTATCATTAACTACGCACACCAGAAATATCCTGCCTATAGACCCTCCAAAGAAGCTGCACCGGTTATTGTTACTGGTAACGATTTACTGCGTACATATCGGGGTGAATTACCGTTGCCTGAGAATTTACAGGACTTGCGTATGGTAGATTTATTTGCAGGGCTTGGGGGCTTTCATCACGCTTTAGACAAATTAGGTCAGGAGATAGGATTTAATGTAGAATGTGTTTTTGCATCTGAACTTCAAGAAGATTTGAGACATTTGTATGAAAAGAACTATCATATTGATCCACAATGTATTAATGCGGACATAAAACAACTAAGTACAGATCAAATAATCTTAGAGCGAGTTCCGCATCATGATATCTTATGCGGAGGCTTTCCTTGCCAACCATTTAGCAAAGCAGGCAAACAACAGGGATTTGATGATGAAGAAGGACGAGGAGTTTTGTTTAACTACATAGCAGATATAATTCGTGTTCATCGCCCAAGACTAATATTCTTGGAGAATGTTTCCAACTTGGAAACTCACGATGAAGGAAAGACATGGAGAACAATAAAAGAACGCCTAGAGCAAGAATTAAATTATGATATAAAATCCATTATTATTTCTCCTCACGAGTATGGTTATCCTCAATATCGTAAACGTATATACATAGTTGGCATAGATAGGAATGAAGGTAATTTAGATGATTTTAAGTTCCCTATAAAGCCCATCAAAGCGACATGTAACATACATGAAATACTCGAAAATGATAAGCCAACACATCCTCAACCCCTGAAAGAAATTCAGCGGCATTACATTGATGTATGGCAGCAATTCTTGGATTTATGTAGTGAACATCATGCCAAGTTACCGGCAGCTCCTATTTGGGCTATGGAATTTGGAGCCGATTACGATTTTGAAGATATAGCTCCCGCCTTTCAAAGACCCGCAAACTTGAGGGGCAAACATGGGAAATTAGGTGTTCTGATAGAAGGCGACACTAAAGCGAAGTGCATTAGTCTGTTACCCAATTATGCTCAAACGAACAAAAATGAGACATTCCCCGACTGGAAAAAGAAATTTATCAGAGAAAACCGCAAATTCTACGAAGCCAATAGAGAATGGCTGGATATATGGAAACAACAGATTGTTGGTTGGGAAAATAGTTTTATGAAGTTTGAATGGAATTGTGACGAAACGGATCACATGACGATAGATGACAAAATTCTTCAATTCAGACCTTCTGGACTTCGAGTGAAACGTCCCACATATTCACCCGCTCTGACATTTATGTCTTCACAAGTTCCTATATTCCCTGGTGCGACCTATGTAGATGAGAATGGGAACAAGCAACACGGGCGATTCATGACAATGAAGGAAGCCGCTCGAATCCAAGGAATGGGAGACCTTTCTTTCGAAGGACTAAACAAAGCCAGAATCTATGAGGCATTAGGGAATGCGGTAGATGTGGAAATTGTAAAGATAATTGCAAAAGATTTGATAAAATACGCTAACAGATGATTATGGAAAACGAAATTGAAATACAACAGTTAAACATTCAACCACAAGCTGGCGTTATCGGCGTATTTTCTCGCTTGAATTATAAGCCTTGGTATGCTATTGCTGAGTTTGTCGATAACTCAACGCAATCTTTCTATTCCCATCAGAAAGAATTGGCTGCACATGGTATAAATGAGGTTGAAATATCCATTAACTATGACGATGAGAACGATATTCTCACCATCGTTGATGATGCTTTTGGTATGGAGTCTTCCGATTTTGCTCGTGCCGTAAAAGTAGACTCTCCCCCGGAGAATAAAAATGGTCGTAACGAGTTCGGTATGGGATTAAAGACCGCCGCTTCATGGTTTGGAGACATATGGTCTGTTCGTTCGACTCAATTAGGTTCAAACTATGAATATTATACCGAAATCAATATCCCCGAGTTACGTAAGAACAATGTGAATGTTGTTGAAATCAAACGTTCTCATGTTGATCCATCCACACATGGTACTACTATTACAATTCGCGAGGTTACAAAGAAAATTGGATCATCGCGAACTAAAGGAAAGATAGTAGAACTTCTAAAAAGCATGTACCGTCGTGATTTAAATAATGGTTTGGTGCATATTAATTACGATGGAGATCCTCTATTCTATGATGAGTATGATTGCCTATCATTTAGGAATAGAGTCTGGAGAAATGACCTCGACTTCACCTTTGAATTTGATGGAGTATCTCACCATGTAGTAGGTTTCGTTGGAATCTTGGCAAATGGAGGATTTGGACGTGCCGGCTTTGCATTGTTTAGACGAAATCGTGTTGTCGTTGGAGGTGAAGAGTTTAATTACAAACCTGATGAGATTTTTGGTCAAGCTCAGAGTACACAAGCCCACAAATTATTTGGAGAATTAGATTTAGACGATTTCCCAATCAACCAAGCAAAAGACGGTTTTGTTTGGGATGATGGTCTTGAAGAAAAGTTCATAAGAGAATTAAAGTCGCGCATACAAGAGTATATAGATATCGCCAAACTGACAAATAAAGAGCGCGCAAAAGAGGAAGAAACATCTCAAGCCGTATCTGATAGCGTACATGATTCTGTCCAAGAGTCTATCAATAACTCATTTGCACGACCTGTCGTAGATACCCCTCCGGTTGCATCTCCTTCAACTTCGGACGCACAACAAGACTTACTATCAGACTTGGATCTTTATAGAGAGTATCAGACAGAGCAAAATAATCAACCGGAAGAAGTAGATGATAAAATACGTCCGTATACCATTCCTTTGGACGCGCTGAGCAAATGCAACATTACCGTTCAATGGACAAAGGGTAATTCTTCTACATGGATTAAAGTAGATCCGGCGGAAGATGGTAGTAGCGCAAGCATTCAGTTGAATATTAACCATCCATTCTTCAAGCCATTCTCCGAGAAGGAAGACTTTAAAACCGTATTGGAAAAATTTGCAATAGCATTTGCGCTTGCAGAGATACGTGCAAAGAATAACGCTAATGAAGAAGGCATGATTAGTCCTAATGCATTTAGAATGCATATCAATAATTACTTAAAAGAGTTATCTGACGAAGAATAATGGAGCAATACATTGTTAATAGACCTAGTTCGTCAATTCCCATTGTGGAAAGTAAGTATTTCACGCGTATTCACCAGCGTCATATAGAAGCATATGGTGAAACGGGCGCAAATAATATCGTTCAAAATGTGCGTGCTACATATCAAAAGTTAATGCAGCAAGTACATGGTAACCCATACGGAAATCACAATTCTCTTCTGGTGGGAAAGGTGCAATCTGGTAAGACGTCGAACTTGGAACTATTAACAGCTTTGGCTTTTGATAACGGCTACAACTTCTTGCTTATCTTAGGTGGCTATGATAAAGATTTGCTTAGGCAGAGTACAGAACGATTTGGAGGTACTTTTAGTACCGAAGGAGGAAATGAAGTTCTATTCTCGGAGAATCCTGTCTTATTCACGACGAATGACTTAACAAAGGAATCCATTCATATCAACAGTTTAGATCCCGAATTTGTTAAGCAACTCATCGAGGAAGACAGACCGATTATTATTACATGCTTGAAGCGACCGCCAGCAATGAAAGTAGCACTTCGCGCAATAACCAATGTAATGGAATCGGTGCAAGGCATCGTCCCGTTTATTATAGATGACGAGGGCGACCAAGCTAGTTTAAATACGGCAAAAGATAAACTACGAAACTCAACACCAACCTATAAGTGTATCCAAAAACTCAAACAAGTGTTGGAGAACCCTTTGTACTTATCTGTCACAGCTACACCGCAAGCCAATATATTCCAAGAGGATGTTAGCGAACTTAATCCCGCTTCTATCCATACAGTACAACCGGGTATGGGGTACGATGGAGCTAGTATATATCATTTAGGAGAAAATGATATAATTGCAACAGTGGATGAAAACGATGATTATTCCGCACGAATGACAGCGTCATTGAAAGAGGCTATATATTATTTCTTCATTGCCAGCGCTATCAAGCGTCTGAGAGCATCGCGCAAAAAAGATATGCTTTCGGATATGATCATTCACGTAGATAGAACAGTTGCGGCTCATGGTAGTATATATTCTTCTATATATGACCTGTTAGGGGAGATTAGACAAGCGTTCATTGAAAATGAAAGTATTGACTATTACAAGAATCTATTAAAGAAGAGCTATGATAAGCATCTCCATGAAGAGTTAAAAGCGCAGTATCCTTTTGATGATACTCTTCTTAAAGAAATATCTAAGGCTATCCAATCTACGGGTGCCATTCTGCAAAATGGTCTTGGAAAGCACACTAAGGATCTTGAGTTAACCAAAATGCATAAGATTTACATTGGAGGAGACCTTCTCCAACGTGGTCTTACTTTTCCTAACTTGATTGTCTCTTATTTCACTCGCTTTGCCAAGAACGGCGGAAATATGGATACTACACTTCAGCGTGCGCGTTGGTTCGGATACCGCAGTAAATATTTAGACTTATGCAAGATTTTCACTACAGAAGAAATCTCCAAAGAGTTTACGGTACTCGCAGAAGTAGAAGATGATTTATGGGAGCAGTTTGAAGATGTAGAAAAGGGTCTGCTTGAGATAAAGGATATTATCATTCAAGCCGAAGATACAAAGCAAAAGCCTACTGCCAAAAATAAGGCAAAATATAAAACTATATCGTTCAAGAATCGCTGGATTAAGCAGAAATTTATCGTAACGAACGATGATGAAATGCGAGACAATAATGCTCGTATTGGGGACTTGATCGCTTCTATTCCTATTTGGAACAAAACCACAGAAGGTAGCAATATTAACCAACCAACTGCTCAATACGCATTATTCTCTGCGGAGCAATTAAGAGCGCTCATAGAGTCCATAAATACAGCTTTCGATAGAGAGCCTTTTAATAAGAAGTATCTTCTTGAACTGGTCGACCAATCTGATATCCCTGTTATCCTTATGTGGACGGATAATAACGATAAGACCCGCTATCGTTCTATATACAACGACGCTGCTCAAGATAGAATCAAAGCACTGCACCAAGGTGCCAACACCACGGATGAAACGAGGTTGACATATTTAGGAGATAAAAAAGTAGTGGTTGACCCAACGAAGATCAATATTCAGATACACTATGTGTCACCCGGATTGAATAAAGCAAATCGTCTTGGTAAAGATCAGTATATGTTTGCAATATATATCCCTAAAGATAAGAAATACTTTATAAAAGACAATGATGGATATTAACCAACTGTTAAATATGATTCTTTCTGTTCCGAAGGATAACACTCTCCATCTGATAGAAAGATTCCCTTGTGATACTGGGTTGTTTGCTTCAAACGGGAATGTACTATATTTGGTGCATAACGAGGAGCATTGTTCCTCTATGAGTGTTAAGACTGATTTCCTAAGTTTGGAGACAAATATCCATGTATCTGCATTTAATGCTTCTGTTCCATCATTCGAAAATGGGTACTATAACTCCGTGGAACTGCTTTTGACAGAACCGAGTGATAGAGAATCCAATTTAAATGCTTTTGTCAATCTGTGCCTTGCTCATGCAACCTATATGAGAGGTAGAAATTTCATGGCTTTCTTTGATTCTTTGGTCGCTTTATTTCAATTACCCAAGGATGAGCATTACAAGAACCTAATTGGTTTAATGGGCGAACTTTTATTTATTGAGTATGTATACCAGAATCACGGAATAGATTTATCCACATATTGGCACACGGATGGACCGTCTTCCAAATTAGATTTTGTATGTCCCGGCGCTAATTTTGAAGTAAAAACCACTGCGAGCGAGACATTAAGTTTCACAATCAAGCACGACCAATTATTTACTGACTCAAATAAAAATCATCTTATCGCTATAGAATTGGAGGAAAGCAATTCTGGTCGCACATTAGCAGAACTGATAGCAGAACTATTAGAAGCCCCGGATTATTGTAATAGCCTGAAATTCGCTGTTAATATCGAACAAGAGAAACGGCGTATCGCTGCGAAAGAATTAAACAACAAGCGATTTGTTCTCAAAAAGATATATGCTTATCGCGCAAACGATATTAATCCTTTCGAGAATATTCCGGATTGCGTAGAAGAGATGTCGTACAAATTGGATCTATTGCCATTTAAAAACGTACCATTTACGGATATCTTTAAAGACTTGGAACAATCGGAGCAGGGCGGTATAAACGCTCGTTTTGAAACTTTGTTACAATGCCCTAAAAGCAATATATCAAATGTGCTGGCTCGACTGCATGAGTTATTAGATGGTAACGGAGGTATGACAGTCGCTTTGGTATTAGCTGCGGCTAAGCACAAATATCACTATCTAATAGCATATCCTACTGAGAAACAATACAAATCAGAATTCTCGCTAACAGGAACATGGAGAGGTGTAACATCTTACCTGAAGTCACACACAACATCCACGGGGGAATTTACTGAGAGCATTGAACATATCGAAATATAAGAGTTAGACTTCCAAACGCTTCTTAAGAAGTACTTGGAAGTCTCTTTTTTTTGTATATATACCTGAAAAACTATACCTTTGTACCGGATTTCCATTTTTGGAGTCCGGTATTTTTATTGTTTAACAGCAAGGTTTTGACTTGTGCGCACAGGAACGGCCGTTCACAAAGCCAAGCATAAATCTTGTTGGTTATGAAAACCTATTATGATGCCATTACGGCACAAATCAATGCAGGGCTTTGGTCTGACTGCATGGCTATGTTCGACCGCGCATGGACGTTAGATTTCTACTACCGTCTTTATTCGCTCGTTCTCCAATACGAGCCCGAACGTTCGTACGGATACCAGCGACGCATCGTTTTTACGGAATCTATCATTTCGCAAATGGGTGGGGCTTACAACGAGATTGAGCCTTACACCGTTGCAATGGCAGTCAAAAAAATGGAAGCGCCGTGTGAACTTTAATTGCATTTACAACGCGTGCGCGTGTAGTAAATTTATTCAGAAACATGAGGTCACTCACTGACCCCATGTTTTGTAAAAAAAGCAGTACTTTTGCAGCCGATTTCAAAAATCCTTAGCCGGGATAATTGGTTAACGGGGCGTCCGGCACAACATTCTCAGTCTCGTTAATCAAGAAAGGAATGTTACGGATTTGATAGTTAACATGTTTAATCA
>ODAI012489475.1_pt1 | contig 18295 bp, 14 predicted proteins | sample 1539321 | NCBI WGS metagenome assembly ODAI01 (sample SAMN02144231, study PRJEB22623) | gut metagenome | biome: sheep rumen | host: Ovis aries | place: New Zealand | reverse complement strand
TAGGCTATGACTTGCAAGAGTAATGTCTACACTCCTACACTCCTAAACTCCTGAACTTCCACACTCCTACACTCCTTTCAAGAGAGAAAGTTGAGTGATTTTTACGATAATTGTAATTTTTGTAGAGAACCACTTTTTCAGGTTCATCGCATTTGCTTCTTCCATGGTCAAGGACCTTAGACTTTCCGCTTTATTCAGTACAGCAAATTTTGACGATTTTATAGGTTTTAATGTATACTCAGGTTCTTTAAATCCTTTACTCAGTAAAATCTTTCTCTTCATCTTGTATATGCACAGTATGCATTCTGCAGATTTCATGGAGGAAATGTGCAGGGAAATCAAGGGAATAAAATCAAAATTCCCTGATTGAAAATCAATCTAATGTCTTTTTTACAATTGCAGCTATAGCTGCCAATGGAGCTGAGATAATAAATGAATATGTGAAAAAAACAAATGCGAACAAACTCCAAAAGAACTTCCATCCTTCATACCCAGAAACCTTGATAGATATAAGAGCATAAACACTACTGATTACAAATGAGCATATGAAAAAAGCAATGTGAAACCACCCCCATAGTTTATACCATTCGTTATTTCTCCATAGTACAAATCCTAAGTTTAAGCTCGTCATGATGATAACAGATTGACTCAAATATAACCATAGGTCATTGTCATTGTCCATAAAGGGATCTTCTATCAACAAAATAACCATGGAAGGCAGAAGGCAAGCTGAGAATAAAGCAATAACCTCAAAAACCAACCAGTCCTTCTTGGTTAATTGTTTAGCAAATCTATTTTTCCTCATATCACTAAATTTCGCAGCACTTTAGTTAAACATTGTTTATAAGTTATTGAGCAACAAAAAGTTGTTTGTGATTTTACCATATCAGATTTTTCAGATGTGATAGAATCGGCAAACATAATCTATCTTGTTGATTCATTACAGATTCTTTTAAGTATTTCTTCGAGATTATACTTACTCTTCGCACTAAATTCTCCTTTTAGAAATTCACCTGAGACGCCAAAAACTTGTTGTTGATTGCCACCATATATGACTATATCCATTTTCGGATAAAATTTTGCAACCTCCTTCGTTGTTGAATTGTATATGATATCGCATAACGAATCTATTTTTTCTTGATTCTTGATGCATACATATTCAATAAAACGATTTTTAGGATAAGAAATGCGTATGGAGTCTACTTTTTCCATACGATATTCAGCAAACGGACTTCTATGGCAAGAAGAGATACCACAGACTCCACATAAAATAATAACAAAATAGAAAAAATGCTTCATGATGCTTAATTGATTATAATGTGACAAAGATATGAATAATACCGTCATCTTCCAAACAAATCGATTACACTTTTTTACACAAAATTGTAAGTCGTTGATTTACAACGCCATTAATGGCAATTCCAACTTGCTCAAAATTTATGATTCAAAGGGGGTGGCGTTTCATCTTTCTATCTTCTCATCAAGTACCAAAGGTCCAGGCCCAAGCATAGTGAATTGGGATAAATGCCCGTGCCGTCATTCAATTCAAAAAGAGGGATCAGGCTTTGTGTGTAACTGATAGTCAAAGGGCCGATTCCTGCCATCACCTGCCAGTTGGCAGAAAAGCAATTTGCATTTTTCATTGCCGTATGAGTTGGTTGAATGGCCATATGGCGTTCACAAAAATAGTTTTTCATAAGGATAAAATCGACCATGATCTGGATTATTTGCTATTTGTAGGCAAGAGGTCAGACAGGGATAGCTCGCCTATTTCCTTTCCTTTTGTCAAGGACTTGATTTCGCCTGTATAGGTGTCTATTCTTGCTTCCAATTTGTAGAACACAATTCGATTTTTGCATGCATCATCTTCAGCGGTAATGAATACGGGATCTCTCATTATTCCCTTTGCGACGATTTTCCATCTGTCATTCTCATGTTGAAACACCTCGATATCCCAGATGGGTAGGCCCGACCCATAATTAAAGTAACGACAGCAATACCTTTTACCTTGAATTGCAAATTCCTTGGTTTCCACAGGAGGGGAATAGCGTCCTTTGCCATGGTATTCTTTTATTTCGCATGTATCAGCAAAGCTGACATGATCAAGGTCTTCCTTGCTCCTCCACTCAATTTCTTCCATCTGCGACCATTGTGCTTCCAAACGCAGCTGATAATCATTATATACGGAATCCATCTGTTCGTTGGCATACTTGACAAAGGCTTCGTGCGCTTCGTAAGACGTTGCACGTTGGTCGCCGATGAAGAATTCCCATCTCGTCCCGTCCAAGGCACGACCCTCCTTCTCCTCCGCATTTCTGACTGCATCCAACCACCTCTCTTTCAGTTCCTGTGCCTCATCGTCGGTGATGGCGAGTATACAGGTCTGCACTTTGGGAGCAAAGTAGTCGCGGTTTTTTTTCCGTGGCACCACCTTGACCATGTCATTTCCCGCTTTCTTGAACTTCATGGTGGCCTCTCCGGCTTCATTATAGATGCTACGCCACGCCTTGGTGTAAACGAGTGTGTGGTTGACGGAATCGTATGCCAGTGATGATTCCGGCAGGAACGGGGTTGCCCGAATCACGCCGAATTGCGTGTTTTGTGGCACAAGCAACCTTTCCAACTCCTTTTCGTACAGTGAAGTGAAGAGTTTGTTCTCTTGTCCTGCAAGGGATGTGATGTCATAATGTATGTTCTTTTCATGAGGAATATCTGAAAAAGAGTAGGTTGGTCGTTGAAAGCGGCACATCGCATACCAGAGGTCTAAGCCTATGGTAAGTGATGAAGGATAGGCCTTCGTGCCGTCGGCGAGTTTGAAATGTGGGGTGAGGTTTTGGGTGAAGTTGACAGTGAAAGGGCCGATGCCAGCTGTGACCAACCACTGTGCACCGACATGGGGGGGTGTGAAAATGGTGGCTCTCCATTTCGTCACGCCCTTTGAAGCGATATTCATATTTGCTGCCACCGACATAAAGGCCAAGTCCCGTTTGCAATGAGATCCAGCGTTTAGGGGTTTGTACGCCCACCAGCAACGGTATGCGTACGTGGAAGGAGAAAAGGTCGTTCTCCTCCAACTCTGCTTCCGTTGCTTCGAAACCTATTCTTCCGCTCCGGCTCTTTGCAATGCAATGACGTGAAAAATTGTAAGTAGAGCCTTCAAACTGCAAGCCTATGGAATAGCCTGCAATGCCTTTGTAAAGTTTCTTGATAATTGCAGCATGGTCCATCCGCCATCCACCTGTTTGAAAAAGCCTTCCCTAAGATGGAACTGTGGTTGGTTGCCATGCATGATGCCGTCGGATATTCGCGAAGAGCCCATCCATACCATTGATGTTTGTGGTACATACCGTTCTTTGTCTTTGTCGTAATAGTGATGATCCCCATACGGAGCCATCAACGTGAACAATCCTCCTACACTCCACTTCCATTTTTCATCGGGAGCGGATTGTTCTTCCGTTTGAGCCATCCCCGAAAAGGCGACAAGCGCGAACAGCAATGTGATGGCATGTCTCATGATCTTCTTGTTCTTGATGAATAGTTGAACATACGTTTGAATAACGTTGAAAGGTCCATTATCTTGTATTTCAACTTCCCTTTTGAGACGTCACTTGTGACGTCTCTTCTACCCTTTAATTCCCGATAGGCTTCCTTACGACGATGGTGTTCCCTTCGAGTTGCAGATGGAAATGGTCGAAGCTGTTGAGCAGGGTCAAAACCTCTTGGATGTCCTCGGATGAATCCCAGTTGAAATACAGGCGCAGGTCGGCAAGTCCTTCCTCTTCGTATCTGACATTCACTTTGTATGTTTCTGACATTCTGTCAAGCACCTCTCGCAAGGTCTTGTTCTCAAACAAGACGGTTTTTGCCACAGGGGTCGGTTCCTCCTTTGCCTTGTCTTCCACTTCTTCCTCTGGACGGCTGTTGGTGGAAACAGGTGTGGTCGTGATGGTCGGTTCTTCTTGTGACAGTCCTCCGATGATGTGGAATGCGGCATAGCCGAGTGCTCCCACGACAAACAGGACGATGATGACGGAGGCCGCCTTCCATATGAAGCCTTGGGGCTGCAAGAGGCTCGTCCTTCTTGCCTCCTTGGTTTGCAGGGCCTGTCTCACCATGACGATGGTCTCGTACAAAGCCAGGGTTTCCTTGTCGTTCAGGATGCATTCCATCTCGCTGTCCGTGTATTGCCCGGCATAATCGGCAGATGGAACCATCTTAAGATGATTTAACTTTATCAAGTTTTGATAAAATAAAAATAGACCATAAAAGTAATTGTCCGACATAGGCAAGAAGATGCTACCGTCGTTTGTCTTACTTGTGAATTTTCGCCTGTTAATCATCCAACCATTATCGAAGCCCGATTATAATATAAATCAAGGATCGCATCACTGCGCCCCTTGATTCATTCCCGGGATTCTTTATTAACCTTTATGAATTTAACCTTTATGAATTATAGTGTTTCCATGATTATCCAGTTGAACTAATTAACGCGTATAGCCTATAAGAAAAAGCGTTGTATGATGGACAAAGTTACACATAAAGCACGATAAAACCCTCGGTTAAATCCGGAATTCGGAAACCGAGGGTTCAACTCTCAAAATAGTTTGAGAAAAACGCAATTATGTATGGGGTCAAGATCTTCAGTCTTCTTTCCGCTCAAACGTTATTTCCTTGCGAAGCTTGCTGAGATAAGTGGGGGTGATGTTGAGGAACGAGGCGATGTCTTTTAGCGAGAGCATCTGTACTACCTGCGGACAGCGTTCGAGCAACTGACGGTAACGTCCTCGTGCGGAGTAGCGGTAATAGTCAAGGTCGCGAGCATAGACCATCTTGAAGAGGTTCTGCATGAGTTGCATTCCTATGCGCATCCGTTCCATATCCTCGTCAAACATGCGTTGCAGCTCCGCACCCTCAATGACTCGCACCACGCAGAGCATGTCAGCCTCGATGGTAATCTCTGCCTTATCACCATCCAGACAATAGGGGTAGTCTGCCACGAATTCGCCTTCAAAGACGAATCCCGTGCAGTAGTCCTTGCCCTCTTCGTCGTTGTGAACCATATATTTGAAGCAGCCCCGTTCCACATAGCCAATCCATCGTGACGGCTCTCCCGCCTCCTCCAACGTCTCGCCGCGTTCCATCGTCCTTCTTTCACCATGCTCCATGCAATAGTCGTACAGGAACTGCAAATCGAGTCCCTTCTTGTAGGTGTTAAAGTGTTTTTCTTCCACTGTCATCAATTTGAACTCTTCCCTTTATATTTTGAAGTCTTAATTTCTTTACCGAGGCCAAATATACGAAGTTTATTCCATAAGAATAAGATTAAACCCAACTATTTTTGGATTCCTGGTGCAACTCTCAAAATAGTTTGATAATTTATCAGCCGTTCTCCAATTTACATGGCTATTTCCAAATATCTGCGTGAAGGATGTTAAAACCTGGTTAATGACATTTTACCCCATTTTTGAACAAGTAAAATGCATCAAATGTCGGTTCTTTTTATTCCGCTCAAAACCGTTTTAGCAATCAAGGGGACAGGTTTTTGATTGAATTTTCCAAATTCACATCAAAAACCTGTCCCCTTGATTGAGTCAAAAACCTGTCCCCTTGATTGACTTGACTGCCTTGGCTCAATATGATATGCTGTTCTTCGCTGCCTCCTGAGCTTCGATGACGCGGTCGCACCAGGCGTCGAACTCGGGATCCTCCACCTGGCATTCGGGATGGGCCCACAGATAATCGATGCAGCGGCGCACGCCCTCGTGGAAACGGGTGGTGGCGCAGAACCCCGGCACCGCACGCTTCAGTTTGGTGCAGTCGAAGACCACCGTCACGGCCTTGTCGCCGAGGAGGTTGCCGGTGAAGTCCCATTCGCGGGGCGACACGGCGGCGAGGAACTCCGAGGCCACATAGTAGGGTTTGAAAGGCACGCCGAGCGCGTCGGCCACGGCCTGGTAGACCTGGTTCCAGGTGAGCGACTCATCGCTCATGATCTGGAAGGCCTCACCGATGGCCTTCGGGTTGCCTAACAGTCCGATGAAGCCGCGGGCGAAGTCCTCGTTCCATGTCAGGGTCCAGAGCGAACTGCCGTCGCCCTGCACGATGACGGGCTTGCCGTCGAGCATGCGTCGGAGCACCTGCCAACTGCCTTTCAGTCCATGGACGCTGACGGGCACGCCACGCTCGCAGTAGGTGTGGCTGGGGCGTACGATGGTCATGGGGAATCCCTGCTCGCGGTGCGCCTTAAGGAGGAGTTCCTCGCAGGCGATTTTGTCGCGTGAGTACTGCCAGTAGGGGTTGGCCAATGTGGTGCCCTCGGTGATGAGATGGCTGCTGGCGGGTTTGTGGTAGGCCGAGGCCGAACTGATGTAGACATATTGGCGTGTGCGGCCGGTGAAGAGGCGGATGTCGCGCTCCACCTGACTGGGGAGGAAGCCGATGAACTCGCAGACGGCGTCGAAATACTCGTCGCCGAGGAGTTGCAGCACCTTGGCCTCGTCGCTGATGTCGGCGATGAGTTGGTGCACGCCTGCAGGCACCTCGTCGTGCCTGTTGCCACGGTTGATGAGCCACAGGTCATGACCTGCAGCCGCCAGTTGTCGGGTGATGGCACTGCTGATGGTGCCGGTACCCCCTATCATTAAGATTTTCATGCTGTGTGGGGATTGGATGGGTGATATGGGTAATTATAGGTGTATTGCTTGGGATTTTAGGCTTCTATCTGAGATTTAGACGATATGAGAAAATGATGGTTTAATGGAGCCATTTGTCATGGCAGATTTGCGAAGAGGTTTTTAATCATCTCTTCACCTTTCTCTACGTTGAAAGGAGTGTAGGAGTGTGGGAGATGAGGAGTTTAGACATTAGTCTTGCAAGTCATACCAACAGGTCGAATCAATTCGGTTTCTCTCTTCAGGCGAATGATGCGGACGGGGATGCCCGCGCTCCTCTCACTTATCGAACTATTGTCTAAACTCCCAAACTCCTCAACTCCTCAACTCCAGAAAGTTGAACAAATGCGAAACTTGAGTGATCTCTTCTTTTCGGATAGGTTTGAACTTGCAACTTGAATAATGATTTGTGCCTGTACGCCCCTTTGGCGTACAGGCACTGAATAAAGGTGTGTTCTATTCTTTCTGTTTTTATGTAGGCAGGAACCACCTGAAATGATTGTTTTCGCAAATCTCGGGCTTTCACTTGAACCTGATGCTTTTCACGATAGGCTCTACGAAAGGCTCATAAATTTTGGCCTGAGATTCGGGGAAGAAGATGTTTCCAGAGATATTGTGGCCACTCTCGCTGACTATCCACCATCGCCATGTGATGCCTTTTTGCCCCTCGCCGATATCGTGGTAGTGGCGCATAAGGATGGTGTTGCCGTCGATTGTCGGTTCGTCGCAGGTCTCGTCGGCGGCTTCCTGTGATGCTTTCATCGTTGTTGCCGTCTCCTTGATCTGTGAGGGCTTTGCGCCGTCGCTCATAAATCCGCAGTCGATGGTGGCTGAACTTGTCGTCTCCTCATCGCCAGCCAACTTCAGCTTGGCTTCTGAGAAGAATCTCACAGTGGTAGTGCCACCGTAGTCCTGCTCACCAGAGGTGGTAAACTCCTCGGGCAGACTGATGGTGAAGTGGGCGAACTCATGCGACTTGAAACCGTCGGGCACGGTAACCTCGGACTGTTGTCCTGAAGTCTGGCCATTGGCCTTTTTGCCGCACGCCACCACAACGATAGCCACCAAAGTCATCAAGGCTGTGCCTATCAAAGCTTTCTTCATGATCTTCACTTTATGATAGAATGCGTCTACTTGAACTTGATGCTTTCAACGATGGTCTTCAAAGCTTCAGCCTCTACGGGCACGTTCTTGGAGAGGCTCACTACGAGCACACCACCGTTGGCCTCGGCAAACAGGTCGCTGTTGTTGTCAGAGCTGTCTATATAGTAGAGTTGCTTGAACGTCATGTTGCCGATGGTGACATCACCCGACTTCTCTTTGTCGGATCCGTCGCCGAAATACTGGTCCAACAGATTGGCGGCACTCTTCTCTTCCTTGTTGAGGTAAATGGTGACACTCTCAAACTGTCCGTATTCAGGAGCGTCCAAAGTGACGGTGGTCGACGAACTGCCATTCTCGTTGTACTTCCAGCCTGAAGGTACAGCAACCGTAAAGTTATCGCACTCGGCCGTTGCACCAGCCTCTGCGACCTGTGCCTGCTCCGCCTGCTCCCCACTTGCCTCGGCAGTATTTTCATTGTTCTTGTTTCCACACGATGCCACGAACAGACCTGCTGCCACAATGGCAAGACTCAAAAATACTTTCTTCATAATTGTTTGGTTTTTTAAAATGTATTTAAGTTTATTAACGCTGATTCATCCTTTCCGTTTTCTTCCTTTCCTCCATGTATTGTTCAATCATCTGGCGGATACGAGGCTCCAGCATGGCCAGTCGTTTTTCCACGATGCGCTCTACCATCGACTCCTGGTTGGCCAGGATTTTCATGTAGTCGCTGATGAACTGCCGTGCAACCTGCTGTTTCTCCATCTTCTTCATTTTCGTTCCAGTTAACGGTTGCAAAGTTACGGGTAAAAGGGTTTTGGGCATTCGCTCAAATCTTTCAAAAATGGATTAGAGATTGGTCGTTTCCTTCCAAAATACAGAAAAGCGAGCCGACAGGCCCGCTTTTCTGCGTGAAAAATCTTTGTGGGTGTGCTTGTCTCCCCCGAAAATCACTTTGTCGTGTTGGCAGAATTCTCATCATGTTGCTGCCGCTCGCGGTATTGCGAGGGTGAGCAGCCATAGATGCGCTTGAAGGTGTGGCCGAAGGAACTCGTGTCTTCAAAACCACACTGATTGGCAATCGTCGACAGGAGCATTTCCTGACTGTCGGTGAGCAGTTGCACGGCTCGCTCCATCTGGATGGCTTGGACGAAAATCTTGGGGGTCTCACCGGCAGCGCGCAGCAGCCGACGGCGGAATGTCTGCACACTCATGTTCAGCTCAGAGGCAATCTTTTCCACGCCGACATTTCCTTCAGGCATATTGGCATTGACGGTCTCAATGACGCGTATCAGGAACAGGCGCTCTTCCTTGTCTTCTTCCGTCTCTGCTTCTGATGGGGTAGGCTGTGCCTTGGTTTCTTGTTCCGACTTGCTTTTCTCTGCCAGACAGGAGCGCAAATGCTTAATCTCTTCTACAAGCAGACGCGTCTGCCGGCTTTGCCTGTTTTGCTGGCAACGGCTGATGAGCCAGACGGCAAGAATGATGAGCAGGATGAGAGCGATGCCGATGGTGATGGTGAGCAGGTGGGCCCGCCGGACTTTTGCGTTCTCTTGCAGCAGCCGGTCATTGCCGAACTCAGCATTGTAGCGCGACAGGGCCTCGGCGGTAGACATGGTATAGAGTGAGTCTTTCATTAAGTCGAAGAGTTCAAGCTCTTTCTTCGCCGAGTCGGGGTCGATGTCCCAGTAGCTCTCGTAAAGTCCCCGGTGGGCATGAATTTCGTTGTAGAGATCGCCCATCTTCGCAAACAAGGTGGCTGCTTCTTTGTAATAAGGTATAGCCTCGGCCTGCCTTTTCTGGCAGAGCAGCGACATGCCCAGACGGTTGAGGGCAATGGCATACGAGTGCCAGTCACCGGCCTCTTTAAGGTCGGGAATAATCTGGCGATACAACGTCTCTGCCTCTTGATAGCGATGCAGTCCGAGCAGTGCTGAGCCTTTCTGCGACATACGGATGGCGAGCCTGAGCTTGTTGCCCAACTGCTTTTCTATCTCGATGGCCTGTTCGGCGTAAGGCAGTGCCTTGGTGTCGTCGCTCAGGGTGTGGTATATCTCTGAAGCCATACCCAAGATGACGGCCTTGCGTGCGGGATTGTCGGCACGATTGGCATGGTCGATGGCCTGAAGGATGATTTGCTCGGCCTCCTTGGCCTGGTAGCCGGCCATATAGATGCCTGCAAGCGTGTTGAGGCTTGATGATATCTCATCGTCGTTGCCACCTCGCATATCCATCTCCACACTTTGCTTGGCATATTCGGCGGCTTTCCTGAAGTCTCCAAGACGTACATAGATGCAACCCAAGGTGTTGAGGCAAGCAGACTTTTCCGGGTTGGATGGGTGATACAGGGGCAAGGCTTTCTGGGCATACTGCAGGGCTTTCTTATACTGTTGCCTGTCGTAGAACCACTCGGCAGCCCAATACCATACTTGCTGCCGCAGCGAGTCGGCGGGTGTTGCTGGAGTGAAATTGACCTGCTCGTCCAGAAATTGTTCTTCCGCTAGTGCCGCAAACAGTTGGTTGGCTGCATCGGCATCGTTATTCTTGTCAAACAGCTCCAGGGCTTTCTCCACCGTCTGAGCACAGGCTGTGCCACAAATGCCGCACACCAGCACAAGAATTGCCATGATATGCCATATTGCCGTAGATTTCTGCCGAATATTTTTACTAAACATAATGAATAATCATCTCCTTTTTGGTGATATGGTGCAAATTTAGTAAGAATCGTGGAATTATGGCTCTCCAACTCGACTTTTTTGAAAGCAGTGAATAGTTTTTCCGGTGTATACTTGGTTGATATTCCTAAAAAGATTAAATTTGCACATATTCTTAGTCTTGAGGTCAGGAAAGATTTTTTTGACTAAATTTGCATCGCTAAAACTACGACAGAAGATGAAAAGGACCATGACATGGCTGATGGCAGCAGCATTCATATTCCTGCCAACTGTGACGAAGGCGCAGACGGAGAATCCGCGCGGCATATACAAAATGATGACGCTCACGGGGAAGTTGGGCGAGGTGAAGGCACCGTTCGATCAGTATAAGATATGTACCGACAGCGTGACGCTGATGCTCAACGTGCAGAACGCGGCTTTCGCTGTGCAGAATACCGACCACCAGGTGTTCCGCTATACTGGCGACCAGCCCAAGGACGAGAATGATAAGAGTACCCTTATCTACGACAGCAACGCCGACCACTTCACCCTGAAATGGTGGAGTACGAACAGGAACCATCTCTATTTCCCTGAAAACGGCTGGTGCATTGAGAAATATGAGGCCAACCAGTACTCTAAGACAGGCAAAATGGCCTTTGATGCGCTGACGGCGACCCCGACCCTCGACCCGAAGAATCCTCTGCTCGGCACATGGCGCATCATAGGGTATATGGATGAGTTGCGCGATGTGAAAAAGGAACTTGCCCGGTTGCATGAGCAGTACCCCACAAGCAAATACCTCAACTTCTTCGTTATCTTCACTCCCAATACCTATGCCGCAATCATCAACAATTTCAGTGGCGGTATCGCCAACCCGGTGGAATACAACGGCAAGGACGCATATAAGTTGGGCAACAAAAACATCCGCGTGAAATGGCTCTCCAAAGACTGCATCGCCGTGGAGGAGGCGATAGACTACCGTATTGACTGGCAGATTTTGGAGCGAGACACCGACGGTCAGCCGATGTTGAGCCGTATAGCGAGCCATTTCGTTTCCGGACGCCGATAATTTGGTCGTTTGGGGGGTTGGTCGTTTGGTTGTTTGGTCGTTTGGTCGTTTGGTTGTTTGGTCGTTTGGTCGTTTGGGTGGTTGGTCGTTTGGTCGTTTGGGGGGAGGATTTTGGGAGTTTAGGAGTTTAGGAGTTTAGACATTACTTTTGCGTGTTATAGTTTATACTGATTATACTGACGATGAATAATCCGTTCTATGGGCTTTGCCGATACAATCCCCCAATCTCCTAAACGATTAAAATGCTATAAGTTGAGCAAATGCGAAACTTGATAAAAATAAAAAGCCCCGACATCACGTCGGGGCCTTTCTCTTTTTGAATGTTTCAGCAGTCTGTTCTTATAGTAATTCTAATCTTTGAAAATCGTTTTGTTTTTCTGAGGGCAAAATTAGAAGAAAATTGATATAAATCAAAAAAATAATGGAAAATGGCTCGAAAAAACTACGAAAACGTTTGCGTATAAGCGACAGATTGGGTGATGAGACGGGCAATGAGGCAGGAAAGTCAGCTTTTTCTCCTTTTTCTTGGCTGGGTGAGCGTTTTTCGTTACATTTGCAAAAATTTTTAATGACATGAAGAAGAGTTTGAAAACAGCCTCGCTTTGCATTCACGCAGGCTACAGCCCCAAGAACGGAGAACCGATAGAACTGCCCATCATCCAGAGTACCACGTTCAAGTATGACGATTCTGACGAGATGGCCCAGCTCTTCGACCTGAAAAAAGAAGGTTATTTCTATACCCGGTTGCAGAACCCCACCAACGATGCCGTGGCCGCCAAGATTGCCGCCCTCGAAGGCGGCGTGGGTTGCGTACTTACCTCCAGCGGACAAGCCGCCAATTTCTATGCGCTGTTCAATATCTGCGAGGCGGGCGACCATGTGGTGACCTCGAATGAGATATACGGTGGAACGTTCAACCTCTTCGGCGTGACATTGAAGAAACTCGGCATCGAATGCACGTTCGTCTCGCCTGAGGCCAGTGAGGAGGAGATACAGAAGGCTTTCCGCCCCAACACCAAGGCTTTGTTCGGAGAGACTATCTCCAACCCCGGCTGTGCCGTGCTCGACATCGAGAAATTCGCCCGCATCGCCCACGCCAACGGCGTTCCCTTGATTGTGGACAACACCTTCGCCACACCCGTGAACTGCCGGCCTTTTGAGTGGGGGGCAGACATCGTGACACATTCCACCACGAAATATATGGACGGACTGGCCACACAGGTGGGAGGAGCCGTAGTGGACAGTGGCAATTTCGATTGGATGGCACATGCCGAGAAATTCCCCGGACTCACCACCCCCGACGAGTCATATCATGGTCTCACCTATGTGAAGGCTTTCGGCAAGATGGGATATACCACCAAACTCGTGGCACAGTTGATGCGCGACTTAGGAAGCATCCCCGCTCCCCAGAACTCCTTCTTACTCAATATGGGACTGCAGACGCTGCATGTGAGGATGGAGCGCCATTGCGCCAATGCCCAGCGCGTGGCGGAATTCCTGCACGATGACGACCATGTGGCATGGGTGCACTATTGCGGCTTGCCCGACGACCAATACTATGCCCGCGCCCAGAAATATCTCCCCAACGGCTCGTGTGGCGTCATCGCCTTCGGACTGAAGGGCACCCGTGAGACGGCCATCCAATTCATGGATTCCTTAGAGATGATCAACATCGTGACCCATGTGGCCGACGCGCGCACGTGTGTGCTCCATCCTGCCAGCCACACCCATCGCCAGCTCTCCGACGAGCAGTTGCGTGAGGCCGGTGTGGCTCCCGACCTTATCCGCCTCTCTGTGGGTATTGAGGATGTGGAGGATATCATCGATGATATCCGCCAGGCTTTAGACAAGATTTAAATTTTCCCACGACGGAGAAACCATTCAGCGAATATTGTTTTTAACATAAATTCCCACGAATTTATCAAAAATTTCAACAATATGGGGTAGTTCATATAACTCCTCTAAGTTTTGCATGCTTGTAAGTAAAGATTTTCGTGTAATTATATGGCAATTATATGTTTTAGTGCTATTCGCTGAACTGTTACAGAACTGAGAAAGGGTAGGGGCACGGTTTGCAAATTGTAAATGAGGGTGTATCAAAATGAAATCATTTGAAGACACAGCTAATCTTCAATCTTCAACAGGCCGAAGGTCGTAATTGCTTCGCAAGAACCAACGGTCACTGTTCGCAAAGCGAGGGAAAGTAAATCTGAAATAAAATGAATAAAAAAATCTGACGAAAAATTTGATTTGCCAAGACTGACAAATCAAACGCTAATGACGTATATTTTTGAAAGATTTTCTCGTTCTATTTTTTGTTGATTTCTTGCGTTAGCAATTCCATGATGTTTGGAGGCGGACATACATAAAGTGTCTCTACAGTTGCAACGGGCCAGCGCACACATAGGGGGCGACGATTCCTATCGTCGCACATAAAAGCATGAGGATTTAGCAAGCACTTTTGAAGTTTGTGACAAGAACTTCTATGAAGTACGACGATAGGAATCGTCGACCCCTAAACTGCTCACGGGGGATTAAACAGAGGACTTCACATCTAAAGCAAGAGGCCTTCTATTATTGGGGAGACGCCAAGAATGGACGTCTCTTTTTTTGTCACTGAAAACAAAAACTTCGTTATTTGTTTTGCTTTTCTCTCACCTTTCACTATCTTTGCCTACGGCGAAGATAGGCTGCACCTCAGAAAAGCTCAAATAAATTTGGCTTTTCATTCTGTTTGCACTATCTTTGTCCAATAAAAACAGAATATCCGCAAATGAAAGAATTTATCATCTCCGAAGTGAAGGCCGAGACCGCCGTGCTGGTGGGCCTTATCACCAAGGATCAGGACGAGGCAAAGACAAAGGAATACCTCGACGAACTGGAATTTCTGGCCGACACCGCCGGTGCCGTCACGGTGAAGCGCTTCACCCAGCGGGTGGGCGGTCCGAGTGCGGTGACCTACGTGGGCAAAGGTAAGTTGGAGGAGATCAGAGACTTCATCAAGGCCGAAGAGGACGCCGAGCGTGAAGTGGGTATGGTCATCTTCGACGATGAGTTGACGGCCAAGCAAATCCGTAATATCGAGCAGGTGCTGAAGGTGAAGATCCTCGACCGCACCTCGCTCATCCTCGATATCTTCGCCATGCGCGCACAGACGGCCAATGCCAAGACACAGGTGGAGCTGGCACAGTACCGCTATATGCTCCCACGCCTGCAGCGCCTGTGGACGCACCTCGAGCGTCAGGGCGGCGGTTCCGGCAGTGGCGGCGGCAAGGGTTCCGTGGGTCTGCGCGGTCCTGGTGAGACGCAGCTCGAGATGGACCGCCGTATCATCCTCCAGCGGATGACCCTGCTCAAACAGCGCCTGGCCGAGATTGACAAGCAGAAGACCACGCAGCGCAAGAACCGCGGACGGCTCATCCGTGTGGCCCTCGTGGGATATACCAACGTGGGCAAGTCGACCATCATGAACCTTCTCGCCAAGAGCGAGGTGTTCGCAGAGAACAAACTCTTCGCCACCCTCGACACCACGGTGCGCAAGGTGGTGGTGGAGAACCTCCCCTTCCTGTTGGCCGACACCGTGGGCTTCATCCGTAAGTTGCCCACCGACCTGGTGGACTCTTTCAAGTCGACACTCGACGAGACGCGTGAGGCCGACCTGCTGCTCCATGTGGTGGACATCTCGCATCCCGATTTCGAGGAGCAGATACGTGTGGTGGACAAGACCCTGGGCGAACTGGGCTGCAGCGACAAACCTCAGATGATTGTGTTCAACAAAATCGACGCCTACCACTGGGTGGAGAAGGAGCCCGATGACCTCACTCCGCCCACCCGCGAGAATGTCACCCTCGACGAGCTCCGACGCACATGGATGGCGAAACTCAACGACAACTGCCTCTTCATCTCTGCCCGTGAGAAGACCAACATCGAGGAACTGCGCTCCACACTCTATGCCAAGGTGCGCGAACTGCACGTGCAGAAATATCCTTACAACGACTTCCTCTACCCTGAGACAGACGAAGAGGAGATGGAGTAGTTTCTTGGTCGTTTGGGGGGTTGGTCGTTTGGTCGTTTAGGAGATTGGGAGTTTAGGAGTTTAGGAGTTTAGGAGTTTGGGAGATTGGTCGTTTGGTCGTTTAGAAGATTAGACGATCGGGAGTTGAGATATTTAGATACACTCTATAAAGCCTTATTAAGAAAGAAACCAAATAAACAGAAAAAGTATGGAATACAGACAATTGACAGATGCCGAGATTGGTATCCTCGAGTCGAGAGGGTGCAAGGCACAGGATTGGGACCTGGTGACCGTGGTTCCCGGTTTTGACCCCAGTTATATCCGCAACACCTCTTTTTACGGAGAGGTGAAGATCGGAAAGTTCACCAAGGAAATCGAGGTGAGCAAAGGATTCGTCAAGCACAGCGGTATCAAAAGTACCACGCTGCGCAATGTCACCCTCGGTGATGACTGCCTGATAGAGAATATCGGCAACTTCATCAACAACTACACCATCGGCGACGAGTGCTATATCAGCAACGTCAACACCATCGAGACCACAGAGGGTGCCACCTTCGGCGAGGGTAACCTCATCTCTGTGCTCAACGAGGTGGGCGACGGCAATGTGATGCTCTTCGACGGACTGACGAGTCAGTTGGCCGCCTTCATGGTCAACCACTACCGCGACAAGGAGCTGATGAAGTGCATCCTCACGCTCATCCGCAAGGAGGTGGAGGCCAGCGTGCCCGAGCGCGGCACCATCGGCAACCGTGTGAAGGTGATCAACACCGGCGAGATCACCAACACGCACATCAACGACGACTGCGAGGTGAACGGTGCCTGCCGCCTGAGCGACTGCTCCATCAAGAGCATCCCCGAGGCCAGCGTCTACATCGGTTCGGGCGTCATCTGCGAGAACTCCATCATCTATGACGGGAGCGCCATCCTCAACAGCGTGAAACTCGAGAATTGCTTCGTGGGCGAGGCCTGCAAGATCACCAACGGCTTCGCCGCCGAGAACAGTATCTTCTTCGCCAACAGCTTCATGTCCAACGGTGAGGCCTGCGCCGCCTTCTGCGGTCCGTTCTCCGCCAGCCACCACAAGAGTTCGCTCCTCATCGGCGGTATGTTCTCCTTCTACAACGCCGGTTCGTCGACCAACTTCAGCAACCACGCCTACAAGATGGGGCCCATGCACTACGGTACCCTCGAGCGCGGTGTGAAGACCGCCAGCGGCGCCTATATCCTCATGCCCGCCCACATCGGCACCTTCTCGGTGTGTTTCGGCAAACTGATGTATCATCCCGACACGCGCAACCTGCCTTTCTCCTATCTCATCGCCTACAGCGACACGATGTATCTCAACCCCGCCCGCAACCTCACCACCGTGGGCCTCTACCGCGACATCCGCAAGTGGCCCAAGCGCGACAAGCGGCCTCAGAGCGGACAGAAGAGCATCGTCAACTTCGACTGGCTCAGCCCGTTCTCCGCCGGCGAGATTCTCGAAGGCAAGAAGGTGCTCGAGCGGCTCCGCAAGGCTTCCGGCAACCGCGTGTCGACCTACAACTACCATGAGTATGTGATCAAGGCCGACCACCTGCGTCTCGGCATCGAACTCTACGACATGGCGCTGCGCATCTACATGGGTGCCGTGCTCAAGCGCCACAAGCTCGAACTGCCCAAGAGCCCCATCGGCACCGGCAAGTGGAACGACCTCTCAGGCCTGCTGCTGCCCGAGACCGAGGAGAACCGCCTCGTCGACGACATCAAGAGCGGCGTGATTGTCGATATCTATGATATCCTCGACCGCTTCAGCGAGATTCACGAGAATTATTCCGAATACCGCTGGACTTGGACCTACCGCATGATTCTCGACTACTATGGTCTGGAGACGCTCACCGAGGAGGATGTGGCCCACATCCACGAAGACTACATCGTGGCTCGCCGCAAGTGGATCTCCGAGATCAGGAAGGATGCCGAGAAGGAATACACGCTTGGCGACGTCGACAAGGAGGTGCTCGACAACTTCCTCATGCAGCTCGACAAGGAGATGGAATTTGAGAACGAGAATAAATTTGAATAAAAGGGTAGGGGCCTTCAAGGGCTAAGGGCCTTAAGGGCTTAAGGTCTTTAAGGTCATTAAGGTCTTTAAGGTCTTAAAGGACCTTAGGAGAAAAGGAGGCTCTATCCTATTTGTGAAATAGAAAATTGAAAATCAGACATCTGAATTATGAGAAAAGCGATGCTCATCGCCGTGACGGCAGCCCTGACGGTGCTCACGGCCAGCGCCAAAGACTATAAGTATGTCACCGTGCCGGGCGATATGACCCAGACACGCATCTACACCCTCGACAACGGCCTCAAGGTCTATCTGTCGGTCAACAAGGAAAAGCCGCGCCTGCAGGCGAATATCGCCGTGAGGACAGGCTCGCGCACCGACCCCGCCGAGACCACCGGTCTGGCCCACTACCTTGAGCACCTGATGTTCAAGGGCACACGGCAGTTTGGTGTCACCGACCCCGACGCTGAGGCGCCCTACCTCGACGACATCGAGCGCCGCTACGAGGTCTACCGCACGCTCACCGACCCTGAAGCCCGCCGTCAGGCCTACCACGAGATTGACAGCGTCTCGCAGTTGGCCGCCCGCTATTTCATCCCCAATGAGTACGACAAACTGATGTCGGCCATCGGCAGCGACGGCACCAACGCCTTCACCAGCAACGATGTCACCTGCTATGTGGAGAACATCCCCTCCAACGAGATAGAGAACTGGGCGCGTGTGCAGTCCGACCGTTTCCAGAAC
>ODAI011400060.1_pt1 | contig 18295 bp, 21 predicted proteins | sample 1539321 | NCBI WGS metagenome assembly ODAI01 (sample SAMN02144231, study PRJEB22623) | gut metagenome | biome: sheep rumen | host: Ovis aries | place: New Zealand | reverse complement strand
CTTTGTGCGTCTTCGCTTTCCTGCAACTCCGGTATCATCTCAAGATTGAACGTACCGCAAACATCCAATTTAAACCTTCCTTTTTTTTGTATGTTTCCGGGGGCTGGAAGCAGCCCCCTACTTTGAAGGGAGAGATTGGATTGAAACTTTTTACTTTTGAACAGCTGAGCCAGATTCTGGAATTGAGTGACACTGACAGAATGACTGATGAAATGATTTTTGATTCTGCTTATGCCTTTTTAGAAAAATATACAGGGCTTTGTTTTGAAGAAAAGAACTATCAGGAATTGCAGACTGTTCGGGATTCTAAAGTGTTTTTGAATCAGCCATTTATTACTGACGTTGCTGACATTACAAATATGAATACAAAAGTAAAAGTTGATTATTGTGTTGTGGACCATAAGCCTTCTGTTATTCATCTGCTTACTTCTGAATGTGATGGTCACGTTTTATTTATAAATTACAATGCCGGATTTACTACAGAAACTTTTCCGGCTGAACTTAAAGAAGCAATAATCAAGTTATTCATCATTAAGAAGAATGACTTTTTGAATAAATTGGGAAATCAGGAAAATGAGGATTTCGTTTTACCTGAGGATATTAAATCTGTATGCAATATATATAGAAGGAAATCGCTTTAATGCAGACATTTGAATCGATATTCAACAAATTACAAGAACTGTTCATTGAGTGCCTTCCGGAATATATACGCAAAATAAATGAAGCTCATAATGATGGAATTATTCTTAAGGCTTTTGAAAATAGAAACCTTATGGATAACTGTAATAAAGTGCCGTCTTTTCTGTTCTGTATGGAAGAAGCCAATTATGAAGAAAAGGACAGAATCCTTGAAAACACGGTATTTGAAGTAAGTTTTAAGCTTACGTTACAGCCTCATAATGAGAACAAGCATATTGAGTTCTGGCGTTACGTTGAAGCTGTTTCAAAAATGATTGATGAAACTGAAGCGGATGGCTGGAATTCGATTACTTTAGAAAAAGAAAAACATAACACAATCTATCTGAGAATTGTGGTATAGGAGAAATTAAAATGAATTACGATAAGAAACTTGCAAGACTTGTAAAAGATGTTAATAACCCAAAGAACTATAGAAAGATTCTAGATCTTCTTGGCAGAGCTTATATGGATGAATATCAGTTCAAAGATTTCAGCAGAAAAGATATTGATTACATTTGTGATGAAATCATGGCTTTTTATGGTGCTGTAAAAACTACAGAAGAACAGACAAGATTTATTAAATGGTACAACAAGTGTTATTTTGTTGTGAGTGATAAAAAGCTTGTATTGTTTGAAACTATGTCTTTAAGAACTGCCGTTGAATTTTACATCCGGGGAACAGTAATGCTGCTTGCGGCAAAAATCCAAAATACTTTCAGCATTGACAGGTATGTTTTTGCAGACAATATAGAAAATCGTATGTATTTAATTCGTGGTGCTGGTTCGACTGCACGTTTTTGCAATGTTGAATGGCACCAGTTGGATGATTTGAAGCCTGCGGGATATGATAAAATAATGCAGGGAAAAAAATTGTTATAATTCTGTATTGTTGAAAAACCTTCCGATTTCGGAAGGTTTTTAGTTTTAAAGATATATTTCTATCGATAGACTTGTCCGCGCCCTCCGCAAGTAGGGCAGCGTCTTACACCAGTTCCGCCACAAGCAGCACATCTAGTTTTTTGATTATACATACCAGTTCCATAGCAGGAAGCACAAGTTATTCTGCCAGAACCAAAACAAGAACCACAAGTTGCGTATCCGGCTGCAAAAGCAATACCTGCACCTAAAATTAGGCAAGAAGCCAACAAAATTGCTATTTTCTTTTTCATACAAAACTCCATTAATCCTCTCATTCTTAATGAATGAATCAAATCTATTCTAATTATAAAATCAATTTAATACAACTCTTTTAAGTTTTATGTTTTTTTTATTTCTGAAAGTGTCAACACTATAAGATCATTATAGCCAGACTCTTGCAGTTGGGCTTTTATTTTATATAAACACATTAAGATGTAAGATTTTTCGTTGTTGTAAGGTTATTTAGCATAAAACAATAAAAGCAAGAACTACAATATATAGCTTAATTACGTTTAACAAAAACCTAACAATAAAATCATAAAATATAATTTATTTTATTGGTATTATAAAATCATTTGCACCATCAAGGCTCCATTGAACTTGAAACGAATACCCATCTATCTGGTCCAACATAATAAAATTAAAAGAATTGCGAGTTGGATATAATGTATAGCGTCCAACTTTCTTTTCTAAACCATAGTTTGCTGCAATGTCTTCCAAACTTAATGGATCTTCAAAACGATAATCATCACCCTGAATAGAAAACTGTACGTGCCAGATTTTTCCAGTCATAGTATCTAATTTGAGATAAACCCAAGTGTTTGTTGTCGGAAACAAACGGTAACGTGCATTAGGATTTTGAGAATAATATGGTAACGGATCATTCGCAAAAAGATGTGAAAAACTAAGTATCAAAAGTAGGAAAAAGACTGTTATTTTACTTTTCATTATAAACCTCTGTAAAATTATTGGCTAGCAGGTATTGTTCTAATCATTTTTCTTTACGCTTTTTCAGAAACTCTACAAGGGTTGGAATGTAAAGTTTGTCTTCGTAGGCAATATGACTCTGAACCCAGTCGTAAAGAAAATGAGCAAATTTAATGGCCTCTCCAACCGGGATTTTATCAAACTTCGCATACATGGTCTTACATTTTTCTCTAAACTCGTCGTGGGTATGCTTGTGTTCACTATAACCACTGAAATTTGAGGCAATCATAAGCTTTTCTTCATCTCTAAAATGGGTTTCTGTATAATTCAGGCATTTTTCAAGGGTGTTTTTTACCAGCCTCTGATAGCTGACTTTATCTTTGTTTTTAAGAAGACTTTGATAAAAGCTGTTACAAAGATGAACAAGATGTTTGTGCTGTTTGTCCACAGATTGTATTCCTGTTTTTAATTTAGGATCCCAGACAATAAAATAATCTGAGGAATTTCTAAGATCATACTGCATCTTCTGCCCCTTAAATATTTTTCCTTAGTTAAAATTATAAGACAGATTTTTTTGAAGTCAAACCGATTCAATATATTAAAGTCTGATAATTGTTTATAGAGTAAGTTTTTTTCTAACATATGTTATCAGTTCTTTCCCTAAATCTTAACTTTCATAACCCAGATATTAACTTTCTTAACCTAAGTGTTAACTTTCTTAACCTAGGGGAAAGGTTGTTTTGGCTTAATATTTGGGCATGACGATTCAGGGAAAGTGCTGCACACTGACTGCGGCAAGAGACGGTTACTATTATCCATTACCATACAGCGAGGAAACTGTAAGAATTGCGTCGAAAGGCTACGCTCTTCCCGGCGTTATTGGTGAAAGGAACAGAGAGAAACGCGTAATTACTGGAAAGACGATTCAAGGGTGCTTTGTCACAATGCTTGAATACCAGATTGTTTTACCTCTGTTCCTTTTGCTTTTTTGTCCTGACCAAAGATTTGATCTGCTTGCTGACAGAGTGGCAGACACACTTATATATAAAAATCTTTGTACTAAGAGTTTTGAGCTGCGGGCTGAAAATAAAAAGTTCTTCTATCTGAAACTGGATGTAAATAATAATGAAGATTCATACGGGGCTGACTGGACTATTAATATTCCCTCTATGAAATGGGCACCGGCCCGTGTTTATACTTATGATGGTCACAAGGTTGTGGCTGACCGAGTGACACTTCCGCTTGTTTATGCTTTTGAATTAAACGGAGCCTTTACTGAAAAATCTAAGTTTCAGATTACTCTTCATTTTCCATTAAGTAAAAAACACTTCCCGGCACAGAAGAAAATTGAAAAGCTTTCGATTTTGATAGATGCAGATGACGGTATCAGTCTTGATATTTACGACCTTGAACCTGTTGCAGATATGACTGACATTAACTGCGCTGATACTGTGCTTTGCTTTCAGAAGTACAACATTACTGGTGTGGTAGTTCTGAACATCCATAACCAGAATACAAAAACAACGGTGGTGCTTTAATGAAGTTCTATGAATTGCCAACGGCTGTTGAAAGCGCAATCAGAAATACAGATATCCGCCCTTATGTTAGAGTCCTTTTTGAATTAAATGACAGTGATGTATTTATAGACAATGCTGACATTCTTGAGTTTGTGGCTACTTCCTATAAAAGCACTGAAGGGGGAATTGTAAACTGTGGAGAACTAACTCTGGATAACAAAAGCGGGAAATATGATGTTGAGAAAAACGGTGAATTGACAACAGGACTTGGAGTTCAAATCTGGTACTGCTTTAGTGACAACAATACTACATTTTTACGCTTCCATCTTTTTGCAGATGATAACGGCTTTCAGAATCAGGAGACCGGCTTTCTTAATAAGACTACTAAGGTACGCTTAATTGATTTAAGCCGGAAGCTGGATGATTCAAAGCTGCAGAAAAACTGGACTGAGGCAGAGACTCTTATTCATTGTAACGTATGCGATAAGACCCAGCCGGAAAAATCACTTGTTCACAGAATTGCGGCACGTGGCGGAATTAAAACAAATGAAATCAACTGCGGAAAACTTCCGTTTGATGTTCCTTATGTTCTTGTAGAAGGTTCTGCATGGAAAGAACTTTGTGCACTGGCTAAGGCATATAACGCAATTGTGGAATGCGGTAAAGATTTGACTTTGAGTTTTATTGAATCACCTTATGATATAGAGAACATATATATAGAAGAAAGTGATTACTTTTTGACTGAAAAAGAGATTACTCATTACAGATTTTTTAATAACTATGAAGCTTATGCAAACAATATTCGACTGAAATATACCCGTTATGTGCAGACTGAAAGTCAGGAGCTATGGTCTTATTCTGATGGCCCTGTCTGGTATGACGAGGAAATGAATGCATATTATCCATTTACTGATGATTCAAGAAGGATTGTAAAAGATAAGGATTACGAAGCTGTTTACACGGCTAAGAACACAGAGGGTAAAACAAGAAACGTTGTATTTGCAGACCAGCTGAGCACTGAAGAAGATTTTATAAATGATATGGAAGTTACAGGAAACAAAAAGCCTGTAGTAATCCAGTATGACACTAAGACATATAAAGACCGGGCAATCATCCAGCTTGGTAGAAATAATCAGCTTATTGGCTTGAAGAAAGCTTCTATTTATGGTCGGGCTATCATCAGTGAAAACAACTTCAGCGTTTTTGTAAAGGATGATTCTGAAATTGAAAAACACGGACAGATTGTAAGAAACGTTACATCAAAATATCTGAGCGATGACAGTTTTGAAAATGAGCCATTCTGCCAGCGGCGTGCTAAAGACCTTTTAGCAGATTGCATAAACACAAAAGGCTGCTACTACCTTACTACCTATATACCTATGATTGCCGCCCGTGTGGGTGCTTTTATGGATATAAGGCTTAGTAAAAACGGAGAGATTAAGAAAGTAAGAATTGAGGAGCTTACTTTCAGATACAAAAAAGAAGAGGCTTTTAGCTCGGAAATCTGGGTTAAGAGAGTTTAGAAAAATGGAGGGAAAAACTATTAACGAGAACGAGGTTTTGGTAAATGCAATGAACAAGCTGACAGTAGAGCTTAGTTCATTCAGAGCTGAAATGCAGGAGTTTAAGAAGACTGCTGAGAAGAAACTTGAAGCGCTGGATAAAAGACAGCTGATGTGTCAGGTAAATCCGGGAAGCTGTGCAAATGCAAGAAAACTTGAAGAGCACATTAAGGCTGACAACGGACGCTTTGGGAAGATTACAGGAATTATTGGCTGTGTAATTGCCTGTTTTAATTTTGCTGTTTTGTTTATTAAGGGAGTTAAAAACTAAATGGATGAGAGAGAAAAAGAAAAAGTACAGTTCCGGCTGATGCTTGAAAGCGAAAAGGAAATTGTAAAGAAGCTTAGCGAAAGTGAAAAGTATAAGTATTTCCTTGGCCGAATGCAGTTTCTGAAATACACAAGCGGAAAAGAAAACCTTTTGGAAGCAGATTGTTCGGGCTCTGTATGCCTGGCACTTCTGCTTGCTACAGGCTGCAGCATCCGGGTGACTGCGGATAGTCTTTACAGGAAGTTCTTCACTGTAAAGAACCCTGAAAAGGATGACATCAAGGCAGCTTTCTTTATTACAAACTATGACAGAAAACTGAACGGTCGCCTTTACCGTGAAGGTGAATGCGCTCATGTTGCAGGGCTTTGCGGAATTGATGTTGTGCTTAACTGTGTTGAGCCTCATTCAGTTTTGAGGAGTCTTAGCGATATGAGACCATTTTACAACGCTATGGATTATTCGGTTGTAGTAAGAGGTTTGAACCGGGAAGCACTTCAAAAAGCAAGTGATGAAGGAAACCAGCTTTTTGGAGCTGACTATGAGTTTGAACAGATTTGTAATGCTATTAATGGGGAAAGATGATGATTTGCTACAGATTCAGAAGACTTGTTGAAAAGCTTGTTTCGTTCAAGTTTGTGATGTTTGTATTTGCAACTGTTTTAAGGTGCTTTAACTTCATTGGGTGTGCTGAATGGCTGACGGTTGCTCTTGTTGTGATTATGGGGCGTGAGGCTCAGAAGATTCTTCAGAGGTAGATATGGCTAAGGTATGGGAAACTGTAAAGAAATGCTTTGAGATTACCGGAATTGTCCTGAGTGCAATTCTTTTAGGAAGTCTTGTTGCAGAGAAAAAACGTGAAGAAAAGGAGATTGATTTATTTGAAACAGAAAGGATTAACCAGCTTGCGGCAAAGAAACGCGAAGAAGCTCTTATGCGTATTGAGCGTGCTGATGCTCGCAAGCTTGCAGAAAGTTACAGCGGAGTGTGTGACGCAATCTGTGATGGTAAAGAGCGATTTAGAAAGCGATGCAAGGATTGAAAAGATTATGGAAATTGCAGAAGAAGAAATTGAAAGAACAGCACAGGAAGCTGTAAAGGCTGCCCTTTTAGAGGTGGGAGGTGAAATGGCTTATAGGGAAGAGATGATAAATCAGCTTGAGAAAGCAAACGCAGATTTGAAGTTTGAAAACCTTAAGCTGAATAAGGAAATTAGCAGTAAAAAGAAAAACTTCTTTTATGGAACTGTGGCCGGTACGGTGATTGGAATTGTTACCAGCAGTTTGATATTTGGAATTGTAAACGGAGTAATCAGATAATGAAAGATAAAAAAAGAATTAAAGGAATGGTGAGCGTTACTGTACGAGATGAAAAAGGAAATATTAAGTGTTACAGAAGAGGCATTTTCAGAAAGATGTTCGGGCTGCCGGCAAAGAAGATGAGCTTTAAGCACCATAACACAATTACTACTCAGGGAGATGGTCTTATTGCAAACTGGATGCTGGGAACTCCAACCATGGATAAGGTTGACGGTACTAATGGATATATGGTTGTTGGAACTGGATGGACTGGAAGCAGTACAAAAGCAAACACATCTGTAAATACTAAAACAGGAGACTATAAGAAACTTGATTCTGGCTTTCCGAAGACGCAAGCTTCTTTTGGAAGTGACGGTCAGAATGTTGTTCTTTACAGGGCAAGCTTTCCGGCAGGGGCCCTTAATTCAAACGGCATTAATGAAGTTGCACTTATGAATGGAAATTCTTCTTCAGCCAAGTGTCTTGCTTATGCGCAGATAACACCATCTGTAAATGTTACAGCTTCTGATACTTTGCAGATTGACTGGCAGATTACTGTCTGCGGGAGCTGATAATGGCTGATACGATTTTAGGAAATAATCAGGCACCGGCTTATTTTCTTAAATGGCTTTCTGCGGAAGATGATGATGGAAATGAATTTAATATTCAGGGTGAGATGGTGGATGAATGTTGTGTTTTTGGATATAGAACGACAACTCCAAAGGCCTCTGAAAGTACAAATGTAAGAATAGGCTTTTATTATAAGCCGCCTGTCAGTGAATGGTATTGGGATTATTGTTATGGAGATCCTTATTATCCGATTATTCCGCTTGTATATTCCTGTGATTCAAACTGGAACTTAAGTGAGAGACTTAATCAAAATGTTTATGAAGTTAAACTTGATGGTTGTTCTGAGGGCTGGATTATTATGGATGTTACTCTGAAAAGAAAGCTTATTCAAAATGAAAAGCTTGTATTCGGAGTATATTCTGATCAGCTTGGAATTGTAAGCACCCATGATTATGACCCGACTGGTAATTGTTATGTGTATTTTTCAAAATCTGTAAGCAGACTGAATTATTCATCACAAATAGACTTTATTACTGGTGGAGACTGGATAAAAGGCAATGTAAATGTTGAATGGGAATATGACGGCTGCATTTACCTTGAATATGAGAATAAATTTGAAGGAAAAGCTTATACAAAGATTCTGGCCGGGAATGTTGGAGCTGTTACAAAAACTGAAAGAAGAAATTACATCCGGCGTGGTGAAAAAAGCAAATCAATTTTTACAAGTCTAACTTTCAGAGGCTGTGGTAAAAAGATTTGTAAGAAGGATGAGTTTGCTTTATCAGACATACATGAATATTTAAGAAATATTCTAAGGTTATGTAAATCAAATAACAATTTAATAGAAAAAAAAGAGCATAGTGCAAACTATAAGCGGTGTACTGACATAGTGTTGAAAAGCAATTCTTCAACATTAAGAAGCTGGAAGGCTTTAAGAAAAACTGATGACCAGCTGGATTTTTACGATTTGCCTTATGCAGGCCGACTGATTTACCGGGCGGTTCAAAGTGTAATGAGCTTCTGGGACTGGCTTCGTGGAAAAATTCGGGAAGCGAACAATGTTGTTTCGTTTTATTGTCCTATTACTTTAGAAATTGAAATGGAAAGTTGTTTATGAAACGTATATACAAAGGTTATACAAAACTCAGGATTTTAATAAATACAAAATGCAATCTTACAGGGTGCCTTGATGCATGTATCTGCTGTACCAAACCGGATGGAAGTTTTACTGCCTTTAATGCCGGAATAAAAGACGCTGAAAAAGGCCTTATTTTTTATGATGTGCAGAGTGAAAACGACTTTGACCAGGCTGGCTGGTGGAAGCTGTGGGCGGAAGTTGTTTTTGATGATGACAGGAATGCCTGCGGACAGGCGGTGAGATTTTTTGTGCATGAGGCTGGAAAATTATGAGAGATGAAGATTATATTTCGATTGAGTTTTACTGCGAGGCAAAGGCTTTTGTAAAAGAAATTGATGAGGATGTGGAGCTTTATAAGAAAATCAGAATGATTAATGCGGTAAAGCCGAATGAAAAAGCTGATAATTTTACTGCTTACTGGACTTTGGAAAGATACGAAAACTTTCCGCATTCCTTAATCTTTTTGTATGAAAAGAAAAATGAGATTGTGGAAAGCATTGAAATGAACTGTGGCGGAATTGCTGACAGTTTTGAAGCTTTACAGCTGCGTCTTGTGAAGTATTACGATGTTTTGAAAGAAAACGGAAAAATAGAATAGGTATTAAAAATGAAAAAGAAAAGGAATGACCCGCCGCTTGAGCCTCATGTAAGAAGAGCAATAGAAGAACTGAGCCGTGATTTAAGGGCAAACAAGTTTGTTGAAGGTGAAAAGCAGTTTACAGATATTACTAACCGCGATTACTTTTTGAAAGCTTTTGGAGACAGAATCCGGTACTGTAATACGCTGAATAAGTTTCTTATCTGGAACGGTACCTGTTGGGAAGTTGATAACATGGGACGTGTTGAAGAGGACTGTGTAGACTTTGTACATCAGATGTACCGGGGATTGCGTTTTATTACTGACAGAAATCTGCAGGCGGCATTTGAAAAGCACCTTTTGAAAAGTGAAAGCTACAGAAGGATTATTGCATTGATTGGTCTTTTGAAGATGAGCCGGGATATTAAAGTCAGCAGTGATATGATGGACCGGGATAATTATATATTCAATGTAGAAGGTACTACATTAAACCTTGCTGAAGGAAAAGGAATGAAGCCGCAGCCGTCTCATTTAATCAGTAAGAAAAGTAAATTTATTTATGACCGCGAAGCAAAGTGCCCGACCTGGGATATGTTTTTAATGCAGATTTTTAATAACGATATGGATCTTATTCACTTTGTACAGAAGGCCATGGGCTACTCTCTTAGCGGTGATGTAAGCGAACAGTGTCTTTTTATTTTATGGGGAACTGGTGCAAATGGTAAATCGACTTTTTTGAACGTTCTTCAAAACCTCTTTGGTGATTATGCATGTTCGACAGGTACAGAAACTTTTATGAAAAAGACTTCCGAACAGAGTAATGACCTGGCACGATTAAAAGGTGCAAGACTTGTTACTACAAGTGAAGCTGAACAGGGAAAGCCTTTGAGTGAAAGCCTTATTAAGCAGATTACCGGTGAAGATTCAATTACGGCACGATTTCTTTACGGGGAGTTTTTCAGCTTTACACCGACTTTCAAAATTTTTATGGCAACGAATCATAAGCCGCGTATTAAAGGAGCAGATAACGGAATTTGGCGACGAATTAAAATGATTCCCTTTACTGTAACTATTCCACCTGAAAGAAGAGATAAAAAGCTTTGCGAAAAGCTTATGGCGGAAAATTCCGGTATTTTGAACTGGCTTATTAAGGGCTATGATATGTGGAAAAAGGAAGGACTTAGTGAGGAACCTGCAGCTGTAAGAGATGCAAATGCTGAATATAGATTTGATATGGATAGCGTTGGTTCTTTTGTTGCTGACTGCCTTGAAATTGACGCAAGTATGAAATGGCGGCTTAACAATACTCTTTTATATAATACATATTTGAAATGGTGTACTAAGAACAATGAACGAGCAAACAGTCAGAAGTGGCTTAGTATGCGTATGCAGGAAAAAGGATTTAAGAGAATGGTAACGAATAGTCAGAGAGTATGGGTGGGCCTTGTGCTGAGGGAGGAATGGAGAGTATAAGAAATAATGTGATTATGTAAGTTTTTTGTGTTATAATAATTTCTATATTAATAGGTAGAGATTTGTAACATGGAACTGATAGATAACGTAAATAAAACACTGGCACAAGACTTAAAGCAAAACATTAAAATTAATAGCAAAGTTTCTATCGCGGCTAGTTGTTTTTCTATTTATGCTTATCAGGAATTGAAGGAGCAGCTGGAAAACATTGATGAGCTGCGTTTTATTTTTACTTCTCCTACTTTTAATACAGAAAAAGCTAAGAAAGAAAAGCGTGAGTTCTATATTCCTAAATTGAACCGTGAGCGTAGTCTTTATGGTACTGAGTTTGAGATTAAGCTTCGTAATGAGCTTTCACAAAAGGCTATTGCTAAAGAATGTGCGGAATGGATTAAGAATAAGGTAACTTTTAAGACCAATACTACTTCTGAAAACATGGTTGGCTTTATCAATGTTGATGATAAAAGCTATATGCCAATCCAGGGATTTACTACTGTAGATTTAGGTTGTGAGCGTGGTAACAATGCTTACAATATGGTGCAGAAAACTGAAGCTCCAATCTCTACTGCTTACATCAATCTTTTTGATAATCTATGGAATGATAAAGACAAACTTGAAGAAGTAACTGATATAATTATTGATAATATTACAAATGCTTATAACGAAAATGCCCCTGAGTTTTTGTACTTTGTTACTTTGTACAATATTTTTAATGAGTTTCTGGAAGATATTAGCGAAGATGTTCTTCCTAAAGAAGCTACTGGTTTTAAGAAAAGCGCAATCTGGAATAAGCTTTACAACTTCCAGCAGGATGCATGTCTTTCTATTATCAATAAGCTTGAAAAATACAACGGCTGTATTCTTGCTGATAGTGTTGGTCTTGGTAAAACTTTTACTGCGCTTTCTGTAATTAAATATTATGAAAGCCGTAACAACCGCGTTCTGGTTCTTTGTCCTAAAAAACTTGCTAATAACTGGAACATTTATAAAAACAACTATAAGAACAATCCTATTGCAGATGACAGACTGCGTTATGACGTTTTATTCCACACTGATTTAAACCGTACACATGGACAGTCTAATGGTAATGATTTGGCATTTATAAACTGGGGAAACTATGACCTTGTTGTAATTGATGAATCTCATAACTTTCGCAATGGTATTGGAACACATGCAAACACAAAAGAAAACAGATACATGCAGTTGATGGAAAAAGTTATTAAGCAAGGTGTAAAGACTAAAGTTTTGATGCTTTCCGCTACTCCTGTAAATAACAGGTTTATTGACTTGAAGAATCAGCTGGCACTTGCCTACGAAGGTGTTTCTGAAAATCTTGATGAACGTCTTGATACAAAGAGTTCAATTGATGATATTTTTTCTCAAGCACAAAGAGCTTTTACACGCTGGAGTAAACTTTCTTCAGAAGAAAGAACAACTGAAAATCTTTTGAATCAATTGAGTTTTGATTTCTTTGAAGTTTTGGATAGCGTAACAATTGCCAGAAGCCGTAAGCATATTCAGAAGTATTACGACACAAAAGACATTGGAACATTCCCAACCCGTCTTCATCCAATTTCTGTACAGACTCCATTAACTGATTCTGAAAGTGATGCAACCTTTAATATTATTTTTGAAGAACTGAATAGATTAAAGCTTACTGTTTATGTTCCTTCTTTGTTTATATTCCCAAGTAAACGTGCAAAATATGATTTGAATCTGGATGATGAAACAGGTGCCGGCGGATTTGACCAGATGGGACGTGAACTTGGTATTCGCCGACTTATGGCAATAAACCTTTTGAAGCGTCTTGAAAGTTCTGTTTATTCTTTCCGTCTTACTTTGCAGCGTGTGAAGTATTACATAAACCAGACTATTAAAATTGTTAATGAATTTGCTCTAAATAAAAACTCCTTGAATTCTTCAATTAATCTTACAGACCTTTCTTCTTACGATGATGATATAGATGATGATGACCAGAATGCAGCTGATATGTTTACAATCGGAAAGAAAGTAAAGATTGATTTGAACGATATGGACTACAAAACCTGGCTAAACGATTTGCAGTACGATGTAGGCGTTTTAAGTGGTCTTGAAGATTTAATTTCTGACATTACTCCTGAAAAGGATTCTAAACTGAATAAACTTCTGGATATGATTGCAAACAAAGTTCAGCATCCTATTAATGGCGAAAATAAAAAGGTAATCGTATTTACTGCTTTTGCTGATACTGCTGATTACTTGTATGACAATGTAAGCAAGTTTGCTAAAGACAAATATTCTCTTAACTCTGCAATGGTTAGCGGTACAAGCGAAGGAAAATCTACACTTGATAAGTTCCGCTGTGACTTAAACGCTGTACTTACTTACTTCTCTCCTATATCAAAAGATAAGAATGTAATTTATCCAAATGACAACAGAAGTATTGATATTTTGATTGCAACTGACTGTATCAGCGAAGGTCAAAACTTGCAGGATTGTGACTACCTTATAAACTATGATATTCACTGGAACCCTGTACGAATTATTCAAAGATTTGGACGTATTGACCGTATTGGAAGTAAGAACTCTGTTATTCAGCTTGTAAACTTCTGGCCTGATTTGACACTTGATGAATACATCAATCTTAAAGGCCGTGTAGAGACAAGAATGAAAATTGTTGATATGACTGCTACAGCTGATGACAACATTCTTGAAGAAGAACAGAAAGATCTGGATTACCGTAAAGAACAACTTCAGAAACTGAAGGAAGAAGTTGTTGATATTGAAGAAATGAATTCTGGTATTTCAATTATGGACCTGGGATTGAATGAGTTCCGTCTGGACTTATTGCAATACCGAGACGAAGGAAATACTTTGGATCATACTCCTTATGGGCTTCATGCTGTTGTACAGAAAACAGAAGAATTACCAGAAGGCATTATCTTTATTCTTAAGAACCGGTCTAATTCTGTTAACATTAAGAATCAGAATAGATTGCATCCTTTCTATATGGTTTATATAAAGAAAGATGGCGAAATACAGTTGAACCATCTTGAAGCAAAAAAGATGCTGGATAACATCCGTCTTTTGTGCAAAGGAAAATCTGAGCCGAACACAGAACTTTGTGCCCTTTTTAATAAAGAGACTAAGAACGGCAAGAATATGAAACAGTGTTCGGAGCTTTTAAGTAAAGCAATTGATTCTATTATTGAAACTAAAGACATGAGTGATATTGATAGCCTCTTCCATAGCGGTGGAACTACTATCAATAATTTCAACATAAAAGGCCTTGATGACTTTGAACTTATTTGTTTCTTTGTTGTGAGGTAATTTATGTTTGAGAAATTGGGAATACCTGAAAACTGTATTAAGAACCTAAATATTCCTCTTAATAAAATATTTTCAAACGAATATATCGACAAATATCAAATAAAAAATTGTAAGTTATACGCATCAATTAATTATGAGCTATTAGATATTCAAAAAACAAAAAAATCTGATAGCCGATATGATGAAATACATTTTGTTTTCATTGAGATTGGAAATCTTTTTGTTCATTCAGATTTACATAGAATAGTAAGAGAAATTTTCCGTACAATTAAATATCAAGTAATTGTAATAATTCACTTGGAAAATATGTACAAGATAGCTGCAAGTTCAATTATTCCTGGCAAAATTATTTCCGAAGACAATATTGTAAAGAATTATTTATTTACAAAATGGTTATTTCCTGATGAAGAATCATTTGGTGAGCGTGAATTATATAATAATCTCTCAGAACTATTTAAAACTGTAAAGAACATACCAGAACTTTATAAATCTATTTATATACAACTATCTCACTTAATTGAAGACCATAACTATTCTTATAAAAGATTAAAACAAGTTCTAGAAGATATAAGAGACATAATTGATGGTACAGATTCTTTTGAAAGTGAGATTCTTAATTCTATTTTTGCATTAAAGATGTATAAACACAGTAATGGCAATAAATACCAAACGTCAGATGATGACACACAAGAAATTTATGCACCTGAATGTATTGAATACACATTGAATAGAAATAAACAGGTTATAGAATACTGCAAAAAAATAAATAAGAATGGTTTTGCTATACCTCGACCAAAAGCTTTCCGTGATTTACCAGAAGAATTTTTTATGGATTTTGATGGTCCAAATATGTTAGATATGGGAAACCCCGTAAATTACAATAGTGATAATCTTTTTGCAAGAAAAAAGAAAGCACCAAAAATATGGGATGACCCTGAAGCTGAAGAGGACTGTGATTGGGAAGACGAAGATGACTGGTATCCAGAAGAGAAAAATAAAAAATTTGAATTCATAAAAGAAGAAGATTTAGAAGACCCAGATGATATTTTAGATTATTACGTTGACCAATATTATGCTAGTAAGTCTAATAACAACTCTTCTAAAGAAACTGAAGAAGATGACGACGAGGATGATGAATGATTAATTTTCCAGAGTCTACGTTTGTAAATAAAAGAATTCCGAAACAGAAGTTCTACGATAATATTTCGATTACTCCGGCGATGAAAAAGGTGTTTACGGAAAAGATTCAGCAGATTATTTGGGAGAATAAGATTGCGGAGAATACGATAAACATTGCACCTGGAAAGAATGTTACTGAGATAGAAGTTTTTAGAGTTGATTTGAATGTAAAGGAACTAGACCAGAAAGTTCTTTTACAGATAGACCGTGAGATTCCTTACCATATTCTTTTTATACTTGCTTATGAGAATGAGCGGCAAGCTTGGATTGGTTATAAGGAAGAGGCTCAGGGCGGAAATAATGAGTTTAAGGTTTCGGCTTACTATCATACAGACTGGATAAATGAAAATGATTTTAAGCTTGAAATAAACGGCCTTGATATAGATAAGGTTTATGAAAACTTTATTATACAAATATCAGGCAATCAAATAAAAAAGCGAGAAAATGAAGATTTTAATGATGCAGTAGAAAGAGTTGAAAGAAAAAAACAAGTTCAACGGGAAATTGAAAGATTAGAAAAACTTGCACGCAAGGAAATTCAATCTAAGAAGAAGTTTGAACTAGTTATTCAGAAACGAAAACTTGAAGAAGAATTAAAAAAGTTATAAGGAAAAATATGAAATATTACAAAATTGATGATGCAAGAAAGTTTTTTAAAGAAGACCAATTTCTAACAGATTTTTTTGATAGTGCAATAAAAAGCTATGAAGACTCAAATAATCCTTTAAGACTAAGTAATTTTGCATGTAACATACGTGAACTACTAAGAGAAAAAATGTCTTTAGTTGCACCTGATGACATAGTAATAAAATGTAATTGGTGTAAAGACGACTATCTAGATGATAAAGGAAAACCTACAAGAAAAGCTAGATTAAGATATTATTTACTAACAAATATGAATAATCAATTGCTTAATACAATTTTTAAGGAAAAAATAACAGAAATTGAAAATGATTATAAAAAGAAAATTGATGAACTAAGCAAATTTACACATGTAACTCAAAGTACATTTTATATTACTGATGAAGAAATTGATAATCAATTTATCGAAGTAATTGATTTACTCACTTTTATAATAGAATTTGTAGAAGCATCAAAGAAACTAACTATAAATATGATTGAAGATTTCTTAACTGATGATATCACTAACCATGTGTATAATGATTATTTAGACTCAGAATTAGATGTGCTTTCAACACATACAAGCGTTGATGATGTTATGATACAAGATTTTTCAATTGAAGATATTACTAATGATTATATTTACATAACAGGGACAGCGGAATTGGATACTTGCCTTCAATATGGTAGCTATTCAGAATTCCATCGCGGAGAAGGAGCCGCTTTTAATATGAGTTTTGATTTAGATTTTTCTGTAAAAGTTAATATTACGGATTTTAATGATAAAAAATATAAATATGAACCAGTAAATACTGATAAGTTTTATGGAATTGAAGATGGAGAATAAAAATATGGAACATTTGAAAATGCACTCAATGAACAAAATTGACGAGAATGTAAGCAAGATTGCAGCACTTTTTCCAAACTGTGTAACAGAAGCAAAAGATGAAAATGGAGAGATTTCTCATAAAATTGATTTTGACATGCTCAAGCAGGAGCTTTCTAATACTTTAATCGAAGGACGTGAAGAACGCTACCAATTTTCATGGCCGGACAAAAAACAGGCAATTCTCACTGCGAATGCTCCTATAAATAAGACCCTACGTCCATGCCGCGAGGAAAGCGTGAACTTTGACAGTACCGAAAACCTTTACATTGAGGGCGATAACCTTGAAGTTCTCAAGCTCTTGCAGGAAACCTACCTCGGTAAAATCAAGATGATTTACATAGACCCGCCTTACAACACGGGGAACGATTTTGTATATGAGGACGACTTTGCACAAGATGCGGCTGACTATATTGCGAACAGCGGGCAGACAGACGAAGAAGGCAACCGCCTTGTAGCTAATACAGAAAGCAACGGAAGATTTCACACCGACTGGCTGAACATGATGTACCCACGATTGAAGCTTGCAAGGGATTTGCTAAGCGATGATGGGGTGATTTTTATTTCAATTGATGATAACGAAGTTGAGAACTTGAAGAAGATTTGTGATGAGATATTTGGAGAGTCCAATTTTATTGCTGATATAATTTGGAAACATACTCAACAAAGTAAAAATGATGAAAGATTTTTTTCTCGTCATTATAATCATACTCTTTCTTGTGCGAAAAACAAAAGTGGATTATCTAAATTTTCGTTCAAAAGAACTGAAGAGGATAATAAGAATTATAGCAATCCAGATAATGATCCAAGAGGAGATTGGAGAAGTGGAGATGTTAGAAGCCCTAATTATCGAAAAACTCTTTGCTTTGATATAATAGCACCTAATGGTAATCATATACATGCGCCAGAAAATGGATGGAGATGGTCTGAGGAGTCTATTAAAGAAAAAATTATTACAGGTGAAATCAAATTTAAGGATGATTATAGTGGTATTATAAGGAAAATTTATCTATGTGACCAGGATGGGCGTACTCCAGAAAACTTATGGGAAGGCGAAAATTTTGGAACGACACGTTCTGCAGCGGCTATGATAAAAAGCATGTTTGAAGGAATTCAAGTTTTTGATACACCTAAACCAATTGAACTTGTAAGAAAAATGATGGAATTATTATCATCAAAAGACTTAGGAACAAACAATAATACTGATATTGTCCTCGACTTCTTCTCTGGTTCTGCCACAACTGCCCACGCTGTCATGCAACTAAACGCGGAGGACGGTGGTAAACGAAAGTTCATCATGGTGCAGCTTCCAGAACTCTGCGATGAAAAATCCGAAGCATACAAGGCGGGCTACAAGAACATCTGCGAAATCGG
>ODAI011946688.1_pt1 | contig 18299 bp, 17 predicted proteins | sample 1539321 | NCBI WGS metagenome assembly ODAI01 (sample SAMN02144231, study PRJEB22623) | gut metagenome | biome: sheep rumen | host: Ovis aries | place: New Zealand | reverse complement strand
TATGTCATAATCGCATCCGGTGACGGTGTTTACAAGCTTGACTATAAGAGCGTGCTTCAGCAGCACATCGATACCAACGCAGATATCACTGTAGTTATAAGGGAAGCAGGCGAAGGCGAGGATATTTCCCGTTTCGGTACCGTTACCGTTGACAAGAGCGGAAGAATCACCGAGTTCAAGGAGAAGCCTTTAAGCTCGGAGTCAAGACTCATTTCGACAGGTGTTTATGTTATCCGCCGCCGTCTCCTTATGGAACTTTGCGAAGCTGCGGTTCAGGAGGATCAGTATGATTTTGTACGCGGAATCCTTGTTCGTTACACCGAAAGCAAGATGATCCGTGCATACAAGATGGATACCTACTGGAGCAACATTGCTACTGTTGATTCATACTTCAAGACAAATATGGATTTCCTGAAAAAGGACGTAAGGGATTTCTTCTTCAAGGAGCATCCGGATGTATATTCCAAGGTGGACGATCTTCCTCCCGCAAAATATAATCCCAATGCGGTTGTGAAGAATTCGCTCATTTCCTCCGGAACCATTGTAAACGGCAGGGTTGAGAATTCCATCATCTTTAAAAAGGTTTACATCGGCGATAACTGTGTGATCAGAAATTCGATAATCCTTAATGATGTTCACATCGGCGACAACTGCGTGATCGAAAACTGCATCGTTGAGGCTCACAGTTCGATCCATGCCGGACAGACTGTTCAGGGATCGCCGAACGATGTAAAGATAGTAGTTGAACGTAAGGAAGAACGTTATATTTAACCTCTCTCGGAGAACGAAGGTATACTTGTAAAAAATGATAAAAGGCAGGTGTTGGGGCATCTGCCTTTTTTATGCGAAAATCCTTAAAAAATATATAAAATAATATTGACAAATACCCCTGCAGATTATATAGTATTCTTATCCGGAGACGGACAGGAATGCTTTAAAAGGAGAAGTGAATATGTTAGATAAAGTACTTGAAATTTTACGCGATCAGCTCGGTGTTGACACCACCGGTGTAACAGAGGAAACCTCCTTTGTGGACGACCTCAGAATTGACTCTCTTGATCTTTTTGAAGTTGTTACGGCGATCGAAGATGAGTATAATATCGAAATCCCTCAGGAAGAGCTTGAAGAGCTTAAAACCGTAGGAGATGTTGTTGAATATCTCACCAAAAAGGGAATTGAGTAAAAAAAGTTAAGAACAAGTGATAAGACCGGACGGCGCATGACCGTCCGGTTTTTTTGAGCGTATGAAAAAAATGTTAATTATTTCCCTAAAAAGTTGACACGGGAAGTGATAAATGGTAATATGAAAATAGTTTTCAATTTCGTTTTGGGTTATGATCAACGATGACAGGAAAGGAATATATGGCAGAACCAAACAGACACGGAAAATATAAGACCAAACACAGCACCGAGCTTCTGGATTATCTCGGAACGATACCCGGCAAGCACCTGACGGTTGCGGAAATCTGCGATTATTTCAAGGATAAAGGCAAAGGCATGGGAACGACGACGGTTTACCGCCATCTGGAAAAGCTGGTGGATGAGGGACTCGTCAAAAAGTACAACATCGATGCCGGAAGCCCGGCCTGTTTTGAGTATGTCGGCAGCGGTGGGCATTGCGGTCCTGCGGAGGAGTGCTTTCACTGCAAGTGTGAAAAGTGCGGCAGGCTGATACATCTGCAGTGCGATGAGCTTAACATGATAAAAAAACATATACTGGACGAGCACGCTTTTGCAATCGACGTGTACCGTACGGTTTTCTATGGACTCTGCGAGTTCTGCAGGGAGCCTGAAAAAATTGAAGAGTGATTAGTTTGAAAGACGGTATTAAACATGGCATTAATTAAATGTGAAAATCTGACGCTCGGCTATGAGACAGGCGTGGTGATAGAAAATCTCAGCTTTGAGGTGAATGAGGGAAACTATCTGTGCATAGTCGGCGAGAACGGTTCGGGAAAATCCACTTTGATGAAATCGCTGCTGGGACTTATTAATCCGGTGTCGGGAAAGATTACCTTCGGCGACGGACTTAAGAAAAACGAGGTCGGATATCTTCCCCAGCAGACACAGGTGCAGCGGGATTTCCCGGCATCGGTCAGGGAAATAGTGCTCTCGGGCTGTCAGGGCAGAATGGGCATGCGTCCTTTTTATAATAAGGAAGATAAAGCACTTGCTGCTGAGAATATGGAAAGAATGCAGATAACACAGTTTGCAAACCGCTGTTACCGCGAGCTTTCGGGAGGCCAGCAGCAGAGAGTGCTGCTTGCAAGGGCACTTTGTTCCACAAGGAAATTGCTGCTGTTAGATGAGCCTGTTGCCGGACTCGACCCGAAGGTTACGGCAAACATGTATGAGCTGGTTGACGGGCTTAACAAGAGCGGAGTCAGCATAATCATGATATCTCATGATATCGGAGCTGCAGTAAAATATGCCTCCCATATACTCCATATAGGAAAGAAAATATTTTTCGGCACCAAAGATGAGTATCTGAACAGTACTCTGGGCAAGCTGTTTACGGAGGTGGAATACTGATGAAAATGCTTCTTGATTATTTACAGTATCCTTCCGTTCAGAGAGCGATCATAGTCGGAATACTTGTTGCGCTGTCTTCCTCGCTGCTCGGAGTAACCCTGGTTTTGAAACGCTTCTCGTTTATCGGTGACGGTCTTTCACATGTGGCCTTCGGCGCGATGGCTGTAGCGGGCGTGACCGGGCTCACAAACGATATGGTGATCGTTCTGCCGGTCACGGTAATATGTGCGATACTTCTTCTGAGGGCAGGCCAGAATACAAGGATAAAGGGCGATGCCGCGATCGCGATGATATCGGTCAGCGCGCTTGCATTCGGTTATCTTCTGATGAATCTGTTTCCGACCTCGGGTAATGTATCGGGTGATGTCTGTACGACGTTGTTCGGATCGATCTCGATACTCACGATCAAGGAATGGGAACTGTGGCTGTGCATCGTTCTGTCGGTGATCACGGTCGCTGTGTTCATTTACTTTTACAACAAGATATTTGCCGTTACCTTTGACGAGAATTTCGCAAAATCGGCCGGAACCAAGGTGGGAGTTTATAATACGGTTATTGCTGTAGTGACTGCGGTTATCATAGTTCTTGCGATGAATCTTGTCGGCTCGCTTCTTATTTCGGCCCTTGTGATCTTCCCGGCGCTTTCCGCCATGAGGATATTTAAAAGCTTTAAAAGCGTAACTGTTGCATCTGCGGTGATATCGGTGCTCTGTGCCATCATCGGACTGCTTGTTTCTATAATGGCGGGAACTCCCGTCGGCTCGACCATAGTGGCGGCGGATGCGGGCGTTTTCATAATATGCGAGATTGCCGGAATTGTGCTGAAAAGATAATTTACAAAGGAACTGGAATATGAAAAAGAAATTATTTGCAATTATGTTCCTGACCGCACTTGTGCTCTGCGCCTGCGGCTCGGACGGAAACAAAAACAGAATCAAGAACGGTACCAAGAGTGTGAACGATGTACTGCAGGAACAGAATCAGAAGACTTCTAAGGACAATAAGGATTCGAGACCTGCGGATTCCGATCAGGAAGATGAAAGTGCCACGGATGATACTGCGTCAAAGTCAACACCCGATGAGCTGGTGCCTGCCGGAAATGTGCCGCCGACAGAGGAACCCGAGGAATATGATAAAATCGATGTCGATCTTACAAAGATGAGCGCAACGATGGTATATACGGAGGTTTATAATATGCAGTCGGAGCCTGATAATTATGAGGGCAAGATTGTGAAAATGAAGGGTACAAGCGGTTATTTCCTTGATGAGGATACAAATGTGTACTATTTTGCCTGCGTGATCCAGGATGCGACCGCATGCTGCGCCAACGGTATAGAATATGAACTGAACAAAAACTATAAAATCCCTCTGGATTATCCGGAAATGGATGATGAGATCACCGTTGTCGGAAGATTTGAAACCTATCTTGAGGGTGATTATAAGTATATCAGGTTAAAAAATGCAAATCTTTTAGAGGATAAAGGCTGAAAATGTATAATAAAATACAAAAGTGGAAAATTTAATGCAACTATACTGCAAAAATTAGGGTTTTTTTCTTGCACAAGATGGATTATATTCCCGTCTTTGACACCTAAAATAATAAAAAAGGCCGCAAACCCTTTGTATATAAGGAATTGCGGCTTTTATTGTTTTTTCGTGAAAATCATATATGAGACTTTTAAGCGCGAATCGGTTTCTTTATGAGATGTTTATAATCCTTTGGAACGTCTGATTATTCCAGCCATTGTTTTCGATGTGAGCAGTTCATAATCAGTATGGAATCCTGCGTTTTTGTGTAAAGCATCCGTTATGTCTGTCCTTTTGTAGCAGGGAATATATCCGTGTCCATCGATTTTTCTCATGTTCATTTTTCTGAGAGTAGTTATCAGTTCATCGCAGGTATATTCCTCTTTCAGCTGCTTCTCAAGTATCCTGTAAATCATGAGTGCTATAAAGCATGTAAGGAAATGAGCTTCAATACGGTCATCTCTCTGCAGAAATACAGGCCTTGCTTCGAATTCGGTTTTCATGATACGGAATGATTCCTCGATTTCCCATCTGTCTCTGTTTATTCTGGCGATGTCGGCAGGGTCATCATCAAGGTTTGTGCATACAGCATAGAAGCCATCATATATGGCTTCTTCTGATATGGTTTTCTCATCGATTTCATAAACCGATCTGCTTGCTATTTCTCCATCAGTTGTCAACGTCGTTTTTTTGATGAGTCTTTTTGCATCGGTCTGGGAATGCCTGTCATATGCGGAAGGATGTGCAAGATATTTCTTTGCCCGTTCTATCTGTGCTGCCCTGAGTGTCTGCTGATAATTCTTATATTTCAGTGAATATGTGACTATAAGTGTCTGGTTGAAGGATATGTCACGTTCCTCATCATAACCTTCTATGTATTTTTGCTTGAAGAAAAGCTTGTTTCTGTTATCATCGGTATCTTCAAGCTCCGAAATATCATATCTAGTATCGCTTCCTTCTAACTGCCAGTCCTTGGAATCAAGACACCATTCTTTTAATTCCTTGCCAAGTTTTTTAATTGACTGTGTAGTTATAAAGCTCCTCTCACCGAAGTTGTTGAACTTACGGTTGGCGTCAGATGACAGGCCGGCATCAGTACATATGACAAACCTGGAGAGCTCGAAATCCTTCATTATCTGCTTTTCAAGAGGTTTGAGAGAAACCTGTTCGTTCTGTGCACCGGGATTGATGCAGAAGGCGAGAGGGATTCCTGATCTGTCCATTAACAGGCCCATCTGTACAATAGGGTTAGGACGGTGCTCTTTGCTGACTCCGTACTGTTTAAGTCCTGATTCTTGTTCCAATTCAAAGAAGAAGTTCGTGCAGTCATAGAACAGGACGCCGGTCTTACGTTTTATCACTTTTGAGGAACGCTTATACAGCTCTGCCTGTATACAGTCTGAATTGGATGCAAGGACCGAAAGAGCGTGGTAAATATGGTGTAATTCAAAGCCGGGCTGTTCTATGAGCTCCTTTGACTGCTCATAGCATGAGAGCTTTGATGAAGGATAAAGGATTCTGCCATAAACCAGACGTGACAGCACTGCATCAAGGTCAAACTCAAAAGAATTATCTTTCTTGATTTTGCTGCATATGTATGGAAGCCCCAGGCTATGATAGATTTTCTGTAGAAAAAGGTAGCCTGCATTAAAAGAAAGCTGTTTGTCTTTTTCAATAAATATATCAGAGTTAAAGGGGATAAGAATCTTATGATTTTTAGACTTTTTTTCGTCCCTCATTTTCTGTACATACTCAGCAGCCCATGCATCGGCATCCGAGACATTATATTTCTTACAGATTTCTGAAGCAGTGCCAAGATTTTCGATTATCTCGGTACTTCTTTTTCCGTCACGTTTGATATCGTGGATCACATGATAGGTAGGATCGGCAGACCGTCCTTTCATAATGCGCATATGTTTTACCTCCGCAAGATGGTGTGGAACTAATACTATTATACCACAATATACGCATATACGCAATAGAAATTTTTAAAATTTGCCAAAAAAATAAAGCCAGTAAAGGCTTTCAGCGATTTTGGGTGTCAAACTTCCGACTCCCCGATGGTAGAAAAGATTGAGGTTGTAAGATTCGGTAAGGTTCGCCGTTCTAAGCTGTTCTACCTCAGAAAGAGAACCGGTAAGTCTGCACGTGTTAAAGAGCAGATCAGATAATTTAAACGTCATGAAATGTGCAGCCACTCGAAAAGAGTGGCTGTTTTTTTCTTGTCAACAAACCTTTGATGTTGTATAATAAACATATCAAAGCTTATTATGAATGGTGTTTTATGGACGTTAAGTTTCAGGGCTATGATGAAGACCGCTACGATTTTCATCACAGAGAGAAAAAAGAGAAAAGACGGAAGATATTTATGAAGCTTTTGTTCTGGATCGTTTCGATACCGGTAACAATATTTTTTGCAACTCTTTTATGTTCTGTCCTTATTGAAAAAACAAAGGTGAACAACAATTCGATGGAGCCGGTTTTGAGTAAGGACGATCATATACTTATTAATACTCTGAGTTATCGTCTGCACGATCCGAGACGTTTTGACGTGATTGTTTATGAAAAGGGCGATGTCGATCATTCCATTTTCGACATTAAAAGGATTTACGGACTTCCGGGAGAAACGATACAGATCAAGGAAGGCCTGATATATATAAACGGAAAGGTCATTAAGGACGAGGCGGGAGATGTCGAAACTTTGCTTGGAGGCATTGCCGCAGACCCTGTTAAGCTGGGAGAAAATGAATATTTTGTTCTTGCCGATAACCGCAACGATTCCGAGGACAGCCGTTTTGCCGGTTTCGGTACCGTAAAAAGAAAAAATATAATAGGAAAAGCATGGATAAGGACCAATAAATTCGGTTTTGTGAATTCCATGAAAATAAAGAAAACAGAAGAACAGACAAAATAATCGGTGGTGAATATGCAGTATCAGTGGTACCCGGGACACATGTCCAAGGCAAAAAGAGAGATGACGGAGAGCCTTAAGCTCATCGATGCGGTAATTGAGCTTGTCGATGCAAGGATCCCTTTGTCAAGTAAAAATCCCGACATAGAGAAAATGTCAAACGGAAAAGCACGTATCATGCTTCTTAACAAGAGTGATATGGCTGATCCAAAAATTACGGAACAGTGGGAAAAATACTTTGCTTCAAAGGGTTATTCTGTAGTAAAGGTCAATTCAAAAAACAATAAAAGCAATGGTAAAATCAAGGAAACTGTTCTTACTGCCTGCGCTGCCAAAATTGAGCGCGACCGCAAGAAAGGCATTAAAAACAGACCCGTAAGGGCAATGATATGCGGAATCCCCAATGTAGGAAAATCAACCTTTAGCAATGCCTTTGGAGGAAAAGCAGTAACTCTTACAGGAAACAAACGTGGCGTCACAAAGGGTAAGCAGTGGATAAGAATCGATAATATGATAGAGCTTTTGGATACCCCCGGAATACTCTGGCCCAAGTTTGACGATGTTGAAACCGGTAAGAAGCTGGCATTTATCGGATCGATAAATGACAATATCCTGATAAACTCTGAAATGTGCTATGATCTTATGAAGTATCTTAATGCGCTCTATCCGGATGTGCTAGCAAAAGCCTATGAAACCGAGCTTTCAGGCGATGTTTATGAAGATCTTAAGAGAATAGCGATTAAGCGTGGCTGTCTTCTTAAGGGTGCCGAGCCTGATATCGAGCGGGCAGCAGGCATAGTGATAAATGAATTCAGGGCAGTTAAACTCGGAAGGCTTAGCCTTGAGAAGCCATGAGTATTCTTTAAGTATCAGTTTTGTCTGCGCGTGATGTCAATGACAAAAAAGGTATATAGGAATAATCGACAGGAGTAAATATAATTGGACAGCATATCAGAAATTAAAAATAAGCTCTTAATGACCGCCGACAAGGACCTGAAAGCATTCATCGAACAATATTCTTCTGATACACGAAGCGGTGTAGTTAAGCTGGTACAGTCGGCCGAGAAGAGAAAGAAAGCATATCTGGCAGAGCTTGAAAGAATGCATGAAATGTATCATTTCGAGCGTATGTATGCCGAAAAGCAATATATTGCCGGTCTTGACGAGGTGGGAAGAGGCCCGTTTGCCGGACCTGTTGTTACCTGTGCGGTGATACTGCCAAGACCCTGCGACATACTGTATATAAATGATTCCAAGCAGCTGTCAGCGGCAAAAAGGGATGAACTTTATGATGCTCTGACCCAAAAAGCCATGGCTTATTCCATAGGAATAATGGATAATAACGTGATCGATGAAATCAATATTCTTGAAGCCACAAAAAAAGCCATGGAAATGTCTGTAGAAGGCCTTAAGATAAAACCGGATCAGCTTTTTATCGATGCTCTTAAGCTTGAAAACATAAAAATTGACCAGCGCAGCATAATAAAGGGAGATGCAAAAAGCGCCTCGATTGCGGCTGCGTCAATAATCGCAAAGGTAACAAGGGACAGGATGATGGAGGAATTTGACAAAATCTATCCCGGTTACGGTTTTGCAAAGAATAAGGGCTACGGATCGGCCGAACATATAAAAGCCTTAAAGGAACTGGGCCCCTGCCCGATACACAGAAAAAGCTTTATAGGTAACTTTATTTAAGCGGGATACTGATATGAATAAACGCGAACTCGGAAACGAGATGGAAATGACCGCCCTGCATTATCTTGAAAGCTGCGGCTATGAGATACTCGAGCATAATTTTTATATGCGCGGGGGCGAAATAGATATTGTGGCGCTTGAAGGCGATGAGCTTGCCATAATTGAGGTCAAGTACAGAAAAAACATGCTTTACGGGACGGCAGCAGAGGCCGTTACCAAAACAAAAATGAAGAAGCTGATCAATACGGCAATGTTTTTTGTGAGAAAGCATCCGGAATATGAGGGCTTAAACATGCGTTTTGATGTGCTTGCCATCGACGGAAAAAATATTGAACTGATAAAATCGGCATTTGATGCCTGTTAGGAATTACTATGAATAAGTCTCATGAACATTTGATCACCGACGTTTGCATCGACTCGCCCGCAGATCTTGCAGGCATCAAACCGGGGGATATTCTGCTTGAAATCAACCGCAAAACAATAGAAGATGTACTGGATTTTCATTTTTACGAGGCTGACGAAACCGTCAGTCTTCTTATAAAGCGCAATGACGGGGAAAAAAGCGAGACAAAGGAATTCATTATCGAAAAGGATGAGGACGAAGAGCTCGGGCTTGAATTTGCGGAATCCCTGATGGATAAGTACCGTTCATGCAGAAATAAATGTATTTTTTGTTTTATTGATCAGAATCCGGAGGGGATGAGGGACACGATTTATTTTAAGGATGATGATTCAAGGCTTTCTTTTTTGCAGGGAAATTATGTTACCCTGACTAATCTCAGCGATAAAGACGTTGAACGAATTTGTTATTATCATCTGTCTCCGATAAATATCTCCGTACATACTACCAATCCGGCTTTAAGGTGTAAAATGCTCAATAACCGCTTTGCCGGAGATTCTCTGAGGCACCTGAAAACACTTAAGGAGCATGATATCACCATGAACGGTCAGATAGTACTCTGTAAGGGCTATAACGACGGCGAAGAACTTGAAAAGACAATACACGATCTGACGGAGTTCATCCCATGCATGCAGAGCCTTTCGGTGGTACCGGTAGGGCTTACGAAATTCCGTAAGGGTCTTGCCGAGCTTGAGCTTTTTAACAGTGAGGATGCCGCAAAAACCCTTGACATCATCCATAAATGGCAGGCAATATGCCTGAAACATTTCGGCATACGTTTTGTTTATGCTTCCGATGAGTGGTATATAAAGGCCGGTAGGGATTTTCCGACCGAGGAGGAATATGAGGGTTACATGCAGATTGAAAACGGTGTCGGAATGTTAAGAAGCCTGATAACAGAAGTTGAAGAAGAACTTAGGCGCCGCAAGGGCGATGAAAGGGTAAAAAAACGATCGATAGCAACCGGCAAGCTTGCTTATCCCTACATCGTTTCTCTGGCCGGAAAAGTAAAAGGGCTTTATCCGGGGCTTGAAATAAACATTTATGAAATAGAAAATGAATTCTTCGGAAAGGATATTACAGTTGCGGGCCTGATAACAGGCGGAGATCTTCTGCGGCAGTTAAAAGGCAGGGAATTGGGAGATACCCTGATACTCACTTCTTCGATGTTCCGTGCGGGAGAAGAGGTTTTCCTTGACGACATGAATGTTAAAGAGATCAGTGAAAAACTCGGCGTAAACATAAGGATCTCGGAGCCTTCGGGCTATGATTTCATAGAATCGCTGATAGATTAATAAAACCTTAAAAAAATGTACTATTAAATAAAAGATTTTAACAGGTAATTTGACAGGAGGACAAAAAAATGCCTAAGCTTGGACCCAATGAATATTATATGACGGAAGAAGTTCATGAGAACAATAAAGATTTTCAGAGATTTTTTGATATCAATTCATATCTTGACAAGGATATAAATGCAGATAATCCGGAACTTCATGAAAAAACCCAAAATGTAATGGATGAATTTTCTTCCTCTGGTGTCAGGAAGAATGTGTATATGGAAAACGGAAACAGAATCACATATCATTCATTAAACGGGGAACAAAAATTTACCGAAATTCACGGTGAAAAAATAATTAAAGATGCAAAAGAGGCAAATGCCGGGATCAAATCATACCTGGAAGAAATAATTAAAAATCCCGATGATAAAGCAAAGCCTTTCGTCGCATATTACAAGTGTCTTGATACTTTTATGGATCCGGAATTCGATTACCTGAAGTTTTCAGGCGAAACTCAGTATACTCATCTTGGTAATCTGTTGACCGGAATACCGAATTTCAGGTATTTTGAGCCTGAGGAGTTTAAGGAAAAACTCGGTGAAGCATATCAGCCTTTGATAGACCTTTATGAAAATTATTCGGAGCTTCTGCTTCTTGAAAAAGATTTCCAGAAACTAAAAAAAGAAGGAAAAGAACCTGAAAAAGAACATATTGACCGCAAAATTAAAATTCTTGACGGATTTACTGAGGCCTATGACAAGCTTTTGGCTCTCCCCGAGGAAACCAGAAAAAAGCTGGATGACAAGCTTCTCCAGAATGAAATAGATCATATGCTCGGAAAGGGTGAAGATGACCGCAGTCCCTTCAGAACCGTGGCCGGTATGAAGGAGGAGGCAAAAGCTTTAAAACACGGTTACAACAATGAAGAAGCAAAGCTTTTTTACATGATCGGACGAGCAAAAGGAACTTTGGAACGCGGTAATTTTGTGCTTGAAAAGGAAAAAAATAAAGTACTGAAAAGTGTTGCCGACGCCGAAAAATCAGGAATACAGAAGTTTAACGAAAAAGAGCTTAAAGACTATGAGGAATTAAGGAATACTGTTAACAACACCAGGACTGAAAATCTGACGCGTGCTGAAGAAGTGGAGCTTTCCCGTAAAAAGAATATAATAAGGGAGAACAGAAAAAGATACTTATATACAATTTCGGATAAAAAAATCAAGGATTTTGATAAAAAAATAGCCGAAAACAATAAAAGCATCAATAATCTTGACAAGAGTGTCGGATATGGTCTTGGAAAGAATCCGGAAAACACTGAGGAAAAGCTGAAGGCTTTTAATAATATTAAAAGAGTCCTGTTAGAGGATCATAAGGATAAAGTTATCCACGGTGCAGGCAAGAAGAGTTTCGGAGCAGTTTTTGAAGAGCTTGATTATCTGTTCGATGATATTGCGGCAAATTTAGATAAACAGAAGCAGGCCCTGGAAGAAAAGAAAGAAGCCGAACGTCTGAAAGAATATGATGCAAAACCGGAAAACAGGGAAAAGATTTTTGCTGACTTATTTGCGAAAAAGATCAAATCAAACAGTCAGCTTGCAAAAAATGAAATAAAAGATTATATTCAGATGGCTGAGCTGCCCGAAGACAGTAAAAAACTGTCCTCAAAAGAGTTCATGGATAAGCTCAATGCCGATGCGGAAAAAATCAACAAATATATCGAGAACAAAGAAATAATTGGAAAAACCGATTCTTTGATTGACAGAAGCAGGAGTGTCGGTAACGGTAATCATAATTTTGTAAAGGATGCTATCGAAAGCGTCCGAAGGGGAAACGGCATAGGCTGGTTTACCAAGCAGGATTACGGCGATATTCTGCAAATGCTGACAGACTTTAACAGCAAAAAGTTTTACAGGGATGTGGAAATGAAAGACCATACCAAACTGGGCGCTGATTTCAGACAAAATATAAAAGGTAACATTGTCACCGGAAAAGTGCTTGATCAGAACGTGATAAATGAAGAACAGGCAATTCTCGATGCAATGGATAAGTATCTTAAAAGAAAAAACAAGGAAATACAAGATGCGAAGGATAGCGGAAAGAAACCTAACAGTAATTCCGTGAAACGCCGCGATATCATGTTGCAGGCAAGAGAAGCGTTTGCAGAGCAGATGAAAATTGACAAGGAACTCTTAGACGTTAAGGACAGGATTCCCAAGATTGAAGCTCAGATCAAATCTTACGAGAATGAAAAGAAGGCAGTTCTTGATAATTCAAAGAATGTAATTATTGATGAGCCCGGGCTTGCTGCTGAAAACGGAAAGAAAAACAAGTTTGAAATGAAGATTGCTGAAGAAGAGAGCAAGCTCCAGAAAAAAATAGCAGATTTCACCGAGAATGAATCAAATACTTACGGAGTAAGCGACAAAGAAGAAATAAAACGAATAAAAAATGAACAGAAGCAATTGAAGGAGGATCTCAAAAATGATATGTTTATTTTTGCCTGTAAAGCAATGTATATAGATACCATGAACGAGATCGCAAAAGAAAAGTTTTCCGGCGATAAAAAGGAATTTGAAAAAGCTGAAAACGATCTGCTGTCCGATTTCAATATAAACAAGGGCGCCGGTATGATCAAAACCAAGATGGATGCACTCAGAGGAGTTGAAAAGCAATTCAAACATGATCTTTTTAAGGCTTCGAATGAGGGTATTACCAATCTGAATGTAAAAACCGTTAAGCAGACCTTTAACAATATGATGGACGGATTCTATAAGCAGATGGCAGTAAAGGGTAAATCAGACAACCAGGCAGACAGAGAGACTGCGAAGCAGGTCAATGCGGCTCTCGATAAGATTTCGATGGTCGCAGGATCAAAACTTAAGTCCGAGCAGTATCAGCCGGAAGCAAAGAAAAAACTTAATATAGGACCGAAGAAGGCCAGTGTTTTGGGTTAATCTTTAAAATAATCTTTACAAAAACCGCCGCTTGTTATACAATATATTTTGGTATATTGTGTGACAGGCGGCTTTTTAGAGGAGTTAGAGATGAGTAAACCGATAGTTGCCATCGTCGGCCGTCCAAACGTAGGAAAATCCACGCTGTTCAACGCACTTGCGGGTGAGAGGATCAGCATAGTAAAGGATACTCCGGGCGTTACAAGGGACAGGATCTATGCCGATATCGAATGGCTCGACAAAAAATTCACTATGATAGATACGGGCGGAATCGAACCGGATTCGTCCGATATGATGTTAAGATACATGCGTGAGCAGGCTGAGATCGCGATCGATACTGCCGATGTCATTGTTTTTATTACCGATGTAAAACAGGGGCTTGTTGATTCGGACGGCAAGGTTGCGGATATGCTCCGCCGTTCAAGAAAACCTGTGGTTCTCTGCGTCAACAAGGTTGACAGCTTTGAAAAATACGAGGCCGATGTATATGAATTTTATAATCTTGGTCTGGGCGAGCCTTTTGCCGTTTCGGCTGTCAACAGGCTTGGTTTCGGTGAACTGCTTGACGAAATAGTTTCGCATTTTGAAAAAAGTTCCGAGGACGAAGAAGAGGATGAAATACCGAAGATCGCCATAGTCGGCAAACCAAATGTCGGTAAATCCTCGATAATCAACAGGCTGCTCGGTGAAAACCGTGTTATCGTTTCGGATATCGCAGGCACAACAAGAGACGCTGTTGACACCCATATGACGTTTAACGGTCAGGAGTTTATTTTCATTGACACGGCAGGTCTCAGAAGAAAAGCAAAGATAAAAGAAGATATCGAACGTTTTTCAATGGTAAGGACCGTTGCGGCTGTTGAAAGAGCCGACATCTGCGTTGTGGTCATTTCCGCCGAGGAGGGCGTGACGGAACAGGATGCAAAGATTGCCGGTATCGCTCATGATGCGGGAAAAGGAATCATAGTTGCGGTTAATAAATGGGATGCTATCGAAAAAACCGATAAGTCGGTGTATGAGCACGAAAGAAAAATCCGTGAGGTGCTTTCGTTCATGCCTTATGCTTCGGTCATCTTTATTTCCGCAAAGACCGGTCAAAGGATAGAGAAGCTTTTTGAATGTATAGAAACTGTGATACAGAACCAGAATCTGAGGATCAAAACGGGCGTCCTCAATGAAATCCTGACCGAGGCAGTCGCTATGCAGCAGCCTCCTTCGGACAAGGGCAGAAGACTGAAGCTTTACTATATGACTCAGGTTTCGGTCAAGCCGCCGACCTTCGTTATTTTCGTAAATGATAAGGAACTGATGCATTTTTCTTATACAAGATATATCGAAAACAAGGTACGCGAAGCCTTCGGTTTTGACGGAACAAGCCTTAAATTCATTATTCGTGAAAGGACAGAAAAAGAATAATGCTTTTTAAAATCATATGCTGCCTGCTTGCCGGATATTTTTGCGGAAATATTTCGACTGCATGGCTGGTAGGTAAATATAAAAATATTGATTTCAGAAAGGTCGGAAGCGGAAATCTAGGAACCACAAATGTAATGAGGACCCTCGGAAAAAAATACGGTCTCATCACCTACTTCGGTGATTTTCTTAAGGTTATCATTCCGATGATACTTGTGATCTACGTCATTTTTGCTGACGAGGACTATAATAAGCTTTTAGGTCTCTACACCGGCTACGGCTGCGTTATCGGTCATTGCTATCCCTTTTGGCTTCACTTTAAAGGCGGAAAAGGAATCGCCGCAATGTCTGCCGTAATGGCCTGTATAGATCCTTTGGTGATCCCTGTAGGCGTTGTGATATTTTTCGCCATAGTTTTTTCGACGAAATATGTTTCGCTCGGATCCTTGGCTATAGCAATTCTGTTCCCGCTCTGGATCAGCCTGAGATTCTTTATAATGGATGAAAATCCGCACTTTGTGCATATGCTGATAGTTACACTGTGCTATACCGTTACGGTATTTTATATGCATAGGGCAAATATCGGCAGGCTTCTTAACGGAACCGAAAACAAGATAGGACATAAAAAGGAGGAGAAGGATGCCTAAGTATTTAAAAGTATTGCTTGCAGAGCTTGCGATCGCGCTGGTTTTGATCATCATTATCGTAAAGATACCTTCTCACAGGAAACTGAAGAAGCTTAATGATTCAAGTCTTAATTATGAACATGCCGTAGTTGCAATGGAAAGCGACACGAAGGAAAAGCCTGCAGACGACGCGGACGGACTTAATGAAGACAGCAGGGCGGATATTGAAGGAAACAGGCCCAAGGGCGGTTATTCTTCCTTTGAAGACGGAGATTACCAGAAGCCGGAAGAAACCACAACACCCAGCCCTGAAGCAAACGATCCGGGTACAAATGACCCCGGAACGAGCGATCCCGGAACGAGCGATCCCGGAACGAGCGATCCCGGAACCAAAGACCCCGATACCGCAAAACCCGATACCAAAGACCCCGATACCAAGGATCCCGGTACAAAACAGGCTGAAAACACTCCCACGCCGACTCCCGAACCCGCAAAAACCACAGGGAAAACCTGCAAGGTTACCTGCGAGGGAAGCGTGAGGCTGCGTTCAAAGCCCGATTCAAGAGACGACCATAATGCCGTTTATCTTGCAATGGAAGGCGAAATTCTTGACGTGGTTTCAACACAGGTTGAAACGGACGATCCGGTGACCACCGAGTGGTATCTCGTCAAGAAACAGGATAAGAAATATAACAGAGAACTTTATGTTCCTGCTAAATATGTCACATTACAGTAAAGAGAGATAATAAATGACCGACGCTCAGGCATTTTCGCTGATGATCGTGTTTATCATCGTTATTGCTGTCTATGCAGCCGTGGTAAACCGGAAAAGAGAGCGAAAAGCTACAGAAGATAAATTAAAGAGAAATTACGGGGTGCCCTTTGTGAATGAAATTTCACATGAGCACCTCGAAAACCTGAAAAAAATCATTGAGTCAGAGGATGTAAATATCAATTCCGAGGTATGGCACGATCTTGACATGGAAAAGGTCTTTGCCTGCCTCGATCAAAGTGTATCTGCCATAGGCGAGGAATATTTCTATCTTACCCTTCATAAACTCGAAAAGGATAATGATCTTCTGAAAAAGAGGGGATGTCTTGCCGAGGAGCTTAAAAACCCTGACGAGTCACTTGACATAAGAAAAAAGCTCTGTTTGATCAAAAAGCAGAGAAGATACACGGTCTACCAGTTTATAAATACCATACTTTCTGCAAAGCCTGGCAATGCGCTGTTTCATATTTTTTCGCTCTGGGTCTTTATCGGCAGCATAATGCTGCTTTTTATCGCGCCCCAGATCGGTGTGCCCGCATTGATCGCCGTTGCATGTATCAACAGTATTTCATATTTCATTTCAAAAGGAAAAATCGCTGGCTACAATTATTCCGTCGAGGTTATCATCAGCTGGCTTGCCGCTGCCGATGCGCTTAAAAACGTTAAAGCCGGCGGTGAGATTACAAAGGACAGGATTTTAAAGATTTCAAAAATGTCCGATAAATTTGCGAAGGTAAGGCGCATGTCATGGCTTTTCGCGCCTCAGAACGCCGTAAGCTCGATAATTGACATAATACTTGAGTATTTCAAGTTCCTGACCCACATTGACATAGTCGAGTTTAATTTTCTGATCAAGCATCTTTCGGGACACAGGGCCGAGCTTGACGCACTTTACCGGGAAATGGGAGAGCTTGAGACCGGTATCATTATCGCCGGCATAAGAGCCTTCGGACTTCCGGTATGCGAACCTGAGTTTGTGGATGATATATGTATTGAAGCAGAGGGTATAGTACATCCGCTTGTTAAAAATGCAGTCGCAAATGACGTTTCGCTTCACGGAAACGTACTGATCACAGGCTCCAATGCTTCAGGAAAATCCACCTTCCTTAAGACGGTAAATGTAAACTGCCTGCTTTCGCAGACGATTTACACCGTATTTGCAGGCTCGTATTCGGCATCGCATCTGGATATCGCCACCTCGTTTGATATATCCGACGATATTGTTGCCGGTGACAGCTTCTATATTGCTGAAATCAAGAGACTGAAAAAGATAATAGATTTCTCATCGGATTCGGATGCTGCGGTCATCAGTATTGACGAAATACTCAAAGGCACAAATACGACCGAGAGGATCGCGGCCTCCTGCGAGATTTTAAGGTATCTTTCCAAGAGCAAGGTTCTTGTTCTTGCAGCAACACATGATATCGAGCTTACGGATCTTCTTGAGGGAGAATATGAGAATTATTATTTCACCGAAAATCCCGATTCACCTGATAATATCTTTGATTATAAACTCTATAAGGGAAAAAATTATACCGGAAATGCGATAAAGCTGCTTAAAATGCACGGATTCCCCGATGAGATAATCGAAAAGAGCTATAAAAGCATTGAAAAACAGAGGAAACAATGATGCAGCACGTTGATATATATACCGACGGATCGGCCAGAGGAAACCCGGACGGACCCGGCGGGTACGGAACAGTTTTACAATATTGTGATGCTTCGGGACGTTTGCACGAAAAAGAGCTTTCAAGGGGTTATGTCAAGACAAGCAATAACCGTATGGAGCTTCGGGCCGTGATAGCCGGATTTGAGGCTCTTAAGCATCCCTGTAACGTAACCGTATATTCCGACAGCCAGTATGTCGTAAAGGCCTTTACTGACGGATGGCTTGAAGGCTGGAAAAGCAAGGGCTGGAAAAGAAGCGGCGGAGAGCTTTTGAATGCCGATCTCTGGAAAAGGCTTGATGAGCTTACAAAAGGACATGAGATCAGCTTTGTGTGGGTAAAAGGCCATGCGGGCCACCCCCTTAATGAAAGATGCGACTCACTTGCAACTGCCGCGGCAGACGGAGAAGAACTGTACGAGGATACTGAAGAATAATAGCTTTGCTCGGAGGAAGTTAAAACCATGGACTTAAACAATGTATCGCCTATGATGAAGCATTACCTTAAGACGAAGGAACAGGTGCC
>ODAI014789000.1_pt1 | contig 18300 bp, 20 predicted proteins | sample 1539321 | NCBI WGS metagenome assembly ODAI01 (sample SAMN02144231, study PRJEB22623) | gut metagenome | biome: sheep rumen | host: Ovis aries | place: New Zealand | reverse complement strand
CGGTGTGCTCTTGCGATGGCTTCCCGGATCGCCTTTTTGTCTGCACGCTTCAGCGCGCTTTTGGACAATAGCAGATACCTCCTTATCCAGTTTTTGCTGCCGTTCTATGACGGCGTAGAAATTGTTGGTCTTGTATGGCCGTTGCTTGGGGCGCAGGAACAGAACATTGATGATGTTCCAGAGCACCTTTTCCAGCGGCTGACCGTTTCGCTCATACATGGCCAGCAGGAAAGCCGGAACCATGACGAGCACCATCACCAACGCAGCCGAGCTCACACCGATCCTGTTTCTGAGCATAAAGAAAAGCGGTACGCCGATGAGCGCACCGCCAGAGAAGCAGATGAGCTGCCGTTTGGTGAGATTGAAAAGAACTTTTGTTTTGACCTTGGATAGATCCTTGGGCACGGGCATATATGCCATAGCTATCACCTCGTTCACAAAATGTTGATTTTTCGCTTCTTGACAAACACAAAATGTAGAGTTATACTCCCTTAGCACTAAACGCAAACGAGTGCTAATCTTGAAAGAAAGGAGAACCCTATGCCGAAAACCTATAGACCCGGTGAAAAGGCCGACTATTCGGGACAGTATGAAATTGTTGGGCCTCGCGGCGGACGTACCGGGGTTGAGCGGACTGTCGTTAAAGGCGAGCCGCTTCCTCCCACTCGTAAGCCCGGGCAACAATTTATTCTTGTAGATCCGACTAGCAACGGCTCCGGCAAGAAAAATTAATATCTCTACCGGCTGAGCCACCTGATATTCCAGGTGGCTTTTGCTTATCAATGCGCGTTGAATACAGACTTGGCCAGACTGCTTGTCTTGAACAGTGAGAAGCAAAGCAGCACCGTGTAGCCCATGCAGCTCCACATAGCGGCGCTCAGATCACCGCTGATGGAGATCGTCTGTACCAGCACTGCGTAGATTGCCACACAGACGATGATAAGAAATGCCTGGAAGCCGAGAGCAAACAGAGATCGGAGATAGTTTTGACCCATGCCGCCTGCCTCCTTGCTCATCATAGTCGCCATTGGGATCGGCGCGACAGAGGTGACCAGATAGATCTCGATCATGCGCCCGTAGGTAACGAGGAACACGCAGATCGTGATAGCCTGCATGGTGATACCCACAAACAGGCTCTGGAACCAGAGACCGAACAGTTCTCCGACCTCCATGCTCTGCAGCCGCGCCTCGAGACCGTTTGTCACGGAGGATATGTCGATACTGGTATTGCCGACGATCACGCCGGACGCCCGGTTGACAACGCTCTGTGCCACATCAAAGACGCCCATGACAATGTTCCATGTGTTGGTGACGATCAGGACAGCCGCTGCGGATTTGAAAGCCCACTTGAAGAACATCCAAGTATCCAGATCGTGGAGATTATTCTTCTCTGTGATCAGCTGGATCAGCTCCAGGGTCATGACAAAGGCGAGGATCAGCCCGGCAATGGGAACGATGACTGTTTCCGAGAGGTTTTGGATCATCGTAAAAACGCCGCCGTTCCATGCCTGCGGGGTCGTTCCCACATTGCCCGCGATCTCCCCGATTTTCTGATTGGTGCTGTCGAACATCCCCGACAAATTGCTCATGATGCCGTCGATCAGAATGTCTTTCAGCCAGTCTGCGATTTTGGCCCACAGTTGATCCAATGTGGGACCTCCTTTCTGCCCTCCCGCTTAGCGCGGGAGGGCGGGGATAGTGAAATAATCAATCGCCAAAGCCTCGCCGCTTACGTGGCAACCGGCTTTGATGCGAACTTTTTCATGCGGCGCATGAAAAAACAATTAGCCGAACAGGTTGGCAAGCAGGGGGACGAGGGTGGTGCCGATCAGGGCTACACCGCCACCTGCCATAAGCTGCTTCATGCCCTGGGACTTTGCGCCAGGGTTATCATTGCCGTAACCTTCCAGCAGATTGATCGCGCCCCAGATACCGAGACCGGCACCGAGTGCGATAACGAGAGTCTGCAGTACGCCGACTGCGCTCTGGAAAAATGCCATATACGCTCCAGCAACCGTACGCTCCGGCTGTTGACGCGGCTTGAGAATAAAGTGCTTGGGTTTTCTGTCCAGACAGCCGAAACAGGCTGCTGTCTGACCTCCTTTCCTGATGGATTTCCCGCCTGGCCGCACCGGAGGGATGATTTTGGGCATAGAAAAAGCCAGCCGCTTTTTGCGACTGGCGTCATGCCGATATGAGATTGTGCGGATCTCTACAGATCAAAGTAGATAATGACTGCTTCGGGCGATCTGATATGCCCGCCGCTTACGGTTGGGCAGCCATTCTTCCCCAACACAAGCGTGTCGGAGGAATTGAAGAGGATTAACGACCACTGAGTTGTTCTTCGCAGAACTCTTTTAGGACAGGAATATCGTTCACAGCGGTCTCCCAAATGATGTCCCGGCTCATGCTACCGTAGCTATGAGCAACAAGGTTCCTCATGCCTTTGATCGGACCCCATTGAACGCGATTGGCCGTGGCCTCCCGGAACTCCTGGGATAACCGGCTTCCCAATTCTCCGATTTGCAGGATGCAAAAGGAGATCGACCGCTGATAATCTGCGTCCTGATCAAAGGTCTCGAAAGAATTGCCGTAGCGCTGGATCGTTTTTTCGATCTCAACGCAGTAATCGCGGATATGCTGTATTCTCTGTAAATCAGGCGACAGCATAGAGCGTCCTCCTTTCTTCATTAACCGTATTGCGGAAAGCTGTTTCGCTGGGCATGTGCGTGGGCTGCGCGAAGGAGCTGAGTGTCAGCAGATCGACCGGCTTACCCAGAGCCTCTTCCAATTCGCAGTAAACGGCGGCCAGATCCAACAGAGACTTAATTGCGGTTCCTTCTGTGTCGATCAAAAGATCCACATCACTGTTCTCCGTCGCTGTTCCGCGGGCATAGGAGCCGAACAGATACACGGCTTTCAGCTTGTGCTTTTGTGCAATAGGGGTAACGATGGCTTGAATATCTGAAATAGTATAGATCACATCGGCTCACTTCCTTTCACCCCTATTTTACAATATAAACGAAGAAAAAACAACCGGAATATGGTGGGGTTACTGTGACAATAACCCCAGAGCAATACTACTCAGCCTCTCCCATCTTCACGGCGAGGTCGTGCAAACTTTTGTCATGCTCGGCCTGTGTGATCGCTCCATGTGCGAGGAAGGTATCCAGCATGGCCTTTTGCTTGAGATAGAGAAAGTGGTTCTTTTCTTCGTGGGACGGTGTAGTCCCGCTGCTGTTTAAATTATTCGAATTCATTTTTACTAATTACCTTTATCAAAGTATGCCATTTTCTTTTAACGCTTCTTCAACACGGACTAGTTTATGTAAGTCTTCGCGATATCTTCTTACTGTTGCTCGCATACAAACTTTTCGATTGCGTTCTTCCCCATCAAGATACTTGCTAGATGAATAATAAATACGCATGTCATCAATAGCTGCAGTCAGAGAATCATAGCAGTCTGCCCATTCCTTTAACTCGACAGACGGAATTGGTAAATTCGTCATTCGCCAATAGCAGCTATTGATTGCCTTAAAAGGCTCTGTACATGCTTGGATAAATGCGTATTCTGGAATCTCTCCATTATCATATTCCTCAAAAAAGTTTACAACTTCATGAGCTGCTTGAAGAAGGGGATCCGCAATTTGATGTGTCAGCCTGACCAGTTCTGAATTACTTACTGCGTTTGTTTTGTACAGATCTTCAAGCATGCTATAATATGGACACTTTTCTACCCATATATCTGAAATAATTTTTGAGTGGTTATTTACTCGATACCAATTGGTTCTATTACTTGACTTATCGGCCCAAACAGATCGATATATCCAGTTCCGTCTTACTATATCTGCTTCGTTCCTTCCCCAAAACACAAACACTACCTTTACCGTATCGCCTAAGAATCGTGCGGCTTGTAGTGTACTTGAAAACTTCCGTATGGGAGTTAACTCTTGAACAATTTGTTTTGTATAGCGAGCAATACTGTTTTCATCAATGTCAAATTTAGCGATCGCAAACACGCGATATCTCATTTCTTGACATGAGTGAAGTATGTTTGTTGAGTATACACTATACTGTTCTTTGCAAGATGAGTATATATTACTTTCTGTTTTATTCTCTTCTGTAATTTGGAAAACCACATCGCCGGGGATCTGACATTTGTAAATTGGATGTTGCATGCGTTCCCCATGTTTTTTTGATATATAATCAGCTTCAATGGACGCATTTTTTGCAACATCAATAAGAGATATTTTACCATTGTAAATCCTGGAGTTACAAAGAGCTTTTGAGAAACAGTATGTATATAAGCTTACAGCTTCCTCAGGATGACGCGAGGATGTGCTTCCCTCATTAGACGAAGCAAAAATAGCGAAACCTGACTGAACATAATTGAAAAGGTTTTCACTGGGGTTTGTAATCGTTAATTCAGGTGTTTCGCCGTTACCAGAATAACAACTATCAATAATTAGTATTTTAGCGAATGCTGCAAATTTATTAATTTCATCGCAAAAAGCATTAAAAGCTACCTCTGCATCAGAAAAGAATAGTGAATAAGGTGCCCCACCGCCATGTCCAGAGAAAAACACAATAACTCTATCTGTGGGAGCAACTTTATTGACAAATGATGATACTACGGATTGAAAGTCGGAAAACATTACATGACAATTATCGCCACATATAACAATTTGTTCTTCAGGAATTAATAAACCGTTGACAAGCCCGTGTTTAATACATGCATTGTCGCCGTGAACATATGGTAAATTAAGCTCTTTATCTTCATATTCTGCTACGCTAATCAAAAATGCCCATTCTTTGCTCAATGCAGTTCATCTCTTTCGTTTGTGGTAGTATTAATATAGCATAGAGTCAAAACGAAAGGAAACACCTTTTTTCTAGGATTCTTCATCTGCAAGATCTGAATAATATACATTGTACACCTCGTTCTCCTTGAGCTTCAGCCGATGCTGCAGGTATTCCTGCACATCAAAGGCGTTGCGCTCATCGTAGTCCGATGTGAATCTATAGTTGGGGTGCTTGGTAATGTCATATTTGTCCGAGAGAAAGGGACGGACACCTCGGAGCTGGAGGATGCACTTGCCTCCGTCCAGTACGGCCAGTTCATCAACGCTCATCAGCTCTTTACCGAGCTTTTGGTAGTTCAGACTGTGCGAGACCTCGCGTCCACGGCTCTCACCGGTGTTGTAGGTGTCGATGGTCTCTTTCCCCAGGGCAGTCGCCAGCTCCTTGAGCGTAGTCGGCTCTTTGCCGCCAAGGAAAATAGAGCAGTCCATATTGCCGATGATTGTGTCGGCGTTGTCCTTATACAGCGCCTTGAGCTGGCTTTGTGCCTGCAAAACCAGGCAGCAGGAAATCTCGCGGCTGCGGATCGTGGCGACCAGCTTTTCCAGCCGGGGTATCTGGCCAATGTTCGCCGCCTCGTCGATCAGGCAGCGCACATGCACCGGCAGACGTCCGCCATATACATCGTCCGCTTTTTCACACAGCAAGTTGAAAAGCTGTGTGTAGCAGAGGGAGATAAGGAAATTGAAGGTATCGTCTGTATCGGACATGATGATGAACAGTGCCGTTTCAGTATCTCCCAGGGTGTCCAGGCGCAGCTCATCGTAGGCAGTCAAATCGCGGAGCTCCTGAATGTCAAAGGGCGCAAGGCGCGCGCCGCAGGAGATCAAAATACTCTTAGCGGTCTTTCCGGCCGCCAGCTTATACTTGGCATACTGCCTGACCGCAAAATGGTTGGGCTTTTGTTTTGCCAACTCCTCGAACATGATGTCCACGGGATTCTGAAATTCCTCATCATCCTCGCGAACCTCCATGGCGTTGATGAACTCAATCAGCGTGGAAAAATTCTGCTCCTCAACTGGGGCTTCATAGTGGATATACCCGATCAGCGCCGTGTATAGAAGCGTCTCGGCCTTGACCCAGAAATCGTCTCCGGATTTGCCCTCGCCCTTGGTATTGGCAATCAGCGCCGTGACCAGCTTTAGTATATCCTTTTCACTGTGAATATAGGCGAAGGGATTGTAGTGCATGGACTTAGTGAAATTGATCGTGTTGAGGATCTTGATCTGATACCCATAGTGCAGCAGCATTTTCCCGCACTCGGTCACGATGCTGCCTTTCGGATCGGTCACGACAAAACTGACAGGATACTGCTGTGAATTGCACTGCATGAGATTTGGCTTCAACCAAAATCTCGTTTTGCCGCTGCCGGAACCGCCGATGATCAGCACGTTTTTATTCCGTGCGGTCCTGGGATCGGGCGGGCGGTTGTTCATGGTGAGCATTTCCGTCTTGGTGAGGATAATGTTGTTTTTGAAGTCCGGATCCATATAGGGGGCAATGTCCTCTGCATTGCCCCACCGGGCCGAGCCGTATTCCTGGTTCTTGCGGAATTTCTTGGCGTTTTTCCCTTTGATATAGACAGCCAGCCAGACGATACCAGCGAAGAGGACGCCGATCAGCAGATCAAAGAGCCGGAAGCTGGGCATAGCCGTCTGAAAGGCGGCGGCCATGCCCTCCATAAGATGCAAAAACTTCTCGGAGAAACCGGAGCCGGGGGCAAGCCGCCACGCCTGCCCCAGCTTGGTGCCGAGAAGTGCGAATAAGACATAGGGGAGATTCAGCAGCAGGAGGCGCTTCGTTTTCTTGCTCAACGCTCGCGCTCCCTCCGCTTTTCCCGGGCAGGAGACAGGGAAGCCACAAGTTCCTTGAACTTCTGGAGTGCCGCCAGGACTGACGGCTTTTTCTCCCGCATTACGGTCTTGTCCGTGTATTCCTTGAAAGCGGCGGTCATTGCATCCTGATCCGCGCCCTTAAAGAAGATCAGATAGCGATTCTCGCCTTTGACCTTGAAAGGGGCGAAGTCAATACCGTACTTCCGAGCGACGCGGTTGAAGGAGCCGATATTTTCATCGGATACCTCGATGCTCTGCATCCCGCGATTCTGCTCGGCCAACTGCTTGACCGTCATTTTCCCGTGCTTTTCCTTCACGGGCTTGTGCTGCCGGTCTGCTTTCATCTGCGCCAGCAGCTTGGAGAGAGCCTTTTCAAGCTCCCGTTCTGTGAGCTTTGCCGTGTTCACAATCAGCGTGACCGTGCGCTGCTCAACTTCTTCCTGCAATCGCATCAACTCCTTATTTATGTGTATTTTCAACAATTTCTGCCCAACCTACATTGGCAGATTTATCTAGTGCTTCAACTTGACTTCCTTGGATAAATAGTTATAATATCGCTGCTAAAAGGAAAACCAGAAGAAAAATGCGGAAAGGACTGATGAGCGTGACTATTTCAATTCTGCAAAAGGAGAATAATCCCGGCATTGAGGAACGCCTCTTTCTGCATATGGTGGTAATCTGAAGACAATTGACCTATCAGCTTTATCCCCCCTATAGCAGTAAGAGGACTTTGCTCCGCAGACTGCTATAGGGGGTTTCTGCGCAGTAATGCGGACAACCAGTAATAGTAACACACATTATCTTGCCTTCCATCTGGCCATGAAATGATTTTAAGAATATTGACGAAGCCCCACGAGCTTTTTCTTTAGATTAATCTCAAAATCTGGCTAGCATGAAGGTAAGCAGGGTATACGCTGGGAGGAAGCTGTATGGCAAGCAACAATTCTAAACGCAACAAGCGCAAAAAGTCCCGGAATCGTAGTAATACGAAGAGGGGGACAAGTTCCCAAGCCGGCGGGAGCATGACCACAAATTCTAGGGCCGGAGGACAAGCGCAAAAAGGAGGAACCACGACTCGTAGAGAGCGTTTTATTTCGTTTATCAGAGTTCATGGATTGCTCGTGTTTATTATTGCGACACTCCTGAGCTGTGGTGTATGGGTTGTCGAGCAAATACATAGTCTTGATCTCCAGGTAGCCATGTTAGAAACCGAAGTGAAGAACTATGCTGCCTTGCATGAGCGTGTTATTGAGATTGAAGCCACTCTGGATGCATACGAAAGCTTTTGGGCGTTTAAGCCTGAACATGGTGCAACCAATGAGGCCCAAGAACAAGACGCAGACTTGAATCAAGCTAAGATTGAGACTAATCCCGAAACCCAAACGAGCACAGACAATCCAACTGAAACGACAAACAGCGCTGTGGATAACTCATCGTCCGCGCCATAGGAGGAAGCCCTATATGGGCTTTCTTTTTTTGTATGCCGTTCATATAAACCCAAACCATCCGCACGTGGTGTGTTCCTGTAATTGCAATCACTTGACCGTGCGCTGCTCAACTTCTTCCTGCAATTGCATCAACTCCTTTGTTTTGAAATACACCTTTTCGGGGATCGGGTTTTCGTGTCCAGATTGCATTTTCAAGAATGAGAAACAGGACAGTCACCTTTTCAAGTGACAGTGTTTGAAAGTGAAGAACATCCCGGATCGTAATGGACTTCACTTTATCGCTGGGATAATCATTCTTCGACTGACCGTATATCGTGACGCCTTTCATGCTGCCCAGCACGGGCTTGTCCAGGCGCTTGATTGCGGAAGGGCGTTCCTCTCTTGCAAGCTCAGTAATGATTCTCAGAACATCATACCTGCTGAAGCTCCCTATCAGGAGCAGATCAAACACTTTAGCATTCAAGAGATCTTCCTTGTTTCGGTAGCCGATTTCTTCGAGTATCCGCCCGTTGAATGATCCGGCATAGTTTGCCACGCAGTCTCCGCGCATATTAACCTCCTGAGTATTCATTGGAGCAGAAAAGGGTGGCCTTGACCGGTCACCCCTTTCCACTCGCGTTTTACGCCATAAGGCGCTTGCGGATCAGCATGGCAGCGGACAGAACAACGACCGCAACCGGAAGCACAATGCAGAGCTTCTTTTTCATGTGGCATCCCTCCTTTCAGTCGAGCTTGCTCACGGCGAGAACGCCGCTGAGCGTGGTGTAGGAGATCCGGCAGTGTTTGGCCAGAGCAATATCGCTCTTGACCTCATCGTTTGCCTCGTTGCCGCAGACGATGAGGATACGGCTGCGCTTGAGCAGCTCATCGGACATTTCCTTGCGATCCTTCACCTCGGCGGGGGCGTCGCCTTTCAGAAAGGTCGGCATGAACAGCACAGGACAGATGGGCGAATAGCCCGCCTCATAAGCCTGGCGGCAATAGCTGGCCGCCAGCGTAGCGTTTTCCAGATGATCCTCGCCCCAGGGGGCAGTGATGTAAGCCAAAGGTCTGGTCATAGATTTTTTCCTCCATATCAGTTAGTTTTTTAGTCTTTTATTCGTTCACAGAAAACGAGATAACGGTAGCGCCCTCCGGTATTGGGCGGGTGGCAGGTCAGAAGCGTAATCATGTCGCGCCCCTGCTGGATCAGAATTGCGTCCACATCGTCCGGCGAGACGATTTGAATATCAACAACCTGGTAGATCAGCGTGCCCCACAGATTGGTGATGGTCACTTCATCTCCCAGCTCCAGGAGCTCAATATCCATGAAATACTTGTAGCCGCTCCAGCCGCGATGACCGGCAATGACGGCGTTGGTGTTGTCGCCTCCGATGGGGATGCTGGTCTGCGAAAGAACCGCTGCACCATTGGCCATGTTCGATTCGCTCGCCCCTAAGAACAGGGGCATTTCCAGAGACATTTTCGGGATCGTAATGACACCGAAGGTCTCACTCGGCAGGCCGTAGTCGGACAGCTGGAATTGAGATTGCTCATAGGCGCTCTTGCTGTCCAGATCCCGCTGACGGTAGGTAAATAGCGAGCAGTTGTAGTGCTTCATGTCGTTCAGCAGATCTTCATAGACAATCGGCATCTGAACAACGGGCTCGGCAGGAGAACTTGGTGCGGGAAATGGCTGCTTGATTTCTTTCTGTGCAGTCTCGGCGGTCTCGCGGAAGTCTTCTACCGTCTGTTCGATCTCCATGGCCTTTTCCACCCCGAAGATCAAGGGCTTCAGCGCATAGGCCGCGGATGCAAAGGCAAGACAGATTAAAATGATCAGCAGAATGAGCTTCAGTTCAAGGTGCCTCATGCTTTCCTCTCTTTCTGCCCCCTCGGCGCAGAGGAGCTGGCTTACCCATGTGCCTGGCCGGTTTTGGCCTGGAACGCACTTGCTTTTGCTGCGCCATGATCTTTGCTGACCCAATCAACGCCGCAACAAGCGCGATTCCAATCATTCCAAGAATCACGCCGCGACGGTATTCGCTTTCCCATGTTGAGACGGGGGCCACATCTTCAAAATCGGCATCTTCCACCATCTCAGAGGCCGCCTCATAACTGATTCGGGTTCCGCGCACCAAAAGCCGATGGGTGTTGATTCCGTAGGGTGTGCAAGTAACAAGCGTCACATCATCGCCCTGCGGATTGATTGTTAACTTAGAGGTGTCCTCTGGGAGGACAGTGTTGATCTCGATTACGGAATAGGCCAGCGTTTCATCCAGCGTTTTGATATAGAACACATCTAGGATCTTGAGTTTGTCCAGGTCAGAGAACATTCGCTGTCCGGCGAGGCCGGAATGGCCAGTGATGACGCAATGCGTGCCTTTTCCTCCGACCGGCAGTGAAGAGCCGAGCAGATGGCCGAGCCCGCGATCCAGAGTTTCTTCCGCTGTTCCGTGAAAGATTGGCAGTTCCACGTCGAGCTTTGGGATCTCCAGATAACCCATAATACCGTCGCCTCGTACATTCAGCAGATCGTCATAGCTCTCAGCTGCCTGTGTCAACGCCTCTTTTGTATAGGGCTTATCTGTGACAGTAAGTAGAGTCGCGTTGTATGCCTGCGCGTCCATCCGCGCACCAATGACTTCAGAGTCGTCCATGAGCTCCACAGCTTTGGTATACTTGGTCTCAATCAGACTGCGGTTGACCTCGGCAAAATAGTTGCTGATCAAAGGATAGAGGGTGATGCCAAGGGCGAGGAGAGCGAGGGAAAGACAGACCATAATTTTTGTTCCTTTTCTCATTCAATCTCCATTGTGGCAACAGGGAGGCATCTCGTAATGCCTCCCTGTTTGGGTGTTACATCTTTACTTGCTGACGGGAATCATTTTTCTTGCGGCAGACCATGAAGATGGCAAAAATGCAGAGGGCAAAAGCGGACAGCCCGAACACAGGGAACATCCAGTTGCCCATACCGCCGGTTTGCGGCAGGTCAAAGCCGCGGGTATTGATGACGGTGAAGGGGACAAAGGCGTTGACGGAGCTTTCATCGGGCTTCATGTTTACATCGTGCTTGTCAACGGTGGCGCTGGCAGTCAGCAGCTTGTGCTGCAGATGCTTCTGCGGCATGTTGTGATACTGGCCCGGCTCCACATCGGCATAACGGGGATCGTTCTGCAGCAGGCCCATCACATCGGTGCCATAGATGCTGCAAAGCGTATCGCTCTCCTCCTGGGAGATCACGATCTTAATGCTGTCTTTCAGGAGCGTGTAGCCGTTGTCTGTGAGAACCTCGGTCATGGTGTAGTTATCATCCTCAAGGCCCTTGATCTGGATTTTACCGTTGGAATCGGGAATAAAGTGGGCGGCTTCGGACTCCTTATCTGTGTGCCCGGTCACATAGTAGAGACCGGCACTTTCCATCCGAGCCTGTACAAAAAAGTTGTCCGTGTCATTGTGGAGGATAAACTCGACCTTGGTGAAATTACCTTTTCCGTCACTGAAACGCTTGGTCAGATCGATGCCATAAGAGTAGACGTGGCAATCGTCTACAAGGGTGTCGTAGTAGCTGGTGTTGCTGCGCTTCCAGGTCATGACCACAGCGTTGTCGTTGCCGCTGTCCCCGTAGATCACATCGTCATCAGACTTCATCGTGGCTGCATAAGTAATGCGCAGAGTGCAGTCGGAATAGCCGGAGTTGACCATGTGACTGCCGGTGTAAACGCTGCGGCTGGTGTTGATTTCACTCAAGCCAGCGTCAGTCATCTCAATGGACATCACATTGTCTCCGTTAGCCGCAGTGTTGTAGGACACACGGAACTTTCCGTCTGCCTCTTTCCAAGTAGCCACTTTGTTGGTGCACTCAGCGTCGCGGAAAAACTCAAGGATCACATCGTTCTTGTTGTAGCTCAGGCCAGCGGAAAGCGTATCCACAAAGGAATAGGTTGTAAGGTAAGAGGCCGCAGAGGTAATGCTGGGCAGAGTGCTGATGATCTGGTAGTCAATCACATCGCCGTCAGAGGCAGTGCCGGTATGTGCAAAACCGTCGTTGATTTCGGTGGTGCTGCCGCCGTTCTTACCGGTGTCGGCCTTGGTTTCACGCAGAGTCTTTTCAAGGGTGGGAATTCCAGTCAGGTTTTTGGGATAGAGCGCAATATCATAGATCCAACGAGTGCCGCCATCGCGGGCATTGGTGCCATTCACGGAAGTCATAGGAACACTCACGATAAAGGGAGCACTGGTATCCGTGACCATTTCGGGAACCTTGGTCTCTACAAAGAGATACAGACCGAGAGGCAAATCCTTTGCTTCGGTGTGGCCATAGGCATCCGTTTCCGGCATCTTGGTGCCGCCGCCAGTGGTCGCATAATTCTCCAGAGCGTTCTTTACGATCGTCGCATTGCTTTCCAGGGACGCTTTGAGATGGTCGATCAGCACATCGGACTGGTAGTAGTAATACTGAACTCCCTCAACCGTCTGATCGGCCTTGGAATAGCGGTCATCAGCGGTCACTCCGATAGCGGCCAGGAGAGCGTTGCCCTTGGCAAAGCCATAGAGAACTTCGATGTGCTCCTCACCGTCCTCGGATTCGGTATAGGTACGGATGTCTGCCACCCGGAGGTAAGTAAACTCAACGCCTTTCAGCGCGTATCCGTAGGCAGTGCCGTTCTCGTTCAGCGGGGACAGGCGCTCGGCATCGCCCAGCACATTTTCAACGCCGTTCACATCTCGAACGCCGGTGGAGACATAGGAGATGTCCCAGAGGCCGTCCTTTTCGGCGTTGGTCAGATCATATTTCCACAGGTCGATGTTTCCGGTGCGGGTCATGTCGATTGTCGCCTCATCCACAGGCGCGGCAAACGCGGGAATAGAAAGGCTGCAGACCATTACGAGGGCCAGCAGCAGGGAAAGAATTTTCTTCATGCAATTTCTCCTTTTCGTTTTGATTTTTTGGTGATGATAGGGATAGGTGCTGCGCACAGCAGTATCGCAAGGGGAAGATAGCCAAAGCCGGAGCCTCCAGTTTCGGGCATACGGAACACGGGATCATTGGTTGCTGTGATGAGCAGCGTGTACACAAAGGCTTTGGCGCCAAACACTTCAGCGTCTGAGGCGTAAATATTGCCGGTTTCAATGGGGAGAGTTCCGACATAGAGAGAACCGGCCATTAGCGCGTAGCCCTCCGGGGCCGCTGTTTCGGTCAGACGGTAGAGGATTTTGCCGTCAGCACGCAGACCGCTAAAGCGCACTTTGCCAGATTCGTCGGTCACGAGCTGACCGTCTGCAAGGCCGGGGCTTGTGCAGCCGCCTCTGGTAATATCTGCTTCATCGGGGTCACGAGGAAAAACAGGCTGCCACGTGCTGCCTTTGTCGGTCGAGTATTCCAACAAAAAAGCAACCCCCGTAAAGGGATTGCCATTCACATCCTGCTTCTTCACTTCGATGGTGCCAGGACGACGCTCATTATCGCACGTGTGGGTCACAGTTACGCCGTCTTCCCGGATCTCAAGCGGATATACCGTCTCATCCAGCTTGAAGCCCATAGGCGCTTTAAACTCCTGGTAGGTGTAGTCACCATAGACAAGATCATGGAAGCTCAGCTTTCCAAAGGTGTCTGTATAGCCTTCGGCCACCTGGTTTCCATTGCTGTCATAGAGACGGAATCCGGCGCCGGACAGGAAGATTTCTTCAAATTTATCCTTCTTGATAAGCTCCAGACTGCCTTTAATCAGCCGGTTTGTGTGGGTGATTTCATAGGTTCCGCCATTTTCGGTCACTTCCACAGGGATAGGCGTTGAATCCAGCACACGATTTACCAGTGTAGCAGTTTCCTGTACCGAATAGCTGCCCAGAAGCAAATCTGTGAAAAGCAGCTTTCCGTCACCCTGGGTGTCTCCTTCGGCTACAAGGTTTCCACTGGAATCCCTGAGCTGAAAGTGGACTCCCGCAATCGGCTCACCGGTCTCTTCGTCGATTTTCAGAACCGAAACACTTCCTCGGGCGAATAGATTGACCGCCGACTTGGTTACTGTTTCGCCCCCAACAGTGATGGATACCGGGTACAGAGCAGGATCAAGAACCAGATGTGGGAGCGTAGCGGTCTCAGCATAGAAGTAATCTCCTAGGGGGAGGTCCGCAAAGAAAATCTTGCCATTCGCATCCGTTATGCCGTTTCGGATTTCCTGCTTGGTACTGTTGTAGAGTGCGAAAGAAATACCCTGGACAGGATTTCCGTTTTCATCGACTTTGCTCAGCTCGATGTTGCCGTTCTTAGGGATTGCCTTCGGCGTTGTTACGCTAAAGCTGCCACTGGCTACGGTGCTATAGGCATCGACGATGTAGCTGACCACTCGCTGCTGATTGGCGCGATCCGGAGCATAGAAAAACAGGTTTGCCACGCTGCGGTTGTCCGATCCGGAGGCGGTCAGCGTGTAGGTTTGTTCCTCATAATCCGAGGGAATGGAAACGGTGATGCGGTCTCCGTTGGACCCATTGGCACCTGTCACTGAGGAACCGGAGGGAAGCGAGGAACTGTCCAGCGTATAACCGCCGTTCAGATTCACGAGAGAGACGGTAGTACTGCCAACGAAATAGTCACCGTCCTGCTCCAGCGTAAGGGACGCGGGGGAGAAGCTCAGACTATGGGTCGTTACCGTCTGGTTGCGGGCTTTCTGAACAAGCCCCAGACACCAGTCGTACAAATCCTCATAGCCATATTTGCCCCTGATCCAGTTGCCGTTAACATAGAGGTTGAGATACTGCGGCACACCGTCACAATGGTTTTCTGCCAGCCAAAAACGGATGGCGTTTGCCGTAGCATAACGAGCCTGATCATCCGCAAAGCCACCGTTTGTAACGGGATAGCCGTTCTCGAGGATGGACTGCAGGCCGCGAAGCACTTCGTCGCTGTAGTAATCCGAGCCATCCACTGTATGGTAGCTGGAATTGTTGGGGCTATCCTTCAGCGTTTGCAGGCAGTACGCCACCTGACCGGTCGTCGTTACGGTATGACCGGGAGTGCCGACATCGACCCAGTTTCCGGAGCTGGAGTAGGTCTGAAAATATGAGTACAGGTACTCAGTGCTCACAGTCGCGTCATCCGCATAGGCAGCGGGAACCATGAGCGTGCCGAAAATGAGAATGACGCAGAACAGCACGATCAGCTGTCTGCGCCAAGGTGTTTTGCTTGTAGTCAAATCATACCTCCTTCTGTTTGGATTGGCGGTTATTAGCCGCCGTAAAAGTCGTGATTGACCAGCATGGTGTAGTGGTTGTCGATGGTGGAGACGGAGTTGAACAGGGCAGCGAGCAGATAGGCCTTGGTGTTTCTCACCGCAACGGTGTTCTCGTTGATGGCGTCAAGCACCTTTTCCATATGCTCATGGGTGATCTTTGCGAAGCGGCCCTGAACATAGGCGGTTGGGAACTCGTTGTTCTGTCCCAGCCGAATGGTCTTGCTGCGGCTCATTTCCACTTCCAGCATCAGCTCAACTAACTCGTCAACCTGTTCTTTTCGGTACTGGCTGCAGAGATAGTCGTACTCGATCCGATCTCGAATCTCACACAGTTGTGTGTGTCCGTCTGTCAGTCCGTCATCCCCCTGTGAGGGGGTAGGGGGAGGGAATGACTGAGTCCTTGATACCTGAGTATTTGATTTTTGTGTATTTTGTTTTTGAGTATTTAATTCTCCGGGATTATCCGGAGACGGCGAGGCCGCATCCGGTGAACCCATATCCGGGTTTCCCGTATCTGGCGGGGCCACATCCGGCTTGTGCGGCGTCTCATAGATCACATACTCAGTATCTATGATCCGCCCCCCTTTGCCGCGAAGCTGGTTTCGCTTCATGTAACCGGCTTTCTCCAGCTCTTTGATTGCGGAGTGAATGGCATCTACGCCCTCTTTGCAAATAGCGGCAAGGCCGCGTTCAGAGTAGTTCCATTCCTCCGGGAAGGAGAGCATCATGGACAGCAGCCCTTTGGCCTTAAGCGATAGCTGCGGGTTTTTCAGGTGATGATTGCTCATCACGGTGTAGTCTCTGGTACGTTCTATACGAAATACTGGCATCTCAGTCATCCTCCAAGAAGTGTTATGAGGCAGCCCCGCAGGGCTGCTATTGCTTACAACTCATAGGTGGGCATGCCGGCCTCACCATATGATTCTGCAAATTCGATGAGCTTGGCTGCAATGCGGTCCAGGTCAAGCTCCATCTCCTGGGCAATTTCGTCCAGATCGGTGGAGCGTATGACACGGTAGGCGGTACGATACTCGCCGCCTTCATATTCGGTTTCTGTACTCGCAACCAGCGCAAAGCTGAAATCATCCAGAAGCCACAGCTCCAAAAAGCGGTCCAACTGAACGACACCGATCTCCTCAAGAGCACACAGAGAATAGATCATCGTTGCCCTGCGCGGGAAAAGCTCCAGCCCATAGTAGTTGCAGCCGTTGTCAAAATCGCCTTCTGCGGTGTAGACATACACGGTCTCTGAATGGAAATGCAGAGCCTGGAGGAGAGCCTCGTAGTCGAGCTGCTGCATAGCCTCCATTGTTCCGATCCTCTTCGGAATATCTTCCACGGGGAGATCGTGATTGTCAGTGGCAGCGAAAAGAGCGTTGATGGCGTAAACGAGTTCGGTTTTCTTGTTCATAAATACCTCCATAAATGACAAAAGCCAGACCTGTTTCGGCCTGGCTTGGTGATTATCTGCACTGATCCCTCTGGCGCTTTATCAGCCAGGAATCCAGCAGCTTGAATATGGTGTTTTCGATTTGCGCGGGAGTATAGGATTTTGGGAAATACTTTTTGAGCTTTTCCCTCGGCAGCGTGATGTTGCTGCTCAGTTCTGGTTTCTTTTGCTCGGACATAATGGAAAGCATTGTGTCCTCGTTCAGTCCACCGACCTGGCTGAGCTTTTTCATGCGCTGCGCCTGTGACAGCGAAGGCGTGGCCTGTTCACTGTCGATGGTTTCCAAAAGAAGCTCCTGCTCTTTGGGCTTGAGGTATGAGATTTCTACGGCGGGCGTCATGGCGATCTTGCCGGTATCTACCATATCTTGTAGCTCTGGCTGAAGCTCCGTGAGGCGGATATATCGCTGGATTTGAGTAGGACTGTCTGGCGATTTTTCCGCTACGAGTTCTCGAGAGGTTTTTCCACCGAAATTCTGTCCAACTTGGACAGAATTATCTTTCGCAGGGCGACCAGCTCGGCGTTTGATTGCCTCCAGCTTCATTTTGTAAGCGGCTGCACGCTCGGAGGGCAGAATGTTCTCGCGCTGCAAATTGCTGTCCACCATGATGATCGTAGCAGCATCATCGTCCAGATCGCGGACGATGGCAGGGAGTTCACGCAAGCCAGCAAGCTCTGATGCGCGCTTGCGCCGGTGGCCGGAGACGATTTCATACTCTCCGTCCGGTCGCTGCCGGACGATGGCAGGGACAAGTACACCGTAAGCCTTGACGCTCTCAACGGTTTCCTCCATCTTCTCGTCGTCCCGCACTTTGAACGGGTGGTTGGGAAAGTCATGAAGCTGGGAGAGAGGAATGTTGACGATTGTGCCGACTACTTCCTTTGACCGTTCTTCCTCTGTGGAGAACAGATCATCGAGAGAGGTCAGACTTATGTTTTTCGCGCTGCTTTTCAATCTTCAACACCTCCCCCGTAAGAGAGCGATATGCCTCTGCCACCTTGCCGTTCGGATCGTGCGCATAGATGCTCTTGCCTTCGGCGCTGATCTCCGCTGCCCGGACAGAGCGCGGGATTTCGGTATCGAAGATCTTGATCTTGCTGCCGTAGGTGGACCGAAGCAGGGAGCTGACTTCTTTGGAGTAGTTGGTACGGCTGTCTGCCATCGTCAGCAGGATGCCGTCAATGCGCAGATTCCGGTTGATCTGGCGGCGAACCTTGTTCACCGTTTGCAGAAGCTGTTCCAGCCCCTTTGCGGAGAGGAACTGCGGCTGCGCCGGGACAAGTACACTGTCAGCTGCGGCAAGAGCGTTGATCGTCAGCATCCCCAGCGAGGGCATACAGTCGATAAGGATATAGTCATAATCCCGCTTCAAGGGCTCCAGGCATTGCTTGAGGATCTTCTCGCGGGACATGGCGTTGATGAGGGATACCTCCAGTCCGGCCAGTTCGATGTTGGCCGGGAGCAGATCAACCTTTTCTTCATGGCGAAGGAT
>ODAI011189528.1_pt1 | contig 18302 bp, 13 predicted proteins | sample 1539321 | NCBI WGS metagenome assembly ODAI01 (sample SAMN02144231, study PRJEB22623) | gut metagenome | biome: sheep rumen | host: Ovis aries | place: New Zealand | reverse complement strand
TATAATCTGGCGACAAAGATACAAAATCTTTTTGATAAATAAAATACTTTGCCTATATCTTTTACATATTATTGCATTAGAGAATAGGATCAGTGATTAGACTTTAAATGTCCTCATGCTACTTCGTGAAGCTATGAACTTTGTGAAGTCTAACACCAAGAGAGGCTGGGAGAAGCTACCTGATGGACGAAAGAACAAACAGCATTTCCACAATTTCAGAATTCCTGTCGTCCCGAGCGACAGCATTTCCACAGTTCAGGAATTCCCGTCGTCCCGAGCGACAGCTTTTCCACAGTTCAGGAATTCCCGTCGTTCCTGACGACAGCATTTCAGCGATTTCAGAATTCCCGTCGTCCCGAATGATGGCATTTCTGTTTTCTCAGTTTCATCTGTGTTCTGAACGACAGCATTTGCTCACCCGAACTGCAGAAAAAAAGTGAGGATGCTTTCATCTATGCATCCTCACCTATTATCGTTTATTAGAGTTAGAACTCTTTGGTCATCTCAGCGACTTCATCGTTTATCTTCTTGGCGAAGGCCTCGGCGGTCATGGTGCCCTGCTCGCCACCACCCTGCTGACGGAAGCTGACGTTCTTTTCGGCAACCTCCTTCTCGCCAACGATGAGCATGTATGGGATACGCTTCAGCTCGTTGTCGCGAATCTTGCGGCCTATCTTCTCGTTTCGGTCGTCAACCATTGCACGCACATTGTTCTGTCCGAAGAAACGCTTCAGCTCGAAAGCATAATCGTTATACTTCTCGCTGACAGGCAGAATAGCCACCTGGTCTGGGGTGAGCCACAGCGGGAAGTGACCAGCGGTATGCTCGATAAGCACTGCCGTGAATCGCTCCATCGAGCCGAAGGGAGCACGGTGGATCATCACGGGAGTCTTCTTCTGGTTGTCCTCGTCGGTATATTCCAGCTGGAATCGCTTCGGAAGGTTGTAGTCCACCTGGATGGTGCCCAGCTGCCAACGGCGTCCGATGGCATCCTTTATCATGAAGTCGAGCTTTGGACCATAGAAAGCAGCCTCGCCGTATTCGACCTTGGCATTGAGACCCTTCTCCTGACAAGCCTCCTGGATTGCTTTTTCTGCCATTGCCCAATCCTCGTCGGTACCCACATATTTATTATGGTCGTTGGGGTCGCGCAGCGAAATCTGTGCTTCGAAGTTGAACCCGAATGCCTTCAAAACTATGCCGATAATATCCATTACGTTGAGGAACTCTTGCTTCACCTGATCCTGACGGCAGAAGATGTGGGCATCGTCCTGAGTGAACGAACGAACGCGCGTAAGTCCGTGCAGCTCACCGCTCTGTTCGTAGCGATAAACTGTTCCGAACTCAGCTATACGCAGCGGCAGGTCGCGGTATGAACGTGGGCGGCTGGCGAAAATCTCGCAGTGATGAGGACAGTTCATCGGCTTTAGCATATACTCCTCGTCTTCCTCCGGTGTGTGAATGGGTTGGAACGAGTCTTTACCGTAGTGATCCCAGTGTCCGCTGGTGACGTAGAGCTGCTTCGAGCCGATGTGTGGAGTGATTACCTCCTGATAGCCGAAGCGCTTCTGCACCTTGCGCAGATGGTCTTGCAAACGCAGACGCATGTCGGTGCCTTTCGGCAGCCATATAGGCAGGCCCTTTCCCACTTTCTCGGAGAACACGAACAACTCCATCTCCTTTCCTATCTTTCGGTGGTCGCGTTTCTTCGCCTCTTCGAGCACGAGAAGATATTCGTCGAGCATTTTCTTCTTCGGGAACGAGATGCCATAGAGTCGCTGCATCTGTTCGCGGGTGGCATCACCGCGCCAGAATGCTCCTGCCACACTCGTCAGCTTGACAGCCTTGATTGAGCCGGTATTCATGAGGTGCGGTCCGCGGCAGAGGTCGGTGAAGCGTCCCTGTGTATATGTGGTAATGGTGCCGTCTTCAAGGTCCTGCTCGATGTGCTCACACTTATATGTCTGGCCGTCGGCAGCAAACTCCTTCAGTGCGTCGGCTTTTGACACCTCGCGGCGAACCACCTGCTCTTTCTTCTGGGCAAGTTCCTGCATCTTCTTCTCAATCTTTCCGAAATCGGCCTCCTTGATTTGTTCGCCACCGGGGAGCAGCACATCGTAGAAGAAGCCGTTCTCTACAGCAGGACCGAAGCCGAACTGAATGCCTGGATAAAGTTCCTGGAGTGCCTCTGCAAGCAGATGGGCACTGGTATGCCAGAAAGTATGCTTGCCTTCGTCGTCATCAAACTTATACAGTGCGATGGTAGCATCACAGTTGATAGGACGGTTTAGTTCTACTGTCTCGCCATTCACTCCGCAACTGACTACGTCGCGTGCCAAAGCCGGCGAAATGCTTTCGGCAATCTCAAAACCGGTAACGCCCTGCTCATAAGAGCGAACAGATCCGTCCGGGAATGTAATGTTAATTTTCATATCTACAATATATGTTTTGTTTAAACGGCTGCAAAGGTACAAATTATTTCTTAAACAACATATAGTTATCGAGATATTTTAATTCTTACGAACCTTCTGAACTACTGTTTTTTCTCAGCCATGAGTTTCTCCTGCCACTTCCATGCGCTGCGGAGAACATCCTCTGTCGGAGTCTCTGCCTTCCAGCCGAGTACCTTGTTGGCTTTATCTACATTACCCCATACCTGCTCAATGTCACCTTCACGTCGCGGAGCGTATGTCCAGTTCAGTTTTACGCCGGTAGCCTTCTCGAAGCCCTCGACAACTTCAAGTGTTGAGAGTCCCTTGCCGGTACCGATGTTGAACACCTCGACGGCATCGGTCTCGGGTTTGTCGAGTACGCGCTCCATAGCCTTCACGTGAGCCTTGGCAAGATCGACCACATAGATATAGTCGCGAATACAAGTTCCGTCGGGGGTATTATAGTCGTTGCCGAAAATCTTCAGCTGCTCGCGGATACCAGCTGCCGTCTGGGTCACGAATGGAATGAGATTCATAGGCACGCCCAATGGCAGCTCTCCGATGAGTGCCGTCGGATGGGCACCAATAGGATTGAAGTAGCGCAGGATGATGCTCTTGATAGGAGCCCCACTGTGGATATAGTCCTGAATAATCTCCTCGTTTATCTGCTTGGTGTTGCCATAAGGTGAAAGAGCCTTCTGTATAGGAGCATTCTCTGTTACTGGCAGGTTCTCCTTTGTGGGCTGACCATAGACGGTGCAGCTGCTTGAGAAGATGATACCCTTGACATCATACTTGGGCATCAGTTCAAGTAAGTTAATGAGCGAAGTAAGGTTGTTACGGTAGTACATCAGCGGCTTCTGAACACTCTCACCGACAGCCTTCGATGCAGCGAAGTGAATGATACCCTGAATGTCTGGATACTTACGGAAAACGCCCTCCAAGGCTTCCATGTCACAACAATCAACTTTCTCGAACGCTGGACGAATACCTGTGATTTTCTCGATGCCGTCAACTACGTTGGCATTGGAGTTAGAGAGATTGTCAACGATAACTACCTTGTAGCCTGCTTCTTGCAGTTCTACTGTCGTGTGGCTGCCGATAAAACCCGTGCCACCGGTAACAAGAATTGTCTGTTTCATTGTCTTGATAATGTTTGTATAAATGTATTATTTCAGTTTTTCTATTCTGAACCAGTCGGCATCTATCCAACCGCGGACTTTCTTGCCGGCAGGCTCGGCAGCCATGAGACCGATCTTTGCACCTATCCACTTTCCCTGGCGCATGGTGAACTTGTCGCCAACGGTGGTGAACTTCTTGCCATCCTTCGACCATGCAAACTCTACGCTTGCCTCATGCTTGTTCTCGCCTGTGGATGTCTTGCCGCCGATATACTTCACGTTTATCCGGAGATAAACATCGCAATGGATGGCTGGCTGATAATCCACTTTGTCAATAGAAGTAGCTTTCAGCTCGGTAATGGTTCTCACTGTCTCGGGCTTTCCCTTGTCGGCCTGCTTGCAAGTAATCTGCTGGAGTTCGAAATTGTCGCCTACACGCTTTACAACCAATGCGGAATAGTCCATTCCGAACACAGTGATACCGCCATACTGTCCGTCATCCTTGGCTGTCATGCGCAACTTCGTCGTAGCAGTGAAATTGTCGGCCGGAGTTTTCTGCAGAAGCAGTCCGCCTGCTTCCCACATGTTCTTGTAGTCAGAACTTTGCTTATGGCAGAATACACGCATAACGCCAAAAGGTGTCGGCATACCGAATGTCTGCTGATAATTGGCATGCCACTGCCACTGTTTGCCGAGAACAGTGGTGTTGAACTCATCACTCTCTACGGGATTCTCTATCGGGTAGGTTTTACCGACATTCGGCTTCTTGTATTTCAATACAGGCTGACCGCAATAGTCCTTTGCCTTCTCGCCCATAACTGGCCAGTTGTCACGCCACTCCACTGGCTCAAGCCACACCACGCGCCCATAGGCTTCCTTATCCTGGAAATGCAAAAACCAGTCTTCGCCGCTCTGCAGGTGAACCCACGCTCCCTGATGAGGACCGTTGACGTCGGTCTTTCCACGTGCCAGCACCATCTTGCTCTCGTATGGTCCGTAGGGCGACATAGAACGCATGGCAAGCTGATGACCGACAGGTACTCCTCCGGCGGGACACATAATCCAATACCATCCGTCGCGCTTGTAGAACTTCGGACCTTCGGCTGTGCGGTCGGCCGTGCCATTACCGTCGAACACTATTACCGGATTACCAATTTGCCGCATTCCGTCGGCACTCATCTCACGGACGGTTAAGACGCTGTTGAACTGACAACGGGAGTTGGCCCAGCCGTTTACGAGATAGCAGCGGCCGTCGTCGTCCCACAGCGGAGTGGTATCAATCATTCCCTTGCCGGGAATGATGCATTTGGGTGCCGTCCATTCGCCCTCAGGGTCTTTGGCCGTTACGACAAAGACACCAAGGTCGGGATCACCCCAATATATATAATATGTCTGGTTGTACTTGTTATAACGTATCGACGGAGCCCAGACGCCGTTACCGTGCTGAGGAAGGTTATAACGCTCTTCGGGCAGCAACACCTTGATAGCGTGATTGACAATCCGCCAGTTGACCAAGTCTTTCGAATGAAGAATCGGCAGTCCGGGAATACAATTGAACGACGAAGCAGTAAGATAGAAATCTTCGCCACTGGCTCCCACACATACGTCGGGATCGCTATAGTCAGCATTGATTACCGGGTTGGTAAATGTGCCGTCACCATTGTCAGACGACCATACCTGCGATTTGTACTGGGCAGATGCAATCAATGGAAAGAGCACAGATAAAAAAGTGATTTTCAGTTTCATAGTTTGTTTATCTTAAGTTTATAATTATCTGTCATGGTTATACGCATCACTTTCTTGACATCGTCGCTGTCGGGCGACAGGCTTAATGCAACATGTCCCATCGTGCGACGCATATTTATTTCCACGCACGGATGCAGCAAGCATGGTTTACCATCACCATCCGACACTATCATCATATCCACGCCCAAGGGACCGGAATAGAGTCCGGCAAGCCTCTTGCCAAGGCATGTGCACAACTCTGTAATAACATGATCGAGCAGTTCAATGGAAATGTATTTCGCCAACAGCTCACGCTTTGCGGTCTCCGTGGCAAGCAGATTGCCGGTATATGCACCGTTAAGAGTATGAAAGAGCGACAGTCCGAGGCATTCCACTCGTCCTTTCCCGTCGCTGACAAGCTCTACGGCGAAATCCTTCACCTTGTTATAATACGGCTCTACCATCACTGCGCCCTGACTGTTGACAACATTGCGAAGCCATCCCTGCTGCTGAAAAGTCAGTTCGCTGTCAACATAGCGTATGCCTCTGCCACTGCTGCTCCAGGGAGCCTTCAATACGGCATGGCCGAAACGCCGAATCATCGTTTGTGCTTCTTCTGCAGCGCAACAATAAGACTCGCCCGTAGTTCCGAATGTCCGCAGTTCCTTGAGCACTTCGGAAGCCATACGGCGGTGAGAAAGTCTGCGGATATTTTCTACCGCCTCAAGCGAGGGCACACTCTCATCTGACGCTCCCCAACGCAGCAGGAAATGCCGAATGGCGCAATCCCATCCCCAAGGCTCTATACTGTCAAAACAGAACTGCTCCAACTGATATTGGTTGACAAACTGGCAGTTGATTTTCATCTTCGAATTGGCACAAAACTTCTTAAGAGCTTTCTCTGCATAATCTATATCATCTACCAGTACCACATCATCAGCATCAGCCCAAATGGCAGGAATCCAGCCGAGGTCGCCGCGTAGCTGACGACCGGCATGAGGAGCCGTAAAGTTCTCGAGATTCGAGGCTAAAGCAATGTCGTGTTCAGGATTGAATATATGCAGTTTCATAATCAGGTTGTCATTTCCTGTTGCAAAGATAGTATAAATACAACAAAATACCAAATTTTATTTGATATTTCAATTTTTATACTTATCTTTGCGGTCATAAAAAGCAACACAATAATGAACGAACACACCCATATAGGTAAATTCATCGTGCGATGCGTCTTCTCGCTTCTGATTGTAATAGCTATATTTGCAGCCATCGAATGGGCAGTGCGTCAAGTACCGAACACGTACCGCTACAAATTCGAATGGATGGAAAAACACGCACAGGACGTTGAAGTGTTAGTGATGGGAAACTCCCACACTCTCTTTGCCATACGACCAGAGTATATCAATGGATGTGTATTCAGCCTTGCAAACGTAAGCCAGGAATGGGATCAGGACCTCAGCCTGCTACGCCAGTGGGACACACGTTATCGCAAACTTAAGGCCGTGATTATGCCTGTGTCATACTACCTATGGCTGAGCGTCGGACTTGAGAACACTAGCGAATGGCATCTCTGCAGAAACTACAAGATATATATGCACAGCGAACTATACCCCACTCTGTCTAAATACAATTTGGAAATATCAGAGCCCAAAACCACTCGTAACAAGATGGGACAATTCTTGGCATCAATAGGCAAGACTTCGCCTCCGTCCGAAGAAACATACAAAGTCTTAGGAATCGATTCCATGGGATGGTGCAGCCTATATACCCCGCAACTTAAACATCTGTTGGCACAAGACTTTGACGCCGAAGCAGGAAACACAGCCAACAGACACGACTCGCGCTGCGACGAAACACGTCTTGCACACAACTATGAAATCATGAAACAAGTAGCGCAGTTATGTCGAAGACACGGAGCCAGACTGATTCTCGTAACTACTCCACAATCACAGGCTTACATTCGACACCTCAAAGCAGACCGTCTAAAAACGATACAAGCAGCCACTGAACGTTTCTGCAGCGAAAATGGTGCTTTATTTCTGAACCACATGGCAGACAATCGGTTCACCGACGACGACTTCTTTGACGGCGACCACCTGTCTGACATTGGAGCTGAAAAGTTCACAAAATTACTGAATAAAGAAATCGAAGGAATTTTTTCTTGTAGTTCATATTACAATTAACCCATTTGTCATCCGAAGATTATCTTTCGGTGATCGTAGGTTCGCAGTAGCTGGTCGAATGTAACGCCGGAATGATTCTTCATATAGCGCGCTACGGTATTCACATACTTGCTCTTGAATACTTTTTGTTCCATAACCTGATTAACAATCCACTGAATCTTGCCGATATGCATGTCACGCTCAAGCTGCGTCATTTCACGATCGGAAGGGAACGGATACATACTGAGGATGTAAAACCCCACGGCATCAGGAACAATCATCTCGCGTACCATAACCATACGCTGATGGTCGTTGTAGTATTTCTTATATAAAGGATAGTCGGCACCGAGATATTTATCGAGGCTAATTCCAAGGAAACCGTCGCCAACGATAATGCTTTGGTCGAGTGAACTGATTTGAGTGTAAACCTTTGGCACCTTTGCCGATGGCAACAACCTTACGATATTCATGAAACACATCTGGAGATTATCATTCAGGTCGTCAATGTTTGCAAATTGATGCTGCACGTCGGAGATTAGTGTCTGAAGAGTTGTGTCCTGAAAAAAATTAAGAAATTTAGTGTTTATCTCCGGGTCGTTGACATGTCCGAGTTTCAATACATCCTCGATAAGCATACGTGTCTGTGCCGGATATGATGTGTTCATCTGTTGCAAAGCCGAATAGTCGCCGGTTGAGAGATAGAGGCTTTCTATGCGGTCGTAGCGCTCGATAGTAAAGTCTCCGCTTTGACCGTCTGCCGAATTAGGCTTCAACCGCAATTCGCAGCCAAAGCAAAAAAGCATAATGGTGAAAAGTATTAAATAAACCTTACGCACGACCTCTCAAATATTTAAAAATATTGATACAATGTTAAATTTGCCTGCAAAATTACTAAAAAACATTTTAAAATCCAAATTTTAACCTAAAAAAATTAAAAATATTCTATAATCATGGTCTATTTAACAAATAAATGAAAGAAAAACACAATTTTCTTTTTGCATTTCTCTCGATTTTTCGTAACTTTGTCGCCAAGAAACAATTAAAGAAATGAATAAAATTATAATCACAACAGCTGTCACAATAATTATGGCGACTTCTGCAGCATTGGCACAAAAGACGCTGACTGTCGAAGTGACAAACCCGTCTAAGACCATCCGCAAGGCTCAACCGGTAGTTATCAAACTGACAGACACTAGATTCGAAGTACGATGCGCGGTAGTGAAATGCGACGGTGAAGAAATACCAAGCCAGCTGGACGACATGGACAACAATGGAACTTTCGACGAGTTGTGCTTTCTGACCGACCTGGATAAGAAAGAAACAAAGAGCTATAGCATTGAGTTGAGGCCTACAGGAAAGCAGCACGAGTATAAGCCATTGGTTTATGGGGATATGATCATTGCAAACCGAAAGACGAAAGAGCCAGCGCAGAACGACTGCTACGTAAAGAGCATGTCAGCCGAGCGTGGCACTAATCCATACGGATATATGTATCACCACGGTCCAGATTTCGAAAGCGAGCTGGTGGGATTCCGCGTATATTTCGACCACAGGCAGACGGTTGACCTGTATGGCAAATATAAACGCCAGTTGGAATTAGCCCACACAAAATTCTACCCGACAAAGGAGGACAAAGCAGCAGGATATGGTGACGACGTGTTCTGGTGCGGAAAGTCGTTCGGACTGGGAGCTGTGCGTGGATGGGACGGCAAAGAGCAACAGATGCTCGACGATGTTGACCTGCGCACGATGACGATGATTGCGACTGGACCATTGCGCACCATTCTCGAGATAGAAGACCGCAACTGGAACACATATAATCCCGGCAAAGCTCCAATCACGATGAAGACGCAGTACATTCTATACGGAGGTCACCGCGATGTACAGGTAATTGTCTGTTTCAACCGAAAGGCAGAGGGTTATAAGTTTGCAACAGGTGTTACCAACGTGAAAGGTTCTATAGAGATGAGCGACCACAAGGGACTGCGCGGATGCTGGGGCAGTGATTGGGCCGTGGCAGCAAAAGACAGTGCTGGACATAAGCGCGAAACAGTGGGACTGGGCATTTGCATCCCTCATAAATATATTCTCAGTGAGATGCCGGCTGACGAGGACAATTATCCTTTCCTGATAGGCACCGACAGCAACCGACTTGAGTATATGGTAACATTCGGTTCCGACAATGAGGAATATGGATACCATTCGGCAAAGGATTGGTTCGAATACTTGAAAGAATGGAAAAAGGATTTGGAAGCACCTGTTGAAATAAGAATTAAATATTAAGCATTGGACGAGTACATAGAAATAAAAGGTGCGCGAGTAAACAACCTAAAGAACATTGACCTAAAAATTCCGCGCAATAAGTTTATTGTCATTGCGGGCGTCAGCGGCAGCGGTAAGTCGTCGCTTGCATTTGATACGCTTTATGCCGAAGGACAACGACGTTACGTGGAGAGCCTATCGGCATACGCACGTCAGTTTCTCGGAAGGATGAACAAGCCCGAATGCGACTACATAAAAGGTATCCCTCCGGCAATAGCTATTGAGCAACGCGTGATAAGTCGCAATCCACGATCCACCGTAGGCACCACGACGGAGATTTATGAATATCTGCGGTTACTTTATGCACGCATAGGACGCACTTTCTCACCCATCAGCGGGCAAGAGGTTAAAAAAAATTCCACCGAAGACATTGTGAAATGTGTCAAAGGATTCTCATGCGGAACGAAGTTTGCTGTAATGTCGCCAATCCATCTTTCCGAAGGGCGCACGCTAGAGCAACAACTACAGATGTATATCAAGCAGGGCTATGCACGCATTTTCGCCAACGGCAATTTTACACGTATTGACGACTATCTTGAAGAGAAGTGCGACACATCGTCTGACAACATCTTTCTCGTCATCGATCGTATGTCGGTTGACGACAGCAAAGATGCAATCTCACGTCTGACCGACTCCTGCGAGACAGCACTGTATGAAGGTAACGGCTACTGCAGAATAGTATTTCTGCCGTCGATGCTATGCTATGACTTCTCCACACGGTTCGAAGCCGACGGAATGACTTTCGAGGAGCCTTCAGACAACATGTTCGCTTTCAACTCGCCGATGGGAGCCTGCCCCGAGTGCCAAGGATTCGGACGCGTCATAGGCATCGACGAACGTTTGGTAATTCCAAACACCACGCTGAGCGTATATGACGGTTGTGTGGTTTGCTGGCATGGAGAGAAGATGAGCATGTGGAAAGAAGAGTTCTGCCGACGGGCTGCAAAGGACAATTTTCCCATCTTCAAACCATACATGGAGCTGACACAAAAAGAGAAAGACCAACTGTGGCACGGCCTACCATCGGAAAGACGGCTCGACATTCACGAACAAGTGAGCATTGACGCATTCTTCGAAATGGTAAAAGAGAACCAGTACAAAATACAGTACAGAGTCATGATGAGCCGATACCGCGGAAAGACGGTTTGCCCGGTTTGCCACGGCACAAAACTGAAGAAAGAATCGTCGTACGTAAAGATTTGCGGACGCAGCATCAGCGACCTGGTTGAAATGCCGATAGTAAGGCTGAAGGAATGGTTCGACAACATTGAACTTACTGAACAGGAACGAGAAATAGGCAAACGCATACTGACAGAGATAAACAGCCGGCTTCAGTTCCTGCTCGATGTCGGGCTGGGCTATCTCACGCTCAACCGTGCATCCAACACCCTCAGCGGCGGAGAGAGCCAACGTATAAACCTAACCACTTCGCTCGGCAGCTCGCTAGTAGGCTCGCTATATATACTTGACGAACCAAGCATCGGACTACACAGCCGCGACACCAACCGGCTGATACACGTGCTGAAAGAGCTTCAGGCACTCGGAAACACAGTAATTGTTGTAGAACACGACGAAGAAATAATGCGAGCAGCCGACTATCTCATCGACGTTGGACCTGATGCCGGCCGACTGGGAGGAGAGATTGTCTTTGAAGGAACACTTCCCGCCAAGACTGCCGGCAACAGCTATACCGTGAAATATCTCACAGGAGCAGAAACTATAGCGGTACCTGTATCGCGACGCCCCTGGAACCGTAGCATAAACATTCACGGTGCACGCCAAAACAATCTATGCGGTATCGACATTAAATTCCCGCTCAACGTAATGACCGTAGTTACCGGAGTCAGCGGCAGCGGAAAGTCAACACTTGTGAAACAGATACTCTACCCCGCCCTAAAACGTAGGCTCGGCGAAGTATGCGATGCCCCTGGGGAATTCATAGCTCTCGACGGCGATATCTCGGCAATAAAGCACGTAGAGTTCGTAGATCAAAATCCCATAGGCAAAAGCACACGCTCAAACCCGGCTACCTACGTCAAGGCATACGATGCCATACGAGAGTTGTTCGCCGAACAACAACTATCGCAGCAAATGGGATTCACGTCACAGTATTTCTCTTTCAATGCCGACGGTGGTCGTTGCGACGAGTGTAAAGGCTCGGGAGTGATTACTGTCGAAATGCAATTCATGGCCGATATCGTTCTCACATGCGAGGCTTGCCACGGCCACCGTTTCAAACAAGACATACTCGAAGTGAGATTTGCCGGGAAAAACATCGACGATGTGCTCAATATGACTATCTCTGAGGCAATACAGTTCTTTACCGACAACAAGCAGCCACTAATAGCCAAACGGCTGAAACCGCTTGACGATGTAGGACTGGGCTACATCAAACTGGGACAAAGCTCATCGACGTTGTCTGGAGGTGAGAACCAGCGTGTGAAACTGGCATACTTCATCGGTCAGGAAAAGCAGGAGCCAACACTTTTCATCTTCGACGAACCAACCACAGGACTTCATTTCCACGACATCAAGATACTCCTCCGTGCATTCGACGCACTCATACAGCGCGGACATACCGTCTTAATAATAGAGCACAACATGGATATTATCAAATGTGCCGACCACGTTATCGACCTTGGCCCAGACGGCGGCGACAAAGGTGGGCAACTGGTTATAGCTGGTATCCCCGAAGAAGTAGCGCACTGTAAGGACAGCATAACAGGTCAATTCCTGAAAGAGAAACTGGACATAAAGAAATGCAATCAATAATCACAATTTAAACTTCAACCATTATGAAAAGACTTACAACAACTCTGCTCGTATTGAGTCTTGGTTGCACAGCCTTTGCAGGAGGACTGATGACCAACACAAACTATCACATAGCCTTCGACCGTATGATGGCACGTGGTACTACTTTCGACATTGATGCAGTATATAGTAACCCTGCCGGACTGGCATGGACACGCGAAGGATGGACTGCATCGTTCAACTGGCAAATACCCACTCAGCACCGCGACATTGAAACCACGGTATATGGTCCGATATTTCACAACGGACAGTTCCATAAGAAATATGAAGGTAAGGCATCGGCCCCATTCGTTCCCGGTATCTTTGCCACCTATCGCAAGGGAAAATTTGCCATTGGTGCCATGCTGGGAATAGTAGGTAGCGGCGGCTATGTGAAATATAACGAAGGAGTGCCGATGTTCACAGTGCCGCTGATAGCCATGCTTGCTACTGTACCCGATCCATACAATGCCGGTCAGACCTTCACCCCTAACAAGTATTCTATCAATGCCAACATGAAGGGAAAACAGTACATATACGGAGCACAGCTGAACGCTACATATAGGATAACCGACTGGTTGTCGGCATCGTTAGGTCTGCGCGTTAGCCTCTACGACGGATACTATCGTGGCTATGTACGTGCAAACCATAATGCTAACGGTGCCAACCTCGTTGGACTGTCGCTCGATTGCGACCAGAAAGCCGTAGGCTGGGCACCCATCGTGGCATTAGCATTCCATAAGAAAAACTTTACGGTTTCGGCAAAATACGAATTCCGCACAAAGGTGAACACAAAGAATACAACCAATGAGCTGATGGTCAACGGCAATGACGTAAGAACGGCAGAAGGAAAAATGGCTATGAGCCAACAGCTCATTGGAATGGGACTGGATCCTACCAATGTATCGAAGCTTGGCACCATGACCTCAGCATATGAAGACGGAGCTCGCACTCGCTACGATATGCCAGCCATGCTCAGCGTTGCTGTGGGATATGAGATTCTTCCGAAAAAACTTCGTGCAACTCTTGAATATCACTTTTTCGATGACAAACACGCAAAGATGGCCAACGACAGACAAGAACACCTGCAGCGAGGCACTCACGAGCTACTTGCCGGTGTTGAGTGGGACATCAACAAGACATTCACCGTCAGTGCCGGAGCACAACGTACCGACTACGGACTATCTGACGACTATCAATCACATACATCATTTGCCTGCGACAGCTGGTCGGTAGGATTTGGCGGGGCAGTCAACATCAACAAGCACCTGCGGATGAATGCAGGATACTTCGTCACCCTATACAGTGACTATACAAAGAGTACCCTAACATATCAGGGTACTCCGTTGCCCGGCACCGACACGTTTTCACGCACCAACGGTGTGATTGGAATCGGTATAGACTATAAGTTTTAATAACCGTCAAAAATTATATCCCATAGTCAACAGCAGGTGATGACGTATGTTCTTAACCTCTGTGGCAGGAACGGCGTTTATGTAGCTCACATCACTGAGCACATGGACGTCGTCCTTCATGAACGGGAAGAACTCACCCTTAGTAATACTGTACTGATAAGCCATATCTATACGCAGTTTGTGATAAGAATATCCAACTCCTACTGAAACACGGTGTGTATCGCCCCAATTGGTATAGTCTGTAGATGAAGCGTATGCGACACCCGGCGACACTATGGTCTGGTCGCGCACTCCCTCCTTGGAATAAATGCGACTCACAAAATTATATCCGGCTCTGAGAGCAAAATCTTTAAGACGCATTTCACCACCGATCTTGAACGAGTGTACACCCTTTAGGTTCTTTGTAATCTCATGCTTCATCTCGTCGTCGCTTTGGCTGCGTGAATATTCATCATAACCATAGCCATAGTATTCGTCTATAATACGAACATCGCACGACGTATAGTCATGATACTCATATCCAAAGCCGACAGCATATTTCTCACCAAACGTATGACCGGCGCTAACCCCGAACTTCCACGGAGTATTCATGCGATACTTATATGCGAAGGCCTCGGGCATCTGCACACCGTTTAAGCAGTCGTAATACGAACTCGTAAGAGTGTACCATGTAGGCGTGGATATTGAAGCACCGATTCTGAAAGGCGACTCAGCCCACGGCCGAATAATAATTCCAATATTGACATCAATGCCAGTACCGGTTATCTGATGGTCTTCGGAGAGAACAATTGGTTCACCGTTTGACTGCATCTCCGAATAACTCATGTTTGAGTCGTAGTGTACGTCGTGTAACCCTACCGTGGCTCCAAGATACACCCTATCGTTGATATTGCCACTGATATTGAGGTTATAGTTACCTATATATCCTGTGACTGCACGGGCAAAATCAAACGCATCTACATAGTTCGAGTAGTACATGCTATCAACTGGGTCGATAAGTTTGTCGAAATCGTAAAGTGAGTTATTGCTTGTATATTTGCGCAAATAGAGCTTGTCAACAGCGCTAGGACAATACGGACGTGCCATGTCGCAGAACTTAGCAAGCGTCTGAGCGTGCTGCGACATACCGTCAAAGGTGATATTTGAGGCACGAACAATCTGATGGAAGTCGCGGCTCTTATTGTAATTGAATGCGAAGTTCAAGAACTTTTTCATACCGGTACGGGTCGAGAAAACCACGCCTAACTGATCGAACGAAACATGTGCCTTGCTGCCAATCCCGAAGTTCTCAACTCCCGACTGTCCCTGAACGCCAATGGTTCCAGAAATATGAGATCGACGAAAAATTCCTATACCGGCAGGATTACTGCTTATCGTCGATAAATCGGCTCCCAGTGCATCCATGGCACCTCCCATTCCAACGTAACGAGCCGTGCCGTTAAGGTCCTCACTTGTAATGTTGGCAGCATCGTAGGCATCTTGTGCCGACAGTGGCAGCGACATTGCTGCTAACACCACTGCCATAATAATAGATTTTATCATTTTTTGATATATTATTGTTACTCTATTTGTATGTTTTTATGATTTCCATCTACTGTATTCATCGCCTTCTGGCTCCTCCAAATCCTCCGGCACTACGAATGCCGCCGCTGCTACGCATGCCTCCACCACTGCTACGAATACCACTTCCAAAGGAGCTGTTTTGGGTAGTCGTGGTTCGACTTGGAGTAGCATTATAGTGATTGGTGTTACCGAAGACCCTACGATTACTATTATTCTGTACTGTATTGTAAGGAGTGCGACGATTTACTACTATACGCTCTCTTACCGGACGCTGAACAACACGACGACTTACATACACAGGACGGTAGTAACCATAGTGGCGATAACCTATTCCATACCATCTATCGTAATACCAAGGGTCGTACCACATCGAACTGTATAGCCAGCTGTCGCGGTATCCGTCGCTATAGCCTGAATAGTAGGCATTACTGATGTAATCATCAATATGTTCCATCCGTTGGGCAAACCTGAAGTCGCTGTCATGCTCAAGCAGCAAAGAATCGATGGCTGTCGAATCTGGATATACTCCACGCTGTCCGTCGAACACTATGATGTCGTTGCCCACCGAATCGACAGGAACGATGAATGAACCGTAGCGGTTGTATTCATCGATGCTACGAGAACTGCCATTGAAATCGCCGTTCTCAACTGCATCATATTCGCCGAGTTCCTTCTCGATATTTTTCTTGGTAGGAACAAAGTACATGTCATCCTGAGCCATCAGTGGCGTCACCATGAACACCGACAATAATGATATGATAAACTTCTTCATAGGCATATTAAAAAGAAAATTCGTACTTTCAGAATACAAAATTATACTTAAAATCTATGCAAATATACGGAAAAACCCTAAAATAAGATAGGTTTTTCCCTATTTTTTGTAATTTTGCACCAAAATTAACTCGCATGAAGTATTTTGAAGTAGATTTTCAGATAAAAGCGCCAACAGAGATGATGCAGGATTCCCGCGATTTACTTGCATCCATAGTTGGCGACATTGGCTTCGAGACATTTGAGGAAACAGAGGATGGCTTACGCGGCTACATTCAGGTTGACTTTTTTGATGAGGTAGCCCTTGAGCGGTCACTTGTAGATTTTCCCATCGAGAATGCAACAATATTATATAATGTACGCGAAGCAGAATATAAAGACTGGAATGAGGAATGGGAACGTGAAGGCTTCGAACCAATTGTCATCGATGGCAGATGCGCCATTCACGACGGACGTCACACGGCAGGAGTCAGCAACATTCCCACAACAATAGAAATTGACGCAAAACTTGCCTTTGGTACAGGCAGCCATGAGACCACACGAATGATGGTTTCGTCGCTGCTCGACACAGATATCACCGGCAAACGTGTTCTCGACTGTGGCACCGGCACTGGCATCCTTGCTATAACAGCACTAAAGCTTGGTGCGCGCGAAGCGTTCGGCTACGACATCGACGAATGGAGTACAGACAATGCTCTCCACAATGCCGTAATCAACCATGTTGACGATCGTTTTACGCCGTTGCTAGGCAACTCATCAGTTCTTGACAGTATAGACGGCTCGTTCGACGTCATCATGGCCAACATCAATCGCAACATTCTACTCAACGACATGCCAAAGCTTGCAGAACGGCTGTCGTCCGACGGAGCCATGTTGCTCAGTGGCTTCTATGACGACGATGTGGCACTGCTTTCTGCCAAAGCCTCCGCAATAGGCTTGAGTATTGAATCAAAGAAATGCGATGCGAGCTGGGCTTGCATATCACTCAAACACATAATATGAAACATAACGACAAAAAAGTAAGCGTACTTTTCATGCTATTCAGTACGCTATTCTGCGTATGCCTCATCACGGCAAACGTACTTGAGACAAAACAGATTGCATTAGGTCCGTTCAATATGACAGGCGGTCTGCTGGTTTTTCCCGTAAGTTACATCATTAATGATGTGGTGGCAGAAGTGTGGGGCTACGGACGCACACGACTTCTCATCTGGCTCGGTTTCAGCATGAACTTTTTCTTCGTGCTTTTCGGCGGTTTGGCCGACATCATACCAGGTGCATCGTGGTGGGATGGCGACGAACATTTCCATGCTATCTTCGGATTAGCACCACGTATTACAGCTGCATCGTTTCTTGCATTCCTCGCCGGTTCTTTCATCAACGCATACATTATGTCGAAGATGAAGTTGTCGTCGGGAGGACGTAAGTTCGGTCTGCGGGCAATAGTAAGCACCATTTTCGGAGAAAGTGTTGACTCCATCATCTTTTTCCCACTCGCCCTTGGCGGCGTAATTCCTTGGGAACAAATGCCTTCGTTGATAATTACTCAGGTGTTGCTAAAAACCCTATACGAGATTATAATACTACCAATCACCATCCGTGTGGTTCGCTTCACCAAACTGTTTGAGGGTGCCGATGTCTATGACAAAGGCATGGACTATAATATCTTCAAGGTATTAAAGCAAATCTAAGTATTCCGTAGTATCATCTATTCCGGCAGCTGCCAGGGCCTCACGGCGCTCCACGCAAGTTCCACACCGACCGCAGTGGACGTCGCCGCCCTTGTAGCACGACCATGTCTCACTGTAGTCGATACCGAGAGCCTTTCCATGAAGTGCGATGTCTGTCTTACTGATATTCGTGTATGGAGCCCATACCTTTATCCCTTCATATGTGCCTTTTTCAGTTGCCTCTGACATTGCACTGATAAATTCCTCACGACAATCAGGATAGATGGCATGGTCGCCACCATGATTGGCAATCATCACATTGCTTAGTCCATTG
>ODAI010597821.1_pt1 | contig 18305 bp, 15 predicted proteins | sample 1539321 | NCBI WGS metagenome assembly ODAI01 (sample SAMN02144231, study PRJEB22623) | gut metagenome | biome: sheep rumen | host: Ovis aries | place: New Zealand | reverse complement strand
TTGACTTGGTATAGAATTGGTTTAGACTTGGTTGGGGGATGTTCGCTATGGTTTTGAGGCTTTAATTCCTTTACAATGGTAAAGAAGTTAAAAACCTCTTTTCATGCTGCAAAGGTATGAAAAAGAATTGAAATAACCAAGTTTTTTACGAAAAAGAATCTTTCGAGGACGAAACTGTTCAATCCCCCCAACTTTTCTCCTACGAGGATGACGATGTGGCGACATTTGTTGCAAGATAAAAAAGTGAATTTCTTTAAGATGACTACAGACCCTAAACATGATATATACTTTGAGAAAGGTGAAGTATAATCCCAAATAGTTATATGTAAACACTTGGAAAGCTATACAGCATAATTGAGAAATTCTGTGATGTTGTAGCAATCACGTCGGTTTTTAGTACTAGATGCCTTCAGAGGTTGCAGGCTGCCATTAGAAACATGGAATCTGCGTGAGAAAAGTCACTCAGTCCAGATTTGGACTCAGTACTTACAAAGACTTTACAGGACGTACATTATCTCACCAAGACATAGTGTTTGTATATCGCCACAAAGTTCAATGACGAGGTACGTGCAAAGTTTGTGCTTCTCAGAGGTTGCTGGCAGAAATCAGAAAGATGGAGCCTGCGTGGGAGAAAGTTAACGAGCTGAAATTTCGGCTCGTTGAATATCAGGGGTTGGTGATGGTTTATGAATAATAATCCCTGACAAGCATTGTAACCTGTCAGGGATGTATGTAATAAACTTATTTTGTTCTTAATCGAGATTGTCCCCAGGCTTTGGTATAGAATCGAAGTCTGTGGGGTCTGGATAAATCTCACGAAGGTATTCTACAAAAAGCTGAAGTGCCTTGAAAGTGGCATTCCTTAGATTTGCCTCACGACCTTCGTCTTCTTCTATCAGCAAAGTACGGATGTCGTCTTTGGAACCGTAGGCAATCCATATTGTACCAACTTTGAAGCCAGCATCGGCACCAGGACCTGCGAAGCCTGTGGTGGCAATAGCATAGTCTGCATCCATGAGGTCTATGATACCTTTTACCATCTCGCAAGCGACCTCTTCTGATACGGCATTTTTCTCCTCAATGAGATTGGCGTCAATACCAAGGACTTTTGTCTTGGCAAAGTTGGAATAGCAGATAGTACCTCCCTTATAGTATGTAGAAGCACCAGGGGTAGAGGTGATTACTTCGGCTATTTTTCCTGATGTGCATGACTCGGCAGTAGCGATAGTCTTGCCACTCTCATATAATTTCTCAAGTATAATCCTACTTAATACCTTGCTTTCAAATTCCATTTCTATGTATGTTTTTTTAGTTGTTTATATTTTCAATTCTCAAACGTTACTTTCGAAAATGCGGGTGCATCTATTGGGCAGAAGTCTTTGTCCTTTAGCTTATATGCTGCTACGCATCCTATCATCGCTGCATTGTCGGTAGTGTATGAGAATTTTGGGATATATACAGTCCATCCATATCTCTTGGCATGGTCGTGGAAAGCGTTACGCAATCCGTTATTGGCAGAAACGCCCCCTGCAACGGCTACATGCTTGATGCCTGTCTGCTTGACAGCCAATTTGAGTTTTTTCATCAAGATGTCAACAATAGTCCATTCCAAGGAGGCTGCTATGTCTTCCTTGTGGTGCTCTATGAAGTCAGGGTCTTCTTCAACCCATTTCTGCATAGAATACAGGAAAGACGTCTTGAGTCCGGAGAAACTATAGTTGAGTCCTGGTATGTGTGGTTCTGCAAAGGTGTATGCTTTTGGATTTCCCTGACGAGCCAATTTGTCTATAATCGGTCCACCGGGATAACCTAATCCCATTACTTTAGAACACTTGTCAATCGCTTCACCGGCAGCATCGTCAATGGTTTGCCCAAGCACTTCCATATCATTATAGGCATTCACCTTTACTATCTGTGAATTGCCACCAGAAACGAGAAGGCATAGGAAGGGCAGTGGGGGAGCAGTATGTTCGCTGTCGGGCTCTTGTATGAAATGTGCCATTACGTGTCCCTGCAGATGATTTACGTCTATGAGAGGGATATTGAGGGCTTCTGCCATGCCTTTGGCGAAATTCACTCCTACAAGAAGTGAGCCCATCAGTCCGGGACCTCTTGTAAATGCAATAGCAGAAAGTTGCTCTTTCGTAATGCCGGCACTCTTCAGTGCATGATCTACCACAGGAACTATATTCTGTTGATGTGCCCGTGAAGCAAGTTCTGGAACGACACCACCATATATCCGGTGGACATCCTGCGATGCTGTGACGTTTGACAGCAATGTCGTACCTTGCATCACTGCAGCGGAAGTATCATCGCAGCTGCTTTCTATTGCTAATATGTAATCAGTATGTGAGGATTTCAACTCCATGATCTGTCATTAATAATGTATGTTCCCATTGTGCTGACGGTAATTCGTCACCCGAGATTACTTCCCATTCGTATGGGTCATCAGCATCAATGAAGACTTCCCAAGTACCCATGTTTATCATAGGTTCAATAGTAAACACCATACCAGGAACAAGTAACATTCCTTCACCACGATGTCCATAGTGGTCGATGTCTGGCTCTTCATGGAATTTTAGTCCAACTCCATGTCCGGCAAGGTCGCGAACTACACCATAGTGGTATTTCTTGGCATGTTTCTCTATTGCATGTCCTATGTCGCCAACGAAGCAGAAGGGCTTTGCTGCCTCCATACCGATTTCAAGACATTCCTTTGCCACTCTGACAAGCTGCTCCTTTTCGGGAGTTGTCTTGCCGCCAACGATGAACATACGCGAAGCATCGGCATAATATCCGTCTTTTATAGTGGTGAAGTCAACATTTATGATGTCACCTTCTTCGAGGATGTCCGTTTCTTTTGGTATGCCATGGGCTACCACTTCGTTTATGGAGGTACATACCGATTTTGGGAAGCCTTCATACCCCAGGCATGCGGGGATGGCATCGTTTTTCTTGCATATATCCATGCAGATGTCATCGATTTCCTGTGTATTCATGCCTGGGTGTATGGCTGCTTCTACGGCATCCAGCACAGCAGTGTTGATAACCCCTGAGCGACGGATGCCTTCTATTTGTTCGGGAGTCTTGATGAGGTCTCGTGTCGGAACAAGTTTACCTCTGTCCTCCCAATACATTATCTTTCTGTCAAACTCTGTCGGCTCCTGATGGGGCAGACAGTGCCAACGACGTTTCTTGAATTTTACCATGCAAAGAGTGGATAATTCTTCATCTCGGCATTCACCTCACCGCGAACTTTTGCTATTACGTTTTCGTTCTCAGGGTCGTTGAGAACCTCTTCTATCCATGCAGCAATCTTCACCATAAGGTCTTCTTTTGCTCCGCGTGTTGTTATAGCAGGTGTTCCGAGACGGAAACCAGATGTCTGGAATGCAGAACGTGTGTCAAATGGCACCATATTTTTGTTTATGGTGATGTCTGCAGCAACGAGAGCATTCTCAGCTACCTTACCTGTCAAATCAGGATATTTAGAGCGCAGGTCAACGAGCATAGAGTGGTTGTCTGTACCACCGCTTACAATAGTGAAACCACGCTTAACGAGTTCGTCAGCCAATACTGCTGCATTCTTCTTAACCTGCTTAGCATATTCCTTGAATTCTGGCTTGAGGGCTTCGCCGAAAGCGACAGCCTTGGCAGCTATTACATGCTCCAATGGACCGCCTTGCTGTCCTGGGAAGACAGCTGAGTTAAGCAACTGTGACATCTTTTTGACAACACCCTTTGGAGTAGTATATCCCCAAGGATTATCAAAGTCTTTTCCGAGAAGAATCAAGCCGCCACGTGGACCACGAAGGGTCTTATGGGTTGTGGTTGTTACGATGTGGGCATATTTAACAGGATTTTCAAGCAGACCGGCAGCAATGAGTCCTGCTGGGTGTGCCATGTCAATCATGAGAAGTGCTCCAACCTCGTCAGCAATCTTTCTCATGCGGGCATAATCCCATTCACGGGAGTAAGCAGAACCACCACCGATGATGAGCTTTGGCTTATTCTCCTTTGCCAGTTTCTCCATCTCATCATAATCTACTCGTCCAGTTTCCTTATTGAGGTTATAACCTACAGGACGATAGAGAATACCTGATGTGTTAACCAGAGAACCATGTGAGAGGTGACCTCCATGGTCAAGGTTCAGACCCATAAAGCAGTCACCTGGCTTCAACACTGCAAGAAGAACCGCAGCGTTTGCCTGTGCTCCTGAGTGAGGCTGGACATTTGCGTATTCTGCACCAAACAGTTCACAAGCACGGTCGATAGCAAGTTGCTCTATCTGGTCAACTACCTGACAGCCACCATAATAACGATGACCAGGATAGCCTTCTGCATACTTGTTGGTGCAATAGGAGCCCATAGCCTCCATTACCTGATCACTTACGAAATTCTCTGATGCGATAAGCTCTATACCTTTGAGCTGACGCTGGTGCTCATTCTCAATGAGCTCGAAGATTTTGTTGTCGCGTTCCATATTATATAAATAATTTTTATAGTTTTACTTTCTTCTTTACTTTTGCACTCTCATTACTCATTCTGTCAAGGGCAGTTACAACATATACATACTTTGTCTTTCCATTTTGATAAGGAAGATTATACCATGTATTATGTGTGATGGCAACAATATGTGATGGGTCTTCTATATTGATTTTCTCCTTATTGTTGAATCTATATACCACATATTTGTATGCTTTATTTATATAGTTCTTTGTCTTTGGTGCTTCCCAGAAAAGTACGTATCCGTCACTTGTCCAAATAGGCTTTACTTTTCTCACCTTTCCGGGAGTGCCACCGACTTTGAATGGCATCAGTGGCTGAAGGGCAGGGTAGCGCCAGTAATTGTTCCTCAGATTCGTGGCATATCCGCCAACATTGTCAACAGCAGCCTTTGCATACCATAATACCGTACCTGAGAGTGGGGAAGATGATCCGAGGAGAGAAGTATGTAATTGGCGTTTTGCAACTTGCTGACCATATTTCACGGTTCGCTCTATATCTTCACCAATATATAGTGGTCGGTTTGTGCAGTTTGCCGTCCACCAGTTTATGAGTGTCTTATAGTCTGCTGCCTTATTGCCTATTTCCCAATAAATCTGTGGTACGCAATAATCTATCCATCCATTATTAACCCACAGCATGACATCAGCATACAAGTCATCATAATTTTGAAGTCCATTTGTCATAGAACCTTTGGGGTCGCTCCTCTGGTTTCTATATATGCCAAATGGGGAAACTCCAAACTTCACCCAAGGCTTGATAGATTCTATTGTGTCGTGGAGTTCTTTTATGAACATATTGACATTGTTTCTGCGCCAGTCACCAATATTTGATATACCATAGCTGTTTGCACGATAGTCGGCTTCGTCGGCTATTACACTTCCCTGTGCCGGATAAGGATAGAAATAATCATCAATATGCAATCCGTCAACGTCATAACGTCTCAAAATATCTGCTACGACCTTGCAGATAAAAGTACTGTTCTCTTTACGTGCAGGGTTAAGGATATAAAGACCATCGTAAGGAAAGACCAAATCTGGACGACGTACCGCAATATGGTTACTTGCCAACTCTACAGTATTCTTGGTCTTTGCCCTATATGGGTTTATCCAAGCATGAAGTTCCATACCACGTTTGTGACACTCGTTTATCATCCAGAACAAAGGGTCCCAGTATGGAGAAGGCGGCATTCCCTGACGACCTGTCAGGAAGCGGCTCCATGGTTCGTATGATGAAGCATATAGAGCATCACACTCTGGACGCACTTGGAAGATGATAGCATTTACACCATCTTTCTGAAGTTCATCGAGTTGATACAACAGGGTACGCTGCATTTTCTCTGTTCCCATACCGAGAAACTGTCCGTTAACACATTGTATCCATGCCCCACGGAATTCACGTTTGATTTGCGCATTGACATTTAAGGCTATAAGCGCAAGTAGTAAGTATATTATTCGTTTTTTCATATATTCTCCAAAGTCACATCTTCTTCACCCAATACCTCTTCTTTAATATCTAAGGTGTCCACAGATAAGGTGTCTGGCTTAGCTTGATGAACATAAGTGCAATCATACATATATGATTCCAGCAATGTTGGGTCTTTTACAAAGTGGGCATGATAATTGCTGAACCGTTTATCAGCCATGACTTTTTCCAAAAACAGTCCACAAATAGGAAGTGCTGTTCTTGAGCCTTGTCCAAGAGCCCCTGTCCGGAAATGTATGCATCGATATTCTCCTCCTACCCATGCTCCGACAACAAGCCTTGGAGAAACCCCCATAAACCAAGCATCAGAGTGGTTGTTTGATGTACCTGTCTTGCCGCCAAAGTCTGTATCGCGATAATTGCCTACATATCTGTTCAGTGCCATAGAAGTACCATTGCGTTCTGTTAATCCTGCCATCAGCATAGTTTGCATCAGTACGGCAGCACGCTCGGAAATGCTCTGGCGTTGTTCTGTCGGAGCTGTATATATAACGTTGCCTTCCCGGTCTTCTATTCGTGTTACCAATATAGGGTCGGGATGAGTCTTGCCATTGGCTGCAATAGTACAATATGCATTTGTCAGTTCCAAAAGGTTAACATCGCTGGAACCCAAAGCTAACGACGGAGTCTCGTCAAGTGGACTTACTATACCCATGTTGTGGGCAGTTTCTGCGATATGGCTGATTCCCACTTCCTGACCAAGGCGAACGGCAACAGAGTTGATACTTTGTGCGAATGCTGTTTTAAGCGGCATGGAATCATTAGAGAAGGTACCATTGGCGTTTGTAGGGCTCCATATCACGTTTTTCTTCTGGACTTTGTCCCAAACCTCCATTGAGAAGAATTCGTCTCTTCGCTTGTCACAAGGTGTCAAACCTTGCTCCATTGCTTCAGTATAGACAAACAGTTTGAAGGTAGAACCTGGTTGGCGCATTGCTGTCACCTTGTCATATTTCCACTTCTCATAATCTATATCACCAACCCAAGCTTTCACATGCCCTGTCTGAGGCTCCATAGCAACGAAGGCACAGTGCATATAGCTGACCATCTTACGTATAGAATCCAAGGTGTGTGCATAGAAAGCAGAGTCCTCCAATGCTTTAGGATTCTTCTCATAGAGCCTCTTTGCTATATTCTCTATAAAATCAGGAATAACCTTTCCGTGCTCGTCACGCCAAGGTTCCATGTTCTTCCAGTGAGAATCGAAATTCTTTTGCACTACCTCCATCTGCTTCTTTGCTGCTTCTTCAGCATATTTCTGCATTCTTGTGTCTAAGGTAGTGTATATCTTCAGACCATCATTATATAAATCCAAATCAGAGAGATCGTCAATTTCTTCGCTGAGACTCTTGACATATTTCGCTATTGCCCCACGGAAATAGGGAGCAATACCTGTCTTCTCGCTATCCAGTTGTACAAACTTCAGTCCGAGGGGCAACATTTTTAATCTGTCGTACTCAGCTCTTGTCAGGTGATTATGCTCAAGCATATTATTCATCACCACATTGCGTCTTTGCAACGCATTCTCAGGGTGGGAGATAGGATTGAATACAGTCGTTCCCTTCAGTATTCCCACAAGCATGGCAGCTTTGTCCGTCGTCAATTCTTTTGGCGTACAGTCAAAGTAAGTCTTTGCAGCAGTCTTGATACCATATGCATTATGTCCAAAGTCAACAGTATTGGCATATTGTCTTAATATTTCCCTCTTACCGTTTTCACGTCCCAAAGTAACAGAGAAATATAACTCTAATTTTGTTGCCGTAATCCATTCCTTCGTCTTCATTATCAAAATGGCAAGTCCTGGAATACGTCCCAATAGTCCTGTGCTATATTGGGTTCTTACACGGAACATATTTTTGGCAAGCTGCTGTGTGATAGTGGATGCTCCTCGTCCTCCTTTTCCTGTTACAGCATCTTTCACAGCACCAATGAGTCCCAGAGGATCTATGCCCCAGTGACTATAGAAACGTTCGTCTTCTGTATCTATGAGAGCAGTCCAAAAAGGAGTTGCTACTTCATCATATTCTACAGGTGTACGATTTTCGTTATAGAACTTACCTATCAATACTCCGTCAGCACTATATATCTCAGATGCAACAGATGTCTTATGCTGACTTATATCCAACCAACCAGGTGACTTGCCGAATAGCCAAAACAAATTTACGTCAACAGCACCCAAATATAAGAAGAAGGCTACTATCATTGTACAAAGCAGCATTGTTGCCTTCACATATCTGTTATGATTGACATAGGTGGTATGATACCACTTACAGAATGTCACTGTCTTTTGCCAAACTTTCTTCAGAAAGCTCCACAGACTTTTAAATATGGTTATTAATGTTTTCAATTATATTCTTATTTTTAATTGTATCATCAGAAAGGTTGAACCAAGTCACTGTTGGGTCTTTCTTATACCATGTCAATTGTTTACGAGCATATTCTCTTGTGTGACTTTGTATTTGTCGTATTGCTTCTTCCAAAGGTATTTCTTTGTCGAAATATTTGAACATTTCTTTATATCCTACAGTGTTTAAAGCATTCTCATTTCGATTGGGCAACATTCTTTGTGCTTCTTCTATGAGCCCTTTTTCCACCATCTTCAGGACTCGCGCATTGATGCGCTCATATAGTTCTTCTCTCTCTCTGGTTATACCTATTTTTATTATATTGAGTCTGCTGCCGTCGGGTAGGGTCCTCTCACCTCCAGGAGTCCGACTGCTCTTTCTGAATGAAGTATATGTCTTTCCTGTCTGATGGCATATCTCCAAAGCGTGAACAACTCTTCGTGGGTTGTGCTTATCAACAATCTGCCAATGTTCCGGATCCATTATTTTCAACTCTTCTACAAGAGCTTCAAGTCCTTCTTTTGCCAGACGCTCCTTCATCATTATGCGAATATCATCGCGTATTGTCGGAATGTCATCTATTCCATTACAGACTGCATCAATATACATCATGGAGCCGCCACTCATGATACAGGTGTCCTTTTGTTTTTCTTTTGCTTCCGTCAGCAGTTTCATCACATTCTGTTCATACAGGGAAGCAGAGTAGTAGTCACCGATATGTTGTGTCCCGACAAAGTGATGCTTCACTCTTGCCTGCTGTTCTGCTGTTGGTGCTGCTGTACCTATGGGGATTTCTGCATATATCTGTCGAGAATCAGCATTGATGATGTCAAGTCCATAATACTCAGCAATCTCCAGCGTCAAGTCTGTCTTTCCAACTCCTGTAGGACCGGTTATGACGATTAGGTTCACCTTATAATTCCTCTTTCTGCTTTTTCGATGAAGTCAAGGACGTATTGTATTTCTGGGGTTATCGTCATTGTCTTGCGGACTTCTTCCAATCCCTCCTTTATAATGCCCTTTGAGTATATAGTATTATAAGCCTCACGAATAGCTATTATAGTATCGTTTTCAAAGCCGCGTCTGCGAAGTCCTATCAGGTTAAGTCCTGCAAAACGAATAGGCTCTTTCCCTGCGATAACGTATGGTGGTATATCTTGTGAAGTACGGCAGCCACCTTGTACCATAACATATCCTCCGATATGTACAAACTGATGAACAAGCACTTCTGCTGAAATAATGGCATTATCATCTACGATTACTTCACCTGCGAATTTTGTAGAGTTGCCGATGATACATCCGCTACCTATCACACAATCGTGAGCTATATGCATATTCTCCATCAGGAGATTATTGCTGCCTACTATTGTAGTACCTTTTGAGAAAGTTCCGCGTGAGATAGTCACATTTTCGCGGATGGAATTGTTATCACCAATTTGGCAGGTAGTTATCTCGCCCTTAAATTTCAAATCCTGTGGTTTGGTTGACAATGATGCTCCTGGCATTATTTCATTACCGTTTCCCATACGCAGACCTTGATTGAGGGTTACGCTGTTCTGCATAACATTATTATCACCAATCACAACGTCTGCATCTATATAGCAGAAAGGACCAATGATATTATTGTCACCCAGTTTTGCGTCGGGATGAACGTATGCTAATGGACTTATTGTATTCATTTTTTCTTTGATAAATTTCACTTACCTCTCACCTCTATTTATTCTTTACCATCTGTCCGGTAAATGTCGCTTCTGCTACAAGTTGGTCACCAACGAATATCCATCCCTGCATCGATGATATCCCGTGGCGAACAGGACCTAATAGTTCAACCTTGAAAATCAAAGTATCACCAGGCACAACTTTTTTTCTGTATTTAACGTTGTCTATCTTCAAGAAGTATGATGTCCAACGCTCTGGGTCTTCCAGAGTGTTTAGTACAAGAATTGCTCCGCACTGGCTCATCGCTTCTATCATCAGCACTCCGGGCATAACAGGCTCTTCAGGGAAATGTCCTACGAAAAAAGGCTCGTTGGCAGTAACATTCTTTACACCGACGATGGTTTTTCCTGAAATATCTATTATTTTGTCCACCAACTGCATAGGGTAGCGATGTGGTAACACCTGACGGATGCGGTTTACATCTAACACAGGCTCCTGGGTTGGGTCATATATTGGTGCCTGTATCTCATGCTTGTGAATCTCCTGACGCATGAGTCGTGCAAACTTATTATTGACAGTGTGTCCAGGGCGCGTTGCGATGATGCGACCTTTTAAGGGCTTTCCGATGAGAGCCATATCTCCGATGATGTCAAGCAACTTGTGACGAGTACATTCATTTTCCCAGGTTAATGGCTTATGCTGCAGGTATCCCAACTTTGTAGCATCCATACGTTCATATCCCAAGGTGTCGCACAGCTTGTCGATATTCTCCTGTGGCTGTTCATTCTCATATATCACGATGGCATTATCAAGGTCACCACCTTTTATTAGACCAGCCTGCAGTAATGCTACAATATCGCGAACAAAGACGAAAGTGCGGGCTGAAGCAATCTCTTTTGGGAATTGTGACATATCGTCAATTGTCGCAAATTGTGAGTCGATAAACTTCGAATTGTACGAACACATTGCTGTGATAGAGAATTCTTCATCCGGCAATATGGTAATCACAGAACCAGAATTATCATCTCTTACTTCAATCTTCTTCCTGATTATATAATAATCTTTCGGAGCATTCTGCTGTTGTATGCCCACTTCGTTGATTTTATCTACATAAATCATTGCAGAACCGTCAAGAATAGGGAATTCTGGTCCGTTTACTTGTATCAGACAGTTGTCTATACCCATAGCATAGAGGGCTGCCATAGCATGTTCTATTGTTGATACGCGAACATCTCCCTTGCCGATTACTGTACCGCGCTGGGTATCGACCACATTCTCAGCAACAGCATTGAGAATAGGCATTCCTTCAAGGTCAATACGCTGGATTTTATATCCGTGGTTCTCTGGGGCGGGATTGAATGTCACCGTTAGATTTATACCAGTGTGAAGTCCCTTACCACATAGTGAAAAAGACCCCTTCAGAGTGTTTTGCTTGTTCATTGTTAGTATGTTATTTCTTTAGTTCTGCAAGTTGTGCCTGCAGTTCGTTTATGGTCTTTTGCATTTCATTCATCTGACGATACATGTCTGGCAGACGTTTAAAGATTGCCGATGAGCGAAAATAGTTTGTCAATGGGATAGGAGGGGTGCCAATAAGGTTCTCACCATCTTTCAGACTACCTGGAACACCAGACTGTGCTCCGAGGTGTACGTTATTGCCAATGGTGATGTGGCCTGCTATGCCAACCTGACCACCGAACATACACCATTTTCCAACCTTTGTACTACCTGCAATACCAACCTGTGAAGACATTACTGTATTTTCACCGATATCCGTATTGTGAGCTATCTGTACGAGGTTGTCAAGCTTTACGCCCTTACGAACGTATGTAGAACCCATAGTTGAACGGTCTATACAAGTGTTGGCACCTATTTCTACATTGTCTTCTATTGTTACGATACCAATCTGTGGAATTTTGTCATATCCATCTTCGGATGGTGCAAAGCCGAATCCATCAGCACCGACAACACAACCGGCATGCAGGATACAGTTGTTTCCCACCTTGCAGTCGTGATATATCACTGCATTAGAATAAATCTCTGTATTATTGCCTACAGTAGCGTTCTGACCTATTGTCACGTGAGGATGCAGTACACAGCCGTTTCCTATTGTCACATTAGGACCTATAGCCACAAACGGACCAATATAGCAGTCTTCACCAATCTTGGCTGTCGGATCAATGAAGGCGAGACTGTCTATTCCCTTGCGCTTTGGCTTCATAGAGTCATACATCTGCAGCAGTTTTGCTACTGCCTCATAAGCACTCTTCACACGTATCAGGGTTGCCTTTACAGGTTTCTCTAATACCAAAGCCTCGTCAACGAGAACTACACTTGATTCTGTTTTGTATATATAGTTGATATACTTTGCATTAGAAAGAAACGAGATAGCGCCTGGCTTTCCTTCTTCTATCTTTGCAAACGTATTGATACAGACATCGGGATTACCCTCCACACGTCCCTGTATCAGTTCTGCTATTTGTTTTGCACTGAATTCCATCACTTTTCACTTTTAACTTCTCACTTTTTCCAGTTCTTTCGCCATCTGTTCCTGCAGTTCTTTTGCCTTTTGGGCAGCTGTGTCTGCAAAGAATTCCGTATTGTCGGCATATATTATACCACGAGAAGAGTTTACGAGCAATCCACAGTCTTTTGTCATTCCATATTCACAAACTTCTTGCAGCGAACCTCCTTGTGCTCCAACGCCAGGAACTAACAGAAAGTGGTTTGGTGCAATCTTTCTGACGTCTTTGAACATTTCTCCGCGTGTAGCACCAACAACATACATCATGTTCTCTGGTGTTCCCCATTCCTGTGATTTGCGGATAACTTTTTCAAAAAGTCTTTCGCCGTTTGCATCGGCATCCTGTTGAAAGTCTGCAGAACCTTTATTAGATGTCAGCGCAAGAAGTATTACCCATCTATTCTCATAACCATTGATAAATGGCGTCACAGAGTCTTCACCCATATAAGGTGCTACCGTAAGGGCATCAATCCTGTAATTATCAAAGAAGGTCTTTGCGTACATCTTTGAAGTATTACCAATATCACCACGCTTAGCATCCGCTATGATGAACATCTCCGGATATCTCTGCTGTATATACATCACAGTCTTCTCAAAGGCTGCATACCCTTTCTGTCCGTATGCCTCATAGAAGGCAAGGTTGGGCTTGTATGCTACTGTGTATGGGGCAGTATAATCTATTATCTTCCTGTTGAAAGAGAATATAGGGTCTTCATCATCCAGCAAGTACTCTGGTATCTTGTCCAAATCGACGTCAAGTCCTACACACAGGAAAGACTTCTTCTTGAAAATTTGCTCTATTAATTGCTGTCTTGTCATAATATTATCTTAATTATCTTTTGGCATTTCGGTATAAGGAATATCCTTTTGTTGATCTTGCTTTTGCTGTATTTTTGTTAAGCGTTCTATGAATTCAGAAGCGGGCATCGTACGTTCATCCTCCTTTTCATCATGTTTTTTGATACTTGTGAATACTCCCATAACACAAAACTATTGTATTTTACAGTTCCGCTTCCTTCATTCTCTCAGCATTCTCTGCTACAATCAGCGCATCAATCATTGCCTGTATGTCACCACCGAGGAATCCCTGCAGGTCGTGAGTTGTGTATCCTATGCGGTGGTCTGTCACACGTCCTTGTGGGAAGTTGTATGTACGAATCTTTGCCGAGCGGTCACCTGTGCTGACAAGGGTTTTTCTGCGTGATGCAATATCGTCCAGATACTTCTGGTGCTCACGGTCATAGATGTATGTCCTCAGTCGAGCCAAAGCACGTTCTTTGTTCTTTGGTTGGTCGCGTGTCTCGGTACACTCTATGAGAATCTCTTCCATCTCACCAGTGTTGGGATTTTTCCACATATAGCGAGCACGGACACCTGACTCTACCTTGTTCACATTCTGACCACCGGCGCCACTTGAACGGAATGTGTCCCATTTTATCTCACCCTCGTTAATATTCACCTCAAATGGGTCAGCCTCTGGTAGTACGGCAACTGTTGCAGCAGAAGTCTGCATACGTCCGTTGCTCTCTGTTACAGGAACACGCTGTACACGATGTACCCCAGACTCATATTTCATGATGCCATAGACACCTTCCCCGCTAACGGCAAAGTCAATTTCCTTATATCCTCCCACTGCACCTTCCGAAACATCTGTTACAGAAAGGTTCCAGCCTTTTGACTCACAGAAAGCCTTGTACATTCTGAAAAGGTCGCCGGCAAACAGACATGCTTCGTCGCCACCTGTTCCGGCACGAATCTCCATTTCAATGTTCTTTGCATCCTCTGGGTCTTTTGGTACAAGTGCAATCTTTATCTCTTCTTCAAGGGCAGGGAGTTGCGGTTCGTTCTCATTCAACTGCTCACGAGCCATCTCCTTCATCTCGGGGTCGCTTTCGTTGGCAATAATATCCTTTGCCTCCTTGATGGCATCCAAACAAGCCACATATTTCTTGCGGACAGCCATTATGTCACCGAGGTCTTTATATTCTCGTGTCAGCTTTACGAAACGTTGCTGGTCAGCTATGACACTTGGGTCCGTTATAAGTGTCGTTACCTCTTCGTAGCGTGCCTCAAGACCGTCTAATTTTTCTAATAAATTCATACTGCGTAATCAAATTCTCCAAATTCAGATTTGATAGTCAGCGACTTCTTACCTTCCTCTATTCTGCCGACTATCTGTGCGTCGATATTGAATGACTTGCTGACCTCTATCACCTTCTCTGCATCTTCGGGTGATACATATATCTCCATACGATGTCCCATGTTGAACACCTTGTACATCTCCTTCCAATCTGTTCCGCTCTGGTCGTGTATCAGTTTGAAGAGAGGTGGCACTGGGAACATGTTATCCTTAATAACCTTGCAGTTGTTGCCTACGAAATGCAGCACTTTTGTCTGTGCACCTCCTGTACAGTGTACCATTCCGTGGATGTCGCTGCGCATTATGTCGAGCAGTTTCTTTATCACTGGGGCATAGGTGCGGGTAGGGGAGAGGACCAGTTTTCCTGCATTTACAGGACTGTATTCTACCTCATCCTCAAATCTGCATGAACCGGAATATACCAATTCGTTTGGCACAGCATGGTCATAACTCTCAGGATATTTCTCTGCATAGTATTTTGCAAAAACATCGTGGCGTGCAGAAGTCAGTCCGTTGCTACCCATTCCGCCGTTATATTCCTTCTCGTATGTTGCCTGTCCGAAGCTTGCCAAGCCAACTATCACGTCACCCGGACGTATATTGGCATTGTCAATGACATCGCTGCGCTTCATTCTGCATGTTACGGTAGAATCGACAATGATGGTTCTTGTCAGGTCGCCTACGTCAGCCGTCTCTCCGCCGGTAGCATAGATTCCTATTCCCATTTCACGCATCTCTTTCAGCAGTTCGTCGGTACCATTGATGATGGCGCTGATAACCTCGCCTGGCACCAACATCTTGTTTCTGCCGATTGTGCTTGAAACAAGGATGTTATCTACCGCACCGACACACAGCAAATCATCTGTATTCATTATCAACGCATCCTGAGCAATTCCTTTCCAGACCGAAAGGTCACCTGTCTCTTTCCAATACATGTAGGCAAGGCTCGACTTTGTACCGGCACCGTCAGCATGCATTATGTTACAATATTCATCATCGCCCCCCAGAATGTCAGGAATAATCTTGCAGAAAGCCTGTGGAAAGATACCCTTGTCAATATTCTTTATGGCGTTGTGAACATCCTCTTTCGCGGCACTCACACCGCGTAGCATATATCTGTTGTCCATATTCAAAAACTTAATTACGCGCTGCAAAGATATGAAAAATATTTTATATTTCTGCCCGAAAAATATAATAAACGAGATTAAGTTGTTAAAAAAGGATAAAATGCACTATCATGTTGATACATATCAAAAAATCCTTAAATTTTCCACATTAAATGTAAAATTGTTTGCGCACACAAATAATTCTTCTTACCTTTGCAACCGCAAATCAAAATGATTGCGATACGAGATTATCCCACCGACATCTCTTATCTACATTTATTTAAAGTAGAGCATTTTGGATTTGTTTTCTCGTATCTATGTTTCACCAAAATCAAAGTTATGATATTTGGAGATAGTTTTTTTAAGAAAGTAATTTGTTTGGCATTTATCGCTGTGTTGTCACTCAGCGCTATTGCCCGTGTTGAAAAAGGGGAAGAGTTTGATTGGGGTCCTGTTATGGACGCAATCACAAAAGTTGAGAGCGGAGGTAACGCACGTGCCGTGTGTGGTCCATATGTTGGTGTGATGCAGATTTCACCAGGTATGGTTTCAGAATGTAATGCTATTCTGAAGCAGAGAGGTTCTTCAAAGCGTTTTAAGCTCAATGACCGTTTCAGTAAGGCGAAGTCAAGAGAAATGTTCGTAGTGTTTATGAGCAAATACAATCCGACAAATAACGTAGAGAAGGCTATTCGTATGTGGAATGGCGGTGCACGCTATTCTGTTCGTGGTACACAGAAATACTATCGAAAAGTGATGCGCCATTATAATGGTTAAAGGTTAAAGGTTGACAAGTGATATAGCCTCGGCAGTTTTCTGTCGGGGCTATTTTTTTTGCGATTCCACCAGAGATAATGATAACAAAGTTCTTTCATATTGTGACACATATCGTAACATCGGGATATGAAAAAAAGTATATGATACAATAGAAAAAGAGTTGTAGAAATATTATTATTACCTTTGCACCCACAAAGTACTTTTTTTTCAGAGCATAATACATAATTCATAAATAAATTTTAATTAGTATGAAACGTTTTTTCTATTTGTGTGTGTGTTCACTATTTAGCCTTTTGAGCCTGTCTGCTCAGCCTTTTGCAGGTGCTGGCGTTGAAACTACAAACCCTGGAACAGGTCTGAAGGATGCCTACAAAGACTACTTTAAGATTGGTGTAGCCGTAAATCGTAGGAATGTGTCTGTTCCAGAGCAGATGCAGCTTATACAAAAGGAATTTAATAGCGTTACAGCAGAGAATACCATGAAGCCCATTTCTGTACACCCTAAAGAAGGCGTCTGGAATTGGGGCGGTGCTGACAGTGTAGCCAACTATTGTCGCAAGAATGGCATCCCTCTGCGTGGTCACTGTCTCTGCTGGCATTCACAGTTTACTGATTGGATGCTCTACGACAAGAAGGGGCGTATGGTAAAGAAAGAGGTGTTCTATGAGCGTCTGCGTGAACATATACATACAGTAGTAAATCGTTATAAGGACATTGTTTATTGCTGGGATGTGGTGAACGAGGCTATTGCCGACAGGGCTTTCGGACGACCAGGACGTCCTGCAAATCCTTATCGTGACAGCAAGCTCTATCAGCTCTGTGGTGACGAATTCATCGCCAAAGCATTTGAGTTTGCCCGTGAGGCAGACCCTAATGCGTTGCTGTTCTATAATGACTACAACGAATGTGACCCTGGCAAGCGCGACCGTATATATAATATGGTGAAAAAGATGAAGGAACAGGGTGTGCCCATCGACGGTATCGGTATGCAAGGCCACTATAATATATATGGTCCTTCAGAGGAAGAAATCGAAACTGCCATCAAGAAGTATTCGGAGATAGTTAAGCATATCCATGTTACAGAGCTCGACATACGTATAAATACCGAGCAAGGCGGACAACTGCAGTTCTCACTTGGCGAAGCAAAGCCGTTGGCACCATATCTTAGCACAATGCAGGAAGACCAATACAACCGTATCTTCCGCATTTTCAGAAAATATAGCGATGTCATAGAGTGTGTTACATTCTGGAACCTCTCTGACCGCGACTCATGGCTTGGCGTAAACAACCATCCTCTTGTGTTTGACGAGAATCTCAAACCAAAGCGTTCATATTTTCTTGTGAAGAATTTCAATGCTGCTCTCGATAATGCAAAACCAAAAGAGGATTTTGTTTCTAATCCGATGAATCAGCCTGGGCAGCAGTATCCGATGGTCAATTCTGAAGGCTATGCCCGTTTCCGCGTAGTTGCTCCCGATGCTAAGTCTGTTATAGTCAGCTTGGGTCTTGGAGGTAGAGGCGGTACAGTTCTCCGCAAGGATAAGGATGGTGTTTGGACGGGAACTACCGAGGGACCAATGGATCCTGGCTTCCATTACTATCATCTCACTATCGACGGTGGGGTTGTCAACGACCCAGGCACACACAATTACTTTGGCTCTTGCCGTTGGGAAAGCGGTATAGAGATTCCTGCTCCTGACCAAGACTTCTATGCTCTCCGTACAGATATTCCTCATGGTGTTGTTCAGGAAGTGCTCTATTAT
>ODAI012609526.1_pt1 | contig 18306 bp, 13 predicted proteins | sample 1539321 | NCBI WGS metagenome assembly ODAI01 (sample SAMN02144231, study PRJEB22623) | gut metagenome | biome: sheep rumen | host: Ovis aries | place: New Zealand | reverse complement strand
CGGAGCGGTGGGAGACGATGGCGGTGTAGCCGGCGCGGTTGGCGGTCTGGATGGCGTCGAGGGTCTCGGTCAGGGAACCGATCTGGTTGACCTTGATCAGCACGGCGTTGGCGGCGCCGAGCTCAATGCCCTTCTTGACGCGCTCGGCGTTGGTGACGAACAGGTCGTCGCCGACGAGCTGGATGCGCTTGCCCAGACGGGCGGTCATGCGCTGCCAGCCTTCCCAGTCGTCCTCGCCCAGGCCGTCCTCGATGGAGATGATGGGATACTTGTTGCAGAAGTCTTCCCACATGTCGATCATCTCGTCGCTGGTCATCACGGTGCCGCGCTTGGGCAGGTGATACTTGCCGTCCTCGGGATTGAACCAGTCGGACACAGCCGCGTCCATGGCGATCTTGAAGTCCTCGCCGGGCTTGAAGCCGGCTTCCTCGATGGCCTTGACGATGACCTTCAGCGCGTCCTCATCGGAGGGCAGGTCGGGAGCGTAGCCGCCCTCGTCGCCGACACCGGCGGCGGGCGTGCCGTTTTCCTTCAGGGTCTTCTTCAGCTGATGGAAGACCTCGGCGCACATGCGCAGCGCTTCGCGGAAGTTGGAAGCGCCGATGGGCATGATCATGAACTCCTGGATGTCCACGCTGTTGGAGGCGTGGGCGCCGCCGTTGAGGATGTTCATCATCGGAACGGGCAGGGTCTTGGCATTGACGCCGCCGATATAGTTGTACAGGCTGTTGCCGGTGGCCAGAGCCGCGGCCTTCGCACAGGCCAGGGACGCGCCGAGAATGGCGTTGGCGCCCAGGCGGGTCTTGTTCGGGGTGCCGTCGAGCTCGATGAGCAGATTGTCGATATAGGTCTGATCCAGAACGTTCAGGCCGAGCAGAGCCTCGGCGATCTCGCCGTTGACGTTCTCGACCGCCTTCAGGACGCCCTTGCCGCCGTAACGGGACTTGTCCCCGTCGCGCAGCTCACAGGCCTCGTGGATGCCGGTGGAAGCGCCGGAGGGAACAGCCGCGCGGCCGACGGTGCCGTCGTCCAGCGTAACCTCGACCTCAACGGTGGGATTGCCGCGGGAGTCCAGAATCTCGCGAGCCATCACGTCAACAATTTCAAAATACTGTTTCATGGGATTGCCTCCTTCTTTCATTCGCCGGCGGAAAAAACGCATCGGCGGATTTTTCCCCGATATTATATCCTATCCCGTGGGAAAAGGAAAGAAAAACTTCTGCGACTTTAGGAAAAAATTGCACAAAAATTGCGCGCCGGGCTCCTTCGGCGGCATTTGCCCCTCAGTGGGGAAGGGCGGGAAGGATGTCATTGTTTTTCCGCTCATCCGAGGCTATGTTTGACTCAGGGGAAGAGCGCCGCGGCGCCGGGCCGCGAGGGGGACCGGATCGCGCGGGCGGGCGGCGCCGCCCCCATGCAAACAAGGAGGGACGCAAGTGATTGAAATTGAAGTAAGCGCGAGCAGCGCGCGGCTCCTGCGCGGCGAGATACTGACCGCGGGGCGCGGCGGCCTGCGCGTGCGTCTGCACACGGACGCCTCGTGGGAGGGACTGCTGACGGTGGCGGTCATTGAGGGCAGCCGCAGCGCGGATATCCTCGTCAGGGACAGGAGCTTCACCGTGCCCGGCGAGTGCCTCAGCCGCGCCGGGGACTCGCTGCGCATCGGCCTCTACGGCATCGGCGCCGACGGCGTTATCGCCATTCCGACGGTCTGGGTCAACTGCGGCGAGATCCGGCAGAGCGTGGATCTCGCCGCGGAGCTCGGGCGGGAAGACGCGCAGTCGGTGCTGGTGCAGATCCTCAGCCGCACGGCGGAGGCGCTCGAGGCGGTGACCAGGCTGCGCGAGGATGCGGAAAACGGCCTCTTCGCCACGGCGACGGGGGAGCGCGGCCCGGCCGGGGCCTGCTTTATCCCCTCGGTGACGGAGGACGGCGTGCTGTCCTGGAGCAATGAGGCCGGCCTGCCGAACCCGGAGAGCATCGACCTGGCCGCCGCGATCATCCACGCGCTGGACAGCGGAGACGGGGTGAGCTACTGATGGCAAAGAAACTGTATGAGGAAAACAGCGTCCGCGCCCTGGCCGACGCGATCCGCGCCCGGAACGGCAGCGGCGACAGCTACACGCTCTCGCAGATGGCCCCGACCGTGCTGGAGCTGCGCACCGTCGACGATACGCTGCGCAGCTTTAACCAGACCAACGAGCGGGCGGCGGCCTATCTGGCGGCGGCAGGCTACACCGCGTCGGATTACACAAGCTCGGTGATGCCGCAGTATGAGGACGTCACGCAGCCGCTGGACGACCCGCTGGGCTTTGCGCTGACGCTCGAGAGCACCGGGACGCTCTGCTTCTGGGACGAGACGGACGGGCGCGGCTGGAGCGAGCCCGTCTCGGCGGGCAGCTGCACGGCCTATAACCTCGTTCCGGGACACCCGACCCGCTGGGGGCTCACGGACTCGAATGGCCGCACCGTTCAGAACGGACGGCTGATGGCGATCGGCGCGCTGCGCATGATCTACCAGGAGGGGACGAACAACTTCCGCGATCTGGGCGGCTGGGTCTGCGACGGCGGCAGGGTGAAGTACGGCCGCCTCCTGCGCGGCGGACAGCTGGTCTATGCCGGCTCGACGGGCAGCGTCACGCTCGCCACGGCCGCGGATCTCCGCCGTCTGCGCAGCTGGGGCGTGCGGTGCGAGCTCGATCTGCGCGGCGAGGATGAGATCGGCGAGACAAGCTCCGTGCTCGGCAGTGACGTGAGCTTTGTGCTGCTGGACATGAATTACTACGCCGCCGCGGTGAATCTGAGCGGCGCGGCGCTTGGCGAGACCGTGAAGGCGCTGAAGCTGCTGATGGACAACGTTATCCACGGCGTTCCGACCTATTTTCACTGCGCGGCGGGCGCCGACCGCACCGGTACGCTCGCCATGCTGGCCGAGGCGCTGCTGGGCGTGAGCCAGGCTGATCTGGACAAGGACTACGAGCTGACGAGCTTTTATCCGCTCCAGGGCTATGAGCGGCTGCGCAGCGGGCAGTGGAAGGGCCTGATCGACTATATGAACACGATGAGCGGCAGAAGCTTCCGCGACAAATGCGTCCAGTGGGCGCTCTCCGCCGGGATCCGGCTCGAGGAGATCAACGCCTACCGCGCCGCGATGATCGACGGCAGCCCCGGGATGCTGGACGCGGCGGACTATACCGTGCCGATCCACGTCAGCTATCGGCTCAGCAACGTGACAAGCTCCAACCTCACCGAGCTGCTGGACGAAAACGACGCCTTTACCACGACGCTCAGCTATGACAGCGCGGCTTACCAGACGCCGACCGTGCGCGTGACGATGGGCGGGGCCGATATTACCGCGAGCGCCTATACGGCGGCCACCGGCGTCGTGAGCATCGCCGCCGTCACGGGCGACGTGACGATCACGGCCGCGGCAGCGCTGCGCGCCGTGAACATGCTGCTGCAGGCCATCGACAGCAGCGGCCAGCCCTTCAACGGCGGCACGGGCTGGAAGGCGGGCTTCCGACTCAATTCCTCCGGCACGGAGAGCGCACAGGAGGGCGCCTTCGTCACGGGCTTCATCCCCTGTCTGGAGGATCAGACGCTGAGCTTTGAAAACCTCCCGCTGCCCGGCAACAACAGCCCGGAGAACCTGGTCTGGTGCTACATCGCCACCTATGACGAGAACTTCAACAAGATCGCCAGCAACTATTCCTATCAGGCGGCGCAGGCCTACTCCAAGCACGCCACGCTCGAGGGCGACTATATCAAGACCTACCGGATGGGCCACGATACCACCTACAAGACGAGCGGCATGCGCTATTTCCGCGTGTCGAGCACCTCCATCACCGACCTCTCCGCCATCTACATCAGCTGATACCCGTGCGGGCGTGACGCAAAAGCCCCGGCACATCATTGCGAAGCCCCGCAAGGGGCTGTGGCAATCCGTTTTCTTCCAGCAAAAGAGACGGATTGCCACGGCCAGTTTGCGAACTGGCCTCGCAATGACGACATATCAGTGACCAAAAGCCTTAGTTCATCTGATGAAACAGAGATATTCAAAGGTTTGCTTGATAAAGGCATCATCACACAGAAAGAGTTTGACGCGAAGAAAAAGCAACTGCTGGGACTGTAAAACACCTTGACAGCATCGGCTCCGACCACTATAATAAGGGTGTAAAAAGGCGTTGCCGAAATGCGGCTCCGCCCAGTTTATGTCTCTTTAGTCTTCGAGACCGTCACTTGGCAGAGTGGCGGTCTCTGCTTTTCACGGCGATCGTTACAGTAAATCCGAAGATATGAAACGTCAATGTGATCGGCATAGCAACACCTCCTTTCGGAGATGTGACGGAACCGCCTTTTTACGCTTGGCAACGCCTTACCCTTGCGGGCACCTATATTCTACAAAAACAGACGATATTTGTCAATTAGTGAGAACGAAAACAAAAAGCGCACTTGCTTACCACCATACAGCGGTGCAAGTGCGCTCCTTGTTGGCCACGGGAAAGAGGAATAACGCCGTAGGGGCCGTTCACGAACGGCCCGCTATTTGAGGGAAACGGCGGGCGCGAAGTTCAGCACCCTACGAGATATGCCAAGGATAAAATCGCTCTTGACAAAACGCCTGCTATACATCGTTGAAGCCCTTGACCATATATGTCCATTATGTTCTGCGGCCTTCGCCTCGCCTGACGGAATTCTGTCTCGAAATTCTTTTCCGACCTTTCTATCAGATATCAGTAGAAAAAAATCGGGGAAAGCGGAGGAAAAAGGATTGACATTTATTGCAAATTCAATTATATTTTAAATTGTTAAAGCAATTTTTTGTCTAAAATCACCAAAAAAGGGGAGCTGACGGATGGATACAGCCGCAGAGCTGCGTGGGATCGACACCGGCAGCCTCCCGCGCCGCTTATCCGTCCCGGGCCTGACCGGATGCCAGATCAGAAAACAGCCGTTTTACGACGCGGTAAAACGACTGTTCGATCTGGCATTTTCCATGATTGGGCTGCTTCTGCTGCTGGCGCCGATGGCGCTCACGGCGCTGCTGATCTGCCTCGATTCGCCGGGCGGCCCGATCTATACCCAGCGGCGGCTCGGGAAGAACGGAAAGCCGTTTACGATCTGCAAGTTCCGGACCATGTCGCTGGACGCCGAGAAAAACGGCGCCTGCTGGCCGCAGGAAAACGATCCGCGCTGTACGCGGGTGGGGCGTGTCCTGCGCAGACTTCGGATTGACGAGCTCCCGCAGCTCGTCAATATTTTTCTGGGGCAGATGAGCCTGGTCGGCCCGCGCCCGGAGAGACCGGAGTTTTATGAGCTGTTCGACAGCTATATCGGCGGCTTTCGCACACGGATGCAGGTGCGCCCCGGACTGACCGGCTGGGCGCTGGTGCGCGGCGGCTGGAGCCTGCTGCCGGAGGAAAAGCTGCGCTACGACATGGAGTATATCGAGCGGCGCTCCCTGTCGATGGATCTCCGCTGTCTTGCGCTGACCGTGCGGCTGCTGCTGTGCGGGCACGGGACGGAGGAAAAGACAGCAAAAAAGGATCTTTTGCTGCTGTGCCAGTATTTTGCCCCCGCCTGGCAGTCCTCGTCAACGCTGCCGACGGATATCGCGCGCTATCTGGCCTCCCGGGGGCTGCGGGTGGACGCGCTGGTCGGGCAGGCGAAGGAATACAGCCCGGACGGGCGCGCGCCGAAGCGGGAGACGCTCGACGGCGTCGGCGTCCGACGATTGTGGTACTTGCAGTGCTCAAGACGGGGACGGCTGGGGAGAATGCTGAATTTTGCCTCCTTTACCGCCGCGGTGCTGCTGCATCTGCCGCTGCTGCGGCGCTGTCGCTGCGTGCTCGTAAGCTCCAATCCGCCGGTGCTGCCGCTGGCGGCGCTGCTCGCCAAACGGTTCTACGGCACCAGGCTCGTCTTTCTCGCCTACGACGTCTATCCCGAGGTGGCCTACGCCTCAAAAAGCCTGCGGCGGGGCGGCGGGATCGACCGCGCCATGCGGCGCCTCAACGCAGCACTTTATCGCCGGGCCGACGCGGTGATCGCGCTGACGGAGGAGATGCGGCGTTATCTGCTGTGTCACCGCGAGGGCCTGCGCCCGGCGCGCTGCGCGGTGATCCCAAACTGGGCCTGGAACCGGCCGCGCGCCGCGTCGGCGGAGGATTACGCGCGCTTTGGCCTGGAGGCGGGAGATTTCGTCGTCGGCTATTTCGGCAACATGGGCCTCTGTCAGGACATGGATACGCTGATGGAGGCGGCATCTCTCCTGAAAGCTGAGCCCGGCGTCCGCTTCCTGCTGGCCGGCCACGGCGGCAAGCTGCCGGAGCTCGCCGCGCGGATCGGGCGGGATGGGCTCAACAAGGTCCGTCTGCTCGACTTTCTGCACGGCGAGGACTATGAGCGGGCGCTCGCCGTCAGCGCCTGCTGTGTGCTGAGCCTCGAGCCCGGGCTGTCAGGCCTGTGCGCGCCGAGCCGCTATTACAGTTTTCTCAGCGCCGCGCGGCCCGTGATCGCGGTCACCGAGCCGGGATCATACCTCGCGCGGGAGATCCGAAGGGAAGAGATCGGCGCCGCCGTCGAAAACGGGGACGCGGCCGGCCTCGCGCGGGAGCTGCTGCGCCTGCGGGACGATCCCGCGCTGTGCGGGGCGATGGGCAGGCGCGCCGGAGAGCTGGCGCGAACCGTTTACGCGCCGGAGCTTTCGCTGGCAAAGTACGAAACGCTGATCCGGGAGGTGCTGCGCCAATGAAGATACTGATCGTCAACAGCGTCTGCGGCAGCGGCAGCACCGGACGCCTCTGCGCGGCGCTGGCCCGGCGGCTGACGGCCGAGGGACACGAGGTGCGCGTCGCTTACGGGCGAGGCTCGACGGTGCCGGACGATCTCAAAGCCTGCGCCGTGCGCATGGGAAGCCCAACGGACGTGCTGCTGCACGGGATGAAGGCGCGGCTTTTTGACGGGCAGGGCTTCGGCTCGCGCCGGGCGACGCGGGCCTTTCTGTGCGAGGCGGAGCGCTTTGACCCGGAGCTTTTGTGGCTGCACAATCTCCACGGCTACTATATCGACATCGAGCAGCTTTTCGCATGGATCAAAGCGCACCCGCAGATGGTCGTGCGCTGGACGCTGCACGACTGCTGGGCCTTCACCGGACGCTGCAGCCACTTCAACAAGTGTGGCTGCACCCGCTGGAAAACGGGCTGCGGCTCCTGCCCGCAGAAGGCAAAATACCCGGCTGTCTGGGGCCTCGACCGCAGCGCGGCCAACTGGCGGCGCAAGCGCGAAGCCTTCTCCGGCGTCCGCCGCATGACGCTCCTTTGCCCCTCCGAGTGGCTCGCCGGGCTTGTCAAGCAGAGCTTCCTCGGGCAGTACCCGGTGCAGGTCGTGCCGAACACGGTCGACCGCGCGGTGTTTCATCCGCGGGAGGGAGACTTCCGGCGGCGTTACGGCCTGGAAAACGAAAAGCTGCTGCTGGGCGCCGCGGCGCATTGGTACGACGGGAAGGGTCTGGAGGACTTCGTGCGCATGGCGGCGCTGCTGCCCGAGGGCTGGCGCATCGTGCTGCTGGGGCTGACGCGGCGGCAGCGGCGGCGGATGCCCGGGCGGGTGCTGGCCCTCGGGCCGGTGAGCGACCCGCGGGAGCTCGCGGCGATCTACAGCTGCGCCGACGTCTTTGTCAATCCCAGCTATGAGGATACCTATCCGAGCGTCAATCTCGAGGCGCTGGCCTGCGAAACGCCGGTCGTGTGCTATGATTCCGGCGGCGGCGCCGAGACCGTGCCGCCCGAAAACCGCGCCCCGACGGGCGACGCGGCGGCGCTGCTGCGTTTGGCTATTGCGGCGGCGGAGAGGGGGCGGAGACCGTGACAAAGCCTGAACGGAGGCTCTTTCCGGACGCCGCGGTCGCGGCGCTCGGACTGCTGCTCTTCCTCTTCTCCTTCGACTTCCGGGGCCTCGATCCCTTCTGCGTGACGCTCTTTGCGGCAAACGGCGTCTTTTCGCTCGCCATGCTGCTGCTCTCCCTCCGGCGCGCCGGCGTGTCCGCCGCGCTGAGCTACTGGATGTTCTCGCTGCTTTTCTTCTTCGCCGCGCCGCTCATCCAGTACGCCGCCGCCGATTTTCCGTGGATTCACCGGCCGCTGCCCGACGGGCTGATCCTCGCCGCCAACCAGTGCCTGCTGGTCTGGAACCTGATCATCGCGGCGGCGACGATGCTGCCGCCCGCCTCCGCCGCGCCCGCCGTGCCGAAAGAAGAGGAGCGGGTCTCGGAGCGCCTGTGCCGGGGCTGCGCGGCGCTTGCGCTGCTGCTGGCGCTTCTGTATCTGGCGCGAAACGGCCTCGGGCTGATCGGCGCGAGCCGCAGCGAAGAGATCACGCTCCTCGGCACCGGGGAGAGCGCGCTGCAGGCGCTGTTCAACAAGGGCGCGGCCGCCTTTCTGTACGGCGCTGCGGCGTTCGGCGTCATTCACGCGCGGCAGGGAGGGAAGCGGCGCTATGCCGTGCTCTCGCTGCTCGCGCTCATGGTCTGCTATTTCCCGACGCGCATCGCCCGCTATCTGACGGCGGCGATCTACGGCGGATTGCTGCTGCTCCTTCTGCCCCGGCTGTGGGAGGGAAAACGCTTTTTCCGCTGCTTTGCCGCGGCGGTGCTGCTCCTGTTCCCGCTGATGGATATCTACCGGACGCAGCGGCTCTTTGACGCGGATTTTCTGTCGGCGCTCCGGGCGCTGCTGCGGCAGGGGCGCGACAGCTATCTCACGGCGCATTACGACGCCTACAGCATGCTCTGCGCGGTGCTGCGCCAGGTGCGGGAACAGGGGACGTGCGGCGGGCGGCAGCTGCTGGGCTGTCTGCTGTTCTTCGTGCCGCGCAGCCTCTGGCCAACGAAGCCCATCGGCTCCGGCGCGATGGTCTCCTACGCGCTGGGCTATGACTTCCACAACGTGTCCTGTCCGCTGCCGGGGGAGGGACTGGTCAATTTCGGCCTGCCCGGGCTGCTGCTCTTCGCACTCGGCTTCGGCCTGCTGCTGCGGCGGGCGGACGCAGGCGCGCAGAGCGGCGAACAGGGGCTGTTCTTCCGCTGCCTCTATCCGGTGACGGTGCTGTTTGTGTTCTTTCTGGTGCGCGGCGACCTGATGAGCGCGTTTTCGTATTATATGGCCTTTGCCGCGGTGCTCGGCGCGCTGAGCGCCGTGAACCGCCTGCTGCTGCGGAGAGGAGGAGAGAAATGAAGCGGAACGGAGATCAGCTTTCCGAGCTGCAGCGGCTCGAGCGGGAGCTGCTGGAGCTCTGCCTTCGCCTCTGCCGCCAGCTGGGGCTGCGCTGCTTTGCCGTGCAGGGGACGCTGCTGGGCGCGGTGCGCCACGGCGGCTTTATCCCCTGGGACGACGACGTGGATCTGGCCCTGCCGCGCGATGACTACGAGCGCTTTCTGCGTCAGGCGCCGCCGCTGCTGCCGCCGGATGTTTTCCTGCAGACGCGGCGGAGCGACCCGGGCTATCCGATGCCCTACGCCAAGCTCCGGCGCGGCGGGACGACCTTCCTCGAGCGCAGCGTGCGGCGGCGGAAGATGCACCACGGCGTGTATATCGACCTCTTTCCGCTGGACAATTACCCGGACAGCGCCGTTTCGGCGATGTGGCTCGAAACAAAGAAGATGCTTCTCAGGCTGCGGCTGCGGGAGCTGTTTGACACCTCCGGACAGGACGGCGCCGCCAAGCGCGTCCTCGCCCGGCTCGGCTGCGCGGCGACAAGGCTCCTCTGGCCGCGCGTCGCCGACGCGATGGAGGCGCGGGAGCGGCTGTATCGGAGCGCAAAGCCCGGCCGCCGTCTCGTCAGCCACGGCAGCCCCTGGGGGCGGCGCGAGATCGTGGAGCGGGCCTGGTTTGAAAGCGCCGTCCCGCTGCCCTTTGACGGACTGAGCGTCCCCGCCCCGGCGGGCTTCGACGCCTACCTGAGGAAGCTCTACGGGGACTACGGGACGCCGCCGCCGGAGGCGGAGCGCGTCAGCCATCACGACGCGCTCGTCGTCGATCTGCAGCGTTCCTATACGTCCTATACCGAGGGAAAGCGCGTCCTGTTTGTCACAAGGGCGCCGGCGCCGTACCGGATCGCGTTCTTCCGATTGCTGGGACAGAGCGAGGGACTGAGCCTCACGGCGGCCTTCCTCGAGGACGAGAGCACGCAGACGCACCGGGATCGGCGCTGGTTCAGCGAGGCCTGCGAGGGCTTTACGCCGCTCTTTCTCGGAGGCGGACGGGCAGCGGGGCGGGCGCTGCTGCGCCTGCTGCGCGAGCCCTTCGACGAGATCATCCTCGGCGGCTACGCGGACGCGCGGCTTGCCTGCGCGATCGAATGGCTGAAGCTCCATGGCCGGCCCTATGCCCTCGAGGCCGACGGCGGCCTCATCCGCCGCGACCGGCCGCTCAGGGCCATGCTCAAGCGGCATCTGATCGGCGGGGCCGCGCGCTATTACAGCAGCGGCCGCGTGACGGACGGGTATTTTCTGCACTACGGAGCGCTGCCCGAACGCATCCGCCGCTACCCATTCAGCTCGGTCTACGAGAGAGAGCTGTGCAGGAAGATCCCGGACGCGGCGGAAAAGCGCGCGCTCCGGCGGGCGCTGGGCTTTGAGCGGGAGCTGCTGGTCTTTGCCGCCGGACAGATGGTGCCGGGCAAGGGCTTTGATCTGCTGCTGCGGGCGGCGCAGCAGCTGCCGCGGACGATCGACTTCTGCATCGCGGGCGGAGCGCCGGACGAGGCGCTGCGCCGGGAGGCGGAGAAACTGGACAATGTTCGCTTCCCCGGCTTTCTGAGCCGGGAGGAGATGATGGCGTACTGCGACGCGGCGGATGTGTTCGTGCTGCCGACGCGGGGCGATAGCTGGGGCCTTGTCGTGAATGAGGCGATGGCGCGCGGCCTGCCGGTCATTACCACCGACCGCTGCGTCGCGGGGCTGGAGCTTGTCTGCGACGGGGAAAACGGCTTCCTGGTCCCGGCAGACGACGCCGGGGCGCTGGCGGAGGCCATCGACCGGCTGCTGCGGGCGGATCGGGCCGCGATGGGGCGCCGCTCGCGGGAAATCATCTCGGGCTATACGCTGGAGGCGATGGCGCGGCGGCACCGGGAGCTTCTGCTCGGAGAGGAGGACGGCGATGCATGAGCTGAGAAAAAAAGCGGTCAGCGCCTTTCTGTGGAAGTTCGGGGACAAGCTCTTCGGGCAGCTGTCGGCGCTTGTCGTCGCAATCGTGCTGGCAAGGCTGCTGACGCCGGAGGAATTCGGCACGGTGGCGCTGGTGCGGGTCTTTGTCGTGCTGGGCATGGTCTTTGTCGAGCACGGGCTCGGTCCGGCGCTCGTGCAGAAAAAGGAGCTGCGCGAGGAGGAGATGCACAGCGCGCTCTGGGCAAACCTTGCGCTCTCGCTGCTGCTGTTTGCGCTGCTGTTTTTTGCCGCGCCCCTGATCGCGCGCCTTTCCGGGCGGCCGGGGATCGCGCTCCTCTGCCGCGTCCTCGCCGCGGAGCTGCCGCTCGGGGCGCTCTCCTCGATCGTCACGGCGCGGCTGCAGCGCGAGCTGCGCTTCAAGCGCATCTCCATCGCGGGTATCGTCAGCACGCTTCTCGCGGGTGCCGCGGCGATCCTCGCGGCGCTGCGCGGCCTCGGCGTCTGGGCGCTGGTGATGCAGCAGCTGCTGCAGCGCTCCCTCGGCTGCCTGCTGCTGTGGCTGCAGAGCCGCTACCGCCCGCGTTTGCTTCTCTCGCGGGAACGGCTGCGCGCCCTGCTCGGCTATGGCTGGAAGCTCTTTGCCGCCAAGGAGCTGCAGACCCTCTTCCTTCAACTGCGAAGCCTTGTCGTCGGCACGCTGTTTTCTCCGGCGGCGCTGGCCTTCTTCAACCGCGGCGAGCAGTTCCCGGCGCTGATCTACACCGCCACCGACCACTCGCTGCAGCAGGTGATGCTGCCGCTCTACGCGCAGCGGCAGAATGAGCCGCAGGAGCTGCGGCGCCTGCTGCAAAAGACCCTGCAGACCAGCGCCTTCTTCCTCTGTCCGATCCTGCTCGGCCTCTTTGCCGTGGCCGACCGGCTCGTTGCGCTGCTGCTGACGGAAAAATGGCTGCCCTGCGTGCCCTATCTGCGCATTTTGTGCCTGGCCTATCTCATCGCGCCGCTCGGCACGGCGAATACCCAGGCGCTCAACGCCCTCGGACGCAGCGACCTGACGCTGCGCACCGAGCTGCAGACGCGCGTCTTTTCCCTCGCGGCGCTCGCGGCCGGCGCCGTCCTCGGCCTCAAGGCTCTCGCAGCGGTGAGCGTCGCGGTGGAGCTGTGCTATGCGCTGCTGCGCGGGCGGGCGTGCGCGCGGCTGCTGGGCTATTCGCTCCGGGAGCAGGGGAGAGACTTCCTCCCGCCCGCCGCCCTTGCCGCGGCGATGGCGGCGCTCGTGCTGCTGCTGGGGCGCCTGCCCCTGACGACGCTGCCGCTGCTGCTCCTGCAGATCCTTTTCGGCGCGCTGCTGTACGCGCTCGGCGCCTGGGCTTTCCGGATGCCCGGCTGGCGCTTCGTCTGCGAGCTGTGGGAAAGTAAAGTGAACCATAATCAATATTATGTAAACAAGAACAAGGAGGACAGACCATGAAAACAGGCGGAGAGGGAGGACCGGCGCTGCGGCGCCTGCTGCGGAAGAACGGGCCCTGGGTGCTGCTTTGCGCGCTGCTGCTGGGCGTGCTGCTCTTTGCCGCGGCGCGCTGGCTGATCCCACCGCGCTATGAGGCGAGGCTGCTGTTTTATGTCAGTGCCGGAGAGAGTATGAGCAGCGACGCGCTGAAGGCAGCGCGCGATCTGGCCGACAGCGGCGCGGTGCTGGCCCGGTCCGACCGGGTCGTGAAGGCGCTCCTTGAGCGCTCCGGCCTGCCGCTTTCGATGAGTGAGCTGCGCGGCAGGCTTTATGCCGAGGCGGTCAACGGCACCGAGCTTCTGGAAATCCGTGTGCAGGCGCCATCGCCGGAGCAGGCGCGGCAGCTTGCCGCGGCCTGCGCCGAGGCGCTCCCGGCGGAGTTTGCCCGGATCGTTCCGGGCGCCTCGCTCGAGATCGTTGACGCGGCGGAGACGGCGGAGAAGGTCTTTCCGGGCGAGGCGAGATTCGCCGCCTTCGGCTTTTGCCTCGGTCTGCTGCTGTCGGTCTCGTGGATCGTCCTGCGGCAGCGGATCAGGGAGGACAAGCAATAAAGGCGCGCTGCAAAATGCTGAAAAAACGGGCAATCGGAAGCCTTCAACGTAGGGGAGGGGCTTGCCCCTCCCGCGCAGGCGCAAGAAAAATATAGACAAAATGTGAGGCAAATTCGACTGTTTTCGCGAATTTGCCTCACATTTTTTGAGAATGATGCACATTGCCGCCGGGAGGGGCAAGCCCCTCCCCTACGGCGATCATAGCGCCGTTTCCGTGCGAATTTGCACTTTGCAACACGCCCTCTTTCTTTTGCCGTTCAGGACAGAAAGCCGTTGATGATCTGTTCCTCGGCCTCCTGCTCGGTGAGCCCCAGGGTCATGAGTTTGACGAGCTGCTCCCCCGCGATCTTGCCGATGGCGGCCTCATGCACCAGCGCCGCGTCCACGTGGTTGGCCTCCAGACCAGGCACGGCGAGGATGCGTCCCTCGTCCATGATGATCGAGTCGCATTCGGTGTGCCCGCTGCAGGGCGCGCTGCCGACGATCTTGGCGTCGAACTTCTGGAAGGAGCGGTCGCGCGCCACCGAGCGGGACACCACGTCCGCGCTCGAGCCCTCGCCCTTGAGCTCCACGACGTAGACGCTGATCGCGCGCTGCTCGCCGTGGGTCATCAGCCGCTCGCGCACAACGAGCCTGGCCCCGGCGGCCAGCTCCGCCTTCGTGGTGCGGGTCGTGTCGTCCACGCCCTTGATCTGCACCATCTCCATCTCGGCGCTGCTGTTTTCCTCCATGTAGACCTCGGTGCCGGGGTTGAGGATACGCTTGCCGCTGCCGTCGCCGGAGCCGTAGTGCTTTTCCACATAGCGGATCTTCGCGCCGCGCCCGACATAGAAGCGGTGGATGCCGTCGTGCTCGGCGTCCTTGGGGCCGCAGTTGTCGATGCCGCAGCCCGCGACGATGGTCACGTCTGCGTTCTCGCCGATGTAGAAGTCGTTGTACACGACCTCCTTGAGCCCGGTTTTCGTCAGCACGACCGGGATATGCACGCTCTCGTTCTTCGTGTTCGGGGCGATGCGCACGTCGATGCCGCTGCCGCCCTCCTTGGGAATAATCTCAATGTTCGCCGTCGAGCTGCGCCCGGCGCTCTCGCCGTTGAGGCGGATGTTGAAGGCGCCCTCGGGCACGCTGTGGAGATCGGCGACCTCCATCAGCAGGCGCTTCTGGATGCTGTCAAGCTGCTTCATGCGCTCTGCCTCCTCTCAGCCCGCGGCGCGGCAGGCGCCGCGCGCCATTCCGCTGCTCAGCAGCTCCGGCAGGATCTCGTCCCGGCTGCCGATGCCCCGGATCTTCCCGTCGGCGAGCACAACGATCTCGTCGGCGATGTTCAGAATGCGCTCCTGGTGCGAGATGATGACGATCGAGCTGTCGCGGATGTTTTTGCGCATGTTCTGAAAGACCTCGATCAGATTCTGGAAGCTCCAGAGGTCGATGCCCGCCTCCGGCTCGTCAAAGACCGACAGACGGCTGCCGCGGGCAAGCACGGTGGCGATCTCGATGCGCTTGAGCTCGCCGCCGGAGAGGCTGGCATTCACCTCACGGTCGATGTAATCCCTGGCGCAGAGGCCGACCGCGGACAGATAGCCGCAGGCCTCGCCCGTGCTGATCGTCTTGCCGGCCGCGAGGCGGATCAGATCGCGCACGCGGATGCCCTTGAAGCGCACCGGCTGCTGAAAGGCGAAGGCGATGCCCGCGCGGGCGCGCTCGGTGATGCCGAGGGCGGTGATATCCTCGCCGTCGAGCAGGATGCGGCCCGCCGTGGGTGTTTCGATGCCCGCGATAAGGCGGGCGGTGGTGCTCTTGCCGCCGCCGTTCGGGCCGGTGACGGCGACGAGCTTCCCGTTGGGGATCGTCAGATTGATATCGTCGAGAATTTCCTTGTCCCGGCCCTCATTGTCCACATGAAAGCTCAGGTGCTGCAGTTCCAGCATGGCTTGTACCTCAATTCGTATCGTTAATCGACCCGCTCGCCGTTGCCGTAGATCTCGCAGAAGCGGGCGGAGAAGGAGGGCGCGAGCCCTCCGGCGTTCAGATGGGAGATATCGCCGACGGCCGCGGCGCGGAAAACGGCGATCCCGGGGCGGCGCTCCTCGGTGTTGATGACGGTGACGGAGCTCGGGGCCATCGCCAGGCCCTGCCAGAGCACCATCGGCGAGCAGTTCATCAGATGGCTCATCAGCACGCAGCTGAGGCCGAAGTGGCAAAAGAAGGCGAGCGTGTCGGTGTTGGGCCGTTCGGCGCGGTACAGACGCCCGTCGCGGCGGTAGCCGTGCTGCGCGAGCACCTCGTCAAAGGCGGCAATGACCCGGTCGTAAGCCCGGCGCACCTCTGAGCGGGCGAACACCGGGTGCTCATGCCAACGGTCGGCGCTCAGCAAGATGGGATCGGCCAGCCAGTCCTGCGGCAGCCAGTCCCAGGGGATGTTGTACAGCCCCTCGCGGTCGGGCCGCTGGACGGGGACCTGAAACTCGCGCAGCCAGTCGCAGGCGATCGCCTCGCGTCCGGCCTTCCGCAGCGTCGGCGCGGCGGTGGCCAGCGCCCGTCCCATCGTCGAGACATAGTATTCCCGGATCGGCAGCGGCGCGATCCGTTCGGCCAGCGCCTCCGCCTCGCGCTGCCCGGCCAGGGTCAGGCAGTCAAGCTCATAATCCGGATCGCCATGCCGGATCAGCAGCAGCTTCATATCGGTGTCCTCCTGGCAGTGTTTGTCAGCCCGCCTATCATACCACAGCCCCTGCCCGCCGTCAAAGGGTAAGCCTTGACTTTTTTATGGATTCCGGTATAATGAGATTTGTATAAGAGAAAGTATGCCCGAAATCGGGCTTTATCATTGATCGGAAAAGGAATGCCGCGCATGAAACAACCATTTCGCCTGTTAGCCCTGCTGCTCGGCCTTGTGCTGCTGATGAGTCTGCTGTCTCCGCTGGCTCTGGCGGAGGAGCCGGAGAAGGAAGTCCCGGACGGGGAGGAGCTGATCGCCACCCCGGAGGAGGACGACGGCTTTATCGACATCGGCGAGGACGAGGCGGTCGACGAATACTGGGAGGAGCTCCGGAACTTCTGGGGCGCCGAGTACGGCTGGCTGCGGCTGGAGCTGGACGAGCCTCTGCTGGAGCTGGTGGGCCATCAGCGCCGCGGCGTGACCTGCGCCTGCTACTCGCTGGCCTACTGCCGCACCCTGCTCGACGGCGAGCGCCACCTCTTCAGCGAATACAATCTCGGCCGCGGCGAGGAGGACGCCTGGTGCTCCTGGCTTGACGGCGACTATGAAAGCAACGGAACCCGCAGCGCCAACGAAATCTACGAGCGGCTCTACAGCGAGCTGTGCAAGGGCAAGCCCTCGGTGATCCAGATCAAGGGTCCGAACACGCAGCAGCACTATGTCGCGGTGGTCGGCTTTGAGAACGTCGTCAACGGCCAGCCCCTCAGCACCTACAATTTCCTGATCCTCGACCCCTGCGCGGCGAGCTTTGAGCCGCTGAACATGGGCCAGCTCGGCTATGACTTCAAGCGCAACGAGGACGGCAATTTCCAGATCGTCTGCGATATGAGCGGGAAGGCGCTTGCCTTTGAGGCGCACAGCTCCTCCTATCTCAGCCGCTGCGAGCGCAGCTATGCCGAGCGCGAGCTTCACGCGCACCGGGCGCTGGCGCTGATGTCGCTGCCCTGCGAGAGAAAGCTCGACGGCACGTCGGAGAAGCTCGGCACGCTGAAAAAGGGCGCGCTGTTTCACGTCAGCGCCCTGGTGAAAAATACCGCCGGGGAGTACTGGTACCGCGGCACCGATGAGGAGGGAACACTCGGCTACGCGCGCTGCGAGGGCTTCGGCAGCGGCCTGACCGTCAGCTCCGACTTCGCCTCCGAAGGCGTCCGGCTGCCCGGACGCATCACGGCGGGGGAGAGCCTGCCGCTCAGCGGCGAGATCGGCGCGGGACACCCCGCCGTGCTGCGCGTCGCGATCTATGACGGCGAAGGCGGACAGACGGAGCCGCTGGCCGCCGTCGTAATCGAGGAGCCGGCACGCTTCTGGAGGCTCGAAGAGCTGGAGCTGGACGAGCTTCACACGGAGCGGCTGGCGGAGGGCCGGTACACGCTGCGCATCACGGCGCTCTTCCCGGCGCTTTACTGCACCGACGGAAAAGCCGTCCGCAGCGTGGAGCGCACGGCGCCGGTCTTTTCCGACGGCTTCACTGTCGCGGCGCCGGACGATACCGTTACGATCCACTGATCCCATACCGTCAAAACCCACCGGCTTTTTGCTGAGCCGGTGGTTTTTTATTGCGCCGCAGCGGCGTGATTGACGCGGCGGGGGTGTTGTGATATAGTAAAATTATCTTTAAGGAAAGAGGTTCGATGCACCATGTCCAATCTTGACCTGAGCAAATACGGCATTACCGGTACCACCGAAATCATCCACAACCCCAGCTATGAGCTGCTGTTTCGCGATGAGATGGATCCCTCTCTCGAGGGCTTTGACAAGGGCGTGCTGACCGAGCTCGGCGCCGTCAACGTCATGACCGGCGTCTACACCGGCCGCTCCCCCAAGGACAAATACATCGTCATGGACGACACCTCCCGCGACACCGTGTGGTGGACGACGGAGGGCTACAAGAACGACAACCATCCGATGAGCCCGGAGACCTGGGAGGTCGTCCGGAAGCTCGCCAAGGACGAGCTGTGCAACAAGAAGCTCTATGTGGTCGACGCCTTCTGCGGCGCCAACAAGGACACGCGCATGGCGATCCGCTTCATCATGGAGGTCGCCTGGCAGGCCCATTTCGTGCGCAATATGTTCATCAAGCCCACCGAGGAGGAGCTGAAGGACTTCGAGCCCGATTTCGTCGTCTATACCGCCTCCAAGGCCCGCTGCGAGAACTATAAGGAGCTCGGACTCAACTCCGAGACGGTCGTGGCCTTCAACGTCACCAGCCGCGAGCAGGTCATCATCAACACCTGGTACGGCGGCGAGATGAAGAAGGGCATGTTCTCGATGATGAACTACTATCTGCCGCTCAAGGGCATCGCTGCGATGCACTGCTCCGCCAATACGGACATGAACGGCGAGAACACCGCCATCTTCTTCG
>ODAI010521610.1_pt1 | contig 18310 bp, 14 predicted proteins | sample 1539321 | NCBI WGS metagenome assembly ODAI01 (sample SAMN02144231, study PRJEB22623) | gut metagenome | biome: sheep rumen | host: Ovis aries | place: New Zealand | reverse complement strand
TGCTGAGAGCGAAATGAGCCGCGCAGAACGGCCATTTCGCCGAACTGGTGGCCCGGCAGTGGCTGGATGCGGCCGGATAAAAAAGAAAAGAAAGGAAGGAAAACCACATGATCCGTCTTTCCAACACCCTGAAGCGCTTGATGAAAGTCGGCGTGATCCTCTTCGGTCTGGCCTTCATCATCGCCGGCGTAATCGGCATTCGTCAAGACGACACCTTTCTCCCAACCAAGGCTGTGATCCGGTCGATGGAACGCACCTATGAGGCAATGGATTCAAACGAAACCGACACCTGGGAGGTCATGGTTGCATATTCGGTAGATGGCAAGGACTATGTTTCTGACCTGGGCCAGAAAAAGGACGATTTTACAGTAGGCAAGGAAATCGATATCCTCTATAACCCAAACAACCCCGAGGGGATCGTTCTGCCGGGCAAGACGATCTGGTTCATCTTCATGATCGCAGGCGCGGCTGTCGCCGTTATAGCGGCGGTTCTTCTGGTAAGGGATTTACGCAACCGATAAGAACAAAAGGATAGGAGGCATACAAATGGGTATTTTCAGCGGACTTTTTGGCAATAAAGATAACGGCAGTGACAATTCGAGCAAATCCGGCTCTTCCTATGCGCCGTCCGTCAAGGGCGAAGCGCGTCAGCTGTACTTTCTGACCGACACCGGCACGGCGAAGGCCGGACACAGGATCGAGGACGCAGACAGGAACGTGCTCTACGAGGCGAAGGTCACGAAGTTTTCCCTCATCGGCGCGACCGGCATGGATTTCATTGACCACGAGAAGGGCACAACCACGCCCCATCAGGTGGGCCATGAGATCAACACCGACTACAACTCCATCCTGATTGACAATCATTCCGGCTTCAAGTTTGACGGCGAGGACATCTGGAAACATCTCAAGCGGAACGGCATCGTCATCGAATCGAGCTTCATGCAGGGAAAGCCGCTCTGGCCCCAATATCGGGTACTGCGGGACGGCGAGGAGATCGCCCTGCTTCAGTCCAGCGGCGTGCACATTCACGAGGAGGATGCCGCGGGCGACGGCAAGCTGGCGAAGATGATCCCCGCGCGGGGCTACTTCCGCATCCAGACACAGGAAAAGAGCTTGGATCTGCTGTTCGTCGTCGCAATGGCCTTTGCCAGGACCAGCGCCCTTGACGGCGAGGGCGGCAGTTTCGGCCTGCTGTTCGGCAAAAAGTAAGAGGAAAGCGTGAAAGACGACGGAATTATCATTTCTCTACGCCATTTCCCGTACGGCGGGAGGATTTCCTTTGGAAAAGATCTTCTAAAAAGCGATGCTGCTGGTACCACTTGAGGCCATATAATGTATGATAAAACTACGCCCCTCCGTGTGTTTCTCAGGACACTCTTGGCCGAGTCAGAGGCCTGAGCTTTAACTTAGAAATAGCCTGCTGCTGTTACCGTGAAAGAGAAGTTGAAGGGGCCAAGGTGTTTACATCTGGTTTTGAACGACATCGAAAAAAGGCCGAAAAACGGCCCAAAAACAAAGTAATAGCTAGAAAATTGTCGCCTGTGCTTTTGCTAACGTCAACTCCGGTAGACCCTATGGCAGCTACGGCAACGGCTCGGCCATGCGCGTGTCCTCCGCGGGGTGGCTGTATGACACGCTGGAGCAGACGGCGGCGGAGTGCAGAAAGCGTCTGCCCGGGGATATGCTGGCGGTGCTGGACCGCTTTCTGGAGTACAGAACGGATTGAAGCCGTCTTCAGGCTGGAGAGCGGGGGTGGAATACTCCGTGCCGGGAGAGGCATTTGTGCTGCGGCACAGTGTTCACCCGCTCCGCGATGTGCTACAATAAGCGGCAGAACAGCGCCGCACGGCGACAAGCGCCGGTATGCTGAGTGTGTTGCAGATTTGGGGGACATCATATGAAAAACGTCATTGCTTTGCTGATCACTGTCGGAATGCTGCTGCTGGGCGCCGGCGCGTACGCGGAGGCAGACTTTACGCTGCTGGTCTACCTGTGTGGTTCGGACCTGCAGGAAAACGCCTGCGACGACATCTATGAGATGGGCCTTGCGGAAAACGGGGATAACGTCAATATCGTCCTCCTGGCCGGCGGCGCTTCGGAATGGAACTATGATGTCATCAAGGGGAATACCCGCAACCTGGTCACGATCCGCAACGGCAATTTCGAGAGCGTTGAGGACTGGGGCTGGGCTTCCATGGGCAGCGGAGAGAGCCTGATGGAGTTTTTGGAGTACGGCCTGACGAATTATCCGGCGAAAAAGACAGCCGTGGTCCTCTGGGATCACGGCGCGGGTTCTGCGGCGGGCGTGTGCTTCGATTACACGACGCAGGAGAGGGATTCGCTTACGCTGACGGAAATCAACGACGTGCTGTACGAACTGGACGAGAAGCTGGGCGGGTTCCATATCGACCTCTTCGGCTGCGATGCGTGCATGATGGCCACCTATGAAATGGCGTCCATGCTGTCGTACTATAATATCGACTATTTCGCGGCCAGCGAGGAAATCGTGCCGGGTGTGGGATGGCAGTATACCCCCTGGCTCGTGGAAGCGGGGAAGAACCCGGACATGCCCCTGGAGCAGCTTTGCGCCCTGATCACGGACAGCTATATGGAAGCGTGCCTGAATGAGAACCCGGACGAGTATCTCACGTTCAGCGCGATAGACCTGAGCAAGATGGCCCCTTTGCGGGAGGCGATGGAACAGCTGGGCACAGCGCTGCAGACGGAGCTGAAAGGCGGCCGCACAGCGGATATCCGCCGCGGACGCAGCCAGATGTATACCTTCGGCTCTTACATGGACGGCAGCTGGGACATGGTGGATCTGGGCGCGATGCTGGACGGCTATGCGAAGTTTGATCCCGACGGTGCCGCCCGGGCGAGGGCGGCGCTGGAGGACGCCGTGCTGATCAGCCGGCAGACGGACAATCTGAATCCGTGCAGCGGCATGTCGGTGATGATTCCGCAGGATACGAAAAGCGAATTTGAGACGTACAGCAGCGGCATGGATCTGTCTGTTTACATCCCGAACTGGATGGGCTTCGTGAAGTCGTATGCAGGCCAGCTGACGCAGGGAAGCTACAGCTTCTCGCAGACCACGCCGCAGAACATCACCGGTTCAGACGCCCTCACGCAGCAGCTGTCCGCCATCTTTGCGGGCCAGCCGAACGTATGGTTCTGGAATAAAGAGACGGAGGCCTATGAGGAAACGGCGCAGACAGACGGCGCTTTCGCGGCGGATGAAGGGGATTACGCCTTCTCCGCCAGCCTGTCGCAGGAAGACCTGCAGTATCTGGATTACGTCGAAGGCATGATGATGGTAAACGTCACCGACGATGAGCTGTACGGATACGTGGATATGGGGCTGCTGCAGAACAACGTGGTCGACTGGAACAGCGGAAGGATTTACAGCCTGTTCGACGGCACCTGGCCGGTTCTGGATGAACAGATGGTTCCGCTCTATGATCAGATCAACAATCAGTTCGGCAGGCGAAGCCTGATCCCTGTGAAACTGAACGGCGAGAACACCTATCTGGTCGTGGAGTTTGCGGCGGGGAGCACCGAAGGGCGGATCATCGGAGCGAACGCTGGCTACGACGAGAACGGCCTGCCCATCCGGAACACGGAGAAGCTGAAGGAGGGCGACCGCATCGTGCCGGTCTATACCATGTATTTCGGCTTCGATGAGGACAATGAGATGGAAGAGACTGAATTTGAAGGCGACGAGATCATCTGGAGAGACGGCCTGACGGTCAAGTATGAGGACCTGTCGGACGAAGGCGATCCTCTGGATATGATGTTCTGCTTCGTGCTGAACGATGTGTTCGGCGGATATGACATGACGGACATCATCTCGTTCGAGCTGTGACTTAACGGGGCCTGACAGGCTCCACAACGGCAATATACAAAAGGAACACCGCGCCATGTGACAGCACAGGCAGCGGTGTTCCTTATGCTTGCGGTTATAAAACGCGGCTCTGATCCTGAAGAAAGCCGCAGCGATCTCTTATACTCCCGGAGAGGGACAGGGAAAGCTTAAACCTGATCGTTCAGTCTCAGGTATGTGCAGATCATCTTGATGAGAAAGGCGTCCTTAAAGCTGCTGCGCGGATCCAGACCGGTGAGCGCTTTCATCCTGTCGATCCGCTGATTGATGGTATTCCGGTGCGTAAAGGTCTTTGCAGAGGCATCGGACAGATTCATACAGCTGTCAACGTAGGCTTCACAGCTTTCGATCATGGAGGCTGGAAGCTTTGTTTTTTGCTGCTTTAGTTTTTCAACGGCGGGCTCAATCATTTTATGGACCACCTGCTCGTGAAGCTGCAGACAGACGCTTTCAAAGAGAAGGGAGTCCATCGTATAGAAGTGGTTTTTTTGCCGGCTTTGCTTGCCGAAAGCGATGATTTCCTCCGCCTCATGCCAGCTCTTTCTGAGCAGATGGATGTCGGAGTAGATGTTTCCGTATGCCAGGGAATAGTCGAAAGCCGTGAAGCCTTCCAGGATGGAGGCGAAGTCGCCGCAGATGACATCCAGCGCGAGATAGGTGCGCGGCAGGTCATTGGAGGGGAGAAACGATTTAATGACCAGAATGGTATTCCTGTCCGCGTGATAGATCATGTCCTGTGAGGTGAGATACCGGCTTTTGTGCAGCCTGCGCTCCACCTCTTCCCGCAGGGCTTCGACGGAGGACAGATACCCCAGGTTCAGGTTGATGTTGAAATAGCTGTTGTGGTAATAGTCGAGCCGGATGCAGATGACGGTGCGCATGACGGCCGGATCCATTTCGTGCCGGCTCATGAGCCGGAGCAGCTTTTCAGTATCAAACTGTTCGGAGAGCATCGTCTGCGCGATCTGCTGTATTTCGTTATCAGTGCGCTTCCTTGTCTGCTGAGAATAGGCTTCATAATCGAGGGCCGTTTCGATGGCGTTTTTGAGATTGGTGCCCAGCTGACAGGCGTTGGCGTTCGGGCCGCTCACGACGACGGTGCCCCAGGTGCTGCCGCTGAAGAGGACCGGAACACCGAAATGAATGCTGTCGCTTGCGGCGTCTGAAGGATTGTCGATGGAGGCCGCGTGTCCGACGTTGAGAATGTAACCGGCTGTTTTGCTGCGGCTGCCGATGCGCTCTTTCTGCGTGGCGGCGAGGATACGGCCCGTGTTGTCGGTTACAAGAGCGCTAGTGACGGGGTCGGCAATTTTCTCCAGGATGGAGTCCAGATAATAAGCATCCATAGGAAACCTCCTTATGGTTAAAATGACATATAATCCAGAAGTTAAAGAGATAAATTAAGCAAAACGCTTTGATATTTGAAGATAGAGACCGACAATGCATCGGATAAAGTGCAGAATGCACATTGAACTATTCGCTTTAAATGAAAAATATCATATTGCACAGAAAAATGCAATTGAAAAGAACGGTCTTTTTCATACAATGGAATCAGAAAAGCAGCATTGGCCATGTTGTAAAGACGCAAAGCTCCCTAAAGACAAAGAATGGAGGACAGTATGTATTCTGTATTTCTGCTGGTCGTCAGCGTTATCCTGCTGATGGTTCTGATCTCGAAGTGCCACTTGCATGCATTCCTGTCTCTGTTGATCGTCTCACTGCTGCTGGGCATGGCAAGCGGGCTTCCCCTTGCGGATGTGGCAAATCTGGTGTCCGCAGGCTTCGGCGGCACGATGCAGAGCATTGGCATCGTGATCGTATGTGGTGTCATTATCGGACAAATCCTGGAGGCGACGGGCGGCGCACAGAAGATCGCGCAGTCCATTCTGAACCTCGTCGGCAACAAAAATGCGACGCTCGCGACTGCGCTGACAGGCGGCGTGGTTTCCATCCCGACCTTCTGCGATTCCGGCTTCGTCATCCTGAACCCGGTCATCAAAGCCGTATCCAACTCAGGCAAAATTCCTTATATGTGCCTGGTGACGGCGCTGATGTGCGGACTGCTCACGACGCACTCCCTGGTGCCGCCTACGCCGGGCCCGATCGCGGCCGCGGGCATCCTGGGCGCGGACATCGGCAAGGTGATGCTCTACGGTCTCATCGTTTCGATTCCGGTCATCCTTGTCACGAACCTCTGGTGCAATTCCAAGTTCCTGCGCAGCCGCTATCCCGAGCTGGCGCCCCTCGACGAGGAAGACCTGGAAGCGGATAAGGCTTTTAAAGAAGTGGTTGCCCACGCGCCTTCCACCTTCATGTCCTACATGCCGATCGTTGTGCCGATCATCCTGATCGTCGTCCGCTCCTTTACCAACCAGTACGCAAGCGCCGAGCTCGGCATTGTAAAGCTCATCAACTTCATCGGCACGCCGTACATCGCGCTGCTCATCGGCACGCTGATCAGCTTCCTGCTGCCCACCAAACTGACGGGCGAGGTGACGGACACCTGGATCACCAAGGCACTGAGGGGAAGCTGCGAGATTCTCCTCATCACTGGCATCGCAGGTTCCTATGGCAAAGTGCTCCAGAACATCGGCGTCGGCGACGTGCTGGCGAACCTGATCGCGGGAACGGGCCTGCCGAGCGTGCTGCTGCCCTTCTTCATCTCCGCCATCGTGCTGATCGCTCAGGGCTCCGCGACCGTCGCGCTGACGACGACGGCCGGAATCATCCTGCCCCTGCTGCCTTCGCTGAACATCTCTCCGGAGCTTGCGGTTATCGCCATCGCGGGCGGCTCCTTCTGCGGCGTTCTGCCCATGGGCAGCTACTTCTGGTGCGTAACCAAGCTGGCGGGATATGACATCAAGAAGGGCTACGTTGCCGTCACGGCTACGACCTTCGTCATGGGCGCAGTCGCGCTGGTGTCGATCCTTGCGCTCTCTCTGGTTGTGCACTGAGGGAGAAATAGATTGATCGGCACAGCCGCTCTGCCGAAGACTACTAAAGAAGGACAGGGTGAATGAAGAATGGTTGACATTTCCAATCTGCAGGAGCTGGAACGGTATCTCGCTGAGAAAGAGTATATCACCGAGGGAGACGGACACAGGATTCACTATTGCAAGGGCGGCGTGTCCGGCACGGTCGTGTTTGTGGACAGAGGGGAAAAGACGCCGATGATCGTCAAGCAGGCGCTGGCCCAGCTGAAGACAAAAGAGGTTTGGGAGTGCGATCCCAACCGGATGGGGGTTGAATACGACAGCAACCGGATTTATCATGAACTGATGCCGGACAATGCCCCGGAGGTCTATTTCTACGATGAGGAGAACTACATCTACGGACGGGAAGCGGTGCCGGACGACTGCAGCATGTGGAAAGCGGACCTCATGTCCGGGCTGCTGGATTTCGAGGTCGCCAGGAAGTCTATCGAGACGCTCGTGACGGTTCACAACCGCTGCGCGAACGACGAGACGATTGCGGGGCGCTTCGCGGACAAAGGAATCTTCTATAATCTGCGGATCGATCCATATATCCATTTTACGGTCGGCAAGCATCCGGAATACAAAGCGCAGGCCGAGGCGGTCATCGACAAGATGATGAACAGTGCGATCACCCTTGTTCATGGCGATTACAGCCCCAAGAACATCATGGTGGTGGGCCGCGGAATCTCCGTGCTGGATTTTGAGGTCGCTCATTACGGCCACCCGGCGTTTGACCTGGCATTCTTCACCAACCATTTTATCCTGAAGTCGGTCCGCTTCCCGGAGTACTCCGGCGCGTTCCTCGCCATGCTCCGCTATATGCTCCGCATTTATTTCGGCAGGATGAATTTTATGGACAAGGCGGAGATGGAAGAGACAACGGTGAGGACGCTGGCGCTGCTGCTGCTGGCGCGGGTGGACGGGAAGTCCCCCGTCGAGTACCTCGTCGGAGATGACGAAAAGCAGCAGCGGGTCAGGGACATCGTGAGCCGCGTGGTGCGGGAGAATGCGGTGAACTTTGATCATGTGCTGCGCATTGTGGAAGAGGAAGAGAAAGGAGCGGATAAGTGATGAATCCGTATGAGATTACAAAGGTAACAGCAAGACAGGTATTTGACAGCCGGGCAAACCCGACCGTTGAAGTGGATATCGAACTGGCCGGAGGCGCGAAAGGCAGAGGCACGGTCCCCAGCGGCGCGTCTACGGGCATCTTCGAGGCGCTGGAGCTGAGAGACGGCGGAAACGAGCTGGGCGGAAAGAGCGTACGCAAGGCAATCGCCAACATTGAAAACGAAATTGCGCCGATGCTGATCGGAAAAGACGCGACGCACCAGGCGGCGCTGGATCATATGATGATCGAAGCGGACGGGACGCCGAACAAGAGCCGCCTCGGCGCGAACGCGATCCTGGGCTGCTCGATGGCTATCGCGCACGCGGCGGCAAATGCCAAGGGAGAACCGCTGTTCCGCTACCTGGGAGGCTCAAACGCGCGCACGATCCCGGTCCCGATGATTCAGATCATCGGAGGAGGCGCGCACGCGGTCGATTCCATCGACGTGCAGGATTTTCTGGTTATCCCGCTCAGCCCGAAGAGCTTTGAAGAGGGCTTTGCCGCGGTCGTAAACGTCTACAACGCCGCGAAAAAGATCTTCTCTCAGACGGGACGCCCGCTGTCCATCGCGGACGAGGGCGGCTTCTGGCCCACCAATTTCAAGAGCAATGAGGAAGGCCTGCAGCTGCTGACGCAGGCAATTGAGCTGGCGGGTTATCAGCCGGGCGTGGATATCGGCATCGCGCTGGATATCGCTTCCAGCGAGTTCTACGACAAGGAAACAGGAAAGTACAATCTGAAGCTGGAGAACCGGGTCCTCAGCAGCGAGGAGTTCGTGGACGTGCTTTGCTCCTGGGTCGATAAGTACGCGATCGTTTCCATCGAGGACGGGTGCAGCGAGCTGGACTGGGAAGGCAATATCCTGCTGACCCAAAAGCTGGGGCGCCGCGTTCAGCTGATCGGCGACGACCTGTTCACGACGAACATCGAACGCATCCGCACCGGCGTTGAAAGAGGCGCATGCAATTCCGTGCTGATCAAGATGAACCAGATCGGCACCATCACCGAGACGATGGACGCGATCGAGTACACGAAGAACAACGGCTACCTGCCGGTTGTGAGCGCGAGAAGCGGCGAGACGGAGGACTATACGATCGTCCATCTGGCGATTGCCAGCAATGCAGGCCAGCTGAAGGTCGGCTCTGTCGCCCGCAGCGAGCGCGCTGTCAAGTGGAATGAAGCGATCCGGATGGAGCAGCTGTTGGGCAGTGAAGGGGTGTATCCCGCAGGAGAGATTTTTAAGCGCGTCATCAAAGACTGACAATATCAATAAAAAGGGGAGATGAACGGGTTTCATCTCCCTTTGTTCAAATGAGGTAACGGAGATGAAAGCCAATTACCATACGCATACGACACGCTGCGGCCATGCCTACGGAACGGACGAGAGCTATGTCAAGGCGGCGATACAGGGAGGGTTTGAAACCCTTGCCTTCACAGATCATTCGCCCTGGCCGTACAAGAGCGGATTTACCAATCCCAATGTGAGGATGAATATCAGGCAGCTGGATGGGTATCTGGAGAAGATCCGCTGGCTTTCGGAAAAGTATAGAGATAAAATCCGTTTGTATGTCGGGCTGGAATGCGAGTATTTTCCGGAGTATATGAATTGGCTGGCAGAGACAAAGGAAGAGAAACAGCTGGATCTCCTCATCTTTGGGAACCATTATGACAAGACGGACGAGACAGGCATGCACTTTGGGTTCACGCACGACGCGAAGGAACTGAGACGCTATGTGGACAGCGCGATTGCCGGGATGCGGACGGGCCTGTTTGCGTATATGGCGCATCCGGATTTCTTCCTGCGCGGCTTTGACAGCTTTAATGCAGACTGCAGGGCAGCTTCTTGCGAGCTGTGCCTGGCTGCGAAGGAGTTGTCTGTTCCGCTGGAGTATAATCTGCATGAAAGGGCCAATGCGAAGAGGCTTTACCGCCGGGTCAGCTACCCGTCCGCGGAGTTTTTCGAAATCGCTTATCTTACCGGGAACGAGGTGATCATCGGTCTGGACGCGCACGACCCGGATGAGCTTTCGGATTCAACGCAGTGGGACAGGGCCTGTGCAGAGCTGGAAGTCTTCGGAGAGCGATGGATCAGAAAGTTGAATCTGCAGAATAACGCTGGCTAAACGGCGAAAAGCGCTTATAATGGGGAGGGAGGTGTTTGCGATGAGGATGACGCCGTGTGAAAGGGTGATGGCGGCTGTAAAAGGCCAGCCTTTTGACGTGTGCCCGGCGATCAGCGCCACCTCAGTCGCGACCGTCTCCGCCATGAAGAGCACGGGGGCTTTCTTCCCGGCGGCGCACACGAATGCCTTTGGAATCGCTGATCTGGCGGCGGCCGGGCATGAACTGTTCGGCTTTGACAGCGTCGCTCCCTATTTTTCCATCCATCTGGAGGCTGCGGCGCTCGGCGTGGATGTGGACTGGGGCGACCCGTTCAATATGCCGAAGGTGAAAGGCGTGCGGCTGGAACGCATCGAAGATGCGTCGGTTCCTTCCGGTATTCTTGAAAAAAGAGAGCTGCGGCAGCTGCTGAAAGCCATCCGGATACTCCGGGAGCGGTACGGGGAGAAGGTGCCGGTCATCGGCAAGGTCGTCGGGCCGTGGACCCTGGCCTATCATCTCCGGGGCGTAGAGAATCTGCTGATCGACACCGTGCTGGAGCCGGATAAAACACAGAAAGCCATCGAGGCGCTTTCGGCGCTGCCGGTCGCCTTTGCCAAAGCGCAGTTTGAAGCCGGGGCAGCTGCCGTGGTCTGGGCGGACCACATGACATCGGACCTGGTCAGCGCGGAACTCTACAAAGAGATGCTTTTGCCGGTTCATAAGAGAGCGATGCTGGAGCTGTCCGGATATGGGCCGATTATCCTGCATACGTGCGGCAACGTGATGGACCGTATCGGGTATTTTGCCGAAGCCGGGTTTACCTGCTTCCACATGGATTCGCGCAATCCCATCCGCTCGGCGGTGCAGCAGATGGGGGACAGAATCCGGATTATCGGCGGCATCAATAATCCGGTGACCCTGTCGCAGGGCACCTGGGGGCGCGTGCGGAGAGAAGCGGAAAGCACCCTGCGCAGCGGTGTGCAGCTCATCGCGCCGGAATGCGCAATCCCAATGAATGTCTCGAGCGACAACCTGCGAGAGCTGGTGAAGACGGTGCACCGCTGTACTTATGAAGAGTCCATGCGGTACGGACAGCCGGAGACGGACAGAGCTTAGAGCGGAACCGATGCCATAACCGGAAGGATCATCTGTTTGCGGCTTCTCTCTCTGAGCAGGACTGTACACAGGATCCTGCCCGACAAAACAGTTCATCACGACCACCGGAAGCTCTGGTGGTTTTGACTTATCCGGGCTTTACCCGCGCCTTGCGCGATGGCAGTTCCGCCGCAATAGAGCGCCGCCTCTGCAGAACCGTTTGACAGGCATAAGAATCGCTTTTGGAGCAATCCCGATAAGAAACTAAATAGCAAACAGTATGTTGGTGATTATCGACAGAAAATAGGAGCAGAAGAGAAAGCAAAGGACAAAAGGATTGAATATTTCGCTTAAATATGTTAATCTAATATTGAACGATAATGAAGAAAGACGATCTGACAGCTATTCAGCTGCGGGCAGCAGCAAATATAAAAAGGAGGCATTTTTTATGAAAAAAGTCCTGGTTGCTCTCTTGACGCTTGCGCTTCTTATGGTAAGCATCGCCGCAATAGCGGACGAGCCGTCCGGTACGGTCGTCGTCTACTCCTCCCATCAGTCTGAACCGCTGAATTCCGCCGTGAATGCCTTCATGGCGAAGTATCCGGGCGTTCAGGTTGAAGTGGTATCCCTCGGCGGCGGCGAAATTCTCCAGCGCGTTGCTGCGGAAGCCGCAAATCCTCTCTGCGATGTCAGCTGGGGCTCCGGCGTTGACTCCGTAGACGCCTACAGCGAATACTGGCAGGAGTACATCTCCCCTGAAGACGCTGCGATCGGCGACCAGTATAAGGACGCGGAGCACAAGTGGTATGCCGACTCCACCATCGTCTATGTCAATATGTACAACAAAAAGCTCGTGGCGGCCAAGGGCGTGCCGGAACCCACGACCTGGGCGGACCTGATCGACGAGACCTGGAAGGGCCAGATCGCCATGGCGGACCCGGCGCAGTCCGGTTCGGCTTATGTGCAGGTCTGCGCGCTGCTCTTTGACAACGGCGGCGCGGAGAACGGCGGCTGGGACTTCGTGAACAAGTTCTATCAGAACTTGGACGGCAAGATCCAGTCCAGCTCCTCCAAGATCCCGAAGGGCGTCGCGGACGGCGAATATGCGCTGGGCCTGACGCTTGAAAAGTTTGCGGTCGAGTATATCGGCAACGAAGATGTCGGCTGGTATTATCCTGCGGAAGGTACGGCTGCGGTCGGCGAAGGCATTGCTCTCGTCAAGGGCGCGCCGCATGAAGAAAACGGCAAGCTCTTTATCGACTTCGTGCTCAGCCAGGAGTGCCAGCAGCAGCAAAGCGACGAATGGAACCGCCGTTCTGTCCGCTCTGACGTGACGGTGAACGACGCGCTGCCCAGCATCGACGAGCTGAAGGTCATGGATTACGACGTCCAGTGGGCGGCGGATCACAAGGCGGAAGTTCTGGAAACATGGCAGGACATCGTCGTAGGCGACTACGAGTAATTCACAAGCCGTCTTTCCCTGTGATGGTATGCCCCGAAAGGGGCGTACCATCATTTTGAATTTCATTTTTCAGAAATAAAGGAGCACGAGTCTATGAGCTGCAGCGTTACGGTGCGGGGAGCTGTAAAGAGATATGGCGATTTTACCGCATTAAAAGGGGTGAGCCTGGATATCCGGGAGGGCGAGTTCTTTACCTTGCTGGGGCCTTCCGGATGCGGAAAAACGACGCTTCTCAGAATGATCGCGGGCTTCAACTCCATCGAAGAGGGAGAAATCCTGTTCGGCAGCGAAGTGATCAACCGCGTGCCCGCGCACAAGCGGGACGCCGGAATGGTCTTTCAGAATTATGCCGTCTTCCCGCATATGACGGTCGAAGAGAACGTAGCGTATGGCTTAAAAGCCAAACATGTGCCGCAGAAAGAAATCAGCGAGCGCGTACAGCGTGCGCTGGAGCAGGTGCAGATCGCGGCATTGGCGAAGAGACGCCCCAACGAGCTTTCCGGCGGACAGCAGCAGAGGGTTGCGCTTGCACGCGCGTTCGTCTTTAACCCCAGGGTCCTTCTGATGGACGAGCCCCTCAGCAATCTGGACGCGAAACTGCGCGTTCAGATGCGGACGGTCATCCGGAAGCTTCAGCGGGATCTGGGAATCACGACGATTTACGTCACGCACGATCAGGAGGAGGCGCTGGCGATTTCGGACCGCATCGCCGTCATGAACTTCGGCGAAGTGATGCAGGTCGGCGTGCCGGAGGAGATTTACAGCCATCCGAAGAACGCTTTTGTCGCGGGCTTCATCGGCGTGACGAACATGCTGGAAGCGACCCTGGACGGAGAGAATCCGGAAAAGGCGACGCTGCATGTCGGTTCCGGCGTGTCGATGCCGGTGAGCATACGCAGGCCCTTTCAGGGGAAGGTTCAGGCGCATCTCCGGCCGGAGAAGCTCTACTTCTCGGAATCCGGACTGCACGGGGAGATCATCCTGTCCACATTCCTAGGAGACTACATCGAGTACGAAGTCCAGCTGGATAACGGCACATCACTGCAAATCAACGAGTATACAAAAGACAAGCATCCCATGCACAAGAGCGGAGAAAAAGTCTGCGTGAGCTTTGACGGCTCGGAAGCCAGCCTTTTCACAGAAGATGGAAAGGAAGAACTGTCATGGTAAAGAATCGGATCAAGAATGTGACTGTCGATTTTTGGTTTGTCATCAAAGTCCTTCTGTTTATCTTCCTGATCCTCTTCATGCTGTTCCCCATATCCTCCGTCTTTTATAAGAGTCTGTTCAGCAATAAAGTCGAAGGACTGACGCTCTACAACTTTACGCGGTTCTTTACAAAGAAATACTACTTTACGGCGCTGATCAACAGCCTTCGGTCGGCGATTGTCCCGACGATCCTCTCGGTGGTCATCGGCGTGCCCCTCGCGTATGCCATGACCCGGTATAATGTATTCCTGAAAAAAGCGCTCCATATCGGAATCCTGATGTCCCTCATGTCTCCGCCGTTCATCGGTGCGTATTCCTGGATCGTGCTCTTTGGACGATCGGGCGTCGTCACGCAGTTCTTTGCGAATTACGGAATCACTTTGCCGACGATTTACGGCGAAGGCGGCATCTGGGGCGTCTTTACGCTGAAGCTGTTCCCGTATGTTTATCTGTATGTGTCCGCGGCCATGTCCACCATTGACTCATCACTGGAAGAAGCGGCGGAAAACCTCGGCTCCAGCAAGCTCAGGCGATTCGTGACGATCACGATCCCGGTCGTGACGCCCTCCATACTGGCCGGCGCGATCATGGTCTTCATGACCGCCATCAGCGACTTCGGCACGCCGCAGCTGATCGGCGAAGGCTACCGCGTGCTGGCGGTGCTGATCTATTCGGAGTATATGAGCGAGGTGGGAACGAGCGCCAACATGGCGAGCACCATGTCGGTCATCATGGTCATCTGCGTGACGCTGCTGCTGCTGATCCAGAAGTTCTATATTGACCGCCGGAACTACAATATGAACATGCTGAGAGCGCCCCAGGTCATCGAGCTCCACGGGGCAAAGCGCTTTCTGGTTTCGCTGCCGATCATCCTGCTGACGTCGGTTGCGCTGCTGCCCCAGGTCGTGGTCACGTACTGTTCGTTCCTCCGCTGGGAGTTTTCGACGTTCGTGAAGGAATTCAGCCTGGAGAGCTACAAGACCATCTTCAACAGGCTGGGGACGAATATCCGGAACACATACGTGTTCTCAACGGTGGCCATTGTGCTCATCGTCGTGATCGGCATCCTGCTGTCCTATATCATCGTCAGGCGGAAAAACAAGTCGAGCGCGGTGCTGGACGTGCTGGCCATGATGCCATATGTCATCCCCGGTTCCGTCCTGGGCATCAGCTTCATCACGGCGTTCAACAAGCCGCCGCTGATCCTGACGGGCACGGCGACGATCCTGATCCTCTCTTTTGTGGTCCGCAAGATGCCGTATACCGTGCGCTCCGGCAGCGCGTTCCTGGAGCAGATGGATAAGTCTGTCGAAGAAGCCTCGATCAACCTGGGTGTGTCCCCGATGAAGACATTCTTCAAGATCACGGCGAGGCTGATGCTTCCGGGCGTGCTCTCCGGCGCCATCATCAGCTGGATCACCTGCATCAACGAACTGAGCAGCTCCGTCATGCTGTATACGGGCAATACCTCGACGATCACGGTTGCGATTTATTCGGAAACCATCCGGGGCAGCTATCATACGGCAGCGGCCCTGGCGACGATTCTGACGGTGACGATGGTTATCGCGCTCGCGATCTTCATGAAAGCGACAAAGGGCAAGGGTTCCGTTGTGTAAGCACGGCTGCATCGGGCGGCGCGTTTTACAGCTCATACAAGCACCAACAAATCAAATGGGGGAAGAACAATGGTTTCAGCAGAACTCATGAATCAAGTTCAGAAACTGGTCGTCGACGTGGCAAAGTACGCCCACAGGGACCGGTCGCTGAAGATCGAAAACAAAGGAGTACATGACTTCGTCACGGGCGCCGACAAGAAGATCAGCAACATCTTGTCGGAAGAGCTGCCCAAGCTGCTGGAAGGCTCCGCCGTCATCTCGGAAGAGGGCGAGCGGAGGGACCTGAGCAGCCGGTACAGCTGGGTGATCGATCCCATCGACGGGACTTCGAACTTCATGTACGGCAATCCGTGCCATGCGGTATCCGTCGGCCTGCTGGAGGGGACGATCTCTGTGCTGGGCGTCATCTACGCGCCGATGCAAAAGGAAATGTTCTATGCCATGAAGGGCTGCGGCGCGTTCTGCAACGGGGAAAAGATATGCGTTTCAGCTGACGAGACGATCAGCCATGCCCTGGTCGCGATGGAGACCAATCCGTACATCGACCGGAAGATCAACCGTTTTTCTAAGATCATGGGCCGCTTCTTTGACGACTGCATCGACATCCGCATTTTGGGCTCGGCGGCGCTTGCCTGCAGCTATGTCGCGGACGGACGCTGCGGTGTCTTTGTGGCGGAGGGCGTCAAGCCGTGGGACATCGCAGCGGGCGACATCATCATCCGCGAAGCCGGCGGAAAGCTGACGCTGTGGAATGGAGAAGCGCCGACTTTCGTGGGCAACGAGAACATCATCGCCTCAAGCGGCGCGCTCTATGACGAAGCGCGCCAGAGAATGAAGGACTTCGCTTAATCGGCCTGCCGGGGCGCGTTTCCCGGCGGTATCCCCTGCGCAATGGACTGCACACGCTGACTGACAGCGCCTCTCTTCGGACGATACGGTCTATGGCCGGTCCGGGAGGCGCTGTTTTGTGCGCGGCGGTCATTCTTGTCAAGGGGAGGCTTTCGTGCTATCATTACGCCAAACTGGGATGATATGTCCTCTTTCGGAGGTTTGAAATGAAGCGTAAATGGTTGACTGCCGCCTGTCTGTGGATCGCGCTGTTTGCCCTGGTCCTGCTGTATACGGACCGGGAGGAATACGTGTGGTCCTTTTCCGGCGACAGCCTTTCCGCGCTTCTGGAGACCCGGGAGGAGGCGGCGCAGCGCCAGGCGGACTGGGAAGCGATGATGGACCGCGAGCGCGCCGCGGCGCGGGCCCGCGGCAAGGCCGGGCTTTGGGGCGCGGACGAGACGGAGAACGTCTATGCCATCGCGCTGCCCGCCGTGACGGAGGACGGGCTGAACCTTATGTGGGGCGAGTACGAAGCCGAGGTTTCGTACAGCGCCAAAGAGGACTTCGCCCTCGGCGTCGCCGGTGCGGGGCGGCAGCTTTTTATCCGCGGCGGAGAGACGGCGCTGCGGGCCGGCGAGAAAATGACGGAAACCTTCCGTTTTACCCTGACGGACAGCGCGGAGCACCTCCGCCTGGCGGCAGATCTGCCGGAAGGGGCGGTGATCCATTCGGTCACGGTGCGCAAGTGCGGCACGGCGCTCTTCTCCCGTGATCTGGCGGCCTGGGCGGTGCTGCTAGGCATTGTGCTGACGGTGCTGCTGTTCCGCCTGTGGGAGCAGGGCGAGGAGGCTGCTGAGCGGCGGCGGGATACGATGATTCTGGTGCTGGCGGCGGCCTTTGCCTGCATGCCGCTGCTCTGGGACGGCTTGCAGGAGGGGCATGACCTCACCTTCCATCTGAACCGCATCGAAGGCATCGCTTCGGCGCTGCGCTGCGGACAGTTCCCGGCGCGCATCCATGCGTCCACGCTCCAGGGATACGGCTACGCGGCGTCTGTCTTCTATCCGGAGCTCTTCCTCTATATCCCGGCGGTGCTGCGCAATCTCGGCGTCTCTCTGCTGGACGTCTGGCGCGTCTTCCTGGCAGCGGTGCATCTGCTGTGCGCCTGGTCCTGCTACACCTCGGCCCGCAGACTGCTGGGCAGCCGGAAGCAGGCGCTGGCGGCGGGCGTGCTCTATACGCTCTCCATCTACCGGCTGGTGAACGCGTACGTCCGGGCGACGCCGGGGGAGAGCCTCGCGATGATCTTCTTCCCCGTGCTGGTGCTGGCCATGGCGGAGGTGCTGGAGAGAAACGAAAAAAAGTGGCCCCTGCTGGCCCTGGCGATGACAGGGATTCTCATGAGCCATCTGCTGAGCGCGCTGTTCGCGGCGGTGTTCTGCGCGCTGGCGTCGCTGCTGTCCTTCCGGAAGCTGCTGCGCGAGCCGCGCCGCATCCTCTCGATTCTGGCGGCGGCGGGGCTGACGATCCTCTGCAGCCTGTGGTTCTTTGTGCCCATGGTCCAGTACCTGCGGGAGCCCATCAGCACCAGCGTCATGATCAATTCAGCGCAGCACGTGCTGAAGCTGGGTTCCTATCTGGTGACCTTCTCCGGGAACAACGGCACCATCGCGCCGGAACGGGAGGACTTCGCCTATACCATCGGCGTGGTGCCGGGCATCGCCCTCATGGCGGGGCTGGCGCTCTATGCCGTGCGCCGTTACGCCCATCCGGAGACGAAAGGGAACAGGCTGAGCCAGCGTCTCCTTCTGCTGGGCGGGCTGGCCCTGCTGGGCGCGATGGATTTCTTCCCGTGGCGGCTCATGATGGGCCTCCCCAAGCCGTATTCCACCTTCTTTATGCAGATTCAGTTCCCCTGGCGGCTGGTGGGGGTGGCGGTGCCGATGCTCGTGCTGGTAGCGGCCAAGGGGTTCACCGACGCACAGAAGCATGGCGGGCTGGCCCTCATGGCGGCCCTGGCGGTGC
>ODAI013774069.1_pt1 | contig 18313 bp, 14 predicted proteins | sample 1539321 | NCBI WGS metagenome assembly ODAI01 (sample SAMN02144231, study PRJEB22623) | gut metagenome | biome: sheep rumen | host: Ovis aries | place: New Zealand | reverse complement strand
AGGATCTTCAGCGGATGAAGGATACAGCCGCTCTCCGTGCCGCAGACCGGAACCCCTATTCCTGGAATATGGAATACCTGCCCTACCCGGACGGCAGCGGCTATGAGGCTCGCTTTACGACCTGCGGCATCTGCACTTTGATGAAGGAGTTAGGGATTTTCGAACTGGTTCCCGCGATGTGCCGCCTGGACTACACCATGAGCGAGGCAGGCGGCGTATCGGAGTTTGTGCGGGAATTTACGCTGGCTTCCGGCGGTCCCTACTGCGATTGCGGATACAGAAGAAAGGATTGAGCCATGAAATATCACATTGAGAAAAATACGGTTCAGGAGACGCTGGTCATCCCGCTGTTCGGGCGGCTTGTGTGCTCCGAGCATTTCCCGGAGCTGTTTTCGGATCCGGAGGCCAAACGGATCTGCGACAGCCTGGATTACGATTTTGCGGACAAACGCAGAATGATGGAATCGGCAGCAGGGCTTTTCGGTGCGCTTGAAGTGGCGCAGCGGCAGTACGACCTGCGCTGCGAAGCGGAGGAATATTTAAAGGCACATCCGAAAGCTGCAGTCGTGAACCTGGGCTGCGGGCTGGATGATACCTTCTCCAAAGTCGATAACGGACAATGCAGGGGCTACAACATCGATCTGCCGGATGTGATCAAAGTGAGGAATGACCTTCTTCCCGCGGGCGAACGGGAGACCAATCTTGCCTGTGACCTGAATGATTTTTCCTGGATGGATGATATCGACGCATCAGAAGGAGCGGTATTCTATGCCGCGGGCGTTTTCTATTATTTCAGGACAGACGATGTAAAAAAGCTGTTTTGTGCAATGGCCGAGCATTTCCCGGGCGGCGTACTGGCCTTCGATTCCTGCAATGAGCGCGGCGCGAAGCTCATGCGCAGGACCTGGCTGAAGGAGGCCGGAATCACTGATGTGAGTGCTTTCTTTTCCCTGGAGGATGAATCGGAGCTTGCCGGATGGAGTGATCGCTTCGCCTCCGTCACTTCCAAAAGCTACATGCGCGGATACCGGGATATTTACAACAGCGTCGGTACCTTCCACAAGCTGATGATCCGCTTCTGCGACGGACTGGTCAGGATGAAGATCGTAAAGATTGTCTTTCACAGAATTATCACAATTCGGGCATAATTCGAACACAAATTGGCTTTAAACTGATCAGCATAAAGAACGGGGGAGGCATTAAAAGCTGCAGCATGCAGCTGCCGGCAATTGTGTTCAGCTGCGTGCATCGTATCCCGCGAAATGGAAAGGAGTACCGCCATGGAAGAAAGAATGAATGATCACATCTACGGAGATTATGACTATGAAGGTCATGAGGAGTTTGGTTCTGATTTAAATAATAACGAAGGAAAAAGAAACGGAAAGAAGAAGGGGAAGAAGCTTCTGATCGGATCGATTGCTGCAGCAATGGCCGTAGCGGTCAGTGCGGGTGCCATCGGTTATGCGGCGCACGCATCGTCGAGATCCGGGAGCGAGGCAGCGCAGCTCTCCCTTGCAGGACAGGAAAAAGCGGCACCGGATTTCTACACCGCAGAAGAGGAATCCATTTCCAGGCTGCAGCTCGCAAATGAGCAGGAAACGGCAGGAAAAGTTGTTTACCGCGATTTTACCGAGGTTGTAAAGGACGCGATGCCTTCCATCGTTTCTGTCTATAATACCTATGTCGAGCAGTACAGAGACTGGTTCGGACAGGCCCACGAGCAGGAAGGAACCGCTACCGGTTCCGGTATCATCATCGCTAAGACAGATGACGAGATCCTGGTTGTCACCAACAATCACGTGGTCGACGGCGAAGAGAGCATGGAAGTCAAGTTCATCGATGACGTTTCCGTCCCGGCGCTGATCAAGGGAACCGACGAGGAGAATGACCTGGCGGTCATCGCCGTCAAGCTCGAGGATGTCGATGAGGACACACTGAACAAGATTAAAGTCGCTACGATCGGCGATTCCGAAGAGCTCCAGATCGGTGAGCCCGTAATCGCAATCGGCAACGCGCTCGGATACGGCCAGTCCGTTACGGCAGGCATCGTCAGCGCGGTCGACAGAAAGATCGGAACGGATGAAGAGGACGCACTCACCTATGTGCAGACCGATGCGGCGATCAACCCCGGCAACTCCGGCGGCGCGCTTGTAAATGCAAACGGTGAGGTCATCGGCATCAATTCCAACAAGATCGGCGGAACGGCAATCGAGGGCATGTGCTACGCGATCCCCACATCAAGGGCAATCCCCATCATCTCTGACCTGATGAACCAGTCGACAAAGGAAAAGGTCGATGAGGCGGACCAGGGATATCTCGGGATCAAGGGCGTGAGCGTAACAGACGATGTTGCAAACGCATACGACCTGCCGAAGGGCGCCTATGTTGCAGAAATTATCGAGGGCGGCGGAGCTGCGGATTCCGAACTGAAAAAGGGCGATGTCATCACAGCAGTCAACAAGCAGTCCGTAAGCGGCATTGAGGCACTCCAGAGACAGCTCCAGTACTACAAGTCCGGCGATGAAGTCACACTTACCGTAAAGAGAAGCGCGGGCGACGGCGAATATAAGGAACTCGAAGTAAAGGTAAAGCTCGGCGACAAATCCACACTCGGCGAGGATGACGCGGACACCGAAGAAAAGACAGAAGAGAATTCCGAAGATAAGAATGAAGGAAACGACAGGGATGGCCGCGACAGCAGGAACGGCGAAGAATACGGCCCTCAGGAAGGGTTCGGGATCTTCCCCTGGAACTGGAACTTCGGATATTGACAATTAATTAACAAAGTGATAGTATACCTTCAACGGATAAAAGGGAGTAGCAGAACCGTAAAAGGTACTTGAAACCGTCAGCCGGAACCAATAGAAAGGTTCCCGTATCAGGTGAGACTGCAAGACTTTTATCGCGGCACACAAGCCGCGGTAAAAGTCTTTTCTTATTCCCCCATATCCCTGCCCCGCGGGAAGCATGCGCCCGCCGTGAGCACGCATCAGGAAACGGTTGTATAATGCCGCAAAGTGATAGAAAATGATTTACAGTGGTGTTACCGTTTCCGTAATTCAGGAAAGGAGTCATTTATGAGAAACATCGGCAACTGGAATCAGTGGAACCGGGCACGGGGAAATGCGTCCGGCAGTGAACAGACCGGACAGGGTCAGCAGCCGAACTTTACATTCCCGAAAGACCCCGGAAGTCAGGAAGGCACAGGCCGGGCAGGAAAGGGCGGCGGAATTCTCCGTATTACGGCGATTATCCTGGGCATCTTAATTGTCCTGTCGTTCCTTCGCGGAGCGTATTACTCGGTAGATGAGCAGGAGAACGCAGTCGTTACAATGTTCGGCAAGGTGGTGAGAACCGATACCGCAGGCCTTCATTTCAAGCTTCCGTGGCTGCAGAAGGTGACCATTGTGGACATGACGACCCACGGCTTCGGCATCGGCTATGACGTTGATAATTACGGGCAGAATATCACGGTAGAGGACGAAGGAATCATGATCACCTCGGATTTCAACTTTGTCGATATCGATTTCTACCTGGAGTATAAGGTCAGCGATCCGATCAAGTATATTTACAATTCAAGGGAACCGGAGGCAATCCTGAAAAATGCCGCCCTGGCAGCGATCCGCTCGACTGTCAGTGACTATACGGTGGATGACGTCATCACGACCGGAAAGAGCCAGATCCAGGCAGAGATCAGGGACCGTCTGAGTGCGTCCCTTAACCATAAGGATATAGGACTGCAGGTTGTCAACATCCAGATTCAGGACGCGGAGCCCCCGACCCAGGAAATCGTGCAGGCCTTCAAGGCGGTAGAGACGGCAAAGCAGGGCAAGGAAACAGCGATCAACAACGCTAACCGCTACCGCAACGAGAGCCTGCCCACAGCAGAGGCTGAGGCGGACAAGATTGTCCAGACCGCCCAGGCGGCCAAGGAAGCAAGAATCGCGGAGGCACAGGGCCAGGTGGCACGTTTTGAGAAGATGTACGACGAGTATGTGAAATACCCGAACATCACCAGACAGCGCCTGTACTACGAAGCAATGGAAAAGGTGCTTCCGGGACAGAAGATCATAATTACGGACGGCAACACACAACAGCTCCTGCCCATAGGCTCCTTTACAGGAAACGCGGGCAGCGGATCTGCAGGAGGTGCGGATTATGAAAAATAAAAAGGGACTGATTGTAATTATTGCGCTTGTTGTTATTCTCTTCTTCCGGGGATGCATGTTTTCCGTCGGACAGAAGGAATATGTGGCGGTCAGGCAGTTCGGCCGGATCGTGAGGATTGAAAGCGAGCCCGGACTTCATTTCAAGCTGCCGCTGTTCCAGGATACGCAGAGGATCAGCGCGGCGACGATCCTGTATGACATTCCCACCTCTGACGTCATCACGAAGGACAAAAAGTCCATGATCGCCGACAACTATGTACTGTGGAGAGTAACCGACCCGCAGAAATACATCCAGACGCTGAACGCGATTAAGGTCAGGGCGGACGAACGAATCGAAGCGGCGGTATATAACGCGACGAAGAACGTAATATCCTCCATGACTCAGGACGAGATCATCGACGCAAGAGGCGAGCAGCTGACGGAGCGGATCACCAAAGAGGCGAACTCGGACATCGGTGCGTACGGCATCGAGATTATCCAGTCCGAGATCAAGGCGCTGGATCTGCCCAACGACAACAAGGAAGCCGTCTATGAGAGAATGATTTCCGAGAGACAGAACATCGCTGCCAGCTATAAGGCAGAGGGCGATGCCGAGGCGCAGAAGATCCGCAACGATACGGACAGACAGGTGGCCATCATGACAGCCGACGCCAAAAGGGACGCACAGGTCCTTGAGGCGGAAGGCGAAGCGGAGTACATGAAGATACTGCAGGCGGCGTACAATTCAAAGGACAAGGCGGAGTTTTACAACTATATCCGCAGCCTTGACGCGCTGACACAGTCGCTCTCCTCCGGAAACGGAACGCTCATTCTGGACCGCGACAGCGAGATCGCGAAAATCCTGTATGGAGAATAACAATCCGCCCTGCATTCGCAATCCGCGGGGTCCCTGCCCCGCTTCTTGCTCATGCAGGGGCGCCTCAAGAGTAAATTCCTCCGCTCGTGCAGGCACGGCGTCGGAATTTCTCTCACAGTTGTTGAAGATTAACCGGATTGTTCCGCACTTCGTGCTCTCACAATCCGCCCTGCATTCGCAATCCGCGGGGCCCCTGCCCCACTTCTTGCTCATGCAGGGGCGCCTCAAGAGTAAATTCCTCCGCTCGTGCAGGCACGGCGTCGGAATTTGTTCTTGAGGCTGGTTAATCAAAATAATATATGCAAGAGATAAAAGTTATGGTATCCTGTCAATCAAAAATAAAGAGATTTATAAGGAAATTTTTGAATGAAGGCTGCCATTACCAAAACAAACCGCTCATCATCAGGGAAGCTGATTGACTACGTACTCACGCTGGAGGACGGGAGTGAAATCCAGATCACCAGCAATGACATCAAGGAGAAGATCCGGCGCGGTGAACTGGAAGTGGCCGGAATGAAGCTGGATGCGACAGGAAGGCTGGTCAAGGCCGGAAAGGATGCCGGCAGGGAAGCGTCCGCCCGGACAAAGAAGACCGGGGCCGGGGCGGAAAGCGCCGGGACAGAGCGCGGCGAAGAGAGTGAAAAGGCAAAGGAAAAACCGGGCGCCTTCAGCACCGCGGCAGCGGATAAAGCTCCGGCAGTAAGACCGAAGGCATTTGTTAAGGTTAAAATTATTTAGTGCATAAAAAGGCGGTTCTGCGTAACAGCAGAGCCGCCTTTTGACTGCATACACAATTTGGAATGAAGAAACTGCTTATCCGATGACCTTCATGGTCTTCCATGTTCCTTTGGTGAAGCGGACCCACTGGATGGCTGCCCGGATGCACCAGTCAAGAACCATGGCGATCGCGATTCCGATGACGCCCATTCCCAGCCATTTGCCGAACAGGAACGAGAAGAACACGCGGCAGACAACGGTCGAGAAGATGGCCGCGAACATCGTAAAGCGGACGTCGCCCGCGGCGCGAAGGCCTCCCGAGAGGGGCCCCGAGAAGGAAGAAACAAGGCCGCAGAAGATGTTGTGAATGATTACGATAACAATGATGTAGTACTTTGTCTGGCTGCTGATATCGTAGAGCGGGAGCATGAGCGGAAGCAGCAGACCGATAAATATGTTCCAGACGCAGGACAAAAGGACGGAAAGGCGAAGGAGCTTGCGGGTGTAGTATTCCGCGGCTTCCGGATCGTTCGCGCCCATGCACTGTCCCACGACCGTGATAAAGACGGGGGACATGGCGACCATGATCGTAGCCGCCAGGGACCAGATTGTCTGGCCGATGCCGTTGGCAGCGATCTGGCTGGTTCCGAAGGTGGCGACAAGGCTTCCCAAGATTACCTTGGAGAGCTGGAACAGGCCGTTCTCGATGGAGTTGGGAACGGCTATTTTCAATATCCGCATCGACATGGCGGGATCGGGCTTTACCGCTTCCTTCCAGTCGATATAGACCTCTTCATCCCGCTTTGAGCACAGGAAGGCCATGCAGGCGGCGGCAAAATACCAGGAGATGGTGGTCGGCCAGGCAACGCCCGCCGCGCCGGCATGCAGGACGAAGACGCCGATGGCATTGCCGACGATGTTGATCAGGTTCATCGCCAGAGAAACCTTCATCGTGACAGCGGTCCTGCCGGTGGAGCGGTAGAGCGCTGCGCCGACATTGTAGAGAGCGTTTGCCGGGAAGGACCAGGTCACGATCCTGAGATAGACGCGGCACGCGTCCATAACGGCGGGCTCGACATTCGGATAAAGGAGCCGCAGCAGACTGTTCCCGAAGGGCAGCATCAGCGCAAGGCACAGGAACGAAATAATGAGGGAAATCTGCACCATGATACTCGAGGCGCCGACAGCCATTTTCCTGTCTTTGCTGCCGATATACTGGGATACCACAACCGCGCCGCCGGTCGCCAGGGCGGTGAAGATGTATAAGAAGATCGTGTACACCATGGTATCCAGCGAAACGCCGGATACGGTTGCCTCACCCGCATGGGATACCATCATCGTATCCGCAAGGCCGACAACCATGACGAGAAGCTGTTCGATGAACAGCGGCACGATCATATCCCGCAGAAACCGGTTCGAAAGAATCTTCCGGCTGTCGTCAATCTGCATTTTCGGTTCGATGATTTTGGAAAGCCATTCTGCTGCAAAAGTCATAAGTCACTTCTCCTGATGGACCTGGCTCTGGTATTCTGTAGGGCTCACGCCTGCCACCTTTTTAAATGTTGAGGAAAAATAGGTGATATCGCGGTAGCCGACCTTTTCGCACACCTCATAGACCTTGTAATTATTCGTTTTGAGAAGCTCCTGCGCCGCATGGATCCGCTGCCGGGTAAGATATCCCAGGATCGTCTGCCCGGTTTCACGCTTGAACAGATGGCTCAGGTGTCCCTCGCTGATATCCAGTGCCCCGGCAATCGAGCTGACGCTGATATCAGGCTCTGAATAATGCTGCGTGATGTAATCGATGGCAAGCTTTGTGTTGCGGCTCTGGCCTGCCTGCGCGGCGGTCATGGGCTCCGGCTCCGGCTCGGGGGTCCTGGCCTTTTTGGCAAGGTCATCCCTGAATCTTCGGATCACGTCCTCCAGCTCACCGTCGTGGAAGGGCTTTAAAACAAAATCAAATACCCCGAGGCGGAGGGCGCTTCTGGCATATTCAAAGCTTGAATAAGAGGTCAGTATGATCACACAGGCAGTGCTTTCATTATTCCTCAGTTCCTTCAGCATCTCAAGACCGTCCATTTTCGGCATACGGATATCCGCGATGATGATATCCGGCTTTTTCTCCAGGGCGATTTTCAGCCCCTCCTCGCCGTTTGACGCCTCCGCGATTACGACACAGTCCAGTGAAGCCCAGTCTGTGGTCAGGACAATTCCCCTGCGGATCAGTTCTTCATCTTCTACAACCAGTACTTTCAGCATATTGAATCCCCCTGATCATTCACCCTGCGGTTCCGGCGACCTACTGAAGGAAAGCGGCAGCTTTGCCGTGATGACCGCCCCCAGGACCTTTCCGTCAGTGTCCGTCTCATTGGCAAGGAATAATCCGTATTGATTGCCGTAGTGCTTTTTAAGGATCGTATCGACATTGTATAGCCCGAGATGATGATTGCCGGAGTTTTCGGGCTTTCGGTAAGCGCCCGTCATTCCGGCAGGAAAACCGACCCCGTTATCCCGGACTGCGATTACAAGCTCCGCGGGAGAATGCTCTGTCTGTGCAAGGTCGGATATTTCCAGAGCAATTGTCCCGTTATCATTGCCGTCAATCCCGTGCAGGATGGAGTTTTCCACAAGAGGCTGCAGGATCATCTTCGGAATGATACAGCTCCGAAGGCTGTCCTGCACCTGCAGGGTAAAGCTGAATTTGTCGGACAGACGGATCTTCTGGATCTCGATATAGCGCTCCAGGACGCGCAGTTCATCCTCCAGGGTGACAAATTCCGCGGGCGAAATGCCAAACCGCAGGATATCCGCCAGGTCGATGGCCATGGTTGCCAGCTGCGGAACCTGGTTGATCTTGCTGATCCATTTCATTGTATCCAGAGTGTTGCTGAGGAAATGCGGATTCAGCTGGGCCTGCAGCATGCGGATCTGTGCTTCATTGAGTTCCTTCTGGTTTTTCAGGAGCTCTTCCCGGTTATATTTGAGAGCCGAGGTCATCCGGTTAAACCTCTCCGTGAGCTCTCCGAGCTCGTCCTTCTGCACCGGCTCAACATAGATATCCAGATTGTCCATGGATACCTGCTGCATGGCGTTGTGCAGTCGGTCGATCGGCTCAAAGACCTGGCCTGAGAGCCGGATCGCAAGGAGTGCGGAAACAAGGAGGCTGAGCAGCACCACCAGCAGAGTGATGGTCTGCAAAAGACGCAGCATTCCGGTGGTAAATACCGCGGGAGTGCGAAGGACGACATACAGGCCGCAGGAAGGCCCGGGACTGATTGCATAGCGGTAATCGCTTTCGATTTCGGCGGGATCTTTCCCGCCGAGGATTCCCGTCCGCAGGGGCGAAGCGAGCGATACGGCAAGGAGCGGCTGCACGCAGTAGACCGGACGATAGTACGAACTAAGGAGCATCAGCGTGCTGCGCGTCCCGTATTTTCCCTCGAGGTACCGGCGGAAACCGGAATGGTAGATGTTGGCGACAAAATAGCCCACAGTCATGCCGTCTTCATCTGTGATCCGGTATGCCGCCCGGTAAAGCGGCGAGGCGGTGTCCGTCGGATCCTCCGTGGCGCTGTAGACAAGGTCATCCGCGCCGGCCGCTTCGTTCAGAATCCCCCACGAGGGGCTGAGATTCCCCAGGCTCTCGGTGTTCTGCGTTGAAAACAGGATGTTTCCGTCCCTGTCGTAAAGGCCGAAGCCGGCATCCATGGGCATTTCCCGGACAGCGTCAAAGAGGATATTGTTGATCAGCGTCTGGTCGGCAGCGGGGCCGTCAGCGCCATCCACAGAGCTGCGCCTGAGCGCGGATACTACCCGCCCGGAGCCTGCCAGCTTCCGGGAGCAGTCGCGGAGGGCGTCCTCCTCCTTTTGCAGAAGATCGGCCAGGACAGATATGTGGTCCTGATTCTGCTGAGAGAGCTCCCGCTCCAGCCGGATCCCGATGACCTGGGACAGCAGGAAGGAGCAGATCAGAAGGGGGATGGCGGAGGCCAGGAAAAATGCCGCAAACAGCCTTAACCTGAAGGAGCGTTGGAAAATATGTCTGATCACTGCGCGTCCTCCCCTCCGAAGAAGAAGGCAAAGCCGGTCATGATACCGGACCTTCGCCGATCAATGTCTGTCAGGTCATACTTCAGCATGGGAATATCACGAAGAGCCGGCAGCGAGGAGTCTTCCGGAATGTTTTTGCAGACGCTCCTTCTGAAGAACCTGGTGACGAGAAGGTTCTGGACATCCTCACTCACCGTGTAATCCAGAAAGCGCTCGGCGTTTTCGGGGTGTGGGGCATTTTTCAGCACAGCGCTGCCGTCCGGTACGGCGCTGGTTCCGTCTTCGGGATAGACTATGGCAAGACTGTCCCCGGCGGCGATCCTTTTGAGAGCCGTTTCCTCCAGACAGATTCCGACAAGGCAGGTTCCGGAAGCGACCTGGGTCAGGACATCCCCGGAGGAAGCTAAGAGGTGTCTGTCCAGGTTGAGCGCAAAGGCTTTCAGAATTTCATCCTGCTCAGATTCACCCCCGCAGGCACTGATCAGTGTAGCCAGCCCTGTAAAGCTTGAAGCTGAGACAGTCGGATCGGCAAAGGCAATTCTTCCCTTATAGCGCTCATCGAGAAGATCCCGAAAGGAGGTGAGCTCCCCCTCACGGACAAGTTTCGGATTATAGATCAATACGATCGGAAGAGCGGAAAACGGGGTCCATAAGTCCTCAGAGGACAGATAACGGCTGTCAATATTTTCGGATCCTGCCGGACGGTAGGGACGAAACAGATCTCTGTAATAGTAAAGACTCTCTTCGCCGCCTCCGAACATCACATCGCAGGCGGGTTCCTGCGTGCCGGCTTCAAGGCGTTCCAGCAGCTCGTTTGAACCGCCCTCAATGACCTCGACATAAATTCCCGTGCGCTCTTCAAATTCCTTGATGACGGGCCACCAGACCTCTTCCTTATGAGAGGTACAGATGACAAGCCGGTTTTCATCCGGGATCGGGGAGGGTACGGGAGCGGATGGAGTCTGCGTCAGATACGGGGCAGAAAACAGCGCGGCAATGACGGCAATGATTGCCGCTGTCAGAAACAGGATCAGTACCGTCATTCGTATTCGATAAGTGAGTTTTGCCATGGCTGCCTCCGATAACATTCTTGTTAATTGTAGCATATGCATCAAGAGAGACTGAATTTTCCGGATAAAGACAGCAGGATTTCTAAAAATTAAACAGTTTTGTCCAGTGTTATCAGAAGAACGGGCAGACTATGATATTAGTACAGGCCCGGTATGGCAGTACCCGGCCGGATGAAAATTGTTTTATAAGGAGGTTACAATGAAAAAACTATTGGCAATGCTTCTTACAGGCGTTCTCACATTATCACTTGCCGCATGCGCAGCTCCGGCAGCGGCTCCTGCTGCAGCACCCGCAGCTGCTCCCGCTGCAGAGGCAGGAGAGGCGGCTGCTCCCGAACAGGAGGCAGCACCTGCGCAGGAGAACCTGACAAAGACACAGGAGATCATTAAGGAAGCAGAGGGCATGACCCTTGAAGAGCTCGCAAAGAAGGCCATTGAGGAATCCAACGGCAAAATGTTCTACGGCGTCGGCAACTCCAGCCGCGGCAAGAGCGCGCTTCCGCTGTTCATTGACTATCTGAAGACCATCGATCCTTCCTACAACATGGAATTCGAGTGGCAGCAGCCCAAGAACAACAAGATCTTTGATCAGCTGACAGCAGACTCCTTAAAGGAGACGGGAACCTTCGCAATGACCCTGATCCAGGACGGCAACCAGATCGAATCCAAGATGGTCCAGACCGGCGTCCTTGATACCTTCATCCCGAAGGAATGGGCAGAGGCGAACGGAACAACACCGGAAGAGTATAACGGATATCTTCCGCTCCAGACCCTGAACAAGGTTTTCGAGTACAACAACACCGGCTCCAAGGTCTATGACAATGTCTGGGATTTCGTCGCTGAAGGCGAGCACGGCCTCTACATGGATATCGATTCCGAGATCGTCGGCAAAAACTTCCTGTATATGCTGACCCGCGATGATTACGCTGCATGGATGAAGGAAGCTTATGAGAAGCTTTCGGATGATGAGAAGGCTTACTTTGAGCCCGTCATCAAGGAGATGGAGGGTGACGCACAGGATCTGATGCTCGGACCGGATGCCGCTTATTCACTGGCATGGATCAAGCTCTGGGTTGAGAGCTACAACGCACAGACCGATGACGGCCCGATCTGCTCCACTCTGGTTGATGCTTCCGCAACCGATCAGTTCGGCCTTCTGGTTTACTCCAAGCTCCGCTCCGTTGAGGAATCCGCATCTGTTTCCGTCAACAACATCAATGTTGCAGCCTATGATGACGGCTATGAAGGCATCGGCGGATACGGCTACTGCCACTATCTGTTCGTAACCGACAACAGCCCGCTTCCGTGGACATCCTGCGCATTCATCGCATACATGACCTGCACGACGGACGGCTTCTCTGCATGGGGCAAGGATATGGGCGGTTATTCCTCCAACCCGAAGGTCCTGGCGGAAAATGAGGAAATCTATCATCACCAGACCGGCGGTATGGCCGAGGATGGAACGACCGTTGAATTCCCTGCAAAGAACGACCGCGGCTATGAGTGGTGGACGACAGACGGCAAGCTCGTTCTGGAAGATCCCGAGTACTGCGCAAGCGTTGCCTTCACCGTCGGCAGCTGGATTGAGATGCTGACCAAGTACAGCGCGGAATAACAGCACAAATAGTAATAACCGTATAATTGCGCCCCGGGTGCCGTTTATGAGTACTCGGGGCGCTCTGTATCCGCAGACATTTCTGACAGAAGGAAGGGGAGCATATGGCACAGACAGGAACCATGAAGGCCAGCAAGTCTGTGATCCGCCGCAACAAGATCAAAACCTATTTTTCCAAACCGCACAACGTGATCCTGCTGCTGCTCGGAATTGTGACGACCTTCACGACGATCGCGCCGATCATAGCGATCGTCGAAGATACCTTTAAAATTCATCCCGGGACAATCGATGCCTACCTGACCGGACAGGCAGACGGTTATTCCGTGGTCAACTACGTGGATCTGTTCACAAGCCGGATGGCAAAGACAAACCTGTGGACGCCGCTCTTAAATACGGTTTACCTGGCAGTCGGAACCTGCATTGTTTCCATACTTTTCGGCGGTATCGTGGCATTTCTCGTAACGAGAACGGATCTGGCGTGGAAACAGTATATCAGCTCGATCTTTATTTTCCCTTACATCATGCCCCAGTGGACGCGGGCAGTTGTATGGCAGAACCTGTTTAACTCGAATAAGGTGACGGGAACCTCGAACGGTCTTCTGGCGTCTCTGTTTGGTATCAACATGCCGATCTGGTGGTGCAAGGGACTCTTCCCCAGCCTGGTGGTGCTGGGCCTGCACTACGCGCCGTTTGCCTATATCCTGATCGGCGGTATTTTCCGCAACATGGACGCCAACCTGGAGGAGGCTGCGACGATCCTGGATACGCCCAAGTGGAAGATCATGACAAGGATCACGCTTCCCATGGTTAAGCCGGCGATCCTTTCCACAATCCTTCTGGTGTTCGGCAGCGCGATGGGCTCTTACCCCGTGCCGCATTACCTCGGACTGACAACGCTCTCTACAAAGTACGTTTCCATGAACTCCAAGTACACCGGTGAGGCCAGTATCCTTGCGATCATCATGATGATCTTCGGCGTCGCGATCATGCTCCTCAACCAGCTGAGCCTTACAAGCCGCAAGAATTACACGACGGTCACGGGCAAATCCGGACAGATCTCCAAGATCCGCCTTGGCAGGGCGGGCAGATACATCATTGCCCTGATCCTCGTTGTCCTGACATTTTTCACCAGTATATTCCCGATCATCTCCTTTGCCTTTGAGACATTCCTTCCCAACCCGGGCGATTACTCGTTCCTTTATACGGGAGACATCTCAAACCTGACGACCAAATGGTGGCTGACCTCCGAGAACATCACGGAGAACGGAATGTACGGACAGATGGGTATCCTGCATAACAAGACCATCTGGAATGCCTTTAAGGGAACGATTTTCGTCAGCATCGCATGCTCGATCCTGGCCGGTACGATCGGAACCCTCATCGGCTATGCGGTATCAAAAAACCGCCGCAGCAAGTGGACCAATTATGTAAACAGCGTCGCCTTCCTGCCTTACCTGATGCCGTCTATCGCGGTCGGTGTCGCGTATTTTATCCTGTTTTCCAACAAATACGTGAACCTGTTCAATACCTACACACTGCTGATCATAGTCGGCACGGTCAAATACATCCCGTTTGCTTCGAGGAGTTCCCTGAATTCCATGCTGCAGCTCTCCGGAGAGATTGAGGAGTCGGCGATTATCCTGAATATTCCGTGGATCCAGCGGATGACAAAGATCATCATTCCGATCCAGAAGTCCTCCATCATCAGCGGATATCTGCTTCCGTTCATGACGTGCCTGAGAGAACTCTCGCTCTTTATGCTGCTGTGCGTGCAGGGCTTTATTCTCTCCACGACACTGGACTACTTCGATGAAATGGGACTGTATGCATTCTCAAGTGGTATCAATCTGATCCTGATCGTCACGATCCTGATCTTCAATACCATTGTTAACAAGGTTACAGGCGCCAGCCTGGATAAGGGTATAGGAGGTTGATCATATGCCGCGCATTACATTGGAACATATCAATAAGAGATGGAATAAATTCTATGCGACGGACGACGTCAGCATGGTGATCGAAGACAATGCGTTTGTAACGCTCCTTGGCCCCTCCGGCTGCGGCAAAACAACGATCCTGCGTATGATCGCGGGCCTGGAGACGCCTACGACCGGCAAGATTACGATCGGGGACAGAGTTGTCTTTGATTCGGATATGGGAATCAATATCCCGGCAAATAAAAGAAAGGTCGGCTTCCTGTTCCAGAACTACGCTCTCTGGCCGAACATGACGGTTCACGACAACATCGCTTTCGGTCTTTCCAACGTGAAGGATGTCCTTCCGAAGATCGACTTTGAGGCCAAAACGACGGCACAGCTCGGAGACGCCCTGCAGAGAACGGGCGAGCTTAGAAAAATCCTGGAGGACTGCCGCGACAAGGATGGAAAAATTGATGAAAAGAGAGCGCTGATCAAGCTGATCGACGGCTTTACGATCTCCATGCCGACGGCCAAAAAGCTGTACGCCTACCATGCGGAGGACGGTAAGGACCTTTCCGGAGAGGCCGCAAAGCTCCTTTCTGCGGCAGAGGACGCCAGGAAGGCAAAGGGCCTCAATGAAAACTTTGAATATGTCCAGAACGGCGAGGTCGTAAAGGAAGAGAGAAAGCTCACAAAAGAGGAGATCGACCTGGCGGTGCGCCGCGTCTCCAGGATCGTCAAGATCGGCATGTTCATGGACCGGTATCCCGCAGAGCTCTCCGGCGGACAGCAGCAGCGTGTTGCCATCGCCCGCACCCTTGCTCCGGAGCCATCCGTACTGTTCATGGATGAGCCGCTGTCCAACCTGGATGCAAAGCTGCGTCTGGAGATGCGCTACGAGCTGCAGAGACTCCATGTCGAGACCGGATCTACCTTCGTCTATGTCACACATGACCAGATGGAGGCCATGACGCTGGCCACGCAGATCTGCCTGCTAAACAACGGCGTCCTGCAGCAGTATGAAGTGCCGCTGACTGTTTACAACAAGCCGGAGAATACATTTGTCGCCGACTTTGTCGGCAATCCTTCGATCAACTTTATCGAGGCGAAGGGATCCCAGCAGGCGGACGGGACTGTCCCGCTGACCATGCTGGACGGCCTGAAGATGACCTTCAAGCCCGCTGAAGAAGGCTTCCGGCTGGACGAATGGTTCAGGCAAAGAGACGCTTCCATCCTGGCCGCCGCCGAGGAGCAAAAGAAAAAGGCGTCCGAAAAGGGCTATGTGGAGAAGGGCAATAAGGACGAAGTGTTCAAGTACAACATCGCCCGTGTCGATGAGGAGGATACGCCGTTTGATCCCTCCAGGATGACCAATGAGGATCTTCTGATCGGCGTCCGCCCCGAGTTCATCGATATCGTGGAAGACGGCGGCATCGAGGGCGAGGTTTACGGCGTCATGCCTACCGGCATGGAAACAACCGTCAAGATCCGCGTGGGTGAATACCTGCTGACAGGAGTTGTTTTCGGAAGCGATATCTTTAAGATCGGCTCGAGAATCCGGATCGCGTTCGGCGGCAGCAGCGTCATGCTGTTTGACCGCAAGAGCGGACGAAGGATCGTAAACGGCAGCCTTACCGTCGGCTGATGTCACGGCCCTGTCCTCAATACGAGGGCGCGAAACGACAAAGACATTGACTGTAAAGATGCGTGAAAAATATCAGGCCGGAACCGGTGATCTGCTCACCGGTTCCGGCCTGTGTTATTGTGGTTCAGATGAAGCGCTGTGACATGTCTGCCGAAGCGTTACTTTGAAGTCTCTTCTTCGGCCTGCGCGGAATCCTCCGCTGCTTCCTCAGTGCTTCCTTCCGCTGTCGCTTCTGTGCTTTCCGCTGCGGTATCTGCCGGTTCCTCTGCGGGCTCTTCGTCAGGAGTATCGACAATGGTAACCTCGCCGCGGATGGATTCCAGAACCTTGTCCCTTAAGATGGTCTGCTTGATGTAAGGCTTGCCGTAATACTCGATCACGTCATCGACAAGGGAATTGTCTTCGACATAGGCTGTATAGTCATCCTCGGATACGGAAATGCCCCTGTCGGATGCGATCTTCTGGATGATCATGTTCGCTGCGGTCTGGTGCTGTGCAGCCTCGGTAAGGACGGTGTTGTAATCCTTGCCTTCCTGTGTGAAGAACTGCTTGTAATCCGAATACGGGAAATCAACCCCGAAATACTGATACATCTGAGCCTGCTGGTTGAACTGGGAAATCTGCTGGGTAACCGTGATTTCCTTCATGTGGCGGAGGTACTTGTCCGGATAGGAATCCAGCACGGCGTTCTGGCCGAGATAGCTTGCGATCGCGCTGTCCATGAGGCTGTTCTGGTTGTCCTCGATCAGGTGGGCCCTGTATTCCTCCACGGTGGAATATTCCGGGAAGTGCTCCTTGACGAAGGCATCGTCAAACTCGGGCGTCACATAGATGCCGTTGATATGGACCGCGAACTGCGCATCCTTGCCCTGCAGGTCCTCCGAGCTGTAATCCTCGGGGAAGGTAACGTCCACAGTCACATCCTCTCCGGGATGATGGCCGATGAGCTGCTGCTCGAAATCGTCGACATAGGAACCGGAGCCGATGACAAGCTCTGCGCCGTTTCCGTTGGTATTGCCGCCTTCAAACTCCTCGCCGTCGACGGTTCCGACGTAATCGAGGCTGATGGTATCTCCGTCAGCGATTTCGGCCGCCGCGTCCTCATTGAGTGTGCGGTTGCTGCGGAGGGTGGACTGGATGGAGGAGTCCGCCTGTGCATCCGTGTAGGTCACGGAATCCTTTTCCACCTCGATGGTGGTGGGATCATAGGAAGCGATATAGTCGCTCACATTGACGTCCTTGATTGTGCCGTCGTCGTTAAGGAACGCGCTGAAATCCTCCGAGGGCTCAATCGTGTTGACCTTTTTCATGTGCTGGCTGTATGCGGAATAGCCGATCAGGCCGGCGAGCGCGCCGATGATGAGCACGATGGCAAGGACGCTCAGGATGGCATCTCTTTTTCTGGCCTTCCGGGAATCCTCGGTTCTCTTTTTCTGCTCCAGGCGCTTCTGCATGGACTTGGACATGGTTTCATTTTCGTTTGCCATTTGTAAATCACCTCAATATATAGATTTTGAGTTTTGCCCTGTCTCTCAGGACACCAAAGAGCATTATACGACAATTTCAGATATTCTGCGTGATTTTTCCTTCTGTTCACAGAAGTTTCACGCGCGGCGCGCAACGCTGTCGCGAATAATCAGTGAGGTACTCTGCAGCAGCACGGACACTTTTTCCTTCGGATTGGCGATTCTGTAAATCAGGCGCTGCACGGCAGCAATTCCAAGTTCCTTTTTGTCCACCCGCATGGTGGTGAGGGACGGCATCAGAGCTTCCGAGAAGGGCATGTCGTCGATGGAAATAAGGGAGATGTCCCTGGGGATCCGGTAGCCGGAGTCGTGCAGGACTTTGATCACGGAGACAGCCAGGAGGTCCGCATCTACGAGATACGCGTCGGCGGGCACAAATCCCGGCGCATTTACTACAGCCGAAACATCCTGCAGCGATTTCATGGGATGCAGATGCTCTTTGGGAATAAGCATTTCCCCGTGCCTGTGGAGGGAAGCCCAGTAACCGGCTTCGCGCTCCTTAAAGTTCGTTGAGAAGATATTCGACTGAAAATAGCCGATTTTCCGGTGCCCGCAGCTGAAAAGATAATCCACCGCGTCTGCTGCGGCCTGAAAATTGTTGATGCACACACAGTCGTACCCGCAGCCCGGGAAATACCCGTCCAGAAGGACGACGGGCGCATCCAGTACCTTCAGATACGGCAGATCCTCTCCTGACATTTCCGTAGCCATAACGATATATCCGTCACTTTGCTTTTCCTTGATGCTCT
>ODAI012842551.1_pt1 | contig 18315 bp, 11 predicted proteins | sample 1539321 | NCBI WGS metagenome assembly ODAI01 (sample SAMN02144231, study PRJEB22623) | gut metagenome | biome: sheep rumen | host: Ovis aries | place: New Zealand | reverse complement strand
TCGGCGTCATACTTAAAAACAGCGAGCGGTTCTCCTTTTCAGGAACCAGCTCGCTGTTTTTTTATGAGAAGCTGCCGGATTCACTCCTTCGCAGTCAGATCACTCAACCATCCACCGCCTCTGGCGCTCCCCCCGAAAACCTGCTATACTCATACCATAAAAACCCGGCCGCTGCAGGCCGGGGCAAAAGGAGCATCTATGAGATACGATTTCACCAGCATTATGGACCGCCGCGGCCGCGACGCGCTCGCCGTCGACGCCGTCGGGAAAATGAACGGATTCGCACCCTCCGCGCCGGATCCCGGCTTTGATGTGATCCCCATGTGGGTTGCGGATATGAATTTTCCGACTCTCCCCGCGATCCAGGAGGCGATTATAAGGAGAACGGAGCACCCCGCATTCGGGTATTTTGAGATTTCGGACGCCTACTACGACTCGATCATCCGCTGGCATAGCCGCCGAAACGGTGTCGCTGACCTCACCCGGGAGGCCATCGGTTACGAGAACGGAGTCCTGGGCGGTGTCGTGAGCGCATTAAACGTCCTCTGCTCCCGGGGAGACAACGTGCTTCTCCACTCCCCGACCTACATCGGCTTTACGGGAGCGCTCGAAAACAACGGCTATCACATCGTCCTGAGCCCCCTCAGGATCGATGAGGGCGGTGTGTGGCGGATGGATTTTGAGGACATGGAGAAAAAGATCCGGGACAACCACATCCACGCGGCTGTCTTCTGCTCCCCGCACAACCCCTGCGGCCGCGTCTGGGAGCGCTGGGAGCTCGAGGAGGCCTTCCGTATTTTCGAAAAATACCATGTGACCGTCATCAGCGACGAGATCTGGTCCGACATCATCCTCTCCGGGCACCGGCACATCCCCTCCCACAGCGTGAGCGAATATGCGAAAATGCACACCGTCTCCCTCTACGCGCCTTCCAAGACCTTCAATCTCGCCGGCCTCATCGGGAGCTACCACATCATCTTCGATCCGCTTCTTCGCGACCGCATCGCAAAGGAATCTTCGCTCTGCCACTACAACTCGATCAACGTGCTCTCCATGCACGCGCTCATCGGCGCTTACTCGGAGGAAGGGTACGTCTGGGTCGACGAACTCTGCGAAGTTCTCACCCAAAACGTAAAATACGCAGCCGGCTTCATCCGCTCGAACTTCGAGGGTGTGAGCGTCCGGGTCCCCGAAGGGACCTACATGCTCTTTGCCGACTGCGAAAAATGGCTCCTCTCCCACGGAAAAACGCTCCCCGAGCTTGAGGAAATGTGCTGGCGCGTCGGGGTCGCCGTCCAGGACGGCGCGATGTTCCACGGGCCCTCACACCTCCGCATCAATCTCGCGCTCCCGCTCTCGCGGGTGCAGGAGGCCATGGAGAGACTCCGGAAATATGTCTTTTAAACTTATGTAAACCTTTTTCAGAAGAGGATCTTGTCCATCGTGAACATTGCCGCCGGACCGATGTAATCGTCCCGGTCCGCAAGGCTGGTGTGCAGGATCCTCTTCTCGTCGTAAGCGGGATCATAGGCCTTGCAGGCGTCGATCAGCATTGTCCGGAGGGCTTCGTTTTCCGCCAGCTTTCCGAACATGACGATTCGGTTCGGAGCGAGAATCGTGCTCGAATTGACGATGCTCCGGGCAAACTGGTCGATGCCCTTGCCGAGGGTATCCTGGTCCGCCGCTTCCCGCAGCGCTTTCTCCGAGACCAAGGTTTCAAGGCAGCCTCTCCGGCCGCACACGCACTTCTTTCCCCTGGGTTTCACGATGACGTGACCGAGCTCCGCGGTCTTGCCGTGCCGCCCGTGATAGACGCCTCCGTCGATGATCACGGAGCTGCCGACGCCGGGGCCCCATTTGATGATCAGGAGGTCGTCGTGGACCCTCCCCGATCCGAACACCAGCTCCGCCGTCGCAAAGGCGTCGACGTTGTTCTCAACAAGGACGCGGAGACCGAGCCGCTCCCCAGCGATCTTCCTTATGTCAACCTCTCTGTCCCAGATGCCGTACGCATGGCGGGAAATGCCGTTCTCCCTGTCCACAAACCCCGTCACGGCAAACGCCAGGCACTCGATCCTGTCTCGGGCCGGCTCCGCAAGCTCCCCGGCGAGCTCCTCGCAGATCCCGCAGATGCGCTCCAGAAAATCTTCCGGCTCCGCCTCCGTGTCCGTGTCGATCTGCCGGATGAGGCGGCGCTTATCGCTTCTCTCCACGATATTTCCCATGAAATCGCAGACCGCGATCGTGGTTCTGTCCGGCTCCGCGTTGACCGCGAAGGTCAGGAACCGGCCGGCGTCTATGTCGAGCAGGACCTCTCTCCGCCCGGGTCCTGTGGGCTTTTCGGGCACGATACCGATCTCCTTCAGGATTCCCTCCTCAATGAGAGCGGTCGTGATCTGCGTCACGCTCGCCTGCGTGAGCCCGGAGGCGGCAGAGATCGCCTTTCTCGAGGACGGTCCCTTGTTGTTGATATGCTTCAGGATGAGAGAACGGTTCTGCTGCCGCACCCGTCCCATGTTCATGCCGGTCTTATTCATTTCGCAATCTCCTTAAAAACGAACGACTGTGAGATTCAGCATGTGCCCCAGTATCTCGAGGCTGTCCGCGGCGTCCCCATAGATCACCGCGTAGTGCGGCTCAAAGCCGGCTTCGACGGTCTTTTTCACGATCTCCTCCGCACTCGCATCGGTCCTGACCGTCATGGAGGTCCCGAGGAACTGCTTCGGCTTATCGAGCGCTTCGCCGGAGGCGATGAGGAAGCGGAATTCTCCCTCCGGGGATTTTCCGACCCGGAAAATCGTGACCCGCGGCGCCGCCTTGCACCCGAACTCGAGCGTCGGGCCGATATGGCGGTTGCAGTGCTCCCCGATCACGGCTCCCGTGTCCGTCCGCGCGAGCGAGCAGGCGGCTGTGCCGCAGTGCCAGAAGGTGATCGTGTTTTCATTTTCATCGAGGGAGACCGGATCGCCGAAAAATGCCGGCTGCCCCGTAAGCTGCATCCCCATGTACATCGAGAGCGCCCCGTACGCGTCCGCCTCGCAGGCCGCCGCGACGCCGAGGTCGCCCAGGACGCCCAGGACGGTGCAGACCGGCGTCCCGAAGGACGTAAAGAAATCCGGCCAGCAGCGGGAGGCCAGCGCGCCGATCCCGTTCTCCTTCACAAACTCATCGTAGGCTCTGTAGAGCCTCGCGAAATCCTTCCTGTTCTTCTCCGGAGTCTTCTCAAGGCCGACCGTCCGCGCTTCCGCGTCCGCAAGATACGCCGCACAGTCCTCATCGGAGTAAGCTTTCGCCCGCTCGATGAGCTCGCGCGCCTCGATGGACATGAGCCGCACGCCGAAGACCTTCAGCATCTCCGCGTCCATTGCACGCCCGAAGCCGAAGCCCTGCGGCGTGTGGCCGACCGCGGCGAGATTCAGCGATTTAAGCTTAAGCTTCAGCTCCGCCGCCGCGACCGCCGCCGCGAGCCTTGCCCTGACTTTCTCCTCTTCGGGAGCCCCGAAGATGAACGTGAGCGGCTCCTTCTTAAACTGCCGGATCGTGTTCGCCGCCGAGTAGGCGCCCGTCAGCGAGTTGAGGCGCAGCCGTCCGCCGTCGATCACAGGCTCCCTCAGCGCCCAGAGGACGATCGGGACCTCCGGAAAACGGTGCAGCACCTCGGAAGCGTAGGCCGCGTTCGCGAAGGTCACGTTCTGGAGCACGATAAGATCCGGATCAGCCGTATCCATGAACTCATTGAGGAGGTCCGTCGAGAGGAGCATTTTCTCCGGCACGCGGGTGTTTTCGCAAAGTCCGGTGAGGAGCTCCGCGGATTTTTTGAATTCATTTTCCGCGCTCGGAAGGTGAAAGGTCGGAACTCCGACCGGCAGGTAAATTACTTCAAATTTCTTCGTGTTCATTCCCCGCGCACCACCTTCACGGTCGCGCAGAAATCTTCCTTCCCGAGACCCATCTCGAGCGCCTTGTCGTAGACCCGCACGGTGTTCCTGAGGCCCGGCATCTCAAATCCGCACTCCTCCGCGAGCTTTTCGCAGATGTGGACGTCCTTGTGTTCATTTTCAATGGAAAATGCCGTGCTGTAATCCTCCCTCGCGAGCGCATCCTTCTTGGAGTCGAGGTACCAGTTGCCCGCGCCGCCCATGGAGATCGCCTTCGCGTAGGTCAGGATGTCGATCCCGTTCAGCCGCGCGAGCGAGGAGGTCTCGTTGACCCCGTTCTGGATCTGCGCGACCAGCGCGTTGTGGCAGATCTTCATGACAAGGCCCTTGCCGTTGCCGCCGAGGCGGAGCACATTTTCGCCCATGTAGAGGAGGATCGGGCGCATTTTCTCATAAGCCTCCTCAGAGCCGCCGACGTAGATTCCGAGCTTGCCCGCGATTGCGGCCGGCTTGCTCTTCACGACCGGCGCGTCGATGAACTCAGCCCCCGTGGCTTTGACCATCTCCGAGATCTCCACCGAGACCGCCGGATCGATCGTGCTCATGTCGATGCATGTCTTGCCGGCTTTGAGCGCCGGCAGGATCCCCGTGTAGACCGTGCGCGAGTGCTCCGAGCGCGGCACCATGGAAATGAACACATCCGCCTTCTCCGCCGCCTCCAGCGCGCTCCCGCACGGGCAGCCGCCCAGTTTTGCCAGCTTTTCGGTCTTCTCCGGCACAACGTCGAAGACGTAGACCGTATCGTCGTGCTTTTTAATAATGTTTTCACACATGGACTCGCCCATGATGCCGAGCCCCACAAATGCAATTTTCATCTCGTCCTCCTCACTTTGCCGTGTGGTCCCAGGCGTCGCGGAAGGTGTCCATGCCCTGGCGGGTGTACGGATGCACCATCGAATCCTGGTAGACCGAAAGTCCTGCCGTCACAATGTCGGCTCCCGCCAGCGCGCAGTCCGCCATCTGCTTGCCGGTCCGGATCGCCGCGCAGATGATCTGGGTCTTCCCGTAGAAGCCGTAGTTCTTGTAGATCTGCACGATATCCGCGATGTACTGCCTGCAGTCCTCTCCGTTCGCTTCCTTCCAGCCGATGAACGGGGAGACGAAGAGCGAGCCGTTCTTCGCGGGCAGAAGCGCCTGGCTCACGGAAAATACAAGCGTCACGTTGGTCCGGATCCCCTCCTGCTCGAGTCTTCTCGCCGCCGCGATGCCTGCCGGGATGCTCGGGATCTTGATCACAAAATTCTCCGAAATCGCCGCGATCTTCCTCGCCGCCGCGATCATCTCCTCCGTGTCCTCGAGCCAGGGGTCGATCTCGACCGAGACCGGGAATTTATCCTTGCCCTCAAGTCCCTCCTTTTTGATCCACTCCGCGATGTCCGTGACCGCGTTAATGAAGGTCTTCCCCGAGTTCATGATATGCTTCGGGTTTGTCGTCACGCCGTCGATCCCGAACGTGTGATAAGCGAGATCGATCTCATCCAGTTTTGCGCTGTCCAAAAAGTATTTCATGTCTTTCCTCCTGCTTTTAAAATGATTTCCGCAAAGCGGCTCTCTTTCCTTACAAATACCGGGGGCTGCCCGATCGGGGCTTCCACCCGGAAATGTCCTCCGTGATACTCCCTGCCCGTGAATATGTGCACCCACGCATCCTCCGGCAGGTAAACCTCCCGTGACGACTCCCCTCTCCAGAGGACCGGCGAGACCAGAACGTCCCTGCCCAGAAGGTACTCCGTGCTCTCAGCGTACGCCGCCTCCTCGTCGTAGTGGTAGAAGAGCGGCCGCATGACCGGGATCCCGCGGGCCGTATTCTCCGCCTCCAGTTCCTTCAGATACGGCTTCAGCGAGACGTACAGATAGCTCATGCGGGCGAGCTGGGCCAGAAGCACGTTATCCGCGTCGAACTGGACGTTTCTCGCCGGCTGGTTGCCCTCGTGGAAGCGGTAGAGCGGGGAAAATGCACCCAGCTCCTCCCACCGGAGAAGCAGCTCGCGGCTCCGCGTCATCTCCGAGACCGTCGTATAGCCGCCGACGTCCGCGTGCGTGATTCCGAATCCGCTCATCGCGAGCGAGAGGGTCGCGGGGATCACCGAGCCGATGCCGTCGTCGCGCGACCAGTCCACGTGATGGTCGCCCGTCCACATCATCGGGGAGAAACGCGGCGTTCCCGTGTAGCCCGCCCTCGTGAAGAAGAACACCTCGTCCTCCTTCCCTGTCTCGCGGATCGCCTCCGCATTCAGCTCCGCCCACATCGCGGGCCAGCTGTTGTGCACCATGTAGGGATCCTCGCCGGAGAAGAGCACGCAGTCGACCGGCAGGTACTCCCCGAAATCGGCCATCCAGCCGTCAAGTCCGAGACCGATCATATTTTCCTTAATGATCGTCTTGTACCACTCCCGGGCTTCCGGGTTGGTGAGATCGACCATCGCGGCCGGGAAGGTCGTGATCGTGACCAGGTAATCCTTCCCGTTTTTGTCCTTCACGCAGTATCCGCGCTCCGAGGCAATCCTGTAGAGATCCTTTTCAAGCGCGATGAAGGGGTTGATATAGCCTAAGAAATGAACCCCTCTCTCCCGCCACTCCGGGATCTTCTGATCGAGACCCGGGTAGAGCTCACGGTCCCACTCCCAGTTCCACATGACCTGGTAGCCGAAGCCCGTGCGCCGGCAGCCGCACCAGTCCTGGGACCAGATCCCGCAGACTTTCGCGCCGGCGGAAAGCGCCGCATCGAGCTTCCGCTCGACCTCCTCCGTCCCGCCCTGCACAGCCAGGATCGCTCCGTCGCGGACCCAGTCCGGAAGCGCCCGCTGCCGGCCCAGAAGACCGCTCAGCTTCTCCGAGAGCGCCTCAAATGTCTCCGCCCGCCCGATATAGAAGACCGGCGGCTCCTGCGTCCGGAACGTGACCTGTCCGGGCACCGTGAAGTCAAACTCCGAGAATCCCTTCGTCTCCGCGTGGAAGAACCATCTGCCGCTCGTCGTGAAGGTCGGCTGCGCGTAGTAGGATTCATATTCCCCGAACGGCCGAGGCTCGTCCGCCGAAGGCAGCCTCAGTCCCTTCCGGATCAGCTTCTTCCCGATCCGGTTCGTGTTCTGGTGCTCGGCGACGAAGATCCGCACCTTCCTGCCCGCGAGGTCGAACGCGGCGTGTATCTCCCCGCATCCGTAAAAATGAAGCCCCTCCTCCACCGGAAATGTGATCCGGTACCGGTTGAAGCGTGTCCGCTCCGGCGGGATGAGCGCGGCCCGGATGATCCCGTCCTGCTCCGTCACGTCAAACACGAACTTCTCCCCGTTCACCCGGTAAACCGCGCGGAATCCCTCCGGGGTCCTCTTCCGCCTGTGAGGCGTAAGGGCGGTCTTCTTCCTGATCCTCTCGCGGTAGCGGAAGCTGCCGCGGTTCATCGTGTAGTAGTTTTCTCCGACGCCGGCGGAGATCTTTATTTTCCGTAAGCTGGCGATCATATGTTTATCCCCCGATCTCCTGCGCCCGCTCAAGCGAGGCATAGATCCCGTTCTTTTTAAGCAGCTCCTCGCGGCTTCCGAGCTCCGCGATCCCCTGCTTTTCGATGACCGCGATCTGGTCCGCGTTCCGGATCGTCGAGAGACGGTGCGCGATCACGATGCAGGTCGACCGCGAACATCTTCCGGTGCGGCACAATATAGGAAATAAAGACCGCCAGGTCCGGTTTCGTGAAATCCTTCTTATTCTCCACTCTATACCTCCGATCAATATCTCCGGGGACGGTTCCCAGGAAATCGATTCTCAAATGAGAATCGATTCCCAGGAACCGTCCCTGAGGGTTCGTCCCTTAGGGACGGTTCCTGGAAACCCTCAGAACCTGAAAATATTCCTCCACCCCTTCACACTCACCGGCTCATACCTCTTCTTCAGCTCCTTCACCATGCTTCCGCCCCCCGCATCCGGGATCAGCACATCGCACTCGCCCTCCCGGATCCCGAACGAGACCGTCCGCGGAGCCCCGACGTACTCCTTCAGGGCCTCCAGCATCGCCGCCCGCGTCGTCTCCGACGGGTAGATCCGGAGGATCTCCTCGCCCTCCCGGCAGTCGAAGGTGTCGAAAACGCCCCTGACCTCGCCGGCCCAGGTCTCCCGCATCAGCCGCTCAAAGAGGCTCTCCACATGCTCCTTCCGGTCGATGATGAGGAAATAGAGCACATCGTCCAGCACATCCGCGTCCGCGTGGATGTAGTTCCGGTAGGGTGACCCCTTCTTCCTGTCGTAGAGCGCGCGCATTGCATTTTCCGCGCTGCTCTCATCCGCGGATTCCTCCGGCTTAAAACCTCTCATGTAGATGACGAGCAGGTTTTCATTGACCGTGTTGACAAAGAACGGCAGTCCCTCGCCGAGCAGAAACGCGTTCAGCTTCTCCGCCGTCTCCCGCGTCATCTTGCTCGTCCTCACGTAGGTCATCGAGCCCATGTCGTAGAGCACCGCGCCGTCCATCGCGATGATGGGAAGCTTTAAGCCGATCCCCTGCGTGAGCTCCCGCACCGTCGCGGGGGTCTGCTTCGTGGAGACCGAGAAGCGCATGCCGTCCTGGATGAAGCGGTTCAGCTGCACCCGCGTAAACTCCGAGAGCTTCCGGTCCTCGCGGAAGAGCACATGGTCGACCCCCGAGACGAACAGCGTCTCCCGGTCGCGCACCCGCGGCAGGTGGACCGAGTTTGCGAGGATCGCGACGCCGACGCCGATGATCGTGTCCATCGTGCGGTTGAATACAAACAGATAGGGGTTGACGTCCCCGATGTGGTTCATCGTGATACTTAAGAAGACGACCGCCGAAAAATACGCGGACTCCCGTACCTTAAGCAGCACCGTGGAGTACATGACCGCACCGATCATGACGATCAGCACCAGGTACCAGAGTATGCCGGTGTCGTAATTCACCTGCCCTCCGGAAAGATAGAGCGCGCCGAAGAGGGCGATGGAGCCCCAGAACGCGCCGATCAGTGTGCCTGTGATCCTGTTTCTGCCCACCTTGAGCATGTTCGCGGTGTAGGGCTGGATGCACTGCAGGGACGCGATGATCGAGTAAAACGGCGCGCCGTTCCTGCCGCGCAGAAAGTAAATGAGAAGGCACAAAAACGCCGCAAGCACGGACCGCATGATCCGCTGTCCCGGAACCGGTATTTTCTTCCTGTTTTTCGTCATATCCGCATTCAATCTGTCCGTTCTCCGTTTGGCGTGCTTAACCGGCCGCCGTGAGCTATTTTCTTCAGGCTTTAAACTAATTATACTGTAAATGCAGGTCCCGCGCAACCGCTTCAGGGACAGTTCCCGCCCCTTAAGGCAAAAAGAAAACCGGGCATCGGCCGCTGCCGATGCCCGGTTTTTAGAAAGAGACGCCTTATTCAGGCAGTTTGATCTCGATATTGCTGAAGCTCGCGCCGCAGCCGTCTGAGAAGACGCCGATGTGGGCGCCGTTCACCGAATGGGAAATGCGGGAGCCGAGCACCTTCACGTCGTCGACATACATGACGACGATCTCATTCTCGCAGACCAGCTTCACATGGTGCGTGTCCGACCGGTTGAAGTCGAATTTCGTGAAGGCGGCGGGATCATAAGACTCAAGGTCCTCGATCTCATAGCCCTCATAGTGCAGCATGTTCTGCTTTGCGTCCAGACACAGCGCGGTCCAGGCCGGATCCTTCTCGCTGCCGCCGAACGCGAATCCCGCAATGCCGTCCTCGTCCAGCGTCACGTCGCACTCGAGCGTCATCGTGGCAGGACGGGTGCCCATGTCCGCCAGCGCGTATTCGCCGGGTTCCGCCGAGAGCGCAACGCTGTTCTCGCCGACCTCGACGCCGCCCCTGACGGCCGCAGCCCTGAACGGCGCGTCGACGGTGAAATAATCGTCGAGCTGTTCCGGAGCCTTAACGCCCAGCGTATTGTCCTCGTGCTTGACCAGCTGATGGACCATGACGTTGCCGGCCCACTGGTAAACGCCGGAATCCGAGCTCAGGCCCGCCTGGCCGATCCAGCCGCACAGGTAGGTGTTTCCGGCCATCTCCGCTGTCTTCGCCGCGTAGAAAATGAAACCGCTGCCCTCGGTCAGGCCCTTCCCGTCGAGGATATTGTCCCTCGGCGCGACGAACGGTCCGTCCATGGAGTCGCCGATCGCGTAGTAGGTGACGCAGTCCCAGCTGTAGGTGAGGTACCAGGTGTCATCGATGCAGAAGAGATCCGGACACTCGCACATGTAATGCGAAAGCGGCGCGTAGATCGGGCCGATAAACTCCCAGTTCTTGAGGTCGGTGGACACATACTTGACCACCACGCCGCCCAGCGTGTTCTCGTTGGCGGCGATCAGCAGCCAGTAGCACTGGTCCTTCTCCACCCAGAAAACTTCAGGATCGCGGAAATCATCCTTGGAGTAGCCTTCCGGCGCGTAGAAGAGGACGTCCGGATCCTTGGTCCAGTTTTCGCGGTCCGTGCTTGAGGCGTGCATCACGCACTCCTTGCCTTTTCCGCCGTTGCCCGTGTCGTTGTGGCCGGTGTAGAAGAGATGATAGAGTCCGTTGTTGTCCTGCATGACGCAGCCGGTTCCGAGCGCCGGGTCGGGCTCGGACATCAGGCCGTAGTTGAGCGCCATGCCGTGATCCGTGTAACCGGAGAAATCAGCCGTGCTGTATTTGTAGATCGGGTGATAGCCCTGGCCGTTGTGGCCGGTGTCATAGAGATAGTACAGCTCCAGTTCACCGTCCTCGTTCACGAACGGCATGACGTCGCCGACGTAAGCTCCTTCCGGCGCGGGATAGAGATTGTATTCCACCGCCTCGTAAGGCTCGTCCGGAAATGCCTGGAAAGCTTCCTCCTCCGTATTCTCCGCCGGGACCGTCTCCGTGCTCTCGACTGCCGGAACCGTCGATTCCGGCGTTGACTCGGCCGGAGCCGGCTGGCTGCCGCCGCAGGCGGACATCAGCATGGAGAGACTCAGGATCAGCGGAAACCAGTACTTCTTATTGCGCATCTTTGAACTCCTTTCTGCTTTCAGTGATTCGGCTGCCGTATTTCAGGGATGCCGCTAATCAGAAATAATAGATCGTGTCCGTAACCAGGTTGATGTCGCCGGCTTTTTCGACCTTCACATCCTCCAGGATAATGCTGTTCGGCGCGCTGCAGTTGCCGAGGGACAGCTGAATCGCGAGCTTCGTGTCCTCCTTCACATAGGCGGAATACTCGACAAACTGTCCGTAAGGCTTCGAGATCAGGCCGAAGATCGCTCCCAGGCCCTTCTCCACATCGCCGTTGTTGTAGCAGACTTCAAACGGAGCCGGGATGATGGACTTCACGTTCATGCTGACGCGGTACTTCTGCTGCGGATCAAGCACAACTCCGGTGTTGACGAACAGCTTGTTCTTCCAGGCTTCCTTGCCTTCCGCAGGCGTCCTGATAAGCCGGACCGTGTCCTTGTCAGGCGTCTTCTCAAGGCTGGTATTATAGCCTTCCTGCGCCACAAGCTCGGACGTGTAGTTGATCACCGGTCTCCTGTCGTGCCTGAAAATGATCTCCTCGATCGCAAGGCCGCTGATCGTGTAGGTATTTCCTTCCTGGCCGTTGGTCTCGCCGAAGCGGAGCTGTAGCGTGAGTTCTCCTTTGGCCGCGCCCGGCATGATATCGAAGGAGAATGTATTTCTTCCCGGAGCCAGCGTGCGCTCGTAGATTCCGCCGTAGTCCAGCTCCTTCGCGCCGTCGTAGAAGATCTCGAACTTGTTCTGCGGGGCCGCGGCGTCAACATTGATGGTGACCCGGTAGCCCTTGCCCGCGGCCGGGTAGAAACCAGTGCGGACATTGACCTTTGCGTTCCAGGTATGGCGCTCCGCCGGAGCCCTGGAGATGCCGAAGGTCGCGTAGCCGTTGTTCTTCACAAGCGTCGTATTGTAACCCTCATCCGAACCCTTGCTGATGTAGCCGACGCTGTTGTAGCGGAAATCCGGGATCAGGTTGACGATGTTATGTACGCTGATCTCTTCCACCTTGACGCCGCTGACAGTGAAGTTCGTCCTGCCGGATGCATTTCCGAGACCGAACTGAATGATCAGTTCCGCGTCTCTTCCCGGCGTCACATTGTACGTCACGGTCTGTTTGCCGGACGAAGCGGTCAGGCCGTACAGAGCGCCGAGCTCCTTCTCGACCTCAACATTGTTGTAGCAGATCTCGTAATCTGTCGGTGCAGCCGCCTGAACATCGACGCTGACGCGGTAGGACTTTCCGGCTTTCAGTTTCGCGCCGGTCTCCGCGAAGAGTTTGACCTTCCAGGCTTCACGGCCCGAGGCGGGAACTTTCGTGATTGCCAGAGTCGCGGAAGAAGCGTTGTTGCTGAGGCTCGCCGCGTAATCCTCGTGCGCCCAGAAATTGATCGGGACATGCGCTCCGACGGAACCGGTCGGATCGATGATCTCATCGACCTTGACATTGCTCACCTTCACCTTGTTGGGGGCGCCGCACATGCCGAGCATCAGCTGGATGTTCAGCTCCGCGTCGTTTGCCGGGCTCACGATGTGCTCCACGGTTTTTATTTTCCCGGTGTTCAGTCCGTAGAACTCTCCGACAGCCTTCTCTTCCGCGCCGTTGTTGTAGAAGACGTTATAGTCAAATGCCTTGTCCGCCTCCACGTTGTAGCGCACGCGGTAATGCTTTCCGGCTTTCAGCTTCGCACCGGTCTCCACGAACAGCTTGACCTTCCAGTCGGCCGGGTCGTCCGGCACAGCGCTGACCGTCATGGTCGCGGAGGAATCGTCGTTTTCAAGTTCGGTGACATATCCGGCGTCCGTCCACGTGTGGACGGGAGCCCACGCGATCAGCTCATCCGTCATGAGATTGTCGCCGACCGTCTCCTCAAGCTCCTCGACCTTGATATTGCTGACCGTCACCAGATTTCCCGCCGCGGCGTTGCCGAGGGAGAACTGGATGACCAGGTCGGCGTCATTTTCCGGTGTCACGTCGAAGGTCACGGTTTCGGCATCCCTGGATGCGGTCAGGCCGTATTTCGCGCCGACGCCCTTCTCCTCGCCGCCGTTGTTGTAGCAGATCTCGTAGGGAAGTTCTTCCTCCGCCTTGACGTCCGCACTGATCCGGTAAGCCTTTCCTGCCGTCAGGGTCACGCCGGTCTCGGCGAAGAGCTTGGTCTTCCAGACTTCAAGCGAGCCCTCCGGAGCAGCGTCAAAGCGGACCGTCGCGGTATTATCGTCGCCGCCCAGGACCGCAGCGTAATCTTCATGAGCCCAGAGTTCGAAGGAGTTCGGGGTGACCGTCTCGATGACTTCCGGAGTCTCCTCGGCATCGATCCATTTCTCCAGAACGACGCTGTTTACGGCAAATGTCTCAGCCGCCGGACCGTTGCCCAGCTGGAACTGGAGCACCAGGTCGCCCGTTTCCGCATCCTGAGGCGTCTCGAATTCAAAGACCAGGTCCTTTGTCTCGTCCGCCGCGATACTCTGCCCGTACAGCGCGCCGTAGCCTTTCTCCGCGTCGCCGCTGTTGAAGCAGACTTCAAAATCCATGGCGGCACTCGAGGTGACGTTTGCGGTGACACGGTATTTCGCTCCGGCATCCGGAGCCTTGTGCGTATTCACAAAGAGTTTGGAACTCCACACGCCGTTGCTCAGGGTCGGGATCCTGCTGATGCTTAACGCTGTTCCGCTCACCGTCTGCTCGTAGCCCTCGTCGTGGGCTTCGGAGGCGGAGAGGCTGACGCCCTCTGCATTTTCATAGCTGCCCGGAACCGTCTCCGTTGTCTGCGACTCCTCTTCCCACTTTTCGAGCGTCAGGCTGTTCACAGTGACGGTGTTGTCCGCCGGGCTGCTGCCGAGCTGCAGCTGCAGCACCAGCTCGCCTCCGTCGCCTGTAAATTCATACACGTACGAACCGGCCTCCGCCTCGTCGAGATGGAGTCCGTACAGCGCGCCGTAGCCTTTCTCGCCAGCGCCGCTGTTAACGCAGATCTCAAAGTCCAGAGCTTTGGCGGTCGTAACGTTTGCCGTAACCTTATATTTTACGCCGGCCTCCGGATAGACACCGGTGCCGATGAACAGCTTGGATTTCCAGACGCCGGTATCGGACTCCGGAATGCCGCTGATCACAAGTCCCGTACCCGAGAGCGTCTGCTCGTAGCCCGGATCATGGTTCTCCCACGGATTGAGGGAAACCGCCACAGCCTTGTAGCCGGCCGGGACCTGGGTCGACGTCTCGTGCTCGGGGATAAACTTCTCCACCTTCACGCTGTTTACGGTGATGTTGTTCTCCGCGGGGCTCTTTCCGACCATGAACTGCAGGACAAGCTCTTTTGCGTCCGTGCCGCCCGGCACGTCGAACTCGCAGACATAATCCGCAGCCGCGCCGGCGCCGATGTTCTGTCCGTACAGGGCTCCGTAGCCTTTCTCCGCATCGCCGTTGTTATAGCAGATCTCAAAATCAAAAGCTTTATCTGAGGAAACGTTCGCCGTAACCCTGTACTTCGTTCCGGCTTCCGGCGTCATCCCCGTGTTCACAAACAGCTTGGACTGCCACACGCCGAGGTCCAGCGTGGGAACCGCATTGATGGTCAGCGTCATGCCGTCGAGCGTCTGGTCATAGCCGTCGTCATGCGCCTCGCCCGCGGACAGGGAAGGCAGGTTCACCGGGTAATAACCGGGCTCGTCTGCCTCCGGCACGGTCGTGGTGACCGTCGGATAGGCAAAGGAATCCGGCAGGACGGAAGAAGCGTCTCCCGTCTCCACGGCTCCGACCTTAAGATTGCTCACCGTGATGACGTTGCCGGCAGTATCCTCGGTCTGTCCGAGCTGGAGCCTTAAGATCAGAGCTCCGTCGCTCTCCTCCGGAGAAAATGCAAAGCTCACCGTCTGCTTCTCCTCTGCCGTGAGAGTCCGGTCGTACAGGGCCCCGTAGCTGTTTTCCTTCGCGCCGTCGAAGCAGATCTCGTATTTCGGCTGATCCTTTTCGGCGGAGATGTCGAAGCTGACGTTGTATTTTTTGCCGGCTTCCGGAACGACGCCGGTGTTGATGTACAGTTTGGAGTTCCAGAGATCCCGTCCTTCTTCCGGAGCGGTCTCGATGGTGAGAGACGCGGAGTCATCCTCGGCGGAAACGCTCTGGGTGTAGCCGTCCGCGTGCTGCTCGTACACGTTGACGCCGGAGAGGTAGGAGAAGCTCTCCGGGAGGACGCTCTCATACCGGATATCCTTCGGCTTCGCCGTCCCGGTATCGTAGGAGAAGCTTCCCGGCAGGACATTCTGGTACGCGAGCTGGACCGACTCGACGCGGAGATTCCTGAAAATAAATGTATTGCCCGCCGCGGAATCCGTCTTGCCGAGCTGCAGGCGCAGCTTCAGCGGACCGCGGTCCGCACTCGGAGAGACGAGCATCGAGACATGATCGGTGCCGCCCGCCGTCAGGCTGCGCCCGTAGAGCGCGCCGTAGGCATTTTCATCATTGCCGTCGAAGCAGACTTCATATTCAGCCTGATTGCCGGCGGAATAAAGATCAAATCCGATCCGATAGGTCCTGCCGGGCTTCAGGCTCACGCCGGTCTCAGCGAGAAGCTTCGCCTTCCAGACGCCGCGGTCGCCCGCGTTGGCCGGTGCCTGGCTGATCCGCATGGTCGCGGACATTGCACTCTCCTCGAGGCTCACGACATAGCCGTCGTCATGCTGCTCGTAAACGGTATCCGTTCCGCTGTAGGAAATGCCTCCGAACGGAGCTCCCGTATAGCCCACCGGGATCAGCTCATCGATGACCTCTCCGGTATCGAACGCCGCATCCAGCGCAAAATTCTCAGGAAGCACGCTGGTATAGTGGTCCTTGATGATCTCAACGTTCACATTGCCGACGATGACGATGCAGTCCTCGGGCGCCAGGCCCAGAGAGAACTGCAGGACCAGCTCGTCGCCGTTGCCGCTGCCGGTGATCACAGCCTCGCATTTCTTCACTTCGTTCGCCGCAAGCTCCTGGCCGTAAAGGGCTCCGTAGCCTTTCTCCTCGTCCCCGTTGTTGAACAGGACCTCGAACGGCAGATCTTCCGTGCACATGATATCGGCGGTGACGCGGTAGTGAGTCCCCGCCTCCGGGATCATGCCGGTCCTGACGTAAAGCCTGGACTGCCACACGCCCGCATCCCACGGGGAAGCGATATAGTAAACATCGACCGTGTCGTCACTGCGCGCAAGGATCGTAGCGTATCCCTGATCGTGCTTCTCGTAGACGATCGATTCTCTCTCGAAATTGATCGGATCGGTAAGGGCGTTCTCATACTCCACATCATCCGCATATTCCTTCACCTCGATCTCCGTAAAATCGATCGTAAACGGCGAAAGCATGCCGAGCTGCAGATCGAGATAACTCGTGCCGCCTGAGGCGATCAGGATGCCGGTAATCTCGTTCTCGCCCTCGTGAATCTGAAACTCCTGGAAATCCCCGAACTTGACGGTTCCGGAAACATTCGAACGGAAGCGATAGGTCACGAAATAATCACGGCCTGCAACCGTCGGATAATTGCATTCCAGCTTGACGTGCCAGGACTCGCCGTCGGTCTTCGTGGCGATGAAGCGGTACACGCCGTCGACAGCCTCTCCGCTTCCTTCGACATCCGTGCCCTCAAATTTGGCCCGGAACATACTTCCGTCCACCCTGACCGGGTCGCTGCTTACCGGTTCCGTGCTCATTTCCTCCGGGAAATCCACGAACGGACGCTCAAACGTCGGCTCTTCCAGCACGGTCTCCTCCGCCTGGTCCGGCGCTGCCGCCTCCGGAGCGGATGCCTGAGCGGATTCCGAAGCCGCTTCAGGTGCTCTTGTCACAGACTGACCGCAGCCTGAAGCTAAGAGCGCCGCAATGAGAACGAATGTGACCATGAATCTCGTGTGCTTCATTCCGATTCCTCCCTTTTTCTGCCGGCAGGCCCTTCCATCGGAGATTATTTTTTCTTCCGATGCCGGGGCTCCGCCGAGCAAATGTGCATATTGTAAACTATCGCACATATCATTATAGAACCGGATATACGCTTTGTCAATTCTTACATGCTTATCTGACGGTTTTTTTCGTTCAGGTGCGGCCGCTTTTATCTATTTTTAACTATACAGGCATGCGGTCATCATTTGTTATGTTTACATTTTGTAAACATTGCTTTTTGCACTCAGCCGTGCTATAATGGCTCAATCACGCACATGACCAATACTTAAAAGCAGGGAGAAAGACAATATATGGCGATGAGACGGGTCACCATGCAGGAAATCGCGGATGCCTGCGGTTTATCCAGGAATACGGTTTCCAAGGTTTTCAACGAGAGGGGCTCGGTCCCGGAGGCCACCAGGAATCTGGTGCTGGCGAAGGCGAAGGAGCTCGGCTATTTTTCTTCCCCTGTGGGAGCTGAGACCGGGCGGAAGCCTGGCGGCACGATCGCGCTCCTGACGCAGCACAAGCTCCTGAGCCACAATTTCGGCGCTTTTTTTATCACGAGCTTTACCGACCAGATCAGCCGTTCCGGCTATACCCTGAAAATATTTGAAATATCCCCCGATGAGATCGCCGCAAAAAAGCTGCCCCCGCACTTCGACCCGGAGCACACGGCCGGCATTCTCGGAATCGAGCTGTTCGACAGAGCCTATCTGGACCTCGTCTGCTCGCTGGGCAGGCCGACGGTTTTCGTGGACGGATACGCCCGCGCGAGCGGCGCTCTCATAAACTGCGACTTTGTCTCCATGGAAAATATCGCCAGCGAAAAGACGCTGGTCAGCCGGATGATCGAAGGCGGTGCAAAACGGATCGGGTTCGTCGGGGACATCGAGCACTGCAACAGCTTCTATGAGCGCTGGGTCGGTTTCTGCTCGGCGCTCGATGAGGCAGGCCTTGCAGTCGACCGGGATCTCTGCATTCTGGAAAAGGACAGCGATCTCTACGGGGACACCGACTGGATCCTCCGGCACCTTGCAGCCATGCCCCGCATTCCGGACGCCTTCGCCTGCGCCAACGATTACCTTGCCATCCACCTGATGGGCGCGCTGAAAAAGATGGGGCTTTCCATCCCCAAAGACGTGATGGTCGCGGGCTTCGACGGGTCTATGGAGGCGGCCGTCGTCGACCCCTCCCTCACGACCGCCGTGATCGCCTGCACCGACATCGGCCGCCTCGCCGCCTTCCTTCTCGATGAGCGGATCCGCCTGCCGGAGTTTCCCTACCACTGGACCTACGTGAAGAGCGAACCCCTCTGGGGCCACAGCACCCTCTGAACTGCGGGGACGGTTCTAAGCACAAAAAAATGATTCCTGCGGGGACGGTTCTAAGCACAAAAAAACGATTCTCTCTTTGAGAATCGTTTTTTTGTACAAGAACCGTCCCTGAGGGTTTATTGAAGCTGCGGGGA
>ODAI012505447.1_pt1 | contig 18315 bp, 12 predicted proteins | sample 1539321 | NCBI WGS metagenome assembly ODAI01 (sample SAMN02144231, study PRJEB22623) | gut metagenome | biome: sheep rumen | host: Ovis aries | place: New Zealand | reverse complement strand
TGCCGGATATCAGTTTGTTGAAAAGCAAACGATGACCGTTGCAGGCTTTTCGGTTGTGCTTTCGTCCATAAATTCAATCAGAGAAGCGACTCTCAGAGTTGCGGAAAGCTTTGAGGAATTTACGCAGATGGCGCTGTATTTTCAGTATCTGAAGGACTTCTTTGACTATGAGCCGAAGGTCGTCGGCGGTGACAGAATTGCAGGAGAATTTGAAAGTCTTGAATTTAAAAACGTCAGCTTTAAATACTATACCGACAAACAGGAAAATGTGCTTACAAATATATCCTTCACAGCCGAACCGGGCGAGGTTGTCGGCATAATCGGCACAACAGGCTCCGGTAAATCGTCGCTCGTGCAGCTCATACCGCGTCTTTATGATGTGACAGAGGGCGAGGTGCTTGTTGACGGCGTAAACGTAAAGGATTACAGCCTGCGCCACCTTCGTGACGGCGTTGGTATGGTTTTGCAGAAAAATGTGCTCTTTTCCGGCTCCATAGCGGAAAACCTGCGCTGGGGCGATGAAAACGCGACTGACGAGGAAATACGCGCCGCGGCTGATACGGCGCAGGCGGATATGTTTGTGCAGAACTTTACCGAAGGCTACGATATGGAGCTCGGACAGGGCGGCGTAAACGTTTCGGGCGGACAGAAGCAGAGACTTTGTATCGCCCGCGCGCTTTTAAAGAAGCCTAAGATTTTAATACTTGACGACTCTACCAGCGCGGTCGATACGGCAACGGAAGCAAAAATCCGCGCGTCGTTCTACACGTCCTTAAAGGACAGCACAAAAATCATAATCGCGCAGAGAATTTCATCTGTAATAGAAGCTGATAAAATCGTAGTGCTTGAGGACGGACAGATTTCCGGCATAGGCACGCACGACGAGCTTATGCAGTCCTGCGGCGAGTACCGCGAGATTTACTATTCGCAGGTAGACAAAGAAAAGGAGGCGGTGTAAATGCCTCCAATGGGACCAAGACAGTCACAGGAAAAACGCTTCGGAAAAAAGAGTAAGCCGAAGGATATTAAGGCGACAATCAAGCGGCTTTTGGGTTATTTGAGCGAGCAAAAGCTGAAAATCTTTGTCGCGGTTATTTGTACAATGACAGCCTCCGCCTCAACCTTAGGCGGTACATATATGCTCCGTCCCATAATTGACGGACTTGCAAATGGTCTCAAAGACGGCACCGATCACGGTGAAATAATAGCCGGTCTTGCCGCCGGACTTGGAATTATGGCGCTTATCTATATTATCGGCGTAGTTGCAACATACATACAGGCAAGGCTTATGATAGGCGTTTCACAGGGGACGCTCAACAAAATACGAAGCGACCTGTTTAAAAAGGTGCAAAAGCTGCCGGTACGCTACTTTGACCAGAACAACACCGGCGACGTAATGAGCCGCTTTACGAACGACGTTGATACAATCGGCGAAATGCTTAACTCGACAATTCTGCAGATTTTCTCCGGCGTTATAACGCTTGTCGGCGCGCTTTGCCTTATGCTTTACACAAACTGGATAGTCGCGCTTGTGACGGTACTTTTCTCGCCGGTTATGGCGTTTGTCGGAACGAAGATTGCAAATAAATCGCGCAAATATTTCAGCGCGCAGCAGGCGGCCTTGGGTAAGGCTAACGGCTATATTGAGGAAACAGTTACCGGTCAGAAGGTGGTCAAGGTCTTTAACCACGAGGACAAGGTAACAAGCGAATTTTCAGAGCTTAATAATGACCTTAGAAACGCTCAGGCAAGAGCGCAGTTCTTAGGCGGCATTATGGGGCCGGTTATGAACGCTATGGGTCAGGTAAACTATACACTTACAGCGTGTGTCGCGTCTGTTGTGGCGTTTATCTCGCAGTGGGGCGGCGGCGTTCCGTTTGCATCGCTTTCAGTTGGCGGTATTGCGATATTCGTAAACTATTCGCGCCAGTTTTCGCGCCCTATAAATGAGCTTTCACAGCAGCTTACAAATATTATGTCCGCGCTTGCAGGCGCGGAGCGAGTGTTTGACGTTATGGATCAGACACCGGAATTGGACGAGGGCAAGAGGCTGGAGCTTAAAAATGTCAAAGGTGAGGTTGTACTTGAAAACGTGACCTTCGGCTACAACCCCGATAAGGTAATTCTTAAAAACATCTCAATGTACGCGCACCCCGGACAAAAAATCGCGCTCGTCGGCTCAACGGGCGCGGGCAAGACTACGATAACAAATCTAATGACGAGATTTTACAATATAGACGAGGGCAAGATAACGATTGACGCTATTGACATAAAGGATATAAGCCTTGAAAGCCTTCGTGAAAACATAGCAATGGTGTTGCAGGACACGCACCTATTTACCGGCACTATTATGGAAAACATCCGCTACGGCCGGCTTGACGCGACTGACGCAGAGGTAAGAATGGCGGCGCAGACATCGTCCGCGCATTCATTTATCCGCAATATGTCGGACGGCTATGATACTATGCTGAAGGGTGACGGCTCAAACCTGTCGCAGGGACAAAGGCAGCTTTTAAACATAGCAAGAGCTGCGCTTTCCAAGGCTCCGATACTTGTTTTGGACGAGGCGACCTCATCGGTCGATACGCGTACCGAGCAGAATATCAATAAGGCTATGGACGCGCTTATGGAAAACCGTACAACATTTGTAATCGCGCACAGGCTTTCCACAATAAGAAATGCCGACGCTATAATGGTGCTTGAAAACGGTGAAATAATAGAGCGCGGCACCCACGATGAACTGCTCAAATTAAAGGGCAGATATTATGAATTGTATACGGGCTTAAAGGAGCTTGACTAATTTACCACATTACAAGAAAGGAATGGTCACACAATGAAGGTATACCAGATGATATACACATCTGTCAAATGCAGCCTGTCGGATCCGGAAATAGGACTCACGAACCAGGCGGGTTTACGTGTATTTTCGTGTACACAGGGGCTTAAAAAGCAAAATCTTGACGAGCTTATCCGCTTTGCAACCTACCGCCTGCCGAAGAACAACGATATAATTTATAATAATAAGCCGTGTGATCCGGAAATTCCTGAGCTGTTTCCGAAGATTTTCAGAACATTAAAGCTTTCGGACGGTAAATATGCCGCAATGCAGATTTCGTATGCGGGTTATGATTTTGAAGAGCAGCCGGGTAATGTGTTCGCGCACGCGTTTATATTTGACGATGTGCCGGACGATTTTATTCCGGAAAAGTACTTCGGCCACCCCAAATACCGCACACATCTTACGGAAAAGGATTTAAGCGGACAGATTGTGCATTACCTAAAGCCTCTGGACGACCTCGAACCGACGGAAGGCCTGGAGGAAAAGGTCATAGAGTTTATAGACTCGCACAAAAACGAGCTTACATATATACTCGATAAGGCGATGCGTCTGTTGACTTCGGACGAGATAAAAAACATCTGCATAGCCACGAACGAACCGGAGCTTACGCAGTTTTACCTTCTCGCCCTGAAATGGCTGTTGCCGCGTGACGTAGCGGATAATCTCGGTATATCGACCTACAACGTATACCTTCCCTCCGATAAGCAGAGACAAATTGTATTTCACGGCACCGTAAAGGGCAAAAACAATATAACACAGCAGGCAATAGAAGTTCGAAAGAACTGCATTTACATAGATATAGAAAACACGCGTTTTGAGCGTGATACGCGTTCACTTCTTTTCCGTTTCTCTGTAAGTGAGCTGCGTGAAATATACAACACCTATAAATTCACCACGCCGCAGCAGCTTTTGGCGTGGGAGGCGACTTGTGAAAACACCACCAAATCGGGCATAGCCGGAAAGCTTATACGGCTCAAAAAGACCGCCGGTGATGACGCGTTTAAGCGCCGCGTAATGGAGATTTACCCTGCTGTAAACGACATCAATATGGCGGGCGTAAGATATGAGCTTTCAAAAATAATGTTTGATAATATTGAGCTGTTTGGGGAGGATGGCGAGGATATTACAAAGCTGTACCTTGACCAGTATATGTTAAAGCTCTGTGCCGGCGAACAGGTCACAATGGACACAAACCCGCTTGCGGGCGAGGTTTTACCCTCGATTGGTGAGTATGTGACCCAAAAAATAAGCTACTATGCCGAGCTGCTGCAGCTTAATTATGAGGAAATGCCGGATATGAACAAGCTTGAGGTTTTAAAGCTGTTCGGTGATATAAAGCACGCAAGCGGCAAGGAAACATGGAAGGAGCTTTTCGGGGGTGACAAGGAAAAACTTTCGGTATTTATAGAGGTTGCCGCGGAGGCTATTATAAAGGACAATGCAATTGAGCCGTTTTCAAACATAGAAAACTGGCAGCAGCAGGACTTGTCTGAGCTTATAGCATACTTTGACTCGTCAACAAAGGATGAAGATTTAAAAAAGCACTGTCTAAAATACATTTGCCAAACCGATGAGGACTGGACAAAGTACGGTGTAACGGTAAGGCACACCGTAAAGGAAGCGGAGGAGCAGGAGAAGGATTTACAGAAAATCCGCCGTATGCTCGGCCGTGTCGGCTATCTTCCGTATCAGCGCGGCACATATGCAAAGCTGAGGGAGGAAGTTTTAGATGATGTATACTCCAATCCCTCGCCGCTTTTGCTGTCAAAGCTTTTGTATGCGGTATATCGCTGGCAGGGCACATACGGCAATCAGATTGACGCCGAGAAATGCGCCGTTGAGGTACGCGACCTGATTATGCAAATGCGGAAGGAGCAGACGCCGGTTTACAATTACGTAATGCCGAAGCTCGCGCTTGAAATAATTGAGTCGCCCGGTCATTATCACGAGCTGATAGTAAACCCCGAAACAATGAACCCCGGCTTCTGGGAATGGTTTTTAATAGGCTATTTAAGAAGCCGTGCCGACGAGGATAAGATGCTTACGTACACTCGTGTTTACACCGCGGGCAAGGATACTATTCCGCGCGGTAATGCAAAGTCGAGAATGCAGACGGTATTTCAGGATATTGCTAATTAACAGACGGATATTACATTGAAAGGATTTTGGTGAAGAAAATGAATTTGAAGAAAAAGCTTATGGTATTACTTGCTGCCGGCATTATGGTTTTTGCCGCAATGCCGCTTGCGTTTGCTGAGCCGGAGGGCGAAACAGCCGCAACAGATGCGCCGGTTGTGACGCAGGCGCCGCTGCAGAATACGCAGCAGACCACGCAGACAAGCGTTGAGTTTACGAATGACAAATATCTCACAAAGGGCGGCGCGGCAATCTGGTTTATACTTGTGTTCGTCGCATCGGGCGCGTTCAGCTTCTGGATCGGCAACCGCTTCTACCGCCTTGCCAAGAAGGATAACCACATTCAGGCTGAGATAAGAGCGTTAAGACGCGACATCGAAGATAAGTTTATGAAGAGTGTGGACGGTATAACCGAGCAGGAAATTGATATTGAAAATATAAATGATTTTCTCGCTTTAAAGGACGAGGGCATAAAAACACCTAAGAAGCGCACAAGCATTAAGGAGCTTTCGCCTGAGGAGGAGGAACGCTTCAGACGTTGGGAAGAAGCTCAGACAAAGGGTAAAACGGAGCGCAGCGTAAAAAGTACGAAACCTGCCGCAAAGTCAACTCTTCGCGAGGAACTTGAAGAGGATTTTGATGACGTTAAGGTAGCGCCGAAGAAGGACTACAAGCCTGAGCGCGAGGAACGCCCAACGCGCACCCACAAAGTTAAAAGGGAAACAGAGCCGGACGATAGTCTTGGTGAAACGCGCGTAATAAAGCCGGTAGGCGAGGGCGTGAAGAATAAGGCAAAAGAAATTTTGAGCGACATCTTCCCGTTCAATGAAGATTGATGGTGACCGCAAGTGGAACAGATAAGTATGTTTGACGACCGTGAGACGGGCGCGCCTTTGGCGAGCCGTCTGCGGCCTGAGAGCTTAGATGAATACGTCGGACAAAAGCACCTTGTCGGAAAGGGAAAGCTGCTTCGACAGATGATTGAGAACGACAATATTTCCTCAATGATTTTCTGGGGACCGCCGGGTGTGGGTAAGACCACGCTTGCGCGGATAATCGCGAAACAGACCAAGGCGGATTTTGTCGAGGTGAGCGCGGTTTCAAGCGGCGTCAAGGAGCTTAAGGAGATTATGACCGCGGCTGAAAACGCCCGCAGAATGGGCGTAAGAACGCTTTTGTTTACGGACGAGATACACCGCTTCAACAAGGCGCAGCAGGATGCGTTTCTGCCGTTTGTAGAAAAGGGAAGCATAATTCTTGTCGGCGCGACAACGGAAAACCCGTCCTTTGAGATAAACTCGGCTCTTTTGTCGCGGTGCAAGGTCTTTATATTAAAGGCGCTTGAAGAGGACGATTTAACGGAAATGCTCCGCCGCGCCGTGACGAGCGAAAAGGGCCTTGGCAAAATGAATGTGAAAATTTCTGACGAACAGCTTAAGCTCATAGCGCGGTTTGCAAACGGTGACGCGAGAACGGCTTTAAACACAATAGAAATGGCTGTTTTTAACGGCAAAATACAGAAGGACGGCGCGATACTGGTCGATGATGAAACATTGGCGCAGTGTATGAACCGTCGTTCTCTTTTATATGACAAAACGGGCGAGGAGCATTATAACCTTATTTCCGCTTTGCACAAATCAATGCGGAATAGTGACCCCGACGCCGCCGTTTACTGGATGGAGCGTATGCTCTACGGCGGTGAGGAACCCTTATACATCGCGCGCCGCCTGATACGGTTTGCGAGCGAGGATGTAGGTCTTGCGGACTCTAACGCACTTCTTTTAGCAGTCGCCGCGTATCAGGCGTGCCACTTTATCGGTATGCCGGAGTGCAGCGTAAATTTGGCGCACGCGGTTGTGTATCTCTCAATGGCGCCCAAGTCAAACGCTTTGGAGGTTGCCGACCTTGAAGCAAAATACGACATAAAAAATGCGCCCGCTGAACCGGTACCTATGCAAATACGCAACGCGCCGACAAAGCTAATGAAGGAAACAGGTTACGGCAAGGGTTACGTATACGCGCACGATACAGAGGAAAAAATGGCAAAAATGCAGTGCCTTCCCGACTCTCTTGCAGGAAAACGCTATTACCGTCCGGCAGGACAGGGCAGGGAAAAGGCAATAGCCGAACGGCTTGAAAAAATATTGGAATGGAAAAACTCGTAATATGATAAAAACACAAAGCCTCACCTTTTCGTATGAGGACAGCACTGATTTAGTGCTTGACAACATAAATCTGAATATTGAAAAAGGCTCCTTCACCGCCATTTTAGGTCATAACGGCAGCGGCAAATCGACGCTTGCCAAGACCTTTAACGCAATTTTGCTGCCCACAGGCGGCAGTGTGTACGTCGGCGGCATTGATACAAAGGAAGAGGACAAGCTGTTTGATATACGCAAAAGGGCAGGTATGGTGTTTCAAAATCCGGACAATCAGATGGTGGCGGCAATCGTAGAGGACGAGGTCGCGTTCGCGCCGGAAAATCTCGGCGTGGAGCCAAGTGAAATACGCCGCCGCGTTGACGAATGCCTTGAAACAGTCGGAATGACTAAGTATGCCCGCAGCGCGTCAGCAAAGCTGTCGGGCGGTCAGAAACAGCGCGTCGCAATAGCCGGCGTGCTTGCAATGCAGCCGGAGATACTGATTTTGGACGAGCCGACGGCAATGCTTGACCCGCGCGGAAGACGCGAGGTTATCAGGACAATTAAACGTCTTAACAGGGAGCAGGGCATAACGGTTGTACTGATAACGCACTATATGAACGAGGCGGCAGAAGCGGACAGAACAGTTGTAATAGACAGCGGCAGGATAGTGCTTGACGGCACGCCGAAAGAGGTTTTTGAGAATGTTGAAAAAATAAAGTCATTGGGGCTTGACGTTCCGCAGGTTACTGAGCTTATGTACGAGCTTAAAAAGCGCGGTATTGAGGTTAATTCGGACGCGCTGACGGTGGACGAGGGCTTTTCCGCGCTAATATCTCTTTTGGGAGGTGCGGCAAATGATTAAGGTTGAAAACATAGGCTGCACGTATCAAAAGGGTACGCCGCTTGAACGCGTTGCGCTTAAAAACGTAAACGTCACTATTGATGACGGCACACTTACCGCGCTTATAGGCCACACCGGCAGCGGCAAATCAACGCTTATCCAGCTCATAGCCGCGCTTTTAAAGCCGACTGAGGGCAGAATAATCATAGACGGCGCGGATATAAACGCGAAAAAAGCCGACCTAAGGCGCATACATCAGACAGTCGGTATAGTGTTCCAGTACCCGGAGCATCAGCTATTCGAGGAAACGGTTTACAAGGATATAGCGTTTGGTCCTAAAAATATGGGGCTGACGGATGAGGAGATAGAAAAACGGGTTAAAGAGAGCGCTTCGCTTGTGGGATTAAAGGAAAAGCACCTTGACCGTTCGCCGTTTGAGCTGTCGGGCGGTCAAAAACGTCGCGCCGCAATAGCCGGCGTGCTTGCGATGAAGCCGAGGGTTCTCATATTGGACGAGCCGACAGCAGGACTTGACCCGAAGGGCAGGGACGATATTTTAAGAATAATAAAGGATTTGCACAAAAAGCATTCAGATATGATAATCATATTCGTATCTCATTCAATGGAGGACGTGGCGAAAACAGCCGAACGCGTCATAGTTATGAACGAGGGGACGGTTACAATGACGGGCAGCGTCAGCGAGGTGTTTGAACAATCGCAAAGACTTCGTGAAATCGGACTTGACGTGCCGCAGATAACGCTGCTTACTGAAAAACTCAGAGCCGTAGGCGTAAAGCTTCCCGAAAATATCTACACCGTACCCTATGCCGCGGACGCGATAGCCGCGCTGTTGAAAGGGGGCGGCGTTAATGTTTAAGGACGTGACAATAGGTCAGTATATCCCCGGAAATTCCGTACTGCATAAAATGCACCCGCCGTTTAAAATCATTCTTGCGCTCGCGTATATCGTGGTTTTGTTTATGATAAGCAAGTGGACAAGCTACGGTATATTTACACTTTTCACCGCCGCGCTTGTGCTATTAAGCACAATCAATCTGCGCATAATTTTAAAGGGCATAAAGCCGATGTTGTGGATAATTGTGTTTACCGCGGTAATAAACATCTTTATGACGCCCGGCGAGGCAGTTTGGACAATCCCCATATGGCGGTTCTCGCTTAATATAACGCGCGAGGGACTTACAATGGGCGCGGCTATGACGATAAGGCTTGTGTACCTTGTCATAGGCACCTCGCTTTTAACGCTCACAACCTCGCCGCTGCAGCTCACGGACGGAATTGAAAAGCTATTAAATCCGCTGCGCGTAATAAAGGTACCGGCGCACGAAATTGCAATGATGATGACGATAGCGATACGCTTTATACCGACTCTTGCCGAGGAAACGGACAAGATTATAAAGGCGCAGACAGCCCGCGGCGCAGATTTTGAAAGCGGAAATCTTGTAAGACGCGCAAAAGCTATGGTGCCGATTTTAGTACCGCTGTTTATAAGCGCGTTTCGCCGCGCGGACGAGCTTGCGACCGCTATGGAGGCGCGCTGCTACCGCGGCGGCAATGGCAGAACGCGGATGAAGGAAACGCATTTAAGCCGCATTGACGCGGCTGCGGGAATCGTTTTTGTGTTATGCGGCGCATTGGTTCTGATAGCGGAGCATATGATTAAATTTTAGACAGGAGGCGAGGCCTATGAAAAATAAGCTGATTATAGGCGCGTTTTGCGTAATGCTTGCCGCGTTTGCCGCACTGCTCGCGTTGCCGGCGGATAAAAAGAGTATAGAAGCCGAAAACCGCGCTATGACAGAAATGCCGGTGCTTAACCGCACAAACGTTTTTTCCGGCAAGTTCGCCTCGCAGTTTGAGGAGTTTATCGGCGACAATATAGCTTTCCGTTCCGCCTTAACCGCAGCGTCAAGGCAGCTTGACGGCGCAAAGGGCATAACACCGCACGACGGCGCGGTAATTTCCACCACCAAGGACATCGGCACAGGCTCCACGATAAAAATGACGCTTCTTTTTACCGAGGACGCAGTAATGGAAATGTACAGAAAGAACAGCGCAACCGAAAAGATGTACACAGACGCGGTAAATCTGTACGCGGAAAAGCTGCCGGAAAATATTGAGCTTTATAATATGCTCATTCCCACGCAGCTTGAATTCCAGAAGCCGATATACAAAAATCTGCAGGACAGTCAGAGCGAAGCGATTGAGGAAATGTACGCAAAGCTTTCGGGCCGCGTAAAGACCGTCAATGTTTTGGATACAATGAAGGAGCATATGGACGAGTATATATATTTAAGAAGCGACCACCACTGGACGCCCTTGGGCGCGTATTATGCGTACCGTGAATTTATGCTCACCGAAGGCAGCCACAGCGTCAAAAATACCGACTACGAAAAGCACGAAATAAAGGGCTTTTTGGGCTATCTATATGACCGCGTGAACACGCCGGGCATAGCGAAGCAGCCGGACACGATAGAGTGGTACGATGTGGACAAAGAGGACAGCATTGATGTTAAAATGCATAAAATCGTAGACGGTAAACTTGTGGAGTACGACGGCGTTATGTACGAGGAGGAAAAGCAAAATTATTCCTTCTTCTTCGGCAGCGACCATCCGATTGTTGAAATGACGAACAGGAAAAACGCCGGCGGCAAGACAATACTTGTTATCAAAGACTCCTACGCAAACGCCTTTGCGCCGTGGCTTATCACGAGCTATGGTAAGGTGGTGCTGGTTGACCCGAGAATTTATAAGGGCAGCTTTGACGATATTCTGAAAAAGTTTGAGCCGGACGAGGTGCTTATAATGAACTATATCTTCACCACCTCCTTCCCCGACTACTGCGATATGCTCAAGAATTTGTATAAGTAACAAAACAATCTCCTCCGCATATAATACATTAAATTATAACGGAGGGGATTTTTATGTGCGGAATTTGTGGATTTATAAATTTTAAGACAAACCTTATAAAAAACGAAACGGAAAACAGAAATATCGCGCACCGAATGGCAAAAAAGATACGTCACCGCGGTCCCGACTCTTGGGGCGAATGGGTAGGCGAGCACGCGGCGTTTTCGCATAGCCGCTTAGCGGTCATAGATGTCGAACGCGGTAAGCAGCCGATGAAGCGGACAGTAATGGGACACGAATTTGTGATTACATATAACGGTGAGCTGTACAACACAAAGGAGCTAAAGGACGATTTAATATCTTATGGCTACGAGTTTGAAACCGCCTCTGACACAGAGGTACTGCTCTACTCCTACATACACTACGGCGAAAAGTGCGCCGAGCGTCTAAACGGCATATATGCGTTTGTTATCTGGGACAGTATGCGCCAGCGGATTTTTGCCTGCCGTGACCGCTTCGGTGTAAAGCCGTTTTTCTATACGCAAACGGGCGACACAACCGTATTTGCGTCGGAATTAAAAGCGCTGTTTGAATATCCCGGAATTGAGGCTGTACTCGATAACACCGGTCTTTGCGAGCTTTTGGCTCTCAGTCCTGCGCGTACGCAAGGAAACGGCGTGTTTAAGGATATTTCTGAGCTTCGTCCCGCGCGTTATATGGTGATTGACCGCCGCGGTACGCGCATTAAGCAGTATTGGTCGCTGAAAAGCCACGCGCACCCGGACAGCTATGAGGACACAATCGCGCGTACACGCTCGCTTGTTTTGGATACGGTAAGACGGCAGCTTGTTTCGGATGTACCTATTGCAACTTTTTTGTCGGGCGGACTTGATTCGAGCGTCATAACGGCAATCGGCGCAATGGAGATGAAGCAGCGCGGTAAGCGGCTTTCAACCTATTCCTTTGACTACGAGGATAACGCAAAATATTTCAAGGCATCGCATTTCCAGCCCGACAGTGACACTAAGTGGGTACCGCGGATGGTGGAGGAATTTGACACAAACCACACATATTTGGTATGCCCGAACCACGTACTTACCGAATTACTTGAGGAGGCGCTTTTAGCCAAGGATTTACCGGGTATGGCGGATGTTGACGCGTCGCTTCTCTACTTCTGCCGCGAGGTGAAGAAGAACCATACCGTAGTGCTTTCGGGCGAGTGCAGTGATGAAATTTTCGGCGGTTATCCGTGGTTCAGGGAAAAGAAGGCGTTTGAAACAGCCGCATTCCCGTGGTGCTATGATTTGTCGCTCAGAAACAACATATTGCTTGATAACGTGCGCGACGAGCTTGATTTGGACGGTTATTCAAGGATGAGGTATGAGGAAAGCATAGCCGAAACACCTACATTTGACGGTGACAGCGCGGAGGAAGCGCGCCGCCGTGAGATTTCATATCTAAACATAAACTGGTTTATGACAAATCTCCTTGACCGAAAGGACAGAATGAGTATGGCAAGCGGTCTTGAGGTGCGCGTACCGTTCTGCGACCACCGCCTTGTCGAGTACGTGTGGAACATTCCCTGGGAGATGAAGAATAAGGATAACGTTTCCAAAAATGTCCTCCGTGAAGCGGCATACGGCATACTTCCGGAAGATGTACGATTAAGAAGAAAAAGCCCGTACCCCAAAACCCACAATCCCCATTATGAAGAGGCGGTAAAGGAGCTTTTGGACGGCATAATCTCCGACCCCAACGCGCCTGTTTTGACTCTTTGCGACAAAGGAAAACTCAATGATGTCTTAAACGGTTCCTCTGATTACGGCAAGCCGTTTTTCGGTCAGTTGATGGCTGCTCCTCAGTTTATCGGATATATTGTGCAGTTAAATTATCTGCTTAAAGATTATAATGTGCGTATTATTTAAATCACTTGACATAATCAATAAAAAAGAGTAAAATTAAATTACGCAAAATACAAAAGGAGAAAATAAAAATGGGAAAATACGACACCCTCAAAATAGAAAATCAGCTTTGCTTCCCCTTGTACGCGGCGTCAAGAGAGATAATAAAGCGATACAAGCCGCATCTTGACAAGCTGGATTTAACGTACACGCAGTATATAACGATGATGGTGATATGGGAAAAAAGGAGCATAAGCGTAAAGGAGCTCGGAGAGGTTCTTTTCTTAGACTCCGGCACGCTTACGCCCGTTTTAAAGAAGCTTGAAGCAAAGGGATATATAACGCGCCACCGAAGTGAAAAGGATGAGAGAGTGCTTATCGTTTCCGTAACGGACGAAGGCACGCGCCTTAGAGATGAAGCGCTTACCGTACCTCAGGCGGTCGGCAGATGCGTAAGGCTCGGAAAGGACGAGGCAGACGCATTGTATAAGCTGTTGTATACGCTTATTAACACTATGGAAGAGGAATAAAAAAAGGCTCATAGAGCCTTTTTTTCGATTTCAAACACTGTCACGCTTTCATTTGGGAAGGTGTATTCAAATTCGTTTGTATCTGTTTTAAATTTGCTTTTAACCGGCGCAACCTTTGTCGGGGTATCAAAGCTGTTCTCCGCGTCAAGCGGCGCAGTGAGTGTATGAACATCTGCGCAAATACAGCTCACACCTTCTATACACATTTGCGCCGTCATTTCACAATCGCGCACATTTACAACCTTAACATATATCTTGTCGCTGTCCTCGCTCGCGGTATAATACAGCTCCTCCATAATCGGCTGACGGTGTACGCCGCTGTTTGCAATTTTTCCGTCAATATAAGTGGTAATATTGCGTCCGTCAACCTCCAGACACACGCTGTATTCGCGCCCTGTCATAACAGAGAAAATATTGTGGTCAATTGTGGAGCTTCTTCCGTTTATAACGGAGCTTATCTCGGTATCCTGGTTTTGCCAGCCGCCTATGAACCACTGAATATAATTCTTATCGTCTGTTTTTCCAAAGAAAAATCTGAAGCCTTTTTCGCCCATATCGCGTATCAGTTTAAATTCCACCTTGTAATGCTTTGCGTCTATGCTGCCGAGTATTTTTGACTCGTTCGCGGCAAGAGAAAAATTGTCAGCATCAGCCACGCTGCCGCTGTCAAGGTCGGTTATTTTTATATCATACACTCTGCCGTTTATGCGGTCGGCGAGAATTTCAATTTTGCCCGCGATTTTATCACTGCCAAGTGTAACCGGTTCACCAAAGCCCTCACCGATTGTATCAAGCAAACCCGTTCCCGTCGCGGTCATAAACATTTTCTGCACGTAATAATTTGCGCTGCCGTATACGCGGTGGTTGTCAAACCAAATCATATCCGGCTTCCAGTCCACGTAATCCACATTCGCAAACAGCGGCGCATAGCAGACAAGTCCCACCTTATCCGCGTGATTTTCAAGGCTCGTCATATACGCCGCCTCGCAAAGCGCGTTGTAATACGTATTTCCCCAAGAAGCGTATTCACCCAAAAATACCTTTGGACTGCTCTCATAGTTGTCATAGCGGTGCATATTCGCAAGCATCCATTCGGGTGAGGTGTAGTAATGCTCGTCCACCAAATCCGAACCGTTCCTTTTCGCATTTGCCCAGCCGCGCTCAAATTCACCGCCGGCAGGGAACGGGCCTGCACTGTTTATTAGTTTTATTTCGGGGTACTTTGCGCGTATCGCATTATGGATAATGTCGTAACGCTCCCAAAAGCCCTTGCCTACCTCCTCGTTGCCAATGCCTAAGTATTCAAGGTTAAACGGCTCACTATGCCCCAGGTCAGCGCGGATTTTTCCCCATTTGGTTTTGGTGTCACCGTTTGCGAATTCAATAAGGTCAAGCGCGTCGTCAATCCACTCCTGCATCTCATCAAGCGGCGCCGCCTGCTCCATATGCGGATTATAGCCCGCCGGCAGTACCGGCAGCGGCTTTGCGCCTATGTCCTCGCAGAAGCAGAAATATTCATAATATCCAAGTCCAAGCGACTGATTATACCTCCAGTTATTGCGCCGTGAAGGACGTTCCGTAACATCACCAATCGTATTTTTCCAGCGATACATAGAGTTGCGGTCATCGCTGTTTAACGTGCCGTCGTGTACAAGGCAGCCGCCGGGGAAGCGCATAAACTTAGGCTTTAAATCCGCGAGCATCTCTGCCAAATCCTTTCTCAGACCGTTTTCCCTGCCCTTAAAGGTATCAACCGGAAACAGCGAAACAAAATCCACACAAAATTTACACGGCTTGTCCGCGGTTATAGAAAATACCGCTGAGTGGTCAGTTTCCGAAGCCGTTATGGTAAGCGTATACTTTTTCCACTCCGCGCTGCCAACCGTTATGGTATCAGTGACAGTCGGTTTTCCGTACGCGTCGTCAATCGAAAATGTTATATCACAAGGCTTATCGGCTCTTGCTATGCAGGTGATTTTATAATCCTTTCCTTCTTCAACCGAAATACCGCTGCCCCAGCCGAGGTTTTTAATACCGGCTCTTGTGCCCGGTTCTGTAATTTCCAGCACGAGATAATTTTTATTCTTTTCCGAGTGCGGCTTTTTGTTCGACACCGAAGCCGCGACAGACGCGCCGCCCTCCTCGATTTTCTTCCATGCCGTTAGCGCCTGATATGTTGTATTGTCAATAGGCGAGAACTCGAACGCGCGGTTTCTTATCTTTTCCGCATAAAGCCCGCCGTCTGCCGCGTGGTTTATATCCTCGAAAAATATTCCGTAAAAGTCAGTCATAGAAGCCGTTTTGTTTTGCGTAACAACAATTTTTTTCATATCACAATCCGCCTTTTCATTTAATAAATTCATTGTAGCATATTATGGGAGTGTATGCAATGAAAAAATAAATTGAAAAAAATTAAAGTTTTAAGGTTCATTTAAGATTTCGGTTTTATAATAAGCCACAGTTAAAGTAATAAAGCAATCAACGAAAGGGGTTTTTAAAATGTTAAAGAAAAAAATTACAATAGCGCTTATCACACTTGCAATGCTCACCGCCTCGCTGCCTGCAATGGCTGCGAATGAGCAGGCAACACCGCCGGAAATGCCGGCAATGACGGACGGCACACAGCCGCCGGAGATGCCGGACGGTGAAACACCTCCCGAAAAGCCCGACGGCGAGCAGCCTACGGACGGCGGCGCACAGATGTTAAAAGGGCTTCCGTTTGAGGATGTAGCTTCAGACGCCTGGTATTACAATGTAATAAATCAAGCGTACAATATGAGCCTTATTTCAGGTATGAGCGACACGGAGTTTGCTCCCGAGGGCAGCGTAACCGGCGGTCAGCTTGTAATGATGATTTACAGAGCCGCGGGTAACGCGGTTCGGTCAAACGCAGGCGGTGCGTGGTATTCATACGCGGTAGACTGGGCGAAGGATAACGGCATAATCACAGATGAGGGTTGGATGTTCAACCCCGAGGCAAATCTTACACGCGAGCAGATGATGGTGCTCCTCTACAACTATAAGGCGTACAAGGGCGAAACCGATGAGGAGCAGGCAAGCCTCGGTATCTTCACAGACGGCAACGATATTTCCGATTACGCGCTTGAAGCGGCGGGCTGGCTTATTGCCAAGGGATATATAAAGGGTGACGGCGAAACGTTAAGACCGCTGGATGGCTTGACAAGAGCCGAAACCGCGGTAATACTCGTCGGCGCGGTATCTGACAGTGCAGAGAACGGCGAAAACGGCGGACAGCCGGACGGTGACAGACCCGAACCTCCCACAGGCGGCAATGGCGGCGGCACACCGCCCTCCGGCGGACAGCCGGGCGGCCAGTCCTTCGGCGGCAGCTCTTCTGTAACACAGGGCACAGCCGCAAATACGATTGACACAGACGGAGTTTATACCGATAAAACATATATCTCAACCGGCGACGATGAAAACGCTCTCCGCGTTGACGGTGCAACAGCTACACTTGACAGCATTATTGTTGACAAAGCTTCAGGCGCATCTTCAAACACAGAGGACGGTGACTTCTATGGTCAGAACGCCGCGCTTCTCGCAACGAACGGCGCAGATGTGACAATTACAAACGCCAATGTTGTATCAGCCGCGCAGAACGGTAACGGTGTATTCAGCTACGGCAGCGGTACGGTTGTGAACATTTCCGACTCGACAATCACCACCAGCGCAGATAACTCCGGCGGTATACAGACCACAGGCGGCGGCACAACCAATGCAAAAAATCTTACCGTTGAAACAAGCGGTAACAGCTCAGCCGCAATCAGAAGCGACCGCGGCGGCGGTACGGTAGTCGTAGACGGCGGAACATATACCTCAAACGGAAACAACTCGCCGGCTGTATATTCAACGGCAGATATAACCGTATCAAACGCGGCGCTTACCGCAAACAATAGTGAAGCGCTTGTAATAGAGGGCAAGAACTCAATAACTCTTAATAACAGCACTGTTTCCGGCAAAATGAGTGAAAACGGTTCAAGCGCGGATGAGAATGTGCATAATGTGATGATTTATCAGTCAATGTCGGGTGACGCGGCTGTCGGCACATCAGAATTCACTATGACAGGCGGCTCTCTCACCGGTAATGCGGGTGATATGATTTATGTTACCAACACCCACAGCGTTATAAATCTTTCGGGTGTTACGATTGTGAACACAGACGCAAGCGGCGCGCTTCTCCGCGTAGTCGGCAACAGCGCAAAGCGCGGCTGGGGCACAGCAGGCGCAAACGGTGCGCAGGTTGAGTTCACGGCAGACGCGCAGACGCTTGACGGCGATGTGGTAGTTGATACGATTTCAACGCTCGACTTTGCTCTTACAAACAATAGCACATTCACAGGAACAATCAATATCATTGACAACGCCGAGGGCGGTACAGCAGTGGACAACAATGCGGTTGTAACAATTGAAAAGGGCAGCACATGGACACTAACCGGCGACTGCACAATTACAAGCCTTACAAACAACGGCACAATAAACTTCAACGGCCACACAATCACACTTGCAGACGGAACAGTTTTAAGCAAATAATTCAAATTCATATAACCCCCCGAAATCACGTAACACACAAGTTGCGTGATTTCTTTTTTTGTGTTAAAATAAAGTGTAAACTTTTTTGAGGTGACGGAAATGAAAAAACTACTGATTTTAACAGCAATTCTATTTGTATTCGGCATATCAGCCCATGCCGCAAGCGGCGATATTGCGGGCAAATATTACAGCACAGATATTGTGACCACATTAAACGGCTATGAGATTGACTCAATAAACATAGGTGGTCAGACGCTTATCAAGGCGGAGGATATGAAATATTTTTCATTCTTTGTAAACTGGGATGAGGGCGAAAGGAAGCTGTTTATTGACGAGGTGGAACACGCCACAAACGGCACACCGCCTGAGATTAAAAAGTCAAACTATCCGTCAGGTATGGTTTTGGGCGACTACTACGAAACCGATATAATAACCTACCTAGATGGTCACGAAATCACCGCCTACAACACAGGCGGCATAACCTACATATGGGCTGAACAAATGC
>ODAI014583617.1_pt1 | contig 18318 bp, 14 predicted proteins | sample 1539321 | NCBI WGS metagenome assembly ODAI01 (sample SAMN02144231, study PRJEB22623) | gut metagenome | biome: sheep rumen | host: Ovis aries | place: New Zealand | reverse complement strand
TATGTCCATTTTCTGTGATCGTATTTGTTATATTTTCCATATTTGTCCTCCATTGTTCTGAAAAAACAACGGAGCAAAACGAAAATCTCAAGATGTCACTGTTACATATCCAGTTGTCAAGGTACTAAATCACTTAGCCCGCGTTTCACGCTTTAAAGTATTTTATCACGAATTCAGCCAAGTGTCAAGTACCTTTATAGATATTCCAAAAAGAATTTCTGGAATTTTCGCTTACCATTATGATCACATAACATAGTGCGAAATCAAAGAAACGGAAAGAGTACTTTTCAGCCCTTTTTAGAAAAATTTGAATCTTATATTTATCAAATTATTTCACCTTATTTTCATTACTTTTCATAAATCCTTTCACAATAAGGGTTTACACGACAAAAGAATAAACGCTCCTATCTGCAGTGGTTCAAATCATTTACCATATTCACTGACGCCAAAACTATATATTGATTGCATAACCAATCGTCTCGCCAACCCCTTTTGTAAAGTGCATTGTATCGAATGTATTCGGCTTAACATACCAACACTGAGACACTCGACAAATTGAGCTAAAAACGGCCGCTACAACCGCTTGCATTTTTGAGCCTGTTAAAGCAATCTCAAAATTAAAGTCATTATCAACATAGTACTTTTCATATAAATTTGATAATTCAATCAAAACTTGATTTGGATTAATAGTATTAAATTTTTTAAGCTCAACAGATGAATAATTAGTAGCAGCTATATTTCCAGCCGTTCTTGATAGAATATCCCTTTCCGACTCGCCTTCTGGAACAAATAATGAGATGGCCTCATATTCTGTCCTATCTAATATAGAAAAGATTCTCTGATTTTTAGGGGAAACAAATCCTACAAGTACATTTGGTCTAATTATGTCATGAGTATCATCTTTAATTAACGCTATATGTTTATATTCATTTGTTTCTCCAGTTGTTAATCCTTTCATAAGATTAATAAATTTGCTAGCATCATCATCAAACGATTTATCCTCCAATAATGGTTTAATATCTGAATTCAAAGGATAGTATTCTTCAGCTTGTGTGTAAATAACAGTGATAGCTTTGCGGTATATAAGTATTCGTCTTATTACATTAAAGATGATAGGTTTATATATACCTGTTATATCTATTAGTATTGAACTATTATCAATTATGGCGTTAAGAATCCCATCGATTTGATCAAATGATATATATTTAATCTTTTGTTTATCTGAAAAACATTTTAATATTTCATTAGTTTTTCCTTTCTCTGAATATTGCACAAGAACTACTTCAGAAAACGAACATAAATCGGTTATTCTTCTAACAGATTCAAGTGTTCTCTCTTCAAATCCAAGTCCAAACACCCCTACATCAAAATGTTTTTCTAATAACTCTTTAGTATTTTCAACAATCCTTGCTCTATTAGGGATGTCACTATGTATAGTTTTATTACTATTTTTACTGTGCTCATTTTCAAAACAATAATCAAACAAATTGATCTGTTTATTTTTTCCAACAAGTTCTTCTAACGGTATTTCAGATTTATCTTTGCTATAGTCATAAATATCATCATCGTCATAATCATTATCTGTGCCTAAATTTCTCATAAGCAATTCCTTGGTTGGTTCTTTTAACCATTTCTCGAGTATATCTCCAGATAATTCAAATCTATCCGCATTTGCCAATCCTATAAAATTCGAAACGCCAAACAGTTTTCGAAACGCTAATTTAACTTGAGTGATCGGATCAGTATCATTAGATTTTGCACGCGGCCATCCATTTCCATCAGCGTATACAAATATACCAGCATCTATGAGTTTACGCAATACTATTTGTTGCTCAGAAATATTGCCTGTTGTCATTCTAATATATAAGCTATTGTACTGACGCAACCTTATTTTTCCAGTTCCATTCTTACTAACTACTTTTTTAGAATCCATCAAACACTTATGCGAAGCTTCAGAAAAAGCTTTAACATATTCTCTTAATGAGCCATCTTTTCTTTCCAAATTATACATTCTTCGACTGCATAGTTGTTGGAAACTTTTTGTCTGTATCTTTTCGTCAACCGGAAATTGATTATTGGTATTATTGGAAAGGATGGATTCATATAAAAAAATAATATCGCCGATATCGCCCACACAAAGAGCAGTAAGCGCTGTAGCGCCATAATAAACAGATTTTCTGCTTCTAGATGAAGTTTGTTCAACTATATTGTTGGCAATGTTCATTAATGTACAATCACCTAGTGCCATTTCAAGAGACGGAGGGATTTGGTTCATACCGTTACAAGCTTTTAGGCGTTTAGCTATAATTTCCTCAATAAATCGTTTCCCCGTATTTGGATTTCTGGTTTTCCGAAATACATCTGCGCCTAAATCAAAAACTTGATAATCACGAATATCTTGTGCTTTTTCTATTGCTCCAGGGGACATAAATGTATAAAGAGTTTGCATTTCTGTAGTAACTTTAAATGCACAGTTTTCGCTCATGAAAATAAGTTTAGTTAATAGTTTAGAGATATTATCAGGGGATAAATATCTAGTACTTGCATCATCAAGCAGAAAAAAAACTTGTTTGCTAGACAATTTTTCGTTAAAAGACACGAAAGTGTTAGCTAACAGCTCAAAAGACGCTATACAAGGCATTCGCAGCTTGTGTTGCGAACAGAATAATTCCATATCATTCGACAAATCAGAAATATAACGTTCAAACGAACTATCAGAATATAACACTTCTTCACTAAATGACATATCAAAGATTTGTTCAAGAGCCGCAGAAAGATTTATGAAATACTGCTTTTCTATTTGTGCATATTCGATGTCTTTCATATGTCTAATTGCACGTATAATTTGAATTGCATATATTATTATTAATTTGGAAATGCCACTATTTTCTATATCGTCTAATTCAAGCAAATCCTTGCAGCTTGCAGATAACCCAACAAAGACATCATCATCAATCATAAAACGTTTATCTTTTCCAGTGTATTCTTCATTAATTCTTAACCTAGCATGCACATCAATAGAATGCAGCAGCATGGTTTTTCCACAACCTCTCATTCCAGTAATCAATTGTGGTCCTAATATAGAAATTTCTGCAATCCAAGTTCTATCTGGGTCGACTAAAAGTTGTGGTACAAAACATGAGGGTATTGTCTGTGCATTAATTCCATCATTTATTTTTGACAACGAAAAATCTTTTTTCCACGGCGAAAAACTTTGATTACTTTTGAAAGAATCCTTAATTATTTCAATCAATTCTGAAATCTCAGGAAAATCCGTTGATGTAGATTCTACAGAGATCATTTTCGAAATCTTGTTAAGTGTTTCAATAAGTCGATAATCAGCATCTGATATAGAGTATAATGAATCATATTTTTTCCTTAGTTTTTTGCTAAGCAACTCCAAATGATTAGAGATGTTTTTTCTGTCCCCATAGCGATTTGCATCATAATTGCTTAAGCTTTCTGTTTTAGCAGAATTTAAATCAATTGCAACTAACCTTATTTTATCGTAAATTGCATCTACCCTTTGGATTGAATCCTCCAAATGTTCAACCATCAAATTTCCCACATGTAAATCATTATGATACTCTCCCTTTTGTATCAATTCATTCCAAATCCTTAGTAAATCTATAGCTATTTGTGCAAAAGCTTTGGGACTATTATCAGAATTATCTAAATAATCAGAAAGCATTTCACCATTTATATACTGCAATTCAGCAACGTGACAATAAATATCACACGATGAAAACTTAACATTTGCATCAAAAGCATCATTAATTTTAACAAGATGCTCAGTATTTTCTGCAAGCTTAGAATGCTTTACGCATTCATCGTCAAAATTTTTATCAAAATGGTTGTATACCGCCACAGGTATTATTTTTAGTAATACCTGTTCAGTCTTAAATCTCTTTTTAATATTACAAAGATATGTTGCACCATAAAAGCCTCTACCAACAGCTTTAATTACTTGATACCTCTTTTCATGATTACATATTTCTTGTGGTATATTTTTAAGCACAAAGCCATACGGTCTATGGCAGATAGGACAACAATCATCAAGCGATTTTTCTTCATAGTCTTCTGCTGGATCAAAGAAACAACAATATTTTCCCATTTATATTACCTCTCTTTCATGTGAATGAGTACATTTATATTTCTCAATTTTAAAAAAGCTATGGCTTTCTTCAATTCTAGGAATAGAATTACGAATTTGAATAATCGGTTGTCCCTTAACTATATGTGTTCCATGTTCTTGCAATAATATCATACCTGACGGGTCTGGATATTTTGTTTTATGTTCATCAAGGCTTTGTCTATAAACAAGATACCGCCTTATTTCCAACAGATTGTAATAAATGTATCCATCATCCAACGCTCGTATTAGCCTATATGGTTGTGACAGTATATTCTCGACTTTAGATTCAAAATTCTTATAATTACTACTTTGAAAAACAAGATTTTCTACAAATATTTTTCTAAAACTGTCTTTTGAAATAGTATATTCTTTACGAACCATTGTTTTGGCAATATCCATACAATAATTATTATGATTAAATAGACTTTGATTTCCTATGTTATTAATAATGTTATACAAAGCAATCAATGCTTCTCCACGACCTATATATGGCTGATAAGGCACATCAGCATCACTTAAAAAACAAATCGAATTAATGCCCAAAATATTTGCTATCCTATTATACCTTTTGGAATTAAGTACACATTCCATCCAGTTTTTGCCGAAGTTACCGAATGAAGCAACTCTCACATCTAAACCAATATCACTCGCTCCGCTAGCAACTTTTTTTGCCAATAAACTTGCTATAGCAAGATTAGGATTATTAATTTTATCAACTTTTTTTCTGTATTCGAAAAGCTGTTTATCGAGCGGAGCATATTTTTGGCTTGCTTCAAGATGAAGATAGAAATGTTTTTGACTTAATTCTGATATATCAATATCACTCATAATATAATTCGGAATTTGGCTAAGAACATCAATTGCACCAGCAGGACGGCCGGGAACGGCTAGATTGATGACACTTTCTCCATAGGCGAATAAATATAATGGAACGAGTATAGTGCTTAGCGAACTAGGTCCTCCTGATGAAGCAAAATCAAAAACTCGAGTCTTAAATTTAAGTATTTCTCCAGAATCTGCTAGTTTATTGATTAATTCTACAATCACTTCGTCAGAAATATTCGGATTTTCAAATTCATAAACAATTTTTTTAAAATATCCATCCAACATATCAGCCTTACCTTTATTTAGAAATTACCTGTAAAATCAAAAGAAACGCTCATCCGTTTTTCTTTTTGTATACGCCCCTCTTCTTCCGCTCAAGCAACCCTTTACGTACCATTGCATATATTAATGAATTAGCACTACCGCTTTTAATATTTAATAATTCTCTTATTGTTTTATTGGTCACAGTTTCTTCTTTCTCTAATAGAATAAGTACTCTCTTGGTCTTACTAAAAGATAGAATATTTTCATTTTGTTATTTTTTGAGATATCTGGTAACTTTTCCGCTCAACATACTATTATATTCTCCCGTATCAACAAGAGATCTAAGCAAAATGCCAGCTTGATTTGAAGATAAATCTAACAATTTCATTATGTCACGCTTTGTAAAAAAGGGTTTATTTTCTGAAAGGGCACGAACAACTTCCATCTGCTGTTTTTCTAAAACAGCAAAACAATCAAGCATGAAACTTGCCATGCATTCAATTACTGGAATCGATACTGAATTACCAAACTGTTTATATTTTTGGCAATCCGTCAAACCAACTGGAAAACTGAACTCATCCTCACCGTTTTTATTTATAAAGGCGTATCCCACAAAACCCTGTAGTCTTCCCCATTCATTTGGAGTCATCATTCTAATTTCCTCAGAATTAAGTTTTGTTTTTTTTCCTGGAATAGTTTTTCCTGCGACACCTTCTTTAGGCTGATAAATAAGATTTCTCTCCTTACCAGATCCTCCAGTTGCAAGTATTGTATAAGCGATCGGATGATTGCCTTTGTTTTTATTTACTATACAATATCCAAATCCATACCCTTTTTTTACTTGCCGTTCCTTATGCCGTTTCAATGTATCTAGATAACCCTGTGCTATATAGTATTTATCATCCACGCTTTCATCTAGAATTGCATTTACATCCGAAAAAATTATTTTATTTCCGTGAAGCGGCAACTGATTATTTAAACGGTTAACTGCATTGCCGTATATCTTTTTGCTAAACGCCATAATGTAAGTTCTTGGTCTATTTTGTGGCAGCCCAAAATATTTTGAATTCCTTACTAAAGAATCTCTGCTATATACATAATTGCCGTTCTCGTCAAGAGTAACACCTATAACCCTATATGCCAAGTCCTCTTCTAATGTTTTTATTATGGTTTCTATAGTATTACCATGATCATGAGAAACCAGGTTTTCAACATTTTCGAGAAAGATTGCCCGAGGGTTGGTTCTAGAAATAATATCTGCAATATCAAAAAAAATTGTACCTTTTGTCGCATCACGAAAACCAAGTTGTTTTCCAACTCGACTAAATGCTTGACATGGAAAACCAGCAAGAAGCACATCATATTCTGTATCTACAACTTTTTTCTTAAAATCATCCGAAGTCAAATCGTTTTTAGGGTTATCTCCGAAAAGATTAATATATGTTTTACAAGCAGAGTCGTCAATTTCAGCTGATAAAATATTTTTAAATGAACCTGTTAGCTCGAATCCGCGTCGTATACCACCAATTCCAGCACACAAGTCAATGGTTCTATATACCATAATCAAACTCCTTGAATCAAAATTTATTCTATCATCATTTTGACACTTTCAGCCCCAATTTAGCATTGCATCTGGAATATTATTTAATCTAAGCAATTTTATTACTCGATATTTCTTTCGAAAATAATATTATGGCTTATACATAGGAGTAACCATTTTTATAATAACGGTTCTAAATGTTTAATCTTGATTATGTCTTGTATATTTATTACGTCTTAATTCAAAAGCAGTATTCCATCTTCAAGAATATCACGTACTTGAATATGAATTCCTTTTTGGATCAATATCCTTATTTTATTCCTTTTTCCAATAGGCTTTCCAGTATCTTCTTTTATGTTTTGTTAGAACAATAATTTTTTAATATATCACAAGTCCAGGTCATCTCAGTATAAAAAATATTATCAGAACACATATATATTATATATCAAATTGTACAAATTGTCAATAGATTTGGACGCCACATTCGAGCAGAGTGATGAATAAAAAGGTAAATACAGCGTGGAGAGAAATCATACTTATTGCCTGAATAACCATGTGGATTAGCTCTTAAAGTCCCTCAAATATGAATTCAGCCGAAACAATTTTGCTCGGATTATAGCAACATTGCGCACTATTGAATGTTATTTTGACAACCTTATCAACTCTGTCGGCAGCATAGGTGTTCTGCCCATAGTACTTGCAAAGCCATTTGTTATTACGACAGCAAAGCTATTTATGCTGCGACTGGTTATATACAGAACCGTCTTTCGTCCTTGTGTACTTCTCACGATATACGATAGATGTCAATCCCCCTTCCCCAGTAAGCTAGAATATGAATCCAGGCAGCAGATTCTTACTCTTGGGCTGCTGAGCTATCGTCATTTTACCAACAAAAGCCCTTGATCTCTGGTAAAGAATCTCCTGAACCATATCAAAAGCATGTTGTTCCACTATCTGTAGTGCGATAGGTGCGATACATCCGCATTCGTATTCCTTGCATGACCTACGTTCATCTTATTGCGAAGTACAGAATAACGTATCTGGTTGGAACTTCACTCCCATGTGCATCCGCCCCCTTTAAATGAACCAATATCTCAATTTGAGCAAAACCCTCTGTTAAAACCTAGCAAATATAAAATTTTAAAATCCTCTAATAAAGCCCTATAAAGAGCTAATTTCCACGAATTATTTTGAATACATTCCAAAGATTCAATAATATCACTTATATAATCTCTAAAGACATCTTCTCCCCAATTATTTACTCCTTTTTTCCACATTAAAAAATTTTCTGATATTTCCCTTGCTGCTTCATTAGCGTATTTTATATATAAATCATATATATTCATGTGACTTATACATTTTTTTGCAAAAGTATCATCTAAATTTTCTGTATTCACATAATAGGTGGCAACTAAACCATTTTCAACAACATTAAGTTTTGCTTTAAGCCAAATTTCATTATCTGCCTCATCATAGTAGGGATGAAATGTCGCTTGTTCATACGAACCAAAAGTGTCATTTTTCTTATTATAATTGCAGTCTCTGCAAATAGGAATTAAGTTATAAGGTGTCAAAGCATAGGTTGGATATAATGATTTGGGCATATAATGATCTAAATTTCCAGCTTGTCCCACTTCACAAACGGGACATACACCGTTTGTAGAAATCATTATTTTGTCATAATACTTTGTGCGAACATTTTTATCATTTACAAATTTCTTACTATATAAATATTTCATTTCTTCGGCAGAAACAAGTCCATCAACCATATTGTGTATAACTATTTGGAACAACAAATGAGATTCAGCCAGCAAATCATATTCATTGCTTTTCTGTGCAATATATTCGGAAGCCTTTTCAATACGCTTTTTCTTTTCTGAATCTCTTATTGTACTTGCACACGACAAAACAATCTCTTTAACATCAAAATTGGGTTTATCATATTTTCTCATTGTTTACTTCTTTCATAAATCATTGTTCTTAAAAGGGCCTTGGCCTCATCTCCCAATTCATCGTGAAACTTTTCAACTATTTGTTTGTAATCCAGCCCCTTATTGATCTCATCTATTAGCATTTTGTGAAATCCTGAATTGTTAACTTCTAACCCAAACACCTCATGAGTTAACGAGCCTATAGTTGCTCCAAAAGTTTCAATTTCAAGTCTGTTTATTGAAACCTCATATCCGCTTCTACTTATTCGCCACACGCAACTTTTGGGAACTTCTTGAAGTATAACTGGAGAATGCGTAGCTATAATGGCAACTCCATTTTGTTCTATTAATAATTCAGACAAAGCTCGCACAAAAGCTGATAATAATGGTGGATGAAGATGATTTTCAGGCTCATCTAAAACAACGAGTGTCCTTTCAGTTATATGTTCTACCAGCTGTATAAGAGAAAGCATTATAACCTGGTGTCCTGAGCTCAATCTTTTGTATATATTTTCTACCAATGCTTTATTTTCATTTGATTGTTTTACATTGCGATCGTCATTACATTTCATATTAACCATTTCATTTAATCTGGAATGTGCAAAAATAGGATCTGTCTCAAGCAGATTCAAAGCATTACTTAATAGCAACATTTTTCTTCTGCTACACTGACACCTTACTAGACTTTTTACGAAATCAAGAGATAGATAATTTTTTTCGTTTGGATTTAATCCAATAAAAGAGAATGGCATTGATCGTTCTTTACTCTTATGTAATTCTATTATTTCATTATAATTATCGAATGGACTAAATGATACACATAGTATATTGGCAAAGGCCTGTGTCCGTGAATTTACCATCCTTCCGGTACTAAAATTTGTAGCTCGTAATACTCCATGCTGTTTGCTATTTGATGAATTATCATACGCTGCAGCAATTAAATGCTTAATAAAAAAAGTTTTTCCCACATTATTTCTGACTATTATTACATGAATATTTGTTGGCGGGTAAGAATATGGCTTAACACTAAACTCCAAGGTTGGAGGATCTGAGGAAAACTCTGTAGGGTATGTATATTCAATATCATATGGAGTTAATCGGGCATGACCAGTTGCAATTCTGTGAAACTGATGTTTTACCATATATGATGTAACAGATCTCATCAAAGAAATTTTAGTAACTTTTATATCCTTTGTTTTCTTATACAACTCAAGGTCAAATGCAATATCACGCATAGCTGCAAAATACTCATTTCGTTGTTCTTCATTAAAGATATTTTTTATCTTTTCATAATAATCTTCGCTTTGACCTAAAGAGAAACAATCATTCGGAAGAGATTTAAATGTATTCGAATACATGGCAGTTCTTTGACTTTCGCCCATATTAAATTGTCCAATCTTAACCTCTCCAACATTAACAGGTTTTCCATCAGCCTGTATATAATGTACATAACACTGAGTTTCGAATTGAAACCAATCATCCCATCTATCATGTATTAGAATAATGCTATTTTTATACCTGTTAAAATACTCAAGATATTCTTTTAAGACATAAAACAACATAACAGCTCCTATTAATGATCTTTCTATTTCAAATATATGGTGGTAATTAACAAAAATAATATTATTTCACTCAACATATATAATTTAACTTTGTGTTATTTGAAAATTATTAATTATGTATATCTACCTCAATGTAATGTAAAATCAACTTTATAACTATCATAATAAGTAACTTGCTTTTTATTATTTTTGGCCTGGATCTGTAAAAGAAAGTATTGTTTGATTCGGTTAGGCTATTTTTCTTAAATATTTTTGCTGATACTTGCGAATTTAGGCCAATACCAATAATGGAACTCACTTTATCATGAGTTCCATATCAGCTGTTATTCCTAAAGTTATTAGTTGACAAATAATGCAATTATAAATGTTTAGGGGTGTAAAGGCACCAAATCATCACTGTCTACTTTAAAACTTACATTTTTCTTAGAAACATTGCAACTATTACATAGTGGGACAATATACCATTCATCTCCACCGTTCACCTTTTGGACATGAGCGCCTACTTCTGCTCTACCGCTACAATCTACGCACGAGCAATAGCTAAACTTTCTACCAGTTCTTTTCTCCCACCATTCTTTCCAGCTTGTGCTGCCATCGGAAGGATGCCGATTGCCAGTACCATTTAAATTATGAACTAATGTTGACATTTTTATTTTCTCCTTTAATCATAATAGTATTAATTTTTGATACAATAAAATTATATACTATAAATCGACAAAATTCAAGCCATAATTCCTGTTTGGTCTATTTCAATTCCTATTTGGTATCACGCCCTAAGTGCCATATAATCAAGATACCGTTGATACCTCTCCTTGAAATGCTTATTTCTGTTTCTGCTGATAGGGAGACGATATTCTGCAATCCCATATTTTACTACGACCTCGGTAGGTCTTACAGCATATATGTACTCCATATTTACGATTATGCCAGAATGGATCCTACAAAACCCATAGATTGTTACTTCGGATTCAATACGATTGAGCGAATTGGTGACTTTGATCTCTCTACCATCTGTGCAGTGAATCACAATACTATGGCTAAATGATTCTATATACATTATTTCATTATATGGGATTCTGTATGTCCCTGACAAATTCTTAAAAAGCACAAATTTGTTGCGTTCAGAATATTTTTGTATAAGTCGGCCTACAACTTTATCTATTTTGTCATCAAAATCTGTTTTTCTTATGTGTGCAGTCCCCACCTGTAAGAAGCTGTCTATTTCTGAAATGTAAACAAATTGTATATTGCGGTGCCGAGCAGAAACCACTTCTAAATCGCACTCACCGCACGATTCGTAACTGATGAACACAATATCACACATAAAATCTCTTAAATCAAGTTTACTTATAAATGTGCTCATCTCTGTGAAAATAATAACATTCACCGGTATATCATGCGATTTAAATACGCTTTCTACTTTGACGGCAAACTTATTGATTTCAACTGAGTTTTCGCCAATCATAGATATATTTATCATTTTATTATCCCTGTTTAAGGTATAAAAAAGTAAGCCATGCAGCGTGTCGTTTTTTCGACACGTTGCCGACCCGCCTTTGGAGACCTTACCGGCTTGTCCTAAAACCAACAAAATCCATTTTTCGACAATTTCGAGCGATATAAAAGTCAGCTTATTGTTTTTTCAGAGCTGTAAATTGTCACCGTTTCGGTAACTCCAGTATTTGTAGTTACCGCAAACACACTTTTAACACGGTATTTTCCGTTCGAAAGTCCACTTTTTGAGCTACTTAACGATATCATTGATGTGTTGCTTTTTGTTTTGCTATCCGTAGAGCCGCTTACCGTATCCCAACTCCAAAACCAACCTGAGTATTTTTCAAGCGAATGAGTTACGGTAATTGTACCGAGACTTGTTACTTTCGCTGAACTTAAATATGACGCAGTATCGCCATTTATGTTGAGATTGGCGCTCAATGTAGCAAAAGCAACATACTCATCAATCAGTACTTCATCTGCCGGTGTGTCATAATCGACAGCATAGGCTGCCTGATTCAGTGTGGCAGCTGTCATAAGTACTATGGCAAAGATCGAAACAATTTTTTTCATTTTCAAGTTCCTTCTTTCTTAAATTGGGAAATTTAACTCCCTCTAAATATACATCTTGTAAAAAGATAATTTGTGAACAATTATTTAAGAATTTACAATTTGGGCGCTTTTCAACAGCTTTGCTGTCTCGTCGAGCGGCAAATTCGCCGAAATCTCTAAAATATAATCATTGCGATCCCAGAATATCTCTGTCAATATGTTATTATCATCTTTAACACTCGTAATTAAAACATTCATACCCATAATTTCTGTCTTCAATATTTCATTTTGTTCATTGTCTATGTGTAGATTAAAATCTCCACGAGTGTACTGAGCAAAATATATTGAATACCAGTCTTCCGACTCATATGTATAACTGAAATACGTATATCCCAGCCCTCCAGATGTTTCGGCAAGCACATAACCGTCCGGTATCTCCGTAAGCTCGTATATTTTCTCAATAACCTTCGGAACTCCTTCTATAGGCGCAAATAGTTCAGTATTATCCAAATGTCTCTGTCCATAGATATTGCCGTACCAAACAACTATAGCCGCAGCTGTTATAATCGCAGTAAATATCAGCACCAACAGAATAAGAACCTTTCGCGGTGACAGCTTCATTCTTGTGTGTTGTAACGGTTCAGCATGCTTCTCGACCGCCTGATTCATTATCCTGTGTATTTGCAGGCGATGGCGAAGGGATTTTATATGGTGCGGAGGATTATCAAACTCTGCGTACTCATCCCAATGAACTTCTTCAAGTATTCTTCCAAGATCAAATGTATTCATATTATTTCTCCAAAAATTCACGTATCTTCGCATAGGCGAGCGATACTCTCTTACGTGCAGTCGCTTCCGTGATGTTCAGGCTTTCTGCAATCTCAGAATAGCTAAAGCCGTGAGTTATTTTTAGCATCAGAGCTTCTTCCTGATAATCCGGCAGCGTTTTTATAAACTCCTTTAAGTCGGCTTCGGAGCACTTTCCGACAACTTCCCTCTCAACATCTATGTTTGACGCGGGCTCCTCCTCCGGAAATTCATCATCAATAAAGCTTTCCCTTATGCTTTTCTTGAACATATCGACCGAGACGTTTCTGACAACAACATCCATGAACGCCACTCTCTTCTTTTCGTCCAAAGAAAAGAATTTTTCCGGTTTATCCATCATACGCGCAAATGCTTCGGCGACTGCTTCTTCTGCGTCATGTTTATTATGTACATTCTTAAAGGCTATGTACACAAGCCGATTATAATTCTTTTTATAGAAATCCTCAAAAATGTCACGCTCCTCTTTGGTTTGTAGCATTGAAAGGTAAAATGATATCATAATACATCCTCCGGCATAATTTTTATTCATTATACCATATTTTGACATCATTTTCAATGATTACTGCTATTTATTTAAACATATTATACTTTACGCTAAAAATCAATAGGATATTCACGTTCGGTATATTTGAGTTCTTATTTAACCTCAGGAATAGATACATTATACTGCCGTGTGCATTAAACTGATATTCTATTTTGTTTCATAAAGGAAATCCCTTTCAATCAATGAGAAATAGAATTTGGGGCTTATAGTCTAATTCTATACGCTCGACAAGCATGCGAAAAATGCACCCAGATCTTTTCGTATGCACAGTCACACAAAATCAACTGATCTGTACCCATATTCTCGCTTAACTCGAAATGCTGATTCTTATTATTTTATAACAATTTGCAGTGTACATTTTATGCTTTAATAAAAAATGGAACAGCGCAATGACTGTTCCCGTTAAATTTCATTTTATCTATGGTTAAAAATAGTTTATTTGTATTTAGGTCACTATTTAAGATAGTTTTTGCTTTCTATTATAATATGAGTATATAACTCATCAGGCGTTTTATGTCTATAGCTAGTATTATATACTGTTTTTATGATTTTCCACAATCGTCTTCTGAGAAAAGTCTAAACACTTCCATTAATAACTTAGCTTTATTGGGTGGCATTTTTCTATAAAAATACACAAGCTCCTTTTCTACATTCGTTGCATATATCAAATTATCAGATTCATTAAAAAATTCAGACATGGATATTTCAAGAGGCTTCAGCAATCGACTCAAAGTCTCAAATGTTGGCATCTTTATTTCTCTTTCGATATCACTTATATGGGTGTTAGACAATCCGGTCAATTCAGAAAGTTTATAAATTGAAAGGCCTTTGCTTTCACGCAACTCTCTGCATCTTTTACCAATATTCATAAACATCACTACTTCCATAAATATTATACATCTTTTTGATTGTGATAATAAGAAACAACTGTGGTATTTATCATTGACAATGTACCACAGCAATGCTATAATAAAGCTATTAGCTGTATAAAAAGGAGTATATGTGGTGCATGAGATCAGCATGTTTTACAGGGCATAGAAAATTAAGTTGTAACATTTCGGATTTAAAAGCCGATATGTATAATAAAATAGAAAGGGCAATTGTCAATGGTGGAATAGTAGACTATTATGCAGGTGGAGCAACAGGATTCGATACTCTTGCAGCAGAAATAGTTTTGGTCCTTCGGAGAAAATATCCAAATATATCTTTGAACCTTGTTTTGCCGTGCTCCACTAAAGAACAAACCGTATCATGGGGAGATAATTACAAGCGAGTTTATTATAACATAATAGATCAAGCAAATAATGTTGAGGTTGTATCCCCAAAGTACTATAACGGTTGTATGAGAATGCGTAATATTCGCCTTGTGGAACTTGCTGACTTTTGCTATTGCTACTACGATCCAAAGCAATATAAAAGTGGAACAGCACAGACTGTAAGAATTGCTCAAACCAAGCATATCCCTATTTGGAATTTTTTCCACTAAAAAACAAAAACTCTGTGCCGCACACAAACAGCTCAGAGCTTTATTGTTTTTCTTTATTCAACGCTGAAAAATAAGATATGGATTTTTATTTTTCCTAAAAATACTGTAAATTTAATATTAGTCTATCCTCATTAACAAAATAATTTGTATTAAAGCATATACCACGAACAATTATTTGTCAATCATTATTTCTTATTTGGCGTATTAAATTTCCTATTTGACATAACGTTTCTTTTATAAATAAGTTAGGCAAAACAATATAAATACGAATAAATGAATACACATCATTAATTTATGATTGCGCAACTTCAAAGAAAACTAGATACACAAAGGATGCAAAAGCAAAGGCAGGATCTCTCATCCCAGCAATAGCCCCTTCGGCTACAAGTTAGACCCTGACAACAGGCACATCTTGATTTATAATGAGCCTGCTGTTAAGATAGTCTGCAGGGTATTTACGCCGGCTTTAAAGACAACGGCTTTTCCCGAATAGCATAAATACCATGAAAAGAAGAGTTAAAGATCTCAATATCGTATTTCAATTAGAACATTCTTTACTACTTCAGATACGACTACTGGTTTCAGAAATTTGGCTTGTGCTACAAAAGCGTCCGAGTTATTATCACCAATGAAGTATAATCTTGGGAAGCTCGTTTACGGCAAGTAGCGCAACCACTAGATGAAAAGCAAGCGTCGCATCATATCGTTAAAAATGACTGGGCGCGATCACCTGCCGTGTATGGTCGGTGTTTGCTGACGATGGCGAGCCTTTAAGACAGGCTTGCTTACTTGATGCAGATCAGCGTTGAGTTGGGAGAACAGGTCGGTTAGGTCGTTTACTGGCAGCTTGTTGAGATCGGTAGGATGATACTTGAAGCCAAGAAGATATTGAAAAAAGGGAGACAGAACTGCTCGATGACTATGGACTTCCGTTGGATATTGAGATTTATTGAGCAAAATTGCAAACACGTTGTGAAAATTTTATAAAAGCAGTTGACTTTCGCGCTGAAATGCGGTATATTAATATCACGGAGGTGAATATGTATGACAAAGGCCGAAATGCTAAACAAACTGGTACAGAACAATAATGGATACTTGGTTGTAGCTGGTGGTATAAGCCTTGGAATCTCAAAAAATTATGTCCTTGAATATGCCTATAAAAATAATATGGAAAAAGTTGCAAAAGGTATTTACATCACCGAAGATACCTGGCGCGACGATATGTTTGTCATTCATTTGAACAACAAGGGCGTCATCTTCTCACATGAGTCCGCGCTTTCGATGTACGGTATGCTGGAACAGGAACCGTCAAGTATTAATATCACAGTAAACCGTTCATACAATGCAACTCATCTGCGTAAGCAAGGTTGCAAGGTGTACACCGTCAGCCCGGAATTATTTGATCTCGGGGTTGTGGAAACCGAAACACTATACGGAAATAAAGTTCCCGCATACGATATGGACAGGACTCTATGCGATATAATCAAGCATAAGCGTGATATTGATATTCAGGATTACAGAAATGCTATTCGTGAATATATGCAAAGCAGAGAGAAGAATCTATTTAACCTTATGAGATACGCAAAGGCTATCGGAGTGGAGGAACAGGTTAGAACTTATACGGAGGTGATGCTATGAGCGAGATGAATTCTCAGGCATTAAAAGACAAAATTAAAAATCTTACTGGCGGAAGCGACAGTACAAAAGCGCAGGTATATATCAGAAATTATTTCATGGAGCGTTTTTTAGCAAGGCTTTCTCAATCAGAGTACAAAGAAAACTTTGTACTGAAAGGCGGTATGTTGGTATCCGCGTTGATTGGTATACAGCAGCGATATACTATGGATGTTGATACGACCCTGCGCTCGAAACCACTCACTGAAAATGATGTCCGAAATATGGTAACCAGCATTTTATCTGTTGATCTTGATGATGATATACATTTTGAGATCGAAGAAATTAGTGATATTATGAGTGAATTTGAATATCCGGGCATCCGTTTAAAGCTGATAGCCACCCTCGATAGATTGCGGCAGCCTATGAAATTAGATATTTCAACTGGAGATGTGTTGACTCCCGGAACCATCACCATTTCCTACAAACCCATGTTTGACGATATAGAGTTCGAGTTATATACATACAGCCTTGAAACGTTGCTGGCTGAGAAGCTCGAAACAATATTGGCAAGAGCGGAAACAAATACCCGTATGAGAGATTTTTATGACATACACATGATACTTTATCTTCATGAAAATGATATTGACATTTCGATTCTTCACGATGCGCTTGCTGCAACATCTGAAAACAGAGGGACATCATCCAATCTTGAACGATACGGTAAGATTGATTCGGAAATAATGACAACCCTGTGGGAGCAATATAATAGCAAGAATTATTATGTTGAAGATTTATCTTGGGGAGATGTCATTGGTACTGCAAGGCAACTGACTGAACAAGCCGTCAATCCGGTTAAGTGAAAGTCAGGAGATGAAGCCATTGCACCCGTTATGGTGTAGCAATTGAAGATATGACATAATCGGCACTCTGCCTAAGACGGAGTGCTGATTTTATTTCGGCAAGGCCCCGAATTTCGCTGGACTCCAGCCAACAGGTGTGGCATACTGCTAGTTTAAGGCTACGCGACACGGCTGGGAAAGGAGTAAAATGAGGAATACACAGCCTAAGAAACAGCATTGTACTGCAGATTATCCGTTGACGACGTAAGGCTCGGAGAAAGCATAAGCATAGAGTCGCAGAATATACTTCTAGTGCGTTACTGCAAGGATCACGCAATAAAGAATTACGAAATATACGATGACGATGGCTACAGTGCGACGAACTTCGATCGTCCCAAATTCAGCCGCATGTACGATGACATCAAGAGAGGTCTGAACGACAGGATTGTTGTTCACGACAAGGAGATTGGCTTCGACGGCAAGGAGTACCAGCAAATCGAGATATATTATCAGTTCATCGGCAGGCTTGACGCAACCAAGAAAGCGAAAAGAATGTCCATTTGTCAATGATGTGAGACTTAAAAGTGAAAACTAATCTGTTTCCGAGAGGAGCGTAGCGACGAACGGAAACAGATTAGTTCGTCGCAGTTCAGGGTCAGTAGGAGAGTTCCAACTCTATTTGGCGTGCTTCGGGGGATTTC
>ODAI014751688.1_pt1 | contig 18319 bp, 35 predicted proteins | sample 1539321 | NCBI WGS metagenome assembly ODAI01 (sample SAMN02144231, study PRJEB22623) | gut metagenome | biome: sheep rumen | host: Ovis aries | place: New Zealand | reverse complement strand
GGTCTTTTTGTTTTTATTCAAGGGGTGGGGGTTCTGACCCCTTGCGGTCATTTTTTTTTTATTTTTTTTTGTCCCCTTTTCTTTGTTTGGGCTTGTTAAAATTTCCATTCTTTTTTTTTTGCCGGCGCCCGGTTCCTCGGGCCCGCGCCGGAGCACTACGCGCAGGCGCGGGCCAGGCATAAAAATAGGGCCTGGAATATTCCAGGCCCACACACAGAAAGGAGGACAAATAAAGTCAGTCAAATGTGCCCGAAGGGACTTGAACCCTCGACCCTTTGATTAAAAGTCAAATGCTCTTCCAACTGAGCTACGGGCACGTAGGCGGTTTTGATAAGGGAGACCGCAAACTCCCCGACAGATTAGGCGTCCTCGCCATCTGCTACCTCGGCATCAGGAGCAACAAACTCCGTGCCTGCGATAGCGTACAGAGTACGCTTCTTGTAGACGTGGCGGACGACCTTTTCAGCCTTTACAAGCTGACCAAGCAGAGCACCCATTTTCTGGACGGACATGCCCTCGGGCAGACGCTCATCTGCAAGCAGGTCAGCCATAGGGACAAAATCTGCCACCTCTGCCAGAATATCAAGGATAACTGCCTTGAGGACTTCATTCTGTTTCTGAGTCTTAGTAGGACCGCCCTTAGAACCACGCTTATTCAGCTGAACAGTCAGAGCGTTAAGACGCTCAACAGCTTCGGGGTTAGTCTCACCAAGAGCCTTGATTGCGATTTCGATTGCAGTTACATAAGTCATCTGATTTGCCATAATACTTTTCTCCTTTTTGATGAATGAATTGTTTTTTCTTTATCTTATGTATTAATTATATCATAAGATTTTTTGTTTGTCAATAATTTTTTTTATTTTTTTCGTAAGCATGGCGCCAATGCTTACTACCTTTTATTCCTTTTAACGCCAAAGGAAACGGACAGGTAATCCCCGAAACGCTGTTTATCTTATTTCCTTTTCCCTAAAGGTGGCTCTCAAACAGTAATTTGCCGAACAGGGAGAGTTTTTTAATTCCTTTTCTCTCTTGGAACAATTATATTATATAAAAAATTTTGAAAAAACACAATATCGGAATATTATACAAATTATGGGATTTGGATTGATGTAAGTTTGTGCAGTTTTTCACTTGACAAAATCTCAGGGGTATGATATAATTAAATTTTTCGCCGCGGCCCGCAGGACCGCGGCGCGAGCAAAAAAAAGGAGGCTTTACAGCTCCCCCCAATTAACAGAGTTTTTAACAAGGCGTTTATCCTGTCTGCGTGCGGAACGCTTAAACTGTTTACACAGTTTACGGCATCCAGAGCGAGTATAAAGAATACCTACTTCTTTAACATCCAGACCCCAGTAAGACCAGTTTTTAGCAGTACCCTTTTTAAAGTAATCCATTTTTTCTCCTTTTAAGCAATCAGACTTGACAAAATAGGAATGATATTTTCGTTTGCGTTGATTGTGTCCCCCAGATGCCAACCGTTCCGAACTTTTTCGTTATCATCGACCAGAATCTGAATACCCCCATGCTTACGAGTGCAATCCGCTTTAGTCGTGCCATACTTTACAAGGTGAATTTCATCATAGGGGAAATCATAGCGGTTAAGCCAGTTTCTTTTTGCCTGTCTGACTTTAGCGTCATACTCAGGGGAAGAATCTTTGGCAAGCCATGATGTAACAGCGATTCGCCAACCATCATTTTTAAGTACCCACAAGATTGCGGTCAAAATCACCATATCATACATGGGTTTTGCTTTTTCATATGGTGTAGGGTCTTCCGCTCTAAGCATTTTCAACCATCCTTTAACACCATACAGGTCAGCGATTGTACCATCCATATCGAATACAAGTGTTTTCATCTTTTGTTCTCCTTTCTTTTGATGATTATATATTATCATATTTATAAGAGAATGTCAAGTATTATTTTATAATAAAATGATGAAATAAGCATTTAAAAAATAAGGAAGGGGTTTTTATAAGTTTAAAACTCTGTACCATCTCAATAGTATAAGCATTATCTTTTTCCATGTACCACGACGGAAATTTTGGTATTGTGCCAAAATGATAATAAGTTAATTCAGTTTCTGTATTAAGAGTTTCGTTAAAAATATACCATACGGTTTTTCTCATTTCTTATTTTTCCTTTCTTTAAAGAAATCTATTAAATAGAAGATTATAATCATAATAGGCGGTTCAAACAACATTAAAAGAAAAAGATATACAAGCGGATTGCCATATTCTAATCCAATAGCTAAAATCTGTATCATTTCTTATCCCCCCTGACAAGTATAATTATAAGTGATAGCTATTGAAAACACAATAGGCAAAATAAACAAATTTCGGGATCAGATTTTGTTTATTTTTATTTCAATTTTCTCTTGACAAAAAGGCGGCGGGTATGGTATAATTGAATTTTGGCCCGCGCCGGAGCACTGCGCGCAGGCGCGGGCCAAGCATAAAAAAGCGACTTTTAAGGGGAAGTCGCCACCCCATAGAATTACTCCTTCACAACCAGAGTATAGACAACATGCTTGTCAGCCTTACCCTTTTCGACAATGCCATCCTTGACCATCTGACCGAGAAGCGCACCCAGTTTCTGAGTGGACATACCATCAGGCAGACGAGGGTCAGAAATCAGCTTTGCCATGCCAACAGGCTCCTCGGCTTCACCGAGGATTTCAGCAATCATCTGCTTGATGACCTCGTTAGCCTTCTGAGTCTTGGTAGGACCCTTAGAGCCAGAGTTACGCTTCGCAAGCTGTGCCTGGAGAGCCTTAAGGCGGTCAACAACCTCAGAGAAGTCATCACCATACTGGATATTCTCATTCAGGAAGTCGATAGCGGTGGAAAGTGCCTGTGCATAAGTCATAACGTTTGCCATAATGTTTTTCTCCTTTTCTGATGTTGAAAACTTGTTTTCCTCTTGACAATTATTATTATATCAAAACTTTTTGTTCCCGTCAAGAGTTTTTTGAAAAAATAAGGGGGAATTTTAGTTCCTTCAGACTCACGCACCCAACGGCGTTATGGGCTCGTATCCCCTATGAGTTGTTTCCTAACCGCTCTTTTACTTCGCTGGGACTTACAATGGCAACTATGCGCCTTCGGTCATTCCGATGCCCCTTCCCACTCTTTATGAGTGACGGCTGAACGCTGGCTACGAACGAAGGGTTTTAACGACTTTTCCTTGTCAATCACTTTTCCTTTACCTTATGCATTTATTATATCAGGTTTTTAGTAGCTTGTCAAGGCTTTTTTGAAAGTTTTTTAACTTTTTTAGTGATTGACCAGAGCCTGACCCCATAGCCGTAACCACCGATTAAGTTTTTTTCTTTCCCTTACCTTGTAAATATATTATATAAAATTTTTTTAAAATCTGCAAGTCGGAATATTGCACAAATTTTAGGATCATGGAGAATAAAAGTTTGTGCAGATTTCCTATTGACTTTTTTCTGGCGGTGTGATATAATGGAAATTTCGCCCCGCGGCGGAACCAAAGGGCCCGCCGCGGGGCGGGCAAAAAAAGAGGGCTTACACCCTCTGTCCACCCTGACGGATGAAACAGCCGGAGCACTCATAAGCGCCATTCCCGACAGCCTTAACCCCAGTCAGGTTAAGAATGTACAGACCGCAGGCTTCGATTGCCTTGCGGATGATGGCAACCTCATTAGAGGAAGCGTTAACAGTGACAGCATACTGTGCAAAATTCATCATAGTAGTATTCTCCTTTTCTATTGTGTTGTTTTTGATGATTTAATTATATCTTAAAAGGTTTATTTTGTCAATACCTTTTTTATTTTTTTTAGGGGAGAGCCACAGGTCTGTATGTGGATACCACATCTCCCCTTGACAATTATTATTATAAGCGATAACTATTAAAAATGCAATAGGCAATAATGCACAAATTGCGGGATCAGGAAGAATTATTTTTTGTTTATTTTTCCTATTGACAAAAAATCCACGGGTATGATATAATGATTTTTCCGCGCGGCCCGATGGTTCGCGCGGCAAGCAAAAGAATAAGGGGATAGTAAGCCCTATCCCCTTATTCTTAGCAATCGTAGGTGTAACATCCCTCATAGGGGTCGAACCCGCACTCATCTACATCGGGTTCATCATCCCAGTCATACTCTTCATCCTCGTACTCTTCCTCGTACTCAGATTCATCAACAGAGCAGTAGGTTGCACAAGTGCATCCATACTCTGCTTCGTAGGGGCAAGGTCCAAAGTCACAAGGGGTTTCCGCTCTCAGCATATCTTTATCTCCTTTTCTCTTGTTGATGATTATATTATATCAGACTAAAAGAAAAATGCAATAGACAAAATATACAAATTTCGGGATCTTATTTAATTAATCTTTGTGCAAATTTCCTCTTGACAAATGGGGCTGGACTGTGATATAATGGATTTTTGGGGCGCCGGCGGAAAGGAACGCCCGCCGGCGCCCCATGCATAAAAATGGTGCTTCTTGTTTCCAAGAAGCACCATCCCATTTTTTATTTTGCTACGAAGAAAAAGTAGGGGTGAAGAGTTCCCTTTTCTACTCTTTCAGCAATGTACTTTTCCCGAGCTTCCTTTTCATCGGGGGCTTCGATTTCCACAAGCTGAACGTGTTTTTCGGGGAAAGGCAGGTCCTTAATGTCATTGTAAGAAAACAGTCCGCCACCATAAATAACCTTATGCATATCTTTTCTCCTTTGCTTTTGCTTTTGTTTTTTGATGATTATATATTATCATATTTCAGAGGTTTTGTCAACCCTCTATTCTACAACATAGATGATTTTTCTATCCTGAGAAATCCAGCAATCGCGACCTTTTTTATCCAGACCGATAAAAGTAGCGGGAACATTCAAGACAGAGATGACCATGACTCTAAAATTAGGGTCAAGATTATATTTTTTAATAAGAGTTTTTCTTGTAAATTTGCTCAGAGTAATCATTGCGGTCTCCTTTCTTATTTCATATAATGGTTTCATGGAGAGAGCCACAGGTTTGTATGTGGATACCGCATCTCTCAGGGGAGCACCACTGGTCTGTAGGTGGCGGATACCTGAACCTCATCTTGGTTCGCTCCCCTTGACAATTATTATTATAAGGGATACCCCTAAAAAATGCAAGCGATTTTTAAAAAAAAGTTGCACAAATTACGGGATTATTTTGAATATATTTTTGTTTATTTTTCCTCTTGACAAAAGGATCTACGGTATGATATAATGGAATTTTGGGCCGCGGCGGGGAGAAGCAGTCCGCCGCGGCCCAGCTAAAAGACCGAGCCGCAGTTTTATTTTCAACAAGCCAGTTTATAGGTCTCCGCCATAAGACGCTGAAGCTGAAGGATTCCCATGGTAGGATTCTTCTCGACTTCCTCACAGAACTTAATGGTGTAAGGGTTTTCAAAACCAAGGTCTCTAATGATTGCGTCTATAGCATTGTTGTTTCTATCTTCAAAATATTTGTCATTCTGTGTCATTTTTTTATCCCCTTTCTTTTGATGATTATATTATATCAAAATTTTTCTTTTTTGTCAACCGTCAGAAATCAATTTTTTTATATTTCTGACGGTTGTAATCCTTTTTGGACTTGTGAGTGCGGATTCCTGTATTAAAGGGGACAAGAACACGTTTCTGTGCGTTTTTTGCTTTCCGCACTTTTTTATTTTCGTTGATTGCCATGATCGTTATTCTCCTTTCTCTTGATGATTATATTATATCAAAAGGGTTGAGGTTTGTCAACCTTTTTTATTAATTTTCTTCAAGGAATTTTTTCTTCCATGCAATTGCTTTCTGAAGTTTTTCAATTTCCTTTTCAAACTCTGCAATTTCTTTTGCATATCTTTTTTTCTTTGCCTGAATCTTTTTCCATGCTCTGTATTCTTCTACAGTCATGTTATTTTCTTCGGCTCTTCTTTTTTCGTTATCAATCTTTCTCTGTTTAGCTTTCTCTTCCTTTTCCTTTTCGACTTTCTTTTCAGCAAGAGTGTTATCACAGAATTTCTTAAATTCTTCATCGGTCTGAGGTGCTCCGCCCAGTCCGAGAAAAGCCATAAGGCGCATTTCAAAAACGATGATTTCCTGTTCTTTATCAGTATATGTAGCAAGGATTTCGTTGACATGGATTTCGTTCTTCATGGTATCTTTTCCTTTCTTTTGTACTTTCCTTTAACTGTATTTATTATATCAAAGGGCTTGGCTTTTGTCAAGCCCTTTTTCATTTTTTTTAAATTTTATTATATCCTGCTCTCATATGCTCCATAGCAAGATTGATAATGCTCTGCGGAGCCTCGTCCTCTGCATAGTACCGTCTAATCTGATTCGGTCTTGCAATAAGGATTGTAATCATGATGCCTGTCCGCTTGTTATAGATTACTACCAATCCGGTTGTGGTAATCTTATGAATCTCAGGTCCGTTCTTATGACCACGGTCTACAGTGACTTCCTTTATAACCTGCCCCATTCCGATCTGGGCGATAATCTGGCTACGTCTCTGGCGGTCGGCTCTCCAATGCTTGCTGTTCATGTCGTATCTCCTTTCCTTTATCTTATGTATACATTATACACCATGACAGCACGCATGTCAAGCAAAATATTGCACAAAATTTTAGGAATTTTGTACACGATCTTTGTGCACGTTTCCGATATTGACTTTTTCTCGGTATAGTGGTATAATGGTTTCTCGGCCCGGCCTGGCAAGGAACGGCCAGGCGCGCGCCGCGCAAAAAGGACGAGGTTAAACCTCGTCCTCATCCTCATGGAACTCTTCGGGAGCGACTCCGCACTCCGCAAGCAGTTCCTCAAGTGTCGCACCGCAGTTCATCATTTCATTAAGACTCATTTTATACCACCTTTCTTGTATGCCTTTTGTTTTCCTTTGATGATTATATTATATCAAAGGGGTTGAGGTTTGTCAACCCCTTTTTTCAATTTTTAAGCATTTTTTTCAAGATATGCTTTCCTGAGCGGAATTGCTTTATTATAAAGCTTTTCAATATCTTCTTTGGAGCGTTTCATCAGGTAGTTTCTGTCGGTCTTGTTGATGCAACCATAAGTTATCATTTCATCGATCATTGCTTTCTTTGTCATTTTGTGTACCCCTTTCTTTTTGTTTTGTTTTTGTTTTCCTTTGATGATATAAGTATATCACACTATAGAAAAAAGTCAATAGGTTTTCAAAAAATTTTTTAAAAAATATTGCACAAAATGGGAAGTTTTTTAATTGATTATTTTGTGCAATTTTCTATCTTGACAATAGCAGGCTGGATGTGATATAATTTTGCGGCCTGCGGTCGGTCGATCTGGCCGCCGCAGGTTTGTTAAAAGATTAACAATCTTTCTTCTTAGAAAGCCCTGCCGGTTTTATTTTACCGGCAGGGCTTTAATTTTTATTCTTCGTTAAGATATTCAAAAAATTTCTGTCTCCATCTTTCAATCATCTTAACCTTGTAAAAATCATCCTTGCAAATTTCTTCAATCTGATTTTCATCCATGTGATAACCATTTGCAACCATTTCGTTGAAGATAGCTTTTTTCATTTCGTAGTTTGTCATTTTGTGTACCCCTTTCTTCGATCGGTTTGTTTTCCTTTGATGATTATATTATATCAAAGGGCTTGGCTTTTGTCAAGCCTTTTTTAAAAATTTTTAAGCGATTTCTTCAATAAGTTCTGTTACCCACTGAGCAAGTTTTTCGATTGTTTCATCGGGAATTTCGTTTGTTGACTTTTTTACAATATGTACACAAACATCATACCAGTTATCAAAAAGTTCTCTATCAAAATCCGGAGTATTGTAGCAGTGGTAATTGATTGTTTCAAAAAGCTCGGTTCTTGTCATTTTTTATTCTCCTTTGTTTTGATCGGTGTTATTGTTTTCCTTTGATGATATTATTATAGCACACTATAGAAAAAAGTCAATAGGTTTTTTGAAAAATTTTAAAAAAATTTTTACTTTAACACTTTGATCCATTAAAGTGTGTTAAACCTTTAACAATTTTAGGAGCAAAAAAATTTTTTAAAAAATTTGCATTTTCCCTCTTGACAAACTACAGTGCCCTGTGGTATAATTTTTTGGGTCGCAAGGATCACTTGCGGCAATTGTTAAACTTTTAACAATCTCAGCTTTGACGAAGATTGTTTGTTAATTAACAAACAATCTTCCTTATTAAAAAACTCTGTTAGTTAGCTAACTAACTAACAGAGTTTCTAACCTTGTATTACTTGTTTTCCGCAAGAAACCTTTTTCTCATCGGCAAAACTTCCTTGTAAAGATTTTCAACTACATCTTTAGTTCTCTTGAGAAGGTAATTCTTGTCTTCTTTAGCGACACATCCGTATTTAACCAGTTCTTCAACCATTGCCTTTTTTGTCATTTTAAATCTCCTTTACTCGATCGGTTTATTTGTTTCATTTGATAAATCAATTATAACGCTAAAACCTTTACTTGTCAATCACTTTTTTAATTTTCAGACTATTTTTTTAATTTTCAGATTATTTCATGTTTAAGATAAATGTAAAAATTTTTATTTTAAATTATCTGATAATTCTTTAACACTGTGATCCGTTAAAGTGTGTTATTTTATTAACACACTCTTTAGTGCTGTGATCCGTTAAAGTGTGTTATTTTATTAACACACTTTCGCACTGTAGCTTACTAAAGTGTATCAATTAGCGACTTTTTGTTGTGTTAAATTTTTAACAAACTTCGCTCTGTGATAGATGGAGTTTGTTAAGAATTTAACAAACTCCATAGTTTCAGGATAAAAAAAGTTTTTTAAAATTTTTTTATTTTTCCTCTTGACAAGCTATAGTGCCCTGTGATATAATGGTTAGGGCTTTGGACGCTGTTAGCTGAGTGCAGACGACAAAGAGAAGATTGTTAAACATTTAACAATCTTCGTACTGTGCTAGTGTTATTTAGATTGTTAAATGTTTAACAAAGATTGTTATTTATTATTGTTATTATATTATAATAATGTATTGTATAATAATATAATATAATAATATATTATTATATTATATTATTATATTATTATTATATATTATTATATTATATTATTATTATATCATTTATATTGTTAAATGTTTAACAATCGTCGCTGTTTGGTTGGTCTTTGATTAGCTTTCTTCTTTCTATTTAGTTTTACATTTAAATATTTTTTATTTTTATTAATTTTAAAATAAATTAAAAATAGCCCTTTATTAGTTTGTTATTTTTTTAACAATCGGTGCTTTTTATTATTTACAAGAGAATTTATAAGATTAAATTAAAAAATAAAATTAAATATTATTCTTAATAATTTAATAATTAAAATTATTATTCTTAATTATTTTATTCTTTCTAATAGATTAAATAGACATAAATAAAAATTTATTATTCCTCAATAGAAAAAATAGAAGAATAAAAATTAAAAATAATTAAATAGATTTGTTAAAAATTTAACAATCAATCTTATGTTATTTTAAATTCTTTTTATTATTGATTGTTAAATATTTAACAAGTCTATTTAAACAATAGAAAAATAATTTCGTTCAATACTTATTATCCTAATAAAAGTTTGTTAAATATCTAACAATCAATAGCTTTGGATAAACATTGATTGTTAGATATTTAACAAACTTTTAGGCAAAAACAACAAACTTATAAAAATTAATTTTGCATGTCTAACTTTTTGAACGTGTGTTTGTATCCAAAACTTGGCGCGCTTTGACCAGCAGCGCGCCAGCGAAACTTGATAAATATAAAAAAAGGACCTCCTAAAAAATAGGCTTGTTTTTTAGGAGGTCCTTTCTACACAGCGTTTACATTTATTTTTTTGCTTCTACAGAGTGTTCTCGAAACTTTTTTCGTTGAAGAATAATAGTGGGGGGTGGGTTTTCGGGAAAAAATTTTTTTGATTTTTGAAATTGATTATGGTCTCGCCATTCCCTGCACCAAAAATTTTTAAGTTTTAAAATTACGGAAAAGAAAAAATTAATTCCCTGCACCAAAAGTTTTTAAAATTTAAAAATACGGAACATTCCCTGCACCAAAATGCCGCCGCAGGCTTTTAAAAATCGCAGTTCCTTTCTTCAAACCTATCCTTTTCAAATAAACAATCAACACAAGGCGCATAATATAAACTTACATTAAAATATTTACAATGTGCGCACTTTTTCATTTGTTGACGATGCTTATATTCACCATATATAAATATTGATAGATATAAAATACAAAAAAATAAAAAAAAATATTATTTCAATCAATTTATTAACCTTCCTATTGAAAGCCCTATAGCAAGACCACTTAAAAATACTGAAACTATTATTAAAGTCATACTCTCACCTTCTGCTTACAATGCTTGCGGAAAGTATCACCTTCCCGCAAGCCTGCTTCACATTATTCACCCCTCATATCAACAATAGGAGTTGCGCCACCTGTAATTTGAGGTTCCACACCATTCCACTGCTTATTATGAATGTACTCATTATATTCATTAGTTAGCGCACCAGAAATTCTCTTAATAGCCTCAGCCTCCGCCTTAGATTCAGTCTCCCTTGCGGCAGCAGCACCTTCCGCTTTAATCTTTGCTTTTTCTGCTTCAATTGCGGCAGCCTCTTTCTCTTTTTCAGCATTAATAAGCGCAACCGCCTTATCACGTTCCGCATTCACTTTATCGGTTTCCGCAGTCACCCTTGCTGTCTCAAGTTTCTCTTGTGCTTTAATCTTTTCCTTAATAGCCTTATCGGTATCTTTATCAGGGCGGACATCAGTCAACGTTACAGTATCAATAATAATACCATACTTATCAAATCTTTTTTGCATTTCTTCAGTTAGAGCAGCGTTAACTTCTCCTCTTTGTTTACTAACAATTTCAATCATACCATAACGAGGGGTAACTTCCTTTATCCAACCTTGCATAGTAGGTTTAATGAAACTATCAAGAATCTCTTTACCGCTTTGTCCTCTAAATGTATTAAAAGTGTCAGGTAGACGGTTAATATCAAAAGTATAACCAAAGGCAACATCTACTTCAAGAGAAGCACCTTCCTTAGTAGGAATCTCAAAACTCTCATCATCCTCAGAGTCTCCACGCTTATCTTTTGTCATATATGATTGTTCTCTTGCTACAGTATATTTAGTCACTGTTTTAGTAGGAGGAATAATTGACCAACCTTGATGGCGGACGTCCTTTTCAATTCCACCATTCATATTATAAACAATACCTGCGTAACCTGCGGGAATCTTGGTCGTAAATAACATTGAACCAATAATCGCCACTACCAAAATAACACCAATAGCAATTCCGCCTACTCTTCCGTTTCTTCTTTTCATAAAAAATTACTCCTTTTCTTCTTTGTTTAAACTTCTTTTTATATCTTCTTTCATATCGTTTATAACACTGCCGACAAAAGAAAAAAAGATATTAAGCGCGCACCATAAAAAAAATGCACCTATAATAACTACAATTATAAACATTGGATTTAATACTGCCAAAATATATTCCTCCTTTACTCTTTTATGTGAACCATTGATATATTGATATAATCATTATAATTATAAAAATTATAATATTATATATATGATTATCTTCATCTCTAATATTGAAAAATACAGACATCATACACATTCCCGCAATAAAAGTATCCCAATTCATTTTTATTTAACCTCTTATAAAATAATGTTTTATCTCTTTCTTATTTAATAAAATGAACAAATTCTAATGCAGCCATAATAATTGAAAAGCATTCAATAAAAACTCCTGCCACAATAACGAAAGATAAAAAAATATTTTTATAAAAATATTGTTTTATCTCAAAAGTAGACCTAAAACCTTTCGACCTTAAGTAAGGAAAGAGAATTAAGCGGGTGAAGGCTTCCCATCCAATTACAAAGACAATAGCAAAACGTATCCAAAACATAAATATTTCTCCTATTTACTTTTGCCAATCACACATCCATGGAATAGATGTTTGCATTCCATATTCTATCCAATGCGCGTGTCGATTGTGCTTTTGATAACGTTTTATTCTTGCATTATATCTGTCATTATGGTGAGTACCTGGGATATATATATAATGAACAGAATGGTTACGATTTAATTTAATATATTTGGTATCATGTTTTAACATTCTTCCATCCTCACAGAAGTAATATAATTTATTTCCGCGCCATTTAAAATCATTAACGCATGGCTCTCCTTTGCGGTAATAGGGGCCATTGGTTTTATGAAAATAGAATGTATTACCTTCTCTTGTTACCCATCCTACCGAGCGGCCTTCCCATAACATACAAGACTTAGCTTCAACTCGAAGGATTCCTGTTGTTAAAATTATAAAACATGACATTAAAAATATTAAAATCTTAAAGTGCTTTTTATTAATAAACATATTATTTTCTCCTTTATCTTTATTCATCATAACGACAAACAATTAGACCTATAAAATAACCTAAAAATAAACCCATAAAAAATAAAACATCTTTAGAAAACATTTTTATTTCTCTTTCATTTTCCGCAAAATTTCAGCCAGTTCGGAAGAATGGCGGCCGGTAAGTTTAAATTCGTTTGCTGTATGACTTCCGGAAGAACCATCTTCCCACATGATGTATGCTCCACCTTCAAGAGGCTTTGTGACCATTCCGATGCCAAAATCGCCCTCCACTTCATCACCAATCTGAGTCTGTACTGGTTTATATTTGCTGATTTTTTCTATAGCATCTGATGCAGAATACTTAGCCATAATAGATTGATAACTCTGGCTACCGAATATGCTGTCTAACACGTCAGTGGTAAAACCGCCATCAGATATTAGACAAACAATCTTCCTTGCTACCTTCCAGGCATCATTCAGCCCCTTTCGATATGCTTCATCTGCATGATCTTCGAAGACTTTTTTTGCATCATGTGCGCCACGGGTGTATCCTTCCTCATACGCCTTTTCCCTAATCTTTCCTGTGTCAGGTTCGGTGTAGGGGCTGACGGCTTTAAATTCTGTAGCTGGGCATTCATCACCGTTTTTAATTTTTATTAGCCTAATTGTGTGCGGGTCTTCTGAAAACTCGATTATATATTTTTTCATTTCGTCCATCCTGCTCACTCCTCTCAAAACGAACACCAAATAGCAAATCCAACAGCCGCCACACCTGCTAAAAAAACCAGTATAAAAACAGCTTCTTCGTTCATGCTCTTATTCCTCTTTATCCATTTTTGCCCCACAGTTGGGGCAAAAATTCGCTGTAGGCTTTGCATAATACTCTGACTGTTTATGACCACATTTTTCACAGACATAATACATATCATCATATCCTCCAAGCACCCATCTACTATGCACCACTGGGGTAACATCGGCGGGCGGCATCCTCCTTAAATTATCAGCAATAAGTAATGATGTCATCCCAAATCCGCATTGCTTTATTGCATCTGCTTTACGTATATATTCATCACTCATCTTTTCCTCTACTTTCAATTCAAGCCATTTGACAAAACCGTTTGCAAGGATTCCATTAGATTCACACAACTCATAAGCAGGACAGTAATCGCAATTATTGTCATGCGCTTTACATAGAAATTCTGCGAGTTCTTGATTGCTCATTTTTGTTATAAAATGGTCTCTATTAGTCATCATCATCTCCCCAATTCAGCGCTTGTCCGCACCATGGACAAAACCGCCAACCTTCTTCAACTTGCCCCTTACAGCACGGGCAACTGCCATACATGTGATATGAATAGAATAACAACCCTTTTATTTTTGGTCTTTGTGGCTCTTGTTTTTCTAATGCGGAGATAGACATGTCCAAAGCCTCATCAGAAAAATCAGATTCACTTCCAAGCCATTTTCTGGCATATTCTATGTTTGCTACTGCTTCACTTGGTTTCATTCTCTTCCTCCGCTTTATAGTGAGGGCAATTATACCTCACAAACTGCCCAAGTTTCGGTCTCCATTGACAATCTTTGCTCTTGCAGATATTGCAGTTCCCTGCCTCTGCAATAATGCGGTACGCCATCAATGTGTCAAGGATATACGCCACATTTGCTATTACATCGTCAAGTCTACTCATAATTCTCCCTCAAAATATTTATTCCACCATTTAATGGCTTTTTTCAAACTATTAAAGCGGTGTTCCTCTAAATCTTTATATTCATCTTCAAGACACTCACCGATATTAATTTGATACCATGCATTGTCACGGGCGGGTTCCGCACAAAAATTCAAATTAATTTCCATATTTCTTCCTTCTCTTGTAAATTCCTCAAAAGAAAGAAGAATTTCTCTAACTCCAAATTCGCTAAAATCTTCAACTGTTAATTTTTTCATTTTAATCACCTATAGGGTTCATTATGGTCTATACCATTTATTAAATGTTTCCCTGCTTCCATATTTGACTTATCAAGGCGGATTACCTGATTGGCAGTAATATCACCAGTTACATCGCCAAAAATTACAACAACAGATTTTTCTCCAGGCGCGGAAATATCTCCTGTATGATTACCGTAAATAACAACATTATCTGCTGTTATATCTCCTGTTCTATCATTATTTACTTTAACTGTAGTAGATTTTTTATCGGAATCATCGTTATAACTTCCGCATTCTTTCCACCATTGAGATTTAGAGGGAGGAACAGATCCTTCTAACCTACCTGCTTTACATGTATAAATATGACCTTTATATCTAACTTTATCATATTTAGTATAATCTTTGTTTTTTCCCCAATCTTTTATCAAAACATCATCTTCTTCATAATGTTGCTTTCTGTCTATTATTTTTCCCACATTTTCCCAGCTAAAGATAGATCCTGTAGGAAAATGGTTTATATTAAAGTCAATTAAAGACCTAAAAATCATTCCCTCACATTCAACATAATCATCTCTACGATAAACTTGAGAATAATTATAAGGATAAACAACATGACCTTCATATGTCAATACGTTAGCGCCTTTAATCATTTCCATTTTTTTTCTTCCTTTCTCTTGCTTTTCATTTTCTAAATATATTATACCAAAAAAATTTCAAAAAAACAAGCTAATTTGCTATTTAAGCTACTTTGACTTGTATAAAAATTTTTGATATACTAATAATAAAGAATAGGGTCAAGAAAGGAGAATCTTATAAATGGAAGATTCAAAAGAATTAAAATTAGATTATAATATCTCTTCGCCCCAGGAACGAACAATCTTAGTTCAAAAAATCATAGATTCTCTACCTCCTGAAAAAATAACTAATAGATATTTAGAAATTATGGCAGATTATATAATTTTTGCTATGACAAAAGAAGAAAGAAAAAATAAAACAATAAATACAGAAAATAGAATGATTACAGTAAATAAAAGAGAAAAATCTTTTTAGGGGTTAGTTAGCAAATTTTAGAATGGAGAAGATGGTATCTATAATTTAATAACAAATGATAAAAATATTATTTTTACACCTAAAATTTCTATTACGGCAGAAGATGTTGAAACTATACCAGGATTAAAACAATTACAATCAGCAATAAAAGAAATTGAAGAACGTGAAAAAAAAGCAAAAGGGAAAAAACGTTTTTTATTAAAAAAACAATTGATTCAATTAAGACAAGACCAATATGTATTAAAAAATTCTTATAAACAACCTATTAATTGTTTAAATGGAATTAAGAATTTTTATTCATTAAATTTTGATGATAATATTACTATAAATGAAAAAGGTTAGATTGAAGATAAAAGTCTTATTTCCTTTATGAATCCTAAACATATATCTGCGCTTTTATGTAATTATTCTAATTTAAAGAAAAATTGTTATGGAAAATTTTATACAGATGGTTATTTTCTTATGGAGGCTTTAGATAAAATTATTGACCAAACTTTTGAAATTAAATTTCCTCTTTATTATAGTTTATTAATTTATAAAATAGATGGAAAAACAAATCTTTAGATTCAATCTCTTTTATAGCAATAGTATCAAGTTCATTACTCTATTTAGTATATTTCTTCTCTTTGGCGGAACAAAATCCCTAAGATGATTGCGGAAACTGCTACAAAAAATTTCCTTCTATGGTATTATACGAATAAAGAAAAAGGAAAATGGAAAAAATGTTCAAGATGTGGGTAGATAAAATTAGCACATAATGTTTTTTATTCTAAAAACACTTCTAGTAAGGATGGCTTTTATTCTATATGCAAAGACTGCCGTAATAAAAAGACAGATAAAGTAGTAAAAATAATAAAAAGGATACCGTATAAAGGAGATTAATATGGCTAAAATAACATGTTAGAAATGCGGTCGTACTATGGAAGAAGTTAAATTCTTTTCTTATCGAACGGGAGAAAAATTTTAGATATGTAAATAGTGTATAACTTTACATGTTGATAATTTTGATGAAGATACTTTTTTATGGATAATAAAAAAGGCAGACGCACCTTGGGTTCCTCTTTATTGGAATAAAGTTAGAGATAAAGAATATGCAAAGCACGGTGGAAAATTAAAAGGTACTTCTATTATTGGTAAATATTTATCTTGGACAAAATTAAAACAAAACAAGGATTACTCATGGGAGACTAGCGAAGAATTACAAAAAAAAGTTTCTCAAAAAGAAAATGTAGATAAAGAAACATAGGAAGTCCGCCAAGAACAATTAAAAAATCAACTCGAAAAGGGTGAAATTAGTTAGGCTCAATATAGAACATTAGTAAGTTCTGAATTTCAAAAGCAAAATGAATATATGATGATGCCTAAAATTCCATAGCAAGATGTTATTGGTAAAGATAATGCTTTTAATGAAAACGACTTTTTCCCATAGGAAGAATTACCTGATTTGGCGGCCGATCTTACGTTAGAAGATAAGAAATATCTTGTTATGAAATGGGGTCGCACTTATAAAATGAATCAATTAATTGAACTTTAGAAAAAATATGTTTAGATGACGAACTCGTTTGATATACAAGATGCGGATAGTAAAAATTCTTTGATTCTTATTTGTAAAACTTATTTAAAAATGAATTAGGCTTTGGATTGCGGAGATGTAGAAGGATATGGTAAATATAGTAGAACCTATGATATGTTAAGGAAATCCGCAAAGTTCACCGCAGCACAAAATAAAGAAGAAAAAGGAGATGCCGTTGATTCAGTTGGTGAGTTAGTTGCCTTTTGTTAGAAAAACGGTGGAAGGATACCTAGATTTTAGATTAAACAACCTGATGCTATTGATAAAATTATTGATGATTTAAAAGCATATAATAGAAGTCTTATTTATGAAGATGCTGCCCTTGCAAGACAGGTTTAGGATTATTTGAAACAAGCAAGAGCGCAACAAATGAAAAAAGAAGACGTTAAAATGGCTAAAGAACAAGGTTTTGATGTACCTCAATTAACAGAAGAAGATACATTAGCTTATAAAGAGTTTTTAAGACAGTAGGCAAGTGAAACTGATAAAATTACAAGAGGTCAAAGAGAATTTACTAATCCTATTGATGATGCAGGAGGATATGAAAAGTGAGTTTACAAACATTATTAGACAATTCTCTTGCTTATGAAGGTAAAAAACAAGGCATATCAGAATAGAGATTACTTTAGCATATAGATGATATAAGAGATAAAATTGCTTTTTTTAGATAGTATCCTGATTTATTTATTGATTTTATTCAAGGCCCAGAAGGCACTTTTAAATTTCTTTATTACCAGCGGATTTTCTTGCGAATTGTTATGCGGCATCGTTATGTTTATGCAACGTTCCCGCGTGCGTATTCAAAATCATTTTTGTCAATGATGGCGTTGATGATAAGATGTGTTTTATATCCTGGCGCCGATTTATTTGTAACTACGGGTGGTAAGGAACAGGCCGCTTCAATCACTGTAGCAAAAATAGAAGAAATTTGCCGTTTGATTCCCGCACTTGCAAATTAGATAAACTGGGATAGAGGTAAAACTAAAAAGTCAAGAGATGATGTAAACTATGTATTTAAAAATGGTTCAAGAATAAGTATTCTTGCCGCAAAAGAATCTTCAAGAGGACAAAGAAGAACAGGCGGAATCATGGAAGAATGTGTTCTTATTGACCAAATGATGTTAAATGAAGTTATTATTCCTACCACTAATGTTAATAGACAACTTGCAGATGGGACTCGTGATAGTAAAGAAGTGGTTAATAAATCACAAATATATATTACTACAGCAGGATGGAAAAATTCGTTCGCTTACGATAAACTCATTTAGCTATTGATACGTAGTTTAATTTAGCCAGATGAAGTTATGATAATGGGTGGAACTTATGAAACACCTATATTAGAAGGATTGTTAGATGAAGATTTTGTATAGCAATTAAAATTATCTGGTACTTTTAATGAGGATTCTTTTGATAGATAGTATAAAAGATTTT